>OFLZ01000018.1_pt1 | contig 155632 bp, 109 predicted proteins | sample 1541321 | NCBI WGS metagenome assembly OFLZ01 (sample SAMN04209223, study PRJEB22552) | human gut metagenome | biome: gut; material: feces | host: Homo sapiens | place: USA: Oklahoma | reverse complement strand
AGGACCCGGTGCCGAAGAAGGTGAATGTTGGCACGAAGTCCAAGAGCAGCTATAGTAGCAGTGGAAGTTCGGGCGGCTACAGCTTTTCGACTAACCCTGTTTATTATAGTACGGGTTCCGTCAAAACGAGGATGATGTGGCCGGCCCCTAGTGCGCACCAGATCACCCAATATTTTGGCCACAATGGGCATAAGGGGATGGATATCTCGACGAGCGGCGCATCAGGCCTGCCGGTTGTGGCTGCGGCAAGCGGCACGGTTGTAGAGGCTGCTAGCGGCTGGAATTACGGCTTTGGGAACACGATCCTGATCGATCATGGCAATGGCCTGCAAACACGATATGCGCATTTATTGGATTATTCGATCCGGGTGCGCGTGGGCCAACAGGTTTCGCAGGGCCAATGGATTGCGAAGATTGGAGATACGGGCAATTCCTTTGGCGCACATCTTCATTTTGAAGTGATTCGGAATGGAACACGGGTTGACCCGCTCCCATATATCAAATAATTTGATGCTAAGAATCAAAAAGCGGCGGGCAATCTGTCCGCTGCCTTGCCCTGTAAAAAGGAAGGGGAGAGAAACATGGCGATTCGTTCGCTTCGGTATAACGACGATGAAATATTAAGAAAGCGCTGCCGCCCGGTGGATGAGGTGACCGACCGGATCCGTGATCTGCTCAACGATATGGCTGAAACGATGTATGCGGAAAATGGGGCGGGCCTTGCTGCCTGCCAGGTGGGCATTCTCAAACGGCTCGTGACGATTGACATGGGGGATGGGCTGCTAAAGCTCGTCAACCCTGAGATTGTGGAGGCACATGGCGAGCAGGCGTGTGTGGAGGCCTGCCTGAGCTTTCCCGGCCGCGTGGGGCAAACTGTGCGGCCACAGTGCGTGACAGTTCGTGCGCGCAATGAAAAGGGCGAAGAGGTTTTTTATACGGGGGAAGGGGACCTTGCAAAATGCTTCTGCCATGAACTCGATCATCTGGATGGGATTGTTTTACCGGATCGGGTCACGGCATGGTTATCGGGTGGAAAAGCTTGATTTGATCCGGATTGCTACCGCTGGTTGTCAAAAAATATCCGGTGATTGGTGGACGGATGTAGCAGTCTGTGCCATACTAAGAAGCGGAAACCAATCAGAGGGGAGAAAGGGGAGCAAGATGATATGACCTTTCAGGAGAAGCTTTACCGCCTGCGGCGGGAGCGCGGTTTGTCGCAGGAGGGGCTGGCTTCTGCGCTTGGCGTTTCGCGCCAGGCAGTGCAGAAGTGGGAGTCCGGAGCAGCCAGCCCGGATACCAATAATTTGATCGTCTTAAGCGACTATTTCGGCGTGACGCTTGACAGCCTTTTAAAGGATGGCACGTTGGGGCCAGCGCCCACACCGAAGGAGAACGAATCGGCAGAGCGTGTTTGGCGGCCGTATCACTATGAATATAAAAGCAGGCGCACCCTGTTCGGCCTGCCTTTGGTGCATATCCATTTCGGAAGTGGGCGCGTTTGCCGGGCCAAGGGGATCATCGCGATAGGTAACATCGCAACGGGGCTGCTTGCAGTTGGCGGCCTTGCGGCGGGCCTGCTATCCTTTGGCGGCCTGACCGTGGGGTTGCTGGCGCTTGGCGGATTGGCCATTGGAGGGGTCGCGTGGGGCGGTGTGGCAATCGGGCTTGCCGCCGCGATCGGCGGCCTTGCGATCGGCGGCTATTTTGCACTGGGCGGCCTTGCAGTCAGCAAATGTTATGCGTTGGGCGGCTTGGCGGTTGCGGGGCGCATCGCGGCGGGCGGGCTGGCCTCTGCCCCGGTTGCCATTGGGGAGGAGGCGCGGGGCGCGGTTGCGCTTTTGACCAACGGCCTTTCCGCGCAGGCGGTGCGCGATGCTATTATGGCGGCGGCTCCGGCTACACCGGAGTGGCTTGTAAGCCTTTTTGCCTTGGCCAGCCGGTAAAAGAAGGAATTTCTCCGCTCAGCGGGTGGAAGTTGGTCTCCTTTACTTTTCTTATATAACAATATATAGTTTAGATGCAGCGGTATAATAACAAGCATTGAGATAGAAGCAGAAAGGTGATTGGAACCGATGGATGGTGGGATTCAGGAAGCGATTGCGGCTTCCTTTCACGATGGTATCTATAAATGCATTTTGAGCAACCCGGTATCCAAAGCAGAGGGATACCGCAAAATTGTGCTGAACCGTTTGCAGGGCTGTTTCCAGCTGGAAAAATACACGGAGAAACAGGTCTTTCATGAAAAGCTGACGCAAGAGCAGGTGCCGGGCTTCCTCTGTGATGCGTTGCAGGGGCATTTTCGCCAATATAACGGCTGGGATGCAGCGCGTGAATACCAGATCCGCATCAGTGCGAAGGGGAAGGTGCTCTGCTCCCGCAAGGCAGTGCCTAATAAGGCTCCGCAGGCCGCGCAATCGCACAACCGGAAAAAGCGCTATCTGCTCGAAGAAGGCACGGTGATCCAGCCCCTCGTTGATTTGGGCGTGTTTACAAAAGAGGGGAAAGTCGTGCATGCGATGTACGATAAATATAAGCAGATTAACCGCTTTCTTGAAATGGTGGACGATGTGTCGGAGAAGCTCCCTCAGCAAGGGCCGCTGCGTGTGATCGATTTTGGCTGCGGGAAATCCTACCTGACCTTTATCCTCTATCATTATCTGACGTAAGTGAAAAAGCGTGCGGTGCGGATGGTGGGGCTCGACCTCAAGGCGGAGGTAATCCAGCAGTGCAACCAGACGGCGCTCAAATACGGCTACGACGGCCTGCATTTTGAATTGGGCGATATCAACGGCTACCGGCTTACGGGCGGCGTCGATCTGGTCATTACGCTGCACGCCTGCGATACCGCAACGGATTATGCTCTGTTTAACGCGGTGAGCTGGGGCGCGCGCGTGATTTTATCCGTGCCCTGCTGCCAGCATGAGCTGAACGGGCAGATGCAGAGTGAACGGCTCGCCATCCTGACGCGCTACGGGATCGTCAAGGAGCGCACCGCAGCCCTGATGACGGATGCGATCCGCGCCAACCTTTTGGAATGCTGCGGCTATCGAACGCAGCTGCTGGAGTTTATCGACCTTGCGCACACGCCGAAAAACATTTTGATCCGCGCTGTAAAGCGCGCGCCGGGGGAAAAAGCCCCGGCCGGCGTGTTGAAGGAAGCAAGGGCGCTGATGGAGGAATTTTCTTTAAGCCCGACATTGTATCGCTTGCTTGAGGAAGCGGGGAAAATTCCCGACAGAGTGCAATAGAAGCTCGCGTTGCTTTGATAAGATGATAAAAAACACCCGCCGCTTGCATGAAAATGCAAGCGGCGGGTGCTTCTGTAACAGTTCAGTTTCCATTTTTTATTACGAAGCGAAGTAACAAAACAAGGCTTTCCGGAACCACAAAGATCAAAGAGATACACCTCGCTTGTGTGGGAGCAGATAACTATTCGGCTATTTTTTATTACGTAGCGAAGCGAAGTAACAAAGCAAAGCTTTTCACAACCACAAGGATCAAAGAGATATGCCCCGCTTACGAGAGTGGCCAACTATCGGCTATTTTTTATTACGTAGCGAAGCGAAGTAACAAAGCAAAGCTTTCCATAACCACAAGGATCAAAGAGATACAGGCAGCTTACGAGAATGCAAGATCAGCGGCTATTTTTTTATTTCAACGTCACCATCGTCACGCCGTCTTCCCCTTCGCCATAAACGCCGAGCCGGTAGCTCTTCACCATCGGATGCGCGCGCAGGTGCTTCTGCACCGCTCCGCGCAGCGCGCCGGTTCCCTTGCCGTGGATGATCGTACATTCATTGAGGCCCGTCATCACGCAGTCGTCGAGAAACTGATCGAGATCGAGCAGCGCTTCCTCCACGGTTTTGCCGCGCAGGTCACAGCTCGTTTTCACGCTGGTTTGAGCGATGCTATCCGAGCGGCGGACCGTCCGGCCCTTAGATTGCTGTTTACGCTCCTTTGCGTTGAGCAGGCGGAGGTTTTGCAGCCGGACGCGCGTTTTTAGCGGCCCCGCCTGCACCTCCACATTGCCGTTTTTATCCGGCAGGGCGAGCACGGTGGCCTGCTTGTCGAGATCGGCGATCAGCACCGCATCGCCAACCCGCAGAGGGCGGGGCAGCACATAGTCCGCATCGTCGGCCACCGGGGCGACGACGGGGTTCGTCACCTCCGCCATGGCGTTCGCATGCTGCTTCATTTGAGATTTGGCGCGCCGGGCGAGCTCAGCGAGGTTTTGATTTTTTTCCTTCTCCTTTTTGAGCTTTTCAAGCTCCATGAGGAAGGCCTGCGATTCCCGCCGTGCCTGCTCTACAATGCGCATCGCCTGCGCGCGCGCCTGCTCGATTTCCCTGTTGCGCAGTTGGTCAATGCTCTTGAGCTGCTCTTCCGCCCGTTGCCGGATTGCTTCCGCTTCGCTTCGCTGTGATCGTGCCTCCTCGCGCTCCTGCTCAAGCGCCTGATGGCTACGCTCCAGGCTTTCCACCACATCCTCAAACCGCGTGTTCTCTGCCGAGACGAGCTCCCTCGCCCGGCCTACGATAGCGCTTTCCATGCCCAGCCGCTCTGAAATCGCAAAGGCGTTCGACCGCCCGGGCACGCCAATGAGCAGGCGGTAGGTCGGCCTCAGCGTGGCAACGTCAAATTCACAGCAGCCGTTTTCTACGCGCGGCGTTTGCAGGGCGTAAGCCTTCAATTCTGCATAATGGGTGGTGGCGGCAACCTTTGCGCCCTGTAAATGGAGCTGCTCGAGAATCGCCATGGCGAGCGCCGCGCCCTCTATCGGGTCCGTGCCCGCGCCCAACTCGTCGATGAGCACGAGGCTGTGTCCGTCCGCCTGACGCAGGATGTCGATGATATTGGTCATGTGTGCGGAGAAGGTGGAAAGGGATTGCTCGATGCTCTGCTCGTCCCCGATATCCGCGAGCACATGCGTGAAAATGGAGACTCGGCTCTGATCGGCAACCGGAATCATCAGGCCGCACATCGCCATCAGCGTGAGCAAGCCGATTGTTTTGATGGATACGGTCTTGCCGCCCGTGTTGGGGCCGGTGATGACCAGCGTGTCGAAGTCCCCGCCGAGGCGGATATCTGTGGGTACGACCTTGTCTTTTGCAATCAGAGGATGCCGCGCATGCCGCAGCTCGATAATCCCTTCGTCGTTGAGGAGCGGGGGCGCGGCCTTCATCTCGTAGGCGAGCTGCGCCTTGGCGAAAATTAGATTGAGCTCCACCGCGCATTCATAGCTTGCTTTGACCGATTCCGCAAAGGACCCCGCCTCGGTAGACAGCTCCATGAGGATCCGGTCGATCTCATCGCGCTCCTTGCTTTGGAGCACCTTAATTTCGTTATTGGCCTCCACCACGCCCATCGGCTCAATAAAAACGGTAGCTCCGCTGGAGGAGGTGTCGTGCACCAGACCCGGCACCTCGCCGCGGCTTTCGTTTTTGACCGGCACGACAAAGCGCCCGTTGCGCTGGGTGACAATGGGTTCCTGCAAAAATTTTTGATAGTGCGGGGAGCGGATCATCTGATCGAGCCGGTCGCGCACGCGCGAGCTTGCGGCGCGGATTTTGCGCCGGATATCCTGCAGAGTGGGGGAGGCGCTATCGGCCATCTCATCCTCTGAGAGGATCGCGTTTAAAATGCGTTCTTCCAGGAATTTATTGGGCATGAGCGCCTGAAAGAAATTATCAAGGCAAGTTTCCACCCCCGCGCTGCGGGAGCGCCACTCGGAGAGGGAGCGGATCACGCGCAGCACCTCGGCGATTTCAAGCAGCTCGCGCATGGTGAGCATCCCACCCGCCGCCGCGCGCTGCAATGCGTTGTTCACATTGTGCAGCCCGCCGAAGGAGGGGCCTCCGAACCGGGCGAGGAGCATGTGCGCATCCTCGGTTTGTTTCAGCAGGGCCTGAGCCAAGTATAAATCTGTTTGGGGTGTAAGCGAAAGCGCGAGCTCCTTCGCATCCGCGCAGGTGGCATGCGAGGCGAGCATTTCTAATATTTTATCCAGCTCCAGGGAGCGGAAATGACGGTTTTCTGTTGCTTTCATCATGAACTCTCCTGTTTAATATGTAAAGTAGAACTCCTTCACAGAATGAAGGGGGGAAGATCAATCCGTATGTTTTATCAGGACGATACCTGATGGTAGAAATCCAACGTTTGAAATCCGCGCTGCGTCTGCGCAAGGAGATAGCGCTCGGAAACATTGGCCAGCACTCGAATGCTGTCGCTCGGTAATGTAAAGCGAAACAACTTGTCGAAATCGGAAAACACAATGTGACGCATGGCGGTGACAATACCGATCGAGAGCGTGTCATGCATCCCTTTCGGGCGGCAGTTTGCACAATAGAGCCTGCCGTGCACGGCATCAAAAAACATCGGGTCGGATTCAAAAGCGCCGCAGGTTTCACAAGCCACCAGGTTCGGCATGTAACCCGCGATGGAAAGCAGGCGCATTTCAAAAATTGCCTTGAGCTGCAATTGCGGGCGCTTGCCGGAGGCGAGCAAGTGCAGCGTGTTTAGAATCAGCCGCAGGTAGGGCGCCGCATCGTCCAGCTCCGGGGCAAGTTCCGCCATGAGCTGGGCAAAATAAAGGGCGAGGGAGAGTGCCTCCATATCCCCACGCAGGGAGAAAAAAACCTCGATTGGCTCGGCCTCATCAATTATGTAGCTATCCCTTCCTTGAAAAATGGAGAAACGGGAGTAGCTCAAAAGCTGAGTGGCCGTCAGGGCGTTGCTCTTAATCCGCCGCGCGCCGCGTGCAAACGCATGCACAATGCCGTAATCGCGCGTGAGCAGAGTAACCCTGCGGTCCGCCTCACCGATATTTTGTTCCCGGATGACCAGGCCGTCCGTATTCAGGCGCATGGGGTGATGCCTCCTGCGCGGGCTTATTCTGGTTCTCCGTCTGCATCCGGAAGCGCAGGTAGTCCTCCACCCGGCCGGTTGCGGCAAATTGTGCCCACGCTTGTTGATTCAAATCCATAACCATTCTCTCCCTATCTGTGCGTTTTGTAAGTAGTGCGCCCTATGGTCCGCGTGGCCAGTGTGGTCAATTTGGTCAGGCGGCATTACTTACTGTCTCACACATGGAGGAGAATATCAGAGGGAATTTTTGATTTCTATTTTTTGAAAAAATCAATGGCAGACGCATCCTTTGGCAGCCTCCGCACATGAAGGAGATACTGAAAGCTATTTTCGGCCTCTCGATTGTCGCAGGAGTAATGCAGCTTTTGCGCCACCTCGCGCGCTGTGCGGTCAAATAAACGGCACATGGTAATTGTTGCAGACCACAGCCCGGCAAGCTCCCCGGAGGCGTAGGTGGATAAAAACGCATTCCAGTCCGCCTCTGTCAGAAAGCGGCTGAGATACTTCCCGGCCTTGCCGATACTGATGGAAAAATCATGCTCCAATCCGATCTTCCAGCCGAGCATCTGAATCAGGAACTGGCGTTCTCCGTTCAGCATTTCCTGTACAAAGGGAATTTCCTCCCGCCATAAGCACTTGGCGACGTTGTTCAGACACCACCAGAATTCATTGCAGGTGATCGAAAAAAAGGCGGACGAGGGCTTTTGCACCCAGAAATCCGCGTCTGTCGGCTCAGGCATAGCGGGCAGGATACCATCCTTATCCAGCAGGATTTTACACAGCCGGTCGTTTTGAATGCTTTTTTGAGAAAACGGAATGGACTGCACATGCAGATCAATCCGGTTCCCATCGGTGAACTGCATCAGCCAGCCGTAGCAGTTTTCAAAGTCCATTTCATGGCCGAGATCCCGGTCATTTCGCTCCGGATACTGCATATAGAGCCTTTCACCAAAGCGGTCGATCCATGCTGGATCCTCGATAAACGGGCGGGTATCCTGCACGACATACACAATATCATAATCCTGAAAAAGATCCTTTGGCGCATTGGGGTTTGTCCGGGAACCATTCATATAAACGGCCCGGATCCGTTTATCCGCATGGGCTGTATCTAAAATCAGATCAAGCATTTCCTGCTCGCTGCGCATGAAATCCCTCCTCCCCAAAATCAAATCAATCCAGGCCGAAGTTGTGGATCAGCCCTTCGCGGTTGCGCCAGTCTTCTTTTACTTTCACCCAGCACTGCAAATTGATGCGGATGTCGAAGAACCGCTCCATATCCTCGCGTGCATAGGTGGAAACCTTTTTGAGCATTGTGCCCTTTTTGCCGATGATAATGCCCTTGTGGCTTTCCCGCTCGCAGTAAATGGTGGCTTCCACATCCATCAGGTCGCTGTTTTCCCGCTCGCGCATTTTTTCAACGCTTACCGCGATACCGTGCGGAATTTCCTGATCGAGCAGGCGCAGCAGCTTTTCCCGGATGATCTCCGCGGCGATTACGCGCTCCGGTTGATCGGTCAGCGTATCGTCCGGGAAGAAATGCATAGAAGGGGTAGCGAGCTTTTTTAGCTCCACCAGCAGGTCGGCAACGCCATCCCCCTTGAGGGCGGAGACGGGAACGACCGCCGTGAAATCATAGAGAGCGGAGAGCTTGAGGATGCGCTCCATCAGAAGCTCCTTGCGCGGGAGCGTGTCAATTTTGTTGATGGCGAGGATCACGGGCAGCTTTTCCGCCTGAAAGCGCTGTATGAGCTCTTTTTCCGCCTGGCGCAGCTCGCCCTGTGGCTCCACTACAAATAGGCAGGCATCTACATCCGCGATGCTGTCGCCCACCGCCTTGACCATTTTTTCGCCCAGCTTATTGTGCGGGCGGTGGAAGCCCGGCGTATCGGTAAATACGAGCTGAGTCTCCTCTTCTGTCAGCACGCCCATGATCCGCGTGCGGGTGGTCTGCGGCTTGTCGGATACAATGGCGATCTTCTGGCCGAGCATCCGGTTTAACAGCGAAGATTTGCCAACGTTCGGGCAGCCGACGATGGAAATAAAAGCAGTGCGCGTTTGTGTCATTTGAAACAGCCCTTCCTCTGTATGCAAAGTGAAGTAAAACAGCAAAAATGGAGCATGGCGGTTAGCCTATCCTTGCGTGCGCATACGAAAAACACGCAGAATAGATTGTAAATATCATAGAGAATAGAATGAACCAATAGAAATCGGGAGAACTTTTATCAATGATTATGCTTTAGTATAGCATATTTGAAGAGCGAACTCCATACCAAAAAAGGGGCGGTTCAAAGAACCGCCCCAAAAATCCGTTATGGTTTTTGATCCGTTTTATCCAGCCCCAGCAGCTTCAGCGGCCCCATGAATATGTAGGCGAAGCTGAACACAAGGCTTGCGGCGAACAGCGCGAGGGAGCCTGGGTGGGAGGCGTAGTATTGATACAGCGCGCGGAAAGCGGGCGGCTGCCACAACAGGGCGACACCAACTGCCACAGCCCCAATTGCCGCTACCAATACAGCGCCAGCCGCCGTATCCTTTGCCGCTTTGGCCAACGGATGCTTTCCCTTGCTGTGCAGGTCAACGGCGCGCTCCACTGCAGTGTTAATCAATTCGCCCATGATGACAATCGCATTTGCCAAGAAGATGATGGCGAACTGCGTGCGGGAGAGCTGAAAAAAATCAAACCCCAGCAGGAAAAAATACATATATGCCATGCAAACGCAGTGAATGCGCATATTGCGCTCGTGATGCAGGCAATAGAACATGCCGCGGATCGCATAGACAAAGCTCATGCCTAAGGCTTTCATACAAATCCTTTCTAAAGCTACAGCCTCACGTAGCACCTTCTGTTCCAACCCTCCGGCGCCTTTGGTGCGGTTGCAGCCACTGCCTTTATGTTTCCGGTTGCCGGGCTACTCTCCCATATAGTAGCTGCCGTTGCGCTGCAAGCCGAGCTGTGTGAGCACCGTCTCCTCTTTTTCGCGCATGCGCACGCTCTCCAGCCCGCCGCCTTCGTGGTCATAGCCGAGCAGGTGGAGCATAGAATGCACGGTTAAAAAGCCAATCTCGCGTTGGAGCGAGTGTCCATAGCGCTCTGACTGCTCCACCGCGTGCGGCATGGAGATAACGATATCGCCGAGCATCTGCGCCCCCGTATCTTTATTGATATCATACACGCCGTTTTCCCCAAGTGGGAAGGAGAGCACATCCGTGCTGCTGTCTACATTGCGGTATTGCTTATTCAGTTTGTGGATTTCATCGTCGTCTACAAATTTGACGCTGATCTCCGCCGGGCCTTTAAATTCTTCCATGATTAATACAGCGGTGCAGCAGCGGCGCACCAGCATGCGCACGCCTGTGGGAATTTTTACTTCCTTTTGAGCGTTGGAGATAATTACTTTTACTTTATTTTCTGTCATTTCTGCGTTTGCCCTCCTCGTGTCTTTCGTATGCTTTGATAATGTCCTGCACCAGCCTGTGGCGCACGACATCTTTTTCTGTGAAGGTGACAGAGGCGATATCGTCGATCCCCTTGAGGATCCGCATGACCTCCACCAGACCGGAGCGTTTTCCATCCGGCAAGTCCACCTGCGTGATATCGCCGGTGACGACGATTTTAGAGTTAAAGCCCAGCCGCGTTAAAAACATCTTCATCTGCTCGTTGGTGGTGTTTTGCGCTTCGTCGAGGATAATAAAGCTGTCGTCCAACGTGCGGCCGCGCATATAGGCGAGCGGCGCAACCTCGATATTGCCGCGCTCCTGATACTTTTGAAAATTTTCCGCGCCGAGCATATCAAACAGCGCGTCATATAGCGGGCGCAGGTATGGATCCACCTTGTGCTGGAGGTCGCCGGGGAGGAAGCCGAGCTTTTCCCCCGCCTCCACAGCCGGGCGGGTGAGGATGATGCGGTTGACCTCCTTGGCGCGGAATGCGGTAACGGCCATGGCCACGGCCAAATAGGTTTTACCCGTGCCGGCCGGGCCTACGCCCAATACGATTGTATTCTGCTGGATCGCCTCAATATACCGCTTTTGCCCGAGGGTTTTCGGCTTCACGGGCTTGCCGCGCGAGGTGATGCAGATGCAGTCCGCCGTGAGGGCATGGATTTTATCCTCGCTGCCCTCCTCCACCAGGGAGAGAACATACCGCACGTTTTGCTCGCTGAGCGCTTCGCCGCGGTTGATAAGCGTTAACAGCCCGCCGATGGCGCGCACGGCCTTGGAGACGTTTTCCGCCTCGCCGGTTACCTTGAGATCGGAGCCGCGGCTGATCACGCTGACACCGTATTCCCGTTCGATCAGCCGGATGTTTTCATCAAAGCTGCCGAAAAGGCTGACTGCCTGCTCGAGCCGGTCTACGCTGATGGTTTGTTCAAACATGAAAGTCAATCACCTGCTTTTAAGAATACCTGGTTGGACGTGATAGAAAACGGTCGCTCAGATATTTTGTTACATTATAACATAAATTTCTGCAAAAGTCATCTATTATGAATAAAAAACGGTACAAAGTATCTGAATTTTTGCGCTCGATTCTTGTGCACCTATCCAAGATGGGAAGTTGCAGAAAAGTATTGCAGAATGGTTTATTATTTGGTAGTTTTCAGGTATAATATGCAGGGGAATCAGGGAAATTCTGTTTCCCTTGAAGAAATACGAAGGCTGACAGCCGGGATGGATGAGCAAAATGTTTGTAGATGTTGCAAAGATCAAAATAGAAGCGGGTAACGGGGGCAACGGCGCCGTTTCCTTCCGCCGCGAAAAATATGTTGCGGCCGGCGGGCCGGACGGAGGAGACGGCGGCAAAGGTGGGGATATCGTTTTTCAGGTGGATGATCATCTCGTTACGCTTTCCGACTTTCGCTACAAAAAAAAGTATAAAGCGCCCAATGGGCAGGATGGCGGCCCGCGCCGGCGCAACGGCCGGAAAGGAGAGGATCTTGTCATCCGTGTGCCGCGCGGCACCGTGCTGCGCGAGGCGGAGACGGGCAAGGTGATGGCCGATCTCTCCTCCGACGAGCCGTTCGTTGCGGCAAAGGGTGGGCGCGGCGGCTGGGGCAACCCCCATTTTGCTACGGCAACCCGGCAGGCACCGCGCTTTGCAAAGGGCGGCACGCCCGGCGAGGAGTGGGAGCTTAGCATGGAGCTTAAGCTGCTTGCAGATGTGGGGCTGATCGGCTTCCCCAATGTGGGAAAATCAACGCTGGTTTCCGTGGTGAGCGAGGCAAAGCCGGTGATCGCGGATTACCATTTTACCACGCTGACCCCTGTGCTGGGCGTTGTGCGCATGGGCGAGGGCCAATCCTTTGTGATGGCGGATATCCCCGGCCTGATTGAAGGAGCGAGCGAAGGCGTGGGCCTTGGCCACGAGTTTCTGCGGCATGTGGAGCGGTGCAGGCTGCTGGTGCATATCGTTGATGTTTCCGGCAGCGAGGGGCGCGACCCCATTGAAGATTTTGAAAAAATCAACCAGGAGCTCGCCGCCTTCAATCCGGAGCTGGCACAGCGGCCCCAAATGGTAGCGGGCAATAAGTGCGATTTGGCGGAGGATGATCAGCTCGCCCGGTTTGAATCCTATATCCGCGGGAAGGGATATGATTACTACCCGATGTCTGCCGCCATTTCCTATGGGACGAAAGAGCTTATCGACGCTGTGGCGGAGCGCCTGCACACGCTGCCGCCTGTAAAGCGCTATGAGCGGGAGGAGATTCCTCTGGAAACGCTGGCGCAAAAGAAAAACAGCGGCTTTACCATCACGGAGCATGAGGGCGTGTATTTTGTGGAGGCCCCCTGGCTGATTCCAATCCTCAACCAGATCGACCCGGAGGATTATGAATCCCTGCAATATTTTGAGCGGGTGCTGCGCTCGAGCGGGATCATTGACGGGCTGGTGGAGCGCGGTGTCCGCGAGGGGGACACGGTGAATATTTACGATATTGAGTTCGATTACGTGCCGTAAGGCATCGGGAGAAGGGGCTGTTTGTTTGAATACCTTTTTAGATGGGGCATGCGATCCACGGCAGATGAGCCCGCTGACCCTTGCATTTTTGGGCGACGCCGTTTATGAGCTTTTCGTCCGGGAAAGCCTGGTGCGGGCGGCGAATCGCCCGGCCAACGCCCTGCACGGCCTGGCGGTGCGGCAGGTGAAAGCCTCGGCGCAGGCGCAGGCGGCTAGCAAATTGATGCCTTTGCTGGATGCGGAGGAGCTGGCTGTTTATAAGCGGGGGCGCAACGCGCACCCTGGTCATATCCCCAAAAACGCATCCCATCGGGATTACCATGCAGCTACAGGATTTGAGGCGCTGGTGGGTTACCTTTATTTGCAGGGGCGGTTGGAGCGGCTGCGGGAGCTGTTCCGTTTCTTGCAGGCGGAGGGCATGGAGCCGGCGGCGCAACCGGCTGATTCGGCTGTTTGAATCCAAAAACAGAGGAGGCAATATGGTATGGATGATAAAAACGGAAAACAGGGGGAGGCCAGGGCGGCCCAAAACCAAAAGCCGGGGCCGCGTGAATTCGGCAGGCTCCGCAGGCGCGGCAGTGCGGTACGCGAAGGCGTGATCGACGTATTGATGTGGATCTTAGGGTGCCTGCTCTATGCGGTGGCCATGAATGTGTTTAACGTGCCCAATCAGATTGCGCCCGGCGGGGTCAGCGGTATTGCAACGCTGCTCAACCACCTGTTCCACACGCCGATTGGCGTGATGGTGATGGCGATCAACGTGCCGATTTTCCTGATTGCGTGGAAGTTCCTGGGCTGGCGTTTCCTGCTCAATTCGATGATTGCGACAGTCTTGCTCTCTGTTTCGATTGATGTGACCGCCCTGTTTTTGCCGGCGTACCAGGGCGACCGCCTGCTGGCCGCCCTGTTTGGCGGCGTGCTCTCCGGCGCGGGCATGGCGCTCATTTTCATCCGGGGCGCAACCACGGGCGGCGTGGATATCATCAGCCGCCTGCTGCGCAAAAAATGGCCGCATCTCCCGATGGGGAGGCTCATCATGTTCTGCGACCTGGTAGTGGTTGTAATGGCATGGCTGGTTTACGGCAACATGGAAAGCGCGCTTTATGCCATGATCGTCATCTTTGTCAGTGGTCAGGTGATCGATTATATTATGTATGGCACAGGCAATGGCAAGATGCTCTTCGTCGTTACCACGTATGCAAAGGAGATCGCGGGCGCGGTCACCAAGGAGATGCACCGCGGCGTGAGCATCCTCCCTGTGCGCGGGGGCTACACGGGCGAGGATAAAAATATGCTGATCTGCGCGGTGCGCAGCAGCGAGGTCGCACGCCTGAGCAGGATTATTCGTCGGATTGATCAGAATCCCTTTATCGTGGTGGCGGAGGCCGGCGAAATCCTCGGCGAGGGTTTCAAAACGGGGGAAGACCCCGTGTAATAGAACCTGCATTTTGCAAAAATGCTGTTTTCCGCAGCAGGGCCAAGGGCACGATGGGGATGTTTCGTTTGCATCGTGCCCCTTTTTTGATTGTTACCAAGTTGTAACCGTGCTGTAATAGGTCTGTTCTTGTCTCGGTCCGTCGGATATGCTATGATGAAGCCGTGCTGCAAAATGCGGCGGATTGGCCGCAATGGAACGAAAGGGGGCTCTCAAGATGGAGGGAAAGGGAAAACGGCTGGCCGCTACCGCTTGTGCCTTTACGCTGCTGTTTTGCATGGCGGTGGGTCTGGGCGTGCACGGTGCGTTCCAATACCAGGAGGTCAAGCAGGAACGGCATCTTTCTGCGGGGAATAGCCTCAAACAGGCGCAAAAGGAAGAAGCGGCGCAGCCATCCCACCAGCGGGAGCCGGCAAAAAGCACCGCCGCGCCAGAGACGAAACAGCCGGTGATAACGCAGGAGAGCGAAACAGAGTGGGAAAGCGTGGTGTCCACCACGCAGACAACCGCTGTGGAGGTCGGGGCGCTATCCGAGCCCGCCGCGCAGCGCGAGCCCTCCCGCACACCGGCCAGCGTGCAAAACGATAAAAAGGTTTATCTCACCTTTGACGACGGCCCCTCGCAAAACACATTGGAGATTTTGCGCATTTTGAAGGAACATAACGCCAAGGCCACTTTTTTTGTGGTCAATTCCAAATATAATGCCTATATGAAGCAGATTGTGGAGAGCGGCAATGCGATTGCACTGCATACCTTCACGCACAATTATAAAACGATTTATCAATCCGAAGCAGCATATTTTGAAGATCTTCAAAAGATATCAGATGTGGTGAAACGGGAAACGGGTGTCGAGGCAAAGGTGATCCGTTTCCCCGGCGGCTCCAGCAATACCGTCAGCAGGCGCTATCAGAAAGGGATCATGACCCGCCTGACAAAGCAGGTGGAGGAGAAGGGGTACACCTACTTTGATTGGAACTGCTCCTCCGGAGACGCCAACGGCAATGGAATCCCAGCCGCAAAACTGCTGCGGAATATTCAAGCGGAAACCAAGCATATGAACGGGCATATTGTGGTGCTGATGCATGATTCGCAGGCGAAAACAACAACAGTGGAAGCCCTGCCTGAAATTTTAACGTATTTTGAGAGCAGGGGATTTACGTTTGAAGTGCTCACACCAGAAACACCTGATGTGCACCATGGGGTTAATAATTGAAAATGGCAGGGCGGCATGTTTTTTGATGGATGGTTCGGATGCGTGCCAAGGGGCTATTGCAAAATGCAAAGCATTTTGCAATAGCCCCTTTCAGCCTGTCGAAAAAGATATCTCATTTCATCAGCGTGTACAAAGATGGTTCAAGAAAATTTTTTAAAAGTATTTTCTGCAATGCTTACGGTTGTAAATTACTTTGATAAAAATAAAAGCCGAGCTTGCGCTCAGGCCGCGCAGGCAAGAAAAAGGGGCGAAGTGAACGCCTGCGTTCACTTTTTGCACAGGCGCTTCGGCAGCGGAAAGTGCTGATACACGTTGAAACCCGTTCGGCGAGACGCCCAAAAACTCGCTGCGCTTGCGAAGCAAGCGCATACCCACAGGCGCTCAAACCATTTAGGCGCTCGTTTGATCGCTCCTTACGCATTGCGTAGCAGTCAAATCCCCTCACGAGCCACGCAATTAGATTCTGCAAATGCTGCCTTGGCCTTCCGCCAGTGTTCTGTGCCGCAAACAGACGCTGGTTACGTAGGAAATTCGCAACGAGGTTTTTGTGCACTTTTTGCTTCGGTTTGACTTTTTGACAAACTAAGAGGCTGTTGCAAAACAGCCCCTATGAATATATTTGTTTTGTATGCGAAAGCTGATAGAAAGGTGTTTTAGATCACCCGGAGCTCCTTCCATTTTCCCCGTGCAAAGCGGATCGTAAACACAATGGAGCGCACGAGCCAATCAATATACATGGCCATCCAAACGCCCATCAGGCCCATTTTTGCCGCACCGCCGAGCAGGTAGCTGAAGCCGATGCGGAACACCCACATTGAAACCATGGATACGATCATGGTAAACCGGGCGTCGCCCGCGGCGCGCAGCGCATTCGGCAGCGAGAAGGAGAGCGGCCAGATGAGGATGGAAGCGACTGTAAAGGTGTAGAGCACCGCGCGCGCATCCGCAGCCGCCGTAGCACTGAGGTGGAAAAGCCCCACCAGCGGGCCGGCCACCAGAAAAACGGCAATATTTAAAATGCCCATCATGCCATAGGTAAGCCACAAAAGCTTGCGGGTGTAATAAACCGCCTGCTCGTAATCCCGCCCACCAACGCACTGGCCGACCACTGTGGTGAGCCCAAGCTGGATCGCCGTGCCGGGCGTATTGATAAAGGAGGCGATCGTGTTGGCAATGGCGTTTGCCGCAATGGCAGAGGTGCCAAAGGTGGCCACTAGCCCCTGTACGATCAGCTTACCGATCTGAAACATCCCGTTTTCCACGCCGTTGGGCACGCCGATTTTGAGGATCCGCCGGATCATATCAAAATGCAGCTCCGGCTTCCATACCTTCTCGATATGGATCGAATTATTTTTGTGGCAGATGAGCACGAGCATGATCACGGCCGCCATCGCGCGAGAGACGAGGGAAGCGGTTGCCGCGCCCGCCACGCCCCAATGGAAGCCATAGATCAGCACAGCGTTGCCGCCGATGTTGACGACGTTCATCAGAAAGGAGACGAGCGTGGAAACCTTGCTGTTGCCCATGGAGCGGAAAAGCGCCGCCCCCGCGTTATAAACGGCCAGGAAGGGGTAGGAAACCGCGGAGAGCTGAAAATAGACGATCGCGTTTTCCATGACCGCGGGATCAATATTCCCGAAAATCAGCCGCAGCAGGGCGCGATGAAAGATCAATGCCGCCGCCATAATGAGCGTAGCAAGGGCGGTGGTGGCATAGAGCAGCTGCTTTGCCGCAATGCAGGCATTTTTGTGCTCCTGCCGCCCAAGATACTGTGCTGTGACGATTGCACCGCCGGAAGCAAGCGCGGAGAACACCTGAATAAACAGGATATTGATAGAATCCACCAGGGAGATCCCCGACACAGCGGCTTCCCCCACGCTCGTGACCATGACGGTATCCGCCATACCGATCGTAACAGCCAAAAGCTGCTCAATCACGAGCGGGATCAGCAGCCGCACGAGCGCCCGGCTGGAAAAAAACAGCGGACGATCAAACTGGCGATTCTGACGCATCCTGCATTGCCCCCTTACCAATGGTTTAGAAGAGATCCCTCCGCCGCCGGAGCAAGCATGCTGCCGGCGGCGGAGGGGGTCTGTGATTATCATAGCACCTGCTGGGGACCATTGCAAGAAGCGGGCGGCAGTTTCGGCAGATTCCCCTTGTTTGCCTGTCCATTCAGGCGCTCTTTTATCCGTTCTGCCCGGAGAAACCCAGTGGGATAAGAAAGAGACACACACTGTATGATTGACAAAGATTTGCCATGCATCTTATAATGGAAAACAGGCCGCCCGGTTACAAAGATGCGATTGCCAAAAGAGAGGCCGGGTGCTCCTTCTGGAGATAAACGGGAATCCGGCAATGCATATGCCGGGCAATCATCCGTTTGTAAAGAATTTTTAACTGTACGAAAGGGTAAGCAGGTGGTAAGATAATGCAGATATTATTAGCAGCGCGGGAGAGATTTTTATGGGCCGCCTGAGCCGCACGGAAGCAGCCGTCATCGCAGCAGGGCTTTTGCTGGCGGCCGCATTGATTCTATACCATGCGTTTGACGCGCAGCCGCTTGATCCCGTGATCGAAACTTTTTTCGCATCCAGCACATTTGCTGCGGCGGAGCCGGCCGCTGCTGCGCCCGCTACAGAACAAACGCCACCCGCTTCCTGGGCGGAGGCTCCTCAACAGCGGGAGACGCGGGCAGAACCATCCAAGGCAGCGACCACTGGGCAGCAGCGGTCCGGCCCGGTCAACCTGAATACAGCCACGCGGGAAGAGCTGATGACCCTCAGCGGAATTGGTGAGGTCAAGGCCGACGCCATCATCGCTTACCGAACGGAAAACGGCGCGTTTCAATCGGTGGAGCAGCTTTTGGAGGTATCCGGCATTGGCGAAAAGACGCTCGAAAAACTGCGGGCGCAGGTTTGCGTGTGAATTTTTGGCGGATGCTGCAACTTTCCGCTGTCCCTATTCATCTAAAGATGGTACCCTTTGCTCTTGCCGGATTGTTGCGCCCGGCTAACCTGACATCAAAAATGGGGGGATTGTATTGGTCTTTTCCAGCTTGAATTTTATGTATCTGTTTCTGCCGGTCTGCCTGCTGCTGTATTTTATCCTGCGTAGCATAAAAGCGCGTAACTATTTGCTGCTGGCGATGTCCCTGCTCTTTTATGCATGGGGCGAGCCCAAGTGGATCATTCTGATGATTGTGACGACGCTCATCGACTATGGCGCTGGCCTGCTGGTGGACAAATACCGCGGGCAGAAGCTCGCAAAATGGGCACTGGCCGGTTCGGTTGTGATTACGCTCTCGTTTTTGGCAGTGTTCAAATATTTGGGCTTTTTCAATCAGAATCTTAATCAGATCTTTGGCGCGGAGCTGCCCACCCAAATCTTTAACCTGCCGATCGGTATCTCGTTTTATACCTTCCAGGCGATCACCTATGTGGTGGATGTTTATCGCGGCAAGGCACAGGTGCAGCGCTCTTATGCAAACCTGCTGCTCTATGTTGCGCTCTTCCCGCAGCTGATTGCCGGGCCGATCGTGCGCTATACGGATATTGCCGCGCAGCTGGAGAACCGCGAAACGACGTTACCGGGTTTTTCCAAAGGCATTACACGCTTTGTGACGGGCCTTGGCAAGAAGGTTCTGCTTGCCAATATCGCGGGCCAGGTTGCAACGAGCCTGATCGGCGGGGATTTGTCGCAGGCATCCGTGCTCGGCGCATGGCTGGGCATTTTCGCCTATACGTTTCAGATTTATTTTGATTTTTCCGGATACTCCGATATGGCGATCGGGCTTGGGCACATGTTCGGCTTCACCTATGTTGAAAATTTCAATTACCCCTATATTTCCAAATCCATCACGGAATTCTGGCGCCGCTGGCATATCAGCCTGAGCACCTTTTTCCGCGATTATGTTTATATCCCGCTGGGCGGCAACCGCAGGCACCAGCTGCGCAATATGTTTATCGTATGGGCGCTGACAGGGCTGTGGCACGGCGCAAGCTGGAATTTCGTCCTCTGGGGGCTGTATTACTTTGTTTTCCTGGCAATTGAAAAGCTGTTCCTCGGCAAGTTCCTGGAAAAACTGCCCGCTGTGGTGGGGCATGTTTACGCGCTGTTTATTATCGTTGTCGGCTGGGTGTTTTTCTATTTTGACGACGTATCCCGCCTCGGGCAGATGCTGAAGCTTATGTTTGGCTTCAGCGGGCAGGCGGGCGTGCTGCCAACGGATACGGTTTTGTTGAAAAACCATCTTGTGTTTTTCCTTGTGGCGATCATCGCCTGCATCCCGGTTTCCAAGCTCGTCAAGGCGCTGCTGATCCGGTTTTCCCGCAGGGGAACCGCGCAGGAGGCAATTGCAGGCGCGGTAGGGATCGTTTACGACGTAGCACTGCTGTTCTTTTCCACTGCCGCGCTGGTGGGGGCAAGCTACAATCCGTTCCTCTATTTCCGATTTTAAGCAAGGGAGGCAGGCTGCATGAAATATAGGAAGAAAAAACCAAACGGCCCGACCGTCTATCATGTGGGGGCGCACAGAGATATCGCTTCCGATCAAAGGCGGCGTAGAGCGCATAGCATTCAGCGTATTCTTTGCCTTGTGGCGGTGGCGCTGTTTGTCCTTCCACTGTTTGTGCTGGGCGTTACAAGCCTGGTGGATCAGGATAAAACCGTATCTGAAAAGGAAAACCGTAACCTGAAAACACGGCCGGCTTTCACGCTTCAAGCGTTATTCGACGGCTCTTTCACCAAAGATTTTGAGGAGTATTACGCGGATACGTTCCCGCTGCGGGATTTTTTCCTCTCTGTCAACCAGAAGCTCAGCGGCGTTTTTACGCAGGCTGCGGGCAAGAGCGATCTGGTGCTGATTGAAAAGGAGGGCAAGGAGGATTTCGGCGGTGAGGCGCTGGTGGAGGATTCCACACAAGGCACGGCGCAGGAGCAGGAAACGAAAGCGCCCTATCAGCCCAAGGTAAACGACGACGAAGTGTATGAAAACGGCTATATCCTCATCGATAAGGATCGCAAGGCTGCACTGGAAATCTATGGGATTGACAAGACAAAAATTCGCAAATATACGGATGTTGTCAACCGGTTGGCGCAGAAGCTTTCTGGCCAGAAGATTTATGCGTTGCTTGCGCCGACTGCCACAGAATTCTACAGCCCCGATGATTATCACACTGGGAGCCGCTCCCAGAAGGCGGGCATTGCCTATGCCTATGAGCAGTTCAAGCAGGCGAACCTGAAAGGGGTGGATGCGGTTTCTTCCATCGGAATGCATCTGGATGAATACGTTTATTTCCGCACCGATCACCACTGGACGGCAAGGGGCGCATATTACGCCTATTCCGCTTTCTGCCAGGCGGCCGGCTTGGAGCCGGTGCCTCTAAATGCATTGGAGAGCGGCAAAATTGAAAATTTTGTTGGCAGCATGTATCGCTATACCAATGCGGATGTTTTGAAGAATAACCCGGATTATCTCGAATACTTTCTGCCGCGGCGTGAGGCGGACGGTGAATATTATGATGACGCAACAATGAAGAATGGGCACCATCTGACGATCGTTTCTACAAAAATTGGGGCGGATAATAAATATCTCGCCTTTATCCAGGGAGATACGCCGCTCTCCAAGATCGTGACGGATCAAAAAAATGGCAAAAAAATTTTGGTCATCAAGGATTCCTACGGCAATGCGCTCGTGCCTTTCCTGGTGGATAATTATGAGGAAATCTATGTTCTCGACCCGCGCAATATCGAAACGGATTTATCATCGTTTGTCAAAACGCATGGGATTCAGGATGTATTGCTCGTCAATTATTCCCTGATCGGCGGCAACACCTCTTATCTCAAAGCGCTGGATAAAATGATTGGATAAGCTCGTTTTTTGTCCCGGCTGCATGGGCAGCCGGGACAAATTTGTGCGAAGTGTGAATACGATGTGAAAAAGCTGTATTTCTTTGGAATACGCTTGAAAAATTCGTTTAAATAGGATAGAATACTTTTGTTATGTTGGAATCATGGTTTCAGTGGCGCCTTGGGGTAAGCATTCTAAAAGCGCCGCTTACCGGATAGTACACGAGAAAAGGATGAACACAATGGCAAACAAAAACGAAAAGTCGCAGGCTGAGCTGTATCGCGAGGAGCGAAAGGCGCGGCAGGCGAAGATCGCCAAGAAGCGCGAAAAGAAGTCGCCCAAGCGCATCGCCATGGAGCAGAGGCTCGTCAAGGCGATTCCGATTGTAATCGCGGCGGTTGCCGTGGTATTCGCAATCGGCTGGTTCCTCAATTTTATGGGCGTTCCACAGCGGATGACGACCGTGATGACGGTGGGGGATACCAAGATCAGCCAGGCGCAGTATACATACTATTACCAGCAGATCTACTCCAACTATGCCAGCCAGGCGCAGCAGTATGCGCAGTATGGCATCAGCGGGATTCCCGGCATGATGGATTACAGCACCGTCCCCAGCGAGCAGAAGTATGACGGCGAGGACGCCGAGGGCAAGGGCGACGGCTATATGTGGTCGGATTACCTCAGGGATAAAACCAATGAGTTTTTGCAGCAGTATATCACGCTTGGCAAAGAGGCAAAAGCGGCCAATATTACGCTAAGCGAGGATGAGCAGAAGGAAATTGACGAGACCATTAAGAGCATCCGCGAGCAGGCGGCCAGCAGCGATTATTCGCTCAACGCTTACCTGCGCTTGTATTATGGCCGCGGCGTCAACGAGAAGCTTCTGCGCGAGGCGATGGAGCTTGAAACGCTCTCCAAAAAGCTCATCGAGCAGAAGAGCGATGAACTGGCCCGCAATTATACAGACGAGCAGCTGGAAGCAAAGTATAAGGAAGATCAGAACACCTACAACGTTTTGACCGCGCGTATGTTCCAATTTGCCACGGAAACGCCGGATTACCCGAAGGATGCGACGGACGCGCAGAAGAAAGAGCTCGATGAAAAGGCCAAGAAGGAAACGAAGGCCAAGGCCGACGCGATGCTGGGCAAGGTGACAGGCGAGGAATCCTTCAAGGAGCAGGCGCTGGCCAATGCCTCCAAGGATAAGAAGGATGATTATAAAAAGGACGAAGCTACGCTGATGAAAAATACGGCGGTGACTCAGTTCTCCCAGATCAGCGATGACGCAGTCAAGTGGGCTGCCTCCGCGAAGAAGGGCGATAAGAAGGTTTTCGAAACAGACGCTGGCTGCTATGTGGTCTATATCGTAGAGGCTGCGCACCGCGACACCTCTGAAACCGTGGACGTTCGTCACATCCTCTTCAAGGTGGATTCGGAGGCCGAGGATCAGGCAAAGGCGAAGGCTGATGCAAAGAAAAAGGCTGAGGATGCCCTTGCAGAGTGGCAGAAGGGCGACAAGACGGAGGAGAGCTTTGCAGCGCTCGCCACGGAGAAGACAGAGGATACCGCTTCCCAGAGCACGGGCGGTTTGTATGAGCGCGTTTATAAGGGCCAAATGGTGAAGGCATTTGAAAACTGGTGCTTCGACGCGGCCCGTAAAGCAGGAGATACCGGCATTGTGGAATCCGACTACGGCTACCATGTGATGTATTTCATCCAAAAGAATGACGAGCCGCTGTGGAAGCTCAAGATTCGTGATGCGCTCAGTTCTGAAGATGCGAAAACCTATACGGATGAGCTGCTTAAAAAGGATGAAAACAAAATTGAGCTCAAGGGCAACAAGGTTCAGAAGATCATTGATGACCTCATGGCGAAGATGAAGAAGAATCAGGCGCTCAACAGCGCGTCGGCTTAAGCATTTATTACATTCCAATTTTGAAATACCCCAGGAGTTTTCTCCTGGGGTATTTTTATGCTCAAAGATTAAATGATAAATTATGGATTTTAAATTAACAAAATAAAACAAATTATATAAATTATAGTTGACTATAATTGAAATTTCGATTAATATATACGAAGAAAATAACAATTTATTAGCTGATTATAAATTAAAATAAACATATTTAGCAAATAAAGATTTGACAAGATGCAGATAAAACCGGCGATTTAGCGAACCGTTTTTATGGAACATAAAGTGATAAGGAGGCTTTCACAATGAAGAAGTTCAAAAAGCTTGTAGCCACTGCGCTTGTTGCGGTTATGGTTCTGACGACTATGGCGCTTTCGGCATCTGCCGGCATCGTTTATTGGCATGGCAATGAAGGGTCACGCTGTTACGCAAAAACAACGCAGGATACGACGACAGAGTTGATCGGTGCTAAGATTACTTGGCAGGTCGGTAGCGGCGACGTGAAGGAGGGCACGCCTTCCCATACAACGGGCGCTGAGGCAAAGAGCATTTCCAGTTGGCTGAAATTCCGATGGGGCAAATCATTTGGATATTATTACATTAACAATCGAGAAACCCACCGCTCAACCGCATGGATGCCCTTTGATTTTTGAATTAAGCTAGGTTGTGCCACGGTAGTTCATTTCGCACACGTTCAATGCAACTGCCGTGGCATTTTTGGCGTAGCATGATCAGAATTGATTCATTGAATTTCCTATCAATGATGCAATGGAGGTTGGCATATGGAAACCGCAATTCAGACAAAGGATCTTACAAAGGAATACCGACAGGGCAAAAATATTGTGATGGGCGTTGATCATGTTAATATCAGCGTTGCGTCCGGGGAGTTCACTTCGATCGTGGGGAGAAGCGGATCCGGCAAGTCAACGCTGCTTCACTTGCTAGGCGGTATTGACCAGCCTACAGCGGGGAGCGTCCTAATCAATGGAATCAATATCAATCAGTTGCAGGATGCTGCGCTCACAAAATTCAGAAGCAAACACATCGGTTTTATTTTTCAAAGCTATAATTTGATCAATGAATTGACGGTTTTGGAAAATATTCGTTTGCCGTTGGATTTGGGCAAGATGGCATATGATAAGGATTACGAGGCTGAAATTATCACATTACTTGAGCTTGAAGAGCGGCTGAAGTTTTACCCCTATCAGTTGTCTGGAGGGCAACAGCAGCGTGTTGCAATTGCGAGAGCACTGATTACAAAGCCTGCGATCATTTTGGCTGACGAGCCGACTGGGAACTTGGATAAGCAGTCCGGCGATTCCATTTTTGAATTTATGATTAAAACAAATAAAAATTTGCATCAAACTTATGTGATGGTAACGCATAATCTGGAACTCGCCAATCGTACAAAACGGATTCTAACCATTGACGATGGGAAAATTGTTGACGACAAAGGTCTGCTTTAAGGTGTTTTTTCCAATCTGCTGAAAGATTCATCACGATGATGTAGAAGGAGATTCTATGAAACAGATATTACGTCTTTCATTCAAAGACACCTTTCGCTCGAAGAATTCGGCGCTTCTGGCTTTTGGAATCCTGTTTTCCTTTTTGGTGCCGATTGTGATTTTTACCGTTTCCAATTCTTTTATGAATGGCGCGCTTGAAAAATCTTTTCAAGTATATGGATATTTTGATGATATCCTTTACCATGCAGAGAAGCAGGCCGGCGGCTTGCAAAATACGCGGAATGATATAAAGGAAGCCATTCCCACAGAGGGCATCGAACAGGTAGGAACCGTATCCGTATTTCGCCAGGATGAGGCTGGTAAAGCAGAATTGACGATCGGCTATATGGATGAGGCGGCGATTGATTTGAGTAGCATGAAGCTGCTGGAGGGCAGGCTGCCACAGCATAGGGGGGAGCTGGCGCTCTGTAATTCCCTTATCTATCAGTTCCCTGAATTAAACAAATTAGGAGAAACTATTACGGTTGGGGATCAAAGCTATACGCTGGTCGGCCTGATCAGCGACTATTCCGCCAGATGGGAAAAGCCGAAAAATGGAGAAGCTCTTTTACCCAATGCGCTGATCAGCCTAGAAGAAGCGCAAGAAAATCCGGCTGTTTACCAGCGCCATTTGCTCCTGAATACATCAACCGCTTTCGGACAGGCCGATTATCATAACATACCCAATCTTGTCGCCAATGCGAACCGTGCTGTAAATGATCGAAGCGAAAAATATACAGTTCCTACAGCAGTGGTGATTTTAACGTCAATATGCTCCTTTTTCCTGAATATCTATATCTTTACCTATTTTATTGATAGCCAGCAGCGTAAGCTTGCAATTTTTAGATGCCTGAATATGACAAAGGCGGACAGTATTGTTTTTATTCTGTTTAAAATTGTGATTTTGCTGGTTTTAGCCATACCTTTGGGGCTGATGCTTGGGTATGGTATATCCTGGATTGCCGTTTTTTTATTTAACCGTTTTATCGGGCTCGATCATAGTATCGCTCTATCTGGGAAGGCAGTTGGAATCAGCATTTTCATCTGTGTGGTAACAGTGTTTTTGGCTAGCTTATGGAGCATCAGAAAGATAAACCGCCTTTCTCCAATCAGCCTTTTTTCTCCTGCCGATACAGAACAATTACATCGAGAAAAATCTTCGGGAAAAAAGTATCAAAAAACAAGCCTGTCGCATCTAGCGCTTCTGGATTTGAAGTCGCATTTGAAAAAATCGATTATTGTGGCTTTGCTGATTGCATGCTGCCTGTCTCTGTTCAATTTTTATGCGGTTTATATTAAAATATTTTCTTCGCAGATGGCGGATGCAAGAGGGAAAATGCCACTGAATTTTGACTATGAATTTTTAACAAATCAGAGTGTCACAGGTACGGCTTTTGTAGATGATTCCGGAAATCTTAATTATGTCCAGGCGGTTCCAAATGACGATGCAACATTTTTTATGCCGGACTATCGAAAAACAATTTCGTCAGAGATCATTGAACAGTTGAATGCCAATCCCAAGGTTAAGAAAGTGGATCAATATCTGGAGGCCAATGAACTGTATCTGTTGAACGCCCCCAGTCCGTTAGAAAATGCATATTTGAGCCACTATGAAAACGATGCTTCGTTGCCTGATTCTATCAAAAAAATTTTTAATGTATCGTCAGACACCCGTTCCATCCAGTTTTTCGGCTATCCTGAAAAAGAGTTGAAGGATATGGAACAATATGTGTCAAGCGGTACAATCCATATAGATAAAATACAGAGCGGGGAAGAAGTCATCCTCATGGTTCCTATCTATGAGTTTACCCAAAAGGAAGAGTATTCTCAAAAGAGTTTTCTAACGCCTGAAGAATACGAAGGGAAAGAGAATCAATTTAAGGACTCCTATTATTCTGTCGGAGATACCATACATTTCATACAATTGGTACCCAAAGACAAAAGTATGTATGGATATATTACAGAAGAACAAATTCGTTCCAATTTGGAGAGAAAAGACGTTGAAGTGAAAATTGGTGCGATCATTTATCAGAGGATTTCATGGTTTGATACGCTTAGCGTGCCCCCGATGGCATACGCGCTTATTGGAGCGAACGAATCACTGCAATCCCTAAGCATCGCACCGACCCATTCCAGACTTAGGGTCACCCTGCGGGAAAGCATACCCTATCAGGACTTCGAGCCGGAAATACAGTATTATGCAGGCCTTCTCAAAGGGTTTGATTTTCGCAATAATGCGGCGGAGCAGGAGGAATTCCGAGAGCTTCAGATCATTTTGAAGGTGTTATATCAAACGCTGGTCGGCATGATGGCGCTTGTGATTATTATCATTTTGATGATCGAGGAAAGGATAGAATTATTTAGTAAAAGGAAATATTACGCACTGCTTCGCCTAAACGGCTTAAGCCTGCCGCGGCTGAGGGGGCTAATTGCATTGAAATCTGTTTATTTTGCCCTGTGTGGCATCTTGCTTTCGATTCCTGCCGTATACGCTACCATCCAGATCGTATTCGGCAAAATGGATGATATCGCAACTTTTATCAATCCATTGGAAATTTTATGTTCATTCTTGCTTGTTTTTGTCGTTACTCTCTGCACATCGGTTACTTCTATCCGCTATTTAAAAAAGCATGGAATTACACAGCTGATGTTTGATTAAATTAGCCCAATGCAGCGGAGGTGATCGGATCACAAAAAACGAATGCTGAAAAAGAGATTCATCCGATTTAAAACAAGGAGAGGAGAAAGGTCGTAATGAAAAAGCATCCGACTGGCATCAAAAGGTTTCTGGCCGCGCTTATCGCTATTCTCATGCTGCTCTCTCTATCGGTTTCAGGGTTTGCAGCGGGCGGCGCAAATGGTTCTGTGGTTACAACGGCAGACATTGAGACATGCATTGAAAAGCATTACGGATTTCTGATGCGCCACTTCCTGGAGCATTCTGAGATATACGGGGTGGAGCTTGCCGATCCCTCCGAACTATCGTTGTTATCTCCGGTGGCTTTCAGGAATGCTGAAGGGGGTGGGAGCAATGCGCAAGTGGTTTACCTCCCTGTTGTGGATGGAACCAATCAGGTAGCAGCGATTTTCACTGTTATGAAGGAAAATGGGCGGATTTCTGCCACCTTGGGAACAGATTTTGCACCGCTTTTGAATCAAGCAATTGACCAAAATGAATTGGAGGTATTGCTGCTACAGGACGGAAACGCTCTGCTGGCTGTTTCCGCCGAGGGCGATGTTTTTACCTTGCATGGTCGAAATACAGGGCCAAACAGCGCTTACCGCTCTCCTATAGAATCATCTATGTTATCGTTTGATCTCGATTCTGGCGAGGCGGTTCTGCGGCTGGGCGAAATCAATGAACCCTTTACGGCCTTAGCGGAAAACGCCCTGCGAGAACAGGAGGAGCAGGATCGTGAATCCAATACGCTTCGATCCAGCCCGGCGATAACAGGAGAAAACTATCTTTCCAATTACCGGCCTTATGATATTGTGGATCAAAACGTGGATGGCCAGCAGCACGGATTGTGTTGGGCAGCGGTGGTCGCCTCCATGTGCAGATTTGAAAAACCGGATACTTGGGGCGCCCTTACGGCACAAAACGTAGCGGATTATATGGGGATCGGTTACGATGACGGCGGTACGAATAACGAGGCAAAATCGGCTTTAGAGCATTATCTGGGCTCGCCCTATGTGCCGACTATCAAGAATGTGCTTTCTCAAGCCGATATCGTAACGGTTATCAATAATATTGATCCTGCGTACCTGCAATGCAGAAGGCCAAATGGATTTCTGCGTTATGAATACCATGCGGTAGCCCTCACCGGCTATCTGTTTTCTGATACACAGACTGCCATTCAGATCATGGATCCGGCTTATGAATGTTTTAAGCTTGCGTCCTATAATGGAAGCAATTGGACATTCCCATTTGGCACATATACATACACTTGGATTAAGACAATACGGCTTTTATACAACGTTTAATTTCAAAGAAAAAGGGCCCGTTGCAAAATGTTTATCATTCTGCAACGGGCCCTTTTAGAATTGTTTTTCACCTTTAGAAAACGGTGGGCTTATCGTTTGACCTTGGCGCATGCGTGTTTGTTATTTTGCCTGGAACAGCAACAGCATGAAGCCCGCTGCAACTGCGGAGCCAATCACGCCCGCCACATTCGGGCCCATTGCGTGCATGAGCAGGAAGTTGGTGGGGTTGGCTTTGCGGCCTTCCTTTTGGGCGACACGCGCCGCCATCGGGACGGCGGAAACACCGGCCGCGCCGATCAGGGGGTTTACCTTGCCCTTAGTGATGTAGAACATCAGCTTGCCGAGGAGCACACCGCCCGCCGTGGAGAACGCGAAGGCGACTAGGCCTAGGCCTACGATGGCAAGTGTTTGCACTTTCAGGAAGGTTGCGCCATTGGCTGTTGCGCCAACGGAAACGCCGAGCATGATTGTAACGATATTGCAAAGCGCGTTCTGCGCCGTATCGTTGAGGCGGTCCGTTACGCCGCTCTCGCGGAAAAGATTGCCGAGCATCAGCATACCGATCAGCGGGGCAACATCCGGAATCAGCAGCACACAGATTACGGTAACAATAATCGGGAAAATGACTTTCTCCGTTTTGCTGACCTTGCGCAATTGATCCATTTTGACCTCACGCTCTTTTTTGGTGGTCAGCAAACGCATGATCGGGGGCTGGATCAGCGGAATGAGCGCCATGTAGGAATAGGCGGCAACCGCGATCGGGCCAAGCAGTTCAGAGGCGATCCGGGTGGCAAGGAAAATGGCCGTGGGGCCATCCGCGCCGCCGATGATGCCGATTGCCGCCGCCTGTGCGGGCGTAAACAGGCCGGTTGCAATGGAGATGACGAAGGCGACATAGATGCCCAGCTGTGCCGCGCCGCCGAGCAGGAGGCTCGAGGGGTTGGCAAGCAACGGGCCAAAATCCGTCATGGCGCCAACGCCAAGGAAAATTAAGCAGGGGAATACGCTGCTTTTCACGCCTTGATAGATGATATACAGCACGCCGGATTGCAGCAGCGTCGGCCCCGGCTGCATGAGCCCAGCCTCGGGCAGGTTTGCCAGCAACATGCCGAAGGCAATCGGGAGCAGCAGCAGCGGCTCAAATTTTTTGACGATTGCCAGAAACAGAAAGACGAAAGACACACCAATCATCACAGCCTGCTGCCAGGTCAGCGCCATAAAGCCGGAGCTTTCGATCAGTTGTTTAAAAACTTCTAAGATATTCATGCGGAACTCCCTCCGCTTAACCGATGACTGCGAGCACGTCGTCTGTCGAAACGGTGCTGCCCTTGGAAACGAGAACCTGCTTGACGGTGCCGTCGGCAGGGGAGACGATATCGTTTTCCATCTTCATGGCTTCCAGGATGAACAGCACGTCGCCGGCCTTGACCGCCTGGCCAACCGATGCTTTCACATCCAAAATCGTGCCGGGCATCGGGCAAACGGCGTTTGTGCCTTCCACTGGGGCGGCAGGTGCTGCGGGGGCTGCGGTCGGAGCGGCAGCGGGTGCCGTGGGAGCAGCAGGTGTGGCAACAGGGGCGGGAGCAGCCGCGGGAGCAGCGGCCACCGGAGCGGCGGCTATGGGGGCAGCCATAACGCTATTGACAACGGCCTGGCCCTCTTCCACTTCGATCTCATATTTTTTACCGTTTAATGTGACCATGTATTTCATTTTGAGTTCCTCCTCTTAGTCAATCTCTTTTATCGATTTGATGATGAGCCTGTCGGTCGGGATGCCAGTCTTGTCGCTGATGATTGCCAGAAGCACCGCTTGTGTTTTGCTGTCCACGGTAACCTGGCGGATGGATTGAAAATGCAGCCGCTCGAGCGGGATGCCGGTCTGGTCGCTGACGATCGCCATCAGCATGGCGGCAGTCTGCTCATCCGTATCGACGAGCAGGATTCCGTTTTCAGTCACTGCTGCGGGAGCTGCCACAGCGGCGGGTGCGGCCTGGATGGGGATGACCGGCGGCGCTTCCACCGGCTGCGCGGCGGCTTTATTGTCGCGCGCGCCCTTGTGTTCCAAAAGCCGGATCGCCTTGGAGAGCAGCATGATGATAACGGCCAGGAGCGCAAGCTCGATTAAAACAACTGCAATCCCTACGAGCGCGATCAAGAGGGAATCCCCAATTGTAATGGTCTGATTTGCCAGCATAGGGCATTAGCCTCCTTATCAGTCAATTTGCTCGATGGAATAGGAGAAGGTGTTCTTTTCGCGTATTTCGCGATTGTCAAAGAACTTTTCCGCCTGCGCGGGGAATGCGATATAGGAAAGAACATCCTCATCGGATTTGGCACGCTCGCCGAGCTCGGCCTTCGCCTTTTCAAAACCGGGCTCCAGCAGGTCGGCATAGCGCACGGTAACAGGCTTTTCATCGCCGAGGATTTTTTCCTGGATTTCCTTGTTGATCTCGCCGGGAGCGCGACCGTATTCGCCGTGCAGATAGGCCTTGATCTCCTTGGATACATTTTTATACCGCTCGCCCGCAAGCACGTTTGCCGTTGCCTGCACGCCCACCATCTGGCTCATTGGCGTGACCAGCGGCGGGTAGCCGAGATCCTTGCGCACGCGAGGCACTTCCGCGAGCACTTCATCGAGCTTATCGAGCGCTTTCTGCGCGGTCAGCTGAGCGACAAGGTTGGAGAGCATGCCGCCGGGCACCTGATAAACCAGCGCGTCTGTCTCTGTGGAAAGCACCACGGGGTTTAAAAGGCCGCTTTCCAGCGCCTGTGCGCGGATTGGCTTGAAGAAATCGTTGATTTCCTTGAGCTTTTTATCGTTGAGTGATACCTCATAGCCCTCCTGGCGCAGCGCATAGGCGAGCGTTTCCGTGGCGGGCTGGGCTGTGCCGCCTGAGAAGCAGGAGATAGCGGTGTCGATCACATCCGCACCGGCCTCCACAGCCTTTTGCAGCGTCAGCGGGCCGAGGCCCGTGGTGCAGTGGGTATGCACGACGATTGGAACCTTTACATTCTCTTTGAGTGCCTTTACGAGGTCGTAGCCCTCCTGCGGGCCCATGATGCCAGCCATATCTTTGATGCAGATGGACTGCACGCCCATCTTCTCCATCTCTCTGGCCATTTTGACGTAGGCGTCCAGCGTGTGGATGGGGCTGATCGTGAAGCAGATCGTGCCGCTCGCGTGCGCGCCGTCCTTGAGCGTTTCATCCACGGCAACCTCGATGTTACGCAAATCGTTGAGCGCATCGAAGATGCGGATGATGTCAATGCCGTTTTCCACGCTTTTACGCACGAATTTGCGCACGACGTCATCCGGATAATGCTTGTAGCCCAGCAGGTTTTGGCCCCGGAGGAGCATTTGCAGCTTGGTGTTCGGGCAGGCTTCCCGGATGGTGCGCAGCCGTTCCCACGGATCCTCGCCCAGATAGCGAAGGCAGGAGTCGAATGTGGCGCCGCCCCAGCACTCAAGGGAATAGTAGCCGGCTTCGTCGAGTTTGCCGAGGATTGGCTTGAACTCAGAAAGCGGCATACGCGTTGCGATCAGGGACTGATTCGCGTCGCGCAGAACCGTTTCGGTAAACTGTACTTTCATTTTGTAACCTCCATACGTCCCAGATAAAAAGTAACGGCAGGCTCGCAAGGAGGGGCAAAGCCCGCAATTCCTGTGGAAACTGCCATTATGGGGCGGCAAACGTCCTGCCCGATCAGAACCAGGCGATGAGAGACCAGCCCCAAACTGACCCATTCTATTTTATCCGAAATGCGGGCAATTTAATTGCGGATTTCAAAAAATAAGGAAATGATTGTTAAATCCTTAACCAATGTTTTTTGGAAATTTGCGGCGGTTTTTGGTGGAGTTGATAAAAGGGGAGTGGAGCGTATCGCAGGGGCTTATTTTTTGGCGGAATCTAACTGTTTTTTGCATGAGGCATTAGATACCAAGCGAAAAGCCGCACCGGCAGAGGGGCCGGTGCGGCTGGAATATGTGGATCATAAAGCACCATGCGAGCCATCAAACAGTTGTGCTATCGGCGATCTCTACCAGATGTTCCAAACTCACCCGCAAACAGTCAAACGGGTCGCGCGGGCAGGTATTCTGCTCAATGGCGATATACCGCACGCCGCTCTCCCGGCAGGCGCGGTATGCCTCCCGGAGGTCCAGATTGCCGCAGCCGACCTCCGCGAAGGTTGGCGTATTATCTACGACTGCATAATCTTTAAAATGGCAAACCTTCATGCGCCCGGCAACACGGCGGATATACTCCGCAGGATTGACGCCGCCGTATTGGAGCCAGTAGGTATCGAGGATGAAGCCGAACTCTTTTTCGTTGGAATCCTCTATCAGCATGTCGAGCCCAAGCCGGCCGTTTGCAAAGCGCTCCAGCTCAAAGGCGTGGTTGTGGTAGGCAAAGTGCAGCCCGGCCGCCGCGAGCTGCTTGGCGATTTCGCCCATTTCCTTTAAAAAGGCCGAAAAGCCTTCCGCCGAGCCGTGGAATTCGTTGGGCATGTAGCCGAGCCCGACCGTATCGCAGTGCAGGAGCTGATGCTCCGCGATTAGGGAGTCCAGGTCGTTTTGCATCCGCTCCCAGGGGCTGTGCGTGATGCACACGTCGAGCTCGAGCTCCGCCACCAGCGCGGCAAGGCGCTCCGGCTCAATGGGGCCGAAGGCGGAAATCTGGATCGCATCAAAGCCGATTGTTTTGATTTTGCGCAGCGTCAATTCAATCGCCTCCGGGGTTTTGGTGAAGTCCCGCACGGTATAGAGCTGCGCCGCGGGGTGGATGCTGTCGGTTTGTGGATTGATGGGAAGGCCTCCTGTTCCTATTGCTCGCCAGTCTATTTTTCTATATAATACAGGGAAAGTGGAAAAAGGGGAAGGTTTTAGCAGGATTTATGGAAGAAATTACGAAAAAGCCTTCTCAAACGCATCAAAACCGATATGAATGGAAAGGGTGTGCCCTATGGCTGCCAAACTGAATACCAGAATCATCTCCTCTCTCGAAAAATGCTTCCATGATGAAGCAATCTCCGATCATCCGCGCCTGAAAAAGGCCTCCATGCTGAGAAATGAACAATATTCCTTCCAGCTCGCCATGCAGCTCCGGGATCGGGCCTGCACGGATAAAAAGGAGGTTTACCTCCATGTAAAATCCGCACTGGCGGCGTATTTGGAGATCAAGCTGGTGCGGGAGGTGCCCTCCATGTTCCCCTGTTATGGGGATGCCCGCGGGCGAGAGTACCTGCGCCGCAAGCCGGGGCTCTATCCGGATTTGTTGGAGCCGCTGGCAGAAGGCCGGGAGATTCCGCTCATGCCGGGCCAGCTGTGCAGCCTTTGGTTCACAGTGGCGCCGCGCGCGGAAATACCCACCGGCGCGCAGAGAATCGAACTGGAGCTATCAGATGAAAACGGTACGGTGCTCGCCCGGGAGACGCTGACGCTCACGGTGATCGAGGCAGACCTGCCTGCACAGGGGCTCACCTTTACACAGTGGTTTCACAGCGACTGCCTGGCCGTTTATTATGGCGTGCCCGTGTTCAGCGAGCGGCATTGGGAAATCATTGAAAACTTTTTGCGCACCGCGCGCCGCTATGGGATGAATATGGTGCTCACGCCGGTGTTTACCCCGCCGCTGGATACAGCGGTCGGCACGGAGCGCCCCACGGTGCAGTTGGTCGATGTGGCGGTAGAGGGCGGGAAATACCGCTTTGGTTTTGAGAAGCTGGATCGCTGGGTGAATCTGTGCCTGCGGCTGGGGTTTGAGCAGTTTGAAATTTCCCACTTCTTTACGCAATGGGGCGCGGCGCACGCGCCGAAGGTGATTGCTCAGATGGAGGGGCAGACAAAGCGCATTTTTGGCTGGGAAACAGAGGCGGCAGGGGAAGCATACGCCTCCTTTTTACATGCGTTTCTAGGCGCGCTGATTCCGCATTTGAAGAAGCTGGGGGTAGATAGACGCTGCCGCTTCCATATTTCCGACGAGCCGTCGGAGGATAGCCTCGGCAACTATCAGGCCGCGAAGCAGATTGTGGAGGAGCAGCTGAAAGGCTACCCGATTATGGATGCGCTTTCCAGCTACGAATTTTACAGGCAGGGGGTATCCGCCTGTCCAATCCCGGCAAACGACCACATCGAGCCTTTCCTCAAGCACCGTGTGCCGCATTTGTGGACGTATTATTGCTGCGGGCAGTCGAATGGCGTGAGCAACCGCTTTTTATCGATGCCGTCTGCGAATAACCGCATCATTGGAACGCAGCTTTACAAATATCACATCGAAGGGTTTCTCCATTGGGGCTATAATTTTTATTTTTCACAGCTGTCCCGCCATGCGGTCAATCCATTTTTTGTGACGGACGGCGATGGTATGGTGCCGTCGGGCGATGCGTTTTCCGTTTATCCTGCGCCGGACGGGACGGCGTGGGAATCGCTGCGGCTGGTTGTGTTTCATGAGGCGCTACAGGATCAGCGCGCGCTGGAGCTGTGTGAATCGCTCTATGGGCGAGCGTTTGTGATGCGTTTGCTGGAGGGCGGCCTGCATGGGCGGATCACCTTCCGCCATTATCCGCGCAGGGCGGCGTTTCTCCTCCGGCTGCGCGAGCGGGTCAATGCGGCGATTGCAGCAAGGCAGGAGAAGGCGGAGGCATAACCCGAAATTCATAAAGCATGAAAAGATTGTAAAAAAATAGAAATGAGACATGCAAAATATATTATTTTGGAGGAAAAAACGTTTTGTTTTTAGGTATGGTTGACATGCATGCCCTTCTTGTGTACAATAAAAACGATGATTTGGCGGAAGGGGAGACACGATTCTTTTGCCAGATGCAATGAATCTGAAAGGATGAAAAAAATGAAGAAAACCAGAAAAATGCTTAGCCTGATTTTGGCGGTCGTGATGCTGTGCTCTGTTTTCGCTGCCGCAACGAGCGCCTTCGCAGCAAACTCAGGCCCGTATTCCTATGAGCTGATTAATGATGGCAAGGAGGTTAAGATCACTGCCTATAATGAGAATAAGGCGATCTTGTCCATCCCTTCCAGGATTGCGGGTAAGCCCGTCACCGTGATCGGTTCCTATGCGTTCAGCCGGATTGGGCGGTTGCAAAACGTATACCTGCCACTGACGGTGAAAACCATTGAGGACCATGCGTTTTATGAGAGCAACCGGATTACCGGCCTGACAATTCCCTCCAACGTGAGAACAATCGGCGACTATGCGTTCGCGGGCTGCAACAGGCTCGAGTGGGTTTCCATCCTCAACGGCACACAGTCCATCGGCAACTACGCATTCAGCGGCTGCGGCCGCCTGGGGAGCATTAAGCTGCCGAAGAGCGTGCGCACGGTTGGCGACTATGCGTTCAGCAACTGCAGCCGCCTGGTGAGCGCCAGCATGAAGGGCGTTGCCACCATCGGCGCGGGTGCGTTTTCCGCCTGCAACCGGCTGGAGAAGGTGCACTTCCCCAAAACACTTACGAGCATTGGCGACCGCGCTTTTTGGGGCGACGTTCGCCTGATGAAGGTCTATTTTGACGGCAACGCGCCAGAGCTTGGCAGCAATGTTTTCTCGATGATTGAAAACAATGCGAAGCTCTATCATAAGTCCGGCAACAACACCTTCCAGGGCGGCGAATGGGAGCGCTTCCAGGAGAAAACCTTCCTTGTCTGCCTGTTCTAATCTTCCAGCATGATAGAAGCCCTGTGCACCGGCAAAGAGTGGTGTGCAGGGCTTTTTTGATTCCATAAAGGGGCTTGGCCTGCGCCGGCAACCGGCTTTTTTTCACAGGCCGGGGGATGCCAAAGGTTGGGCCTGCCACGTTTGGAAGCTTTCGTATGAGGTGTGAGAATGGCTCTTGGGAGGCGCGCTTTCCACTGGGCGGGCGGAATGGCCGGCTGCCGGATCAACGAAGCATAACGGGCAAGCGTGCCCCCCATGTGGGGAAACACACTTGCCCGCTGCCTTTCGTTTTGAAATGACAGCGGTGAAAATCCAGGCCGCCGTTATGCAGCGTTGGTTTGGCTGGCCGTTGCTTCGGTGCTGCCCGGGCTGGATTCCGGAGTAGTTTGCTGGTTGGAGGTATCCGTGGGGCAGTCAAAACCGTGCATAAAGCCGTTGAGCTCCACAGAGCAGACGTCCCCGCCGATCACCTGCCCCTCATAGACAAGCAGATTTGCATGGATACAGCCGCTGTCCGCCGCATACCCAGGGTAATTTTTGATCGCATAGGTCCATCGTTTCACCCGTTTGCCCTGGTATTTCATCAGGTCAAAGCCCTGTGCCTTCTGGATCGCATTGTATTTTTCATAAACCTCATCAAATTCCGGCGGGATGATGACTTCCGCAACCTCCACCGGGTCTTCATCGAAGCTCCATCCGAATTGTGACAGGAACGCAACGCGTTGCTCTGCGTTTTCCGCCTTGATATTCAGCACGCTGTCGGCCTCTGCCGGCTGGTGGAGACGTGTCACGAGAAGCATGGCGAGCACAAGCAGAACGACGAGCAGAACCAGAATGACCATTTTAATTCTTGAAGATTTTACAGAGTATACAAACATGTCAACCACCTCACAAATCTTTATGCGCAGCCGGGGGATTTCATGCGTCCCTGAAATGTGACATCGACAATTCATATAGAAAAGTTTTTCAAACTTGAATTTTTTATGAAAACCTATAAAAGCTATTCGTAATGTGCTATAATAATTTTCAAATTTCGGCCGTTCCAGGACTTGGAAGCAAAGAGGGATACAGAGCGGCTGTAAGCCGGCAGGAGGTGATACTGTGGCATCCAAAACGGTCAATGAAATCCTGCAAGCAGAACGGCAGGCCGATCTCGCCGTGGAGCAGGCTCACACGCAGGCAAAGGAGCTGATCCGGCAGGCACAGGAGGATGGCGCGAGCCTCCTCGCGGAGCAAACGCGCCTGGCGCGCCAGGAGGCGGATGTGCTGCGGAGGGAAGCAGAGCAGCAGGCAGAGGCAATCCAGCACGAAATGGAGCAGGAAGGCTACAGGCAGGCGAGCGCTCTGCGCGACGGCGTGCAGGCGAGGCAGGCAAGCGCCGCCACAATGGTGATCCGCTGTATAATCCCGCAATACCCCATAGAAGGGAGACGCTCTGATGGCAAAATGTAAGATGAAGCGCATTGAGATCGCCGCCCTGCTCACGGACAGCAAAAAGATTGTAGAGCGGTTGCAGCGCCGGGGCGTGGTGGAAATCTGCGACAATACGGATGAGGAGCTGGTGCGCCTCAATACGCAGGCGATGATCGGCGTTTTTGAAAAGAATTTGAATTTGACAGAGCAGGCGAAGGAGATCATGGCGCGCTATGTGCCGGTGAAAACCGGTTTGTTCGACTCCCTGCGGGGGCGGCGGGAGCTCACCACCGACGCCTTTGGCAAGCAGGTGGAAGAAGCGGAGCACATGCTCAAGAAGTGCTATGAGATTGTATCGCTGGAGAAGCAAATTCATGACGCTTCTGAAGAAATCATCCGCCTTCGCACTCAAATGGATGCGCTGGAGCCGTGGCGGGAGCTGGATGTTCTCATGGCGGCCGCCTCAACGCGCCGCACGCGCTGCTTTGTGGGTAGCCTGCCCGGTTTTCATTCCCGTGAGGAGCTGACGGCTGCCCTGCAGGAGGCGGACGATGCGCTGACAGCACTGGAAGTGGAGGTCGTTTTCGCCTCAAAGGAGCAAACCTGCCTTTGGGTGATCTGTCTGGATCGCATTGCGCAGCAGGTGGAGGAGGCGCTGCGGGAGATGGGCTTTGCCCGCCCGTCCGACCCGGGGAAGGAGCCGCCGGAGCAGTGCATCCGGGCGATGCAGCTGCGCACGGGCGAATGCGAAGAGATTGTGGAAAAGGCGCGCAAGGAAATTGCCGGATTCGCAGGCTGCGAGGCGGGCGTCGACTTCCTGATCGATTACTTCACCATGCGCAAGGAAAAATATGAGGTGCTCAACCGTTTGGGCATGACGAAAAATACCATGATCCTCGAAGGCTATATTCCGGAAAAGGAAGTTACCCGCCTGGTCAAAGAGCTGGAGCAGCGCTTTCGCGTTGCCATCACGGTTTTTGAGCCGGAGGAAGAGGAAGATGTTCCGGTGCTGCTGGAAAACAACGGCTTTTCCTCCCCAGTAGAGCCGATCACGGAGATGTATGCCCTGCCGGCGAAGAAGGATATCGACCCCACGCCGGTCATGGCGGTGTTCTACTATTTGTTTTTTGGCCTGATGCTCTCCGATGCGGGCTATGGCTGCCTGATGGTGCTTGTATCCGCTATCGCGCTGAAAAAGTTCCCGCTGGAAGGCAACCTGCGCAAAACGATGAAGATGTTTTTGTATTCCGGTGTGTCCACCATCTTCTGGGGTGCGCTGTTCGGCACCTGGTTTGGCGATATTGTGCCGGTTATCTGCAAAAACTTTTTGCACCGGCCCGCGCCGCGCATGGCGATCTGGTTTGACCCGGTGAGCGACCCGATGAAGCTGCTGCTGTTTTCGCTGGGGCTCGGCATTTTGCATTTGTTCCTGGGCCTGGGCGTGCATTTTTATCAGCTCTGGGCGGCGGGAAAACGCTGGGATGCTTTCTGCGATACGGTGCCGATCTATCTTTTGGTGCTGGGCGCGGCACCGGTAGGCGCGGGTATGCTCACCGAGGTGCCCGCCATCCTGAATACCATTGGGATGTATGTGCTGCTCGCGGGCGTGATCCTGATTATCCTCACGGCGAGCCGCACTTCAAAAAATATTTTTGCCCGGCTGGGCGGTGGGCTTTACGGGCTGTATAACGCGGCCTCCGGCTACCTCAGCGACGTATTGTCCTATTCCCGTCTGCTGGCCCTGGGCCTTGCAACCGGCGTGATCGGGCAGGTGGTAAACCTGCTGGGCACGATCCCGGAGAATCCCGTGGTAAAGGGCGTTTTGCTCTTCTTCGTTTTTATCGTCGGGCACACGCTGAATATGGCGATCAACATGCTCGGCGCATATGTGCACACCAACCGGCTTCAGTATGTGGAGCTGTTTTCCAAATTCTATGAGGGCGGGGGCCGCGCCTTCAAGCCCTTTGCCGTACACACGAAATATGTGAAATTTAAAGAGGAAGTATAGCGAGAAAGAAGCTTTCGCGCTGCGAAAGATTAGCTTTTGGTTCGGAAAGGGCCAAAAGCCACTTCATGGAATCGCCGCTTTTTCATCACTATTTGCGCCTTGCGCGCAGCGAAAGGAATGACTTTTATCATGAATAGTTTAGGCGTAGCATTTGCAGTTTTGGGCGCGGTTTTGGCCGCTTTGATGGCGGGCATTGGCTCCGCAAAGGGTGTTGGAATCGCAGGCGAGGCAGCCGCGGGCGTGATCGCGGAGGATCCCGGCAAGTTCGGTAAGCTCCTGCTGCTGCAGCTTCTGCCCGGCACGCAGGGCCTTTACGGCCTGCTTACCGCTGTGCTGGTATTGAACCGTATCGGCCTGTTGGGCGGCAACTTGGTAGAATTGAGCACGGCGCACGGACTGATGTATCTGGCGGCCTGCCTGCCGATTGCAATTGTGGGCCTGTTTTCCGCCATTGCCCAGGGGCGCACAGCTGCCGCCGGCATCGGCGTGGTAGCCAAGAAGCCGGATCAGAACGGCAAGGCGATCACGATGGCTGTTTTGGTTGAGACCTATGCGGTGCTGGCGTTGCTGATCTCCCTGCTGACGGTGCTCAACCTGTAATCCATTTGGATCAAGTGGAAATGCAGCGTATCACCTGCAAGTTCCATAGAAAGGATGGTCATGCCAATGACAGGCCTTGAAGAGATGAAGGCGGCCATTGAAGAAGAGAGCCGTGTTGAACGAGCTGAGATTGACCGGCGGGCGCAGGAGCAGGCCGCAACAATCGGGGCGGAAGCAAAGGCGGCCGCTGCCGCCCGCTACCAGGAGATTTTATCGGATGCGCGCCAGGCATGCGCGGGCGAACTCCAACGGGCCAAAACCGGGGGAGAGATGAAGATCAAGCGGCTGCTGCTGCGCACCAAAACAGAGCTGGTCGATGAAACCATCGCGATGGCGTTGCGCCAGCTGCGGGAATTGCCGGATGCGGATTATTTCACCGTGCTCCAAACGCTTGCGTGCTCCTACGCGCGCAAGGGGGAGGGGGAAATGCTGCTCTCCCAACGGGATTTGCAACGATTGCCCGCCGGTTTTGCCGATACGCTGAATAGCATGCTGAAAAGCCAGGGCGCGCAGGTTCACATTGGAGCGCGCGCCGCGAAGATAGACGGCGGCTTTCTGCTGGTATACGGCGATATTGAGGTGAATTGCAGCTTTGAGGCGCTGCTGGAAGCATCGCTGGAGCAGGTGAAAGATGCCCTGAACCGGGAGCTCTTCGCTTAGACGCGGCGCTTATGGAAGGATGACATGCCGATGAAAGATACCGAATATACCTTTGCCGTTGCCCGGATTCGGGCGAATGAAACGCATCTCCTCGGCAAAAACGAGATGGAGCAGCTCATTGCGGCGCCCGATCTGCGTTCTGCCCTGCAGATGCTTGCGGATCAGGGCTGGAATACCGAAGATGCGCTGGAAGATCCAAATGAAATGCTGCGTCAGCAGGCCATGCAGATGTGGAGCCTGCTCACAGAGGTGGCTCCGGATTTGGGAGAGCTCTCTTTTCTGACGGCAAAGAATGATTTTCATAACCTGAAGGCCGCATTGAAAAGCCTTGTCAGCGATCAATCCCCGGAGCCTTACTGGATGCACCCCAGTTCGGTGCCGGTAGAGCTTGTTTGGGAGGCGGTATCCAGCCGGAATTTCAGCCGCCTGCCCGCTCAGATGCAGCAGCCCGGGCAGCAGGCCTATGATCTGCTGGTGCGCGCTTCGGATGGCCAGCGGGCGGACGCCCTGCTGGACCGAGCCGCGCTGGAAGCGGCCAAAAGCCGGGCGGAGGAAACGGGCAGTGAATTTGCAATACGGCTCGCGGAGCTCCTATGCGCCACGGCGGATCTGAAGATTGCACTGCGCGCCGCCCACACCGGGCGGGACGAGCGCTTTTTGCAGGATGCGCTGTGCGAATGCGAAACGCTGCGCAAATCCGCTTTGATCGCGGCCGCCGGGCGCGGCGTGCAGGAGCTGACGCAGTATCTTTCGGAAACCGCCTACGCGGCGTGCGTGCCCGCGTTTGAAAAAAGCTTTGCATCATTTGAAAAATGGTGCGACGACGTTTTGATGCAGCAGCTCGACGCGGCGCGGCGAGTGAGCTTTGGGCTCGCACCTTTGGTCGCTTATTATGTGGCGCGGGACGCGGAGATCAAAAACATTCGCATCCTGCTCTCCTGCAAGCGGCTGGGGATTCCGGCGGATCAAATCCGGGAAAGGATGCGTGAAGCGTATGTATAAGATTGCGGTCATGGGCGACCGGGACAGCGTATCCGGCTTCGCTTCCCTGGGGCTGGAGATTTTCCCGGAGGAGGATGCCGAGCGCGCGGCCGCCACGCTGCGAAGAATGGTTGCCGGGGGCTATGCGGTGATTTATATGACGGAGCAGTTAGCCGCCCAGCTGGAGGCGGAAATCGATCGATACCGGCACCTGCCTGTGCCTGCCATCATCCCGATCCCGGGCGTGACGGGCAACACGGGGATGGGGCTGAGAAGCGTGAGCAAGAGCGTGGAGAAAGCGGTCGGCTCGGATATTATTGGATCATAAAATAACGAGGCAATTTGTTTGAAAGCTTCGCCTTTCAAACTGCATTTTGTGCTTTCCCGGCACAGATGCCGCTCGAAATTTTGGCTGCGCCAAAGCCGCGCGATTCTGCGGCCCGGCGCAAGAAAGGAATGGTCATACCTATGAGCACAGGTTCCGTTGTCAAGGTGGCCGGGCCGCTCGTCGTCGCGCAGGGGATGCGGGACGCAAACATGTTTGACGTGGTGCGGGTGAGCTCCCAGCGCCTGATTGGTGAAATTATTGAGATGCACGGGGATCGCGCATCCATTCAGGTATATGAAGAAACATCAGGCCTCGGCACCGGCGCGCCGGTCGAATCCACAGGCGAGCCGATGAGCGTTGAGCTTGGCCCGGGCTTGATCGGCAGCATTTTTGACGGCATCCAGCGCCCGCTGGACGATATCATGAAGGTCGCGGGTAACAATTTATCCCGCGGCGTGGAGGTGCCTTCCCTCAAGCGCGACCGCAAATGGAAGTTTGAGCCCTGCGTGAAGGCGGGCGATCAGGTAAAATCCTGCGATATCATTGGCACCGTGCAGGAAACGGACGTCGTCATCCACAAAATCATGGTGCCGAATGGCGTGGAGGGCGAAATTCTCTCCATCCAGGCGGGCGAATTCACTGTGACGGATACGGTATGCACAGTCAAGACGGCGCAGGGCGAGAAGGCGCTCACCCTCATGCAGCGCTGGCCGGTGCGCCGCGGCAGGCCCTACCGGCGCAAGCTCTCCCCGGATGAACCGCTCATCACCGGGCAGCGCGTGATCGACTGCCTGTTTCCCCTTGCCAAGGGCGGCGTGGCGGCAATCCCCGGCCCGTTTGGCAGCGGCAAAACGGTCACGCAGCATCAGCTTGCCAAATGGGCGGAGGCCGATATCGTTGTATATATCGGCTGTGGCGAGCGCGGCAATGAGATGACGGATGTTTTGAACGAGTTCCCGGAGCTGATCGACCCGCACACGGGCAAATCGCTTATGGAGCGCACGGTGCTGATCGCCAATACCTCCGATATGCCGGTGGCAGCGCGCGAAGCGTCCATCTACACGGGCATCACGATGGCGGAATATTTCCGTGATATGGGCTATTCCGTGGCGCTGATGGCGGATTCTACCTCCCGCTGGGCGGAGGCGCTGCGCGAGATGAGCGGCCGGCTGGAGGAGATGCCCGGCGAGGAGGGCTATCCCGCCTATCTCGGCAGCAGGCTCGCCCAGTTCTACGAGCGCGCGGGGCGCGTAATCTCATTGGGGACGGAGGGCCGCGAGGGCGCACTGTCCGTCATCGGCGCGGTATCTCCGCCCGGCGGCGATATTTCAGAGCCCGTCTCGCAGGCCACGCTCCGCATTGTCAAGGTGTTCTGGGGGCTGGATGCAAACCTTGCGTATAAGCGCCATTTCCCGGCGATCAACTGGTTGACGAGCTATTCCCTTTATACAGATTTGCTCAGCGGCTGGTTTCATCAGCATGTCGACGCCGATTGGATGCCCCTGCGCGGGCGGATGCTGCATCTGTTGCAGGAGGAGGCGGAGCTCGATGAGATCGTTAAGCTCGTGGGTATGGATGCGCTCTCTCCCAGCGATCGGCTGAAAATGGAAACGGCGCGCTCTATCCGCGAAGATTTTCTGCATCAGCTGGCGTTCCATGAGGTGGATACCTATACCAGCCTCCAAAAGCAGCTTCTGATGATGCGGCTGATCCTCAATTTTTACGATTTGGCGAATGAAACGCTCGGGCAGGGCGGGGATGTTGAGCAGATCGTTACCCTGCCTGTCCGCGAGGAGATCGGCCGGTTTAAATATGTGCCGGAGGATCAGATTGGGGAAGCGTTTGACCGCATCAGCACCGATCTTGTCAACCAGATGAAAGAAACGATAGGGGAGGCGCAGTGAAATGCCAGTTGAATACAGAACCATAGAAGAAGTCGCCGGCCCTCTGATGCTGGTGCGCGATGTGCAGAACGTCACCTATAACGAATTGGGCGAAATTGAGCTGGAGAGCGGCGAAAAGCGCCGCTGCCGTGTGTTGGAGGTGGATGGCTCCAACGCCCTGGTGCAGCTTTTTGAGAGCTCCACGGGCATCAACCTCTCCAACAGCAAGGTCCGCTTCCTGGGCCGCCAGATGGAGCTCGGCGTATCCGAGGATATGCTCGGCCGCGTGTTTGACGGATTGGGCCGGCCGATTGACGATGGGCCGGAGATCATCCCGGAGAAACGTATGGATGTGAACGGCCTGCCGATCAACCCCGTGGCCCGCAGCTATCCGCAGGAGTTTATCCAGACGGGCGTTTCCGCCATCGACGGGCTGAACACGCTCGTGCGCGGGCAGAAGCTGCCGATCTTCTCCGCGAGCGGCCTGCCGCACGCAAACCTCGCCGCGCAGATCGCGCGGCAGGCAAAGGTGCGCGGCACGGATGAGCCCTTTGCCGTGGTGTTCGCCGCGATGGGCATCACGTTTGAGGAGTCTAATTTCTTCATCGATTCCTTCCGCGAAACCGGCGCTTTGGAGCGGACGGTGCTCTTTGTCAACCTTGCAAACGACCCGGCCATCGAGCGCATTTCCACGCCGAAGATGGCGCTCACCGCCGCGGAATACCTGGCGTTTGAAAAGAATATGCACGTGCTCGTGATCCTCACGGATATCACAAACTATGCCGACGCGCTGCGCGAGGTTTCCGCCGCGCGTAAAGAGGTGCCCGGCAGGCGCGGCTACCCCGGCTATATGTATACGGATCTCGCCTCCATCTATGAGCGCGCGGGCCGCCAGCAGGGGAAGGATGGCAGCATCACGATGATCCCGATCCTCTCCATGCCGGAGGATGACAAGACCCACCCGATCCCCGACCTGACGGGCTATATCACGGAGGGGCAGATCATTTTGAGCCGTGAATTGTACCGCAAGGGCGTCACGCCGCCGATCGACGTGCTGCCGTCGCTCTCCCGCCTGAAGGATAAGGGCATTGGCCGCGGTAAAACACGCGAGGATCATTCAGACACCATGAACCAGCTCTTCTCCGCCTATGCACGCGGCAAGGAGGCCAAGGAACTGATGGTCATCCTCGGTGAGGCGGCGCTGACGGAGATCGACAAGCTCTATGCGAAGTTCGCGGACGCGTTCGAAAAAGAATACGTCTCTCAGGGGTACGATACGAACCGTTCCATTGAGGAGACGCTCGACATCGGCTGGAAGCTGCTGCGCATCCTGCCGCGCAGCGAGCTCAAGCGCATCCGGGATGTATATCTCGACCAATATTACGACGAAACGTAAAGGGGTGAGGCTTTGTGGCAATACTCAATGTGAACCCCACCCGCATGGAACTGAGCAACTTAAAGCGCAAGCTTGCCACCGCGCGCAAGGGCCACAAGCTCCTCAAGGATAAGCGCGATGAGCTGATGCGCCAGTTCCTTGACCTCGTGCGGGAGAATAAAGCCCTCCGCCGCGAGGTGGAGGCCGGCATTGAAGAGGCCAACCGCCATATGGCGGTGGCGCGCAGCGTGATGCAGGATGAGGTGCTTTCCGTCGCCCTGATGATCCCCAAGCAGGAGATGCATCTGGAGATCGAGGAGAAGGATATCATGAGCGTGCGCATCCCGGTTTACCACACGCAGCTCAAAACGGCGGATAAAAACGATATTTTTCCCTATGGCTACGCCTTCACCTCCGGCGATCTCGACGACGCGGTGCGCGCCCTGTCGGAGATCATGCCTAAAATGCTGCGACTGGCCGAGGTGGAAAAATCCTGCCAGCTCATGGCGGAGGAGATCGAAAAAACCCGCCGTCGTGTCAACGCCCTGGAGCACGTGATGATCCCCCAGTATGAGGAGACGATCAAATATATCACGATGAAGCTCGATGAGAACGAGCGCAGCACGACGACACGGCTGATGAAGGTGAAAGATATGATGCTCGAGCAGGCGCATCATTATAAAGACCCGCGCGACGCGATGTGAAGGATCAGCACGGTGAAAGGCCCGGTGTGTTTTTAAAATGCGCCGGGCCAAATGTGTGCAGCGGAACAAGCATTGTTATCCCGCATAGAGGAAGGGCCAAGTTTCCTTTCGCCTCCTTTGGACATATCATGGAATATGTGATTGGAGGTGATCCATATGGCTACTATGCAGGCTCTCGTAATCGGCGTAGAGCGCAATCGCCTGCTTGTGCTGGATTTTTCAACCCGGCGGCGGGTTGTCGTGATTACGCCAAACGCGCGCAGGTTCCGCCAGGGTAATATCGTCCGCATCCGATACAACGGCGTGATGACGAACAGCATGCCGCCGCAGATTTATGCGATCAATATTTTTGCGCTCCCAGGGGGCGGATTTTGGTGCAATTGGTGCTAAACGCACGTTAATAAATAATCCCTGGGCTGTTGCGTAATGGGCTGCATTTCGCAGCAGCCTTTTTCCATAAGCAATTGGCAGTTTGCAGCTTGCTTTTTAAAGCTTGTCGAAATGTAAGCAGTTTTGAAATTGGATCGTTGACATTCCCACACGAATTCGGTAGAATGTTGATGTAAAAAATATCCATCTGTTACAGGCTGGATTTCGCTTATAGTCCAGTTTGCCCAGTTTCTTTTTTCAAAACATTTGTGAGGGAGGTGCATCTGGTTTTTCTTGCGTTTCCCCTTGCTTTTTCCACGCAAACCATCTATAATAGCAGTTATAACGAACAAATGTGCGAATTGTAATCGGAGGGATTCTATACTATGGCGGATAAACAAAAGGCGCTGGACACTGCGCTTGCGCAGATTGAAAAACAATATGGTAAAGGCGCGATCATGCGTCTGGGGCAAAACAACGGCATGAATGTTGCGTCGATCCCGACGGGCTCCATCTCCCTTGATGTTGCCACCGGCATCGGCGGCCTGCCGCGCGGCAGGATTATCGAAATTTACGGCCCGGAATCCTCCGGTAAAACCACCCTTGCGCTTCATGTAGTTGCTCAGGCGCAAAAGGCAGGGGGAGAGGCCGCATTTATCGATGCGGAGCACGCGCTTGACCCGATCTATGCGGAAAATCTCGGCGTGGATGTGGATTCCCTGCTTGTCTCCCAGCCGGATAACGGCGAGCAGGCGCTCGAAATCACGGAGGCTCTCGTGCGTTCCGGTGCGATCGATGTCGTTGTGGTCGATTCCGTGGCGGCCCTTGTTCCGCGCGCGGAGATCGAGGGCGAGATGGGCGATTCGCATGTTGGCCTGCATGCACGGCTCATGTCGCAGGCGCTGCGTAAGCTTGCGGGCTCTATCTCCAAATCCAACTGCATTTTGATCTTCATCAATCAGCTGCGTGAAAAGGTTGGCGTGGTGTATGGCAACCCGGAGGTGACCACCGGCGGCCGCGCGCTGAAATTCTACGCCTCCATGCGTATTGATGTGCGCCGCATCGAGCAGCTCAAGGCGGCGGGCAATGAGTTTGTCGGCTCCCGTACGCGGGCGAAGATCGTGAAAAATAAAGTGGCGCCGCCCTTTAAAGAGGCGGAATTTGATATCATGTACGGCAAAGGCATCTCCCGCGAAGGCGAGCTGCTGGATATCGGCGTGAAGCTCGATATCATCCAGAAGAGCGGCGCGTGGTTCTCCTATGGCGACAGCCGCCTGGGCCAGGGCCGTGACAATGTGAAAGACCTGTTCCGCACGAATACGGAACTGGCGGATGAGATTGAGGGGAAGATCCGCGCGAATCTCGGCAAGCTGACCAATGACAGGCGCGCCGCACCCGCTGCGGGCGCGAAGGAGGAGGCGTCTGCCAAGGCTGCCCCGGTGCAGTCGGCTCCTGCGGCGAAGCCGACTACCCGCGCGGCGGCGCGCGCAAAGCTCGATATCGCTGTGGATGACGACGAAACATGATCCTCACAGCGCAGCAGGGCAAAGGGCAGAAAATTCATATTCTGCTGGACGGCGAATACCGCCTGACAACAAACCAGGAATTTTGGCTGACCTGCGGGCTTTTCTCCGGCATGGAGATCGATGAGGCTTCGTTTGAAACGTTTGCCGCCCTGGTGGAGGAAAACAAGGCGAAGCAAAAGGCGCTGCGCCTGCTGGAAATGCGCGATCACTGCGAGCGCGAGCTTGCAAGCAAACTTGTGCGCGGCGGGTTCAGCCGGGAGGCCGCGCAGGCTGCTGCTACCCGCATGGTGGAGCTTGGGCTTGTCAACGATGAAGCCTATGCACACAGCCTGGCGGACGAGCTGTTTCGCCGCAAGGGGTTCAGCCCCGCCCGCATTGAGCAGGAGCTCGTTTCACGCGGCGTTGCCCGCGATACCGCCTATGAGGCGGCGCATGAGATCGAGGGCGACCCATTGGCACGGCTGGACACGCTGCTGGAAACCAAATATGTGGGCTCTTACAAGGGCACGGAGAAAGACCGCCGCCGCGTGGCAAACGCGCTCCAAAGGCTCGGCTATTCCTTTGCGGATATCCGCAGGGCGATGGAGGAGCATGGCATGTGGCAGGTGGAGTACGAACCCTAAATGGTTCGGGGCGTTTTAAGGCCGGTAGGCGGGCGGGGTATCTGCCCGCTTGGGCGCACTGCTACAACACAATGCGGAATTTATTGTGAATGTGGAAATTGGCATACGAATTGATTTCAAAGGGGCTGTTGCAAAGGCTTCCCCGCAGAGATAAACTGTAACAAGGCGTGGTTTCAGGCGCAGATACACAGATGTATCTGCGCCTGAAATTCGCATCATGGAGGCAAAAGCGGATTTTTGAAGGGACCGTTGTAAAATGCTTTTCATTTTACAACGGTCCCTTTGACCAATCCAGTTCAAAATATGTCTTTACAGCGTTTCAATCTTTTTGCTGCTCGCCAAAAAGGTCATCCGATCCTGTATGTTCTGCGTGCCGTGCCGTGTTTTATGCCCGCCGTGGTCAGAGGTAATCAGGATGAGCCAATCTTCCTTGTCATAAGTAGCGCGGGTGCGGATACGCTCCATCAGCTCGTATGAGCATCGGTCGCAATCGGAGATGCTCTTTGTATACAAATAATTGTTGTTGGTGAAGGCAATGCCGTGGCCGCAGCTATCCGGCCCCTCATAAATGCCGAAAATACAATCCACATCCGCGTCGATTGCGTACAGGAGCTGCTCATGCAGGTCGTTTTCATTTTTGCAGTGGAGGTATTCGAGCGGCACGCGTTCCTTTTGAACGGTCTCTATTTCGCCTTTGTAGGTGTTGGTGAAATGTGTCTCCCACAGGCCGTAGAAGCAGGCGGAAATGCCACGGCGTGCGAGCTCCAGCAGGGCGGTCGGATACTCCGCCTTCATCGTCTCCATCTCGTAAACCCCGTGCTCCCGCGCCCAGACGCCGGTCAGGATAGACGCCCAGCCGGGCGCGGTGCTCGTATCCTGCTTCGTTTTTTTATCGCCCGGCTCGCCGCCCGCATAGGTCAGGTATAGCCCGCCCTGTTCTTTTAGGGCGCATATGGCGCTCAGGCGGCTGTTTTCATTCGTAACGGCAAGCTTTGGGTCGCGGGATTTCACGAGGTTGAGCATCCCGTCCGCCCGTGCGCCGTCGAATCCGACGATGAGCGCCTTCTTGCGTTTGCCGTAATCCGTATCGGTGAAATGCTCGCGGATGAGGCGGGCTGTGACGGTCTGCGGATAGGCAGAAGCGATCGCGTTTTCAAAAATGCCGCTTTTCTGCACCGATTCGATATAGTCTTTTTCTGATTGGGCGGTGTCGAAGTGCCGGGCTAATTTTTGGATTAACGACATGGCGTGAGAGCCTCCTGTAACTCAATTTTTGATCGCGTCCAGTATAGCCCAACGTTCCGGAAATAGCAAGCGGAGCGCCGCTATTTTCTGGAAAAATGGCAGCGAAACGATTGCTTTTCAGCGGCGCGGTATGGTATAGTAATCAGGATCAATTTTGTGTGATGCGGGGGAAAAGAATGGGTAAAAACCATGTGGGATTCGGATCCCGCGAGAAGGGGCTATTCCTCCTTTGCTGGACGGCTTATTTCGCAACTTATATCTGCCGGCTGAATTTTTCGGCCGTTATGCCGGAGTTGAGCGTGTTGGGGCTTTTCACAAAGGCGCAGATGGCGTCCGTCTCCTCCTGCTTTTTTATTACATACGGCGTGGGCCAGTTTATCAACGGCTTTTTGGGCGACCGGATCGTGCCGCGCCAGATGGTGTTCGGCGGGCTGCTGGTTTCAAGCCTGTGCAATATCCTGTTGTTTTTTCTGCACGGATACGGCGTGCTGCTTTTCTTTTGGGGCGTCAACGGCTTTGTGCAGTCCATGGTGTGGTCGCCGATTCTGCGTATCGCGGGGGAGTATTACGATGAGAAGGGCAAATCGAAATTTGGCATCGATATCTCCACCACCGTGCCGCTCGGCACGCTCGCAAGCTATGGCGTGAGCATGCTCTCGCTGAAATTCCTCCCCTGGAACGGCGTGTTTCTCGCCTGCGGCCTGATTGTGCTGGCGGTGAGCGCCGTTTGGCTCGTGGGCACAGGGAGGCTGCTGCCGAAGATGGAGAAGGTTGCGCCGCCGCCTGCCGCCCAGATGGCGCAGGCAAGCGGGGAGAAGCTGCCGCTGCGGCAGTTCCTGTCGCTCTTCGCATCCTCCGGGCTGATCCTGCTGCTCATCCCGATTGCGGTGCATGGCACGCTGAAAGACAGCGTCACGCAGTGGGTGCCGACCTATATCGTTGAAAAATTTGCGGCGGATAACAGCATTTCTCTGGCGCTTACCATGATTCTCCCCATCGTCAATGTGGCGGGCGCCTACCTCGCAAAATGGCTCAACCGCTATACCCGCAGCGAACCCGCGACGGCAAGCGTTTTTTTTGCCGTCGCGCTGGGGCTTTTAGGCATTCTGCTGTTCCGGGGCGACCGGAGCATGCTGCTGACGATTTGCTGCCTTGCGGGGATCACCACCTCCATGTTTGCGGTCAATGTGATGATGATCACGTTTATCCCGTTGCATTTCAGCCGGTATGGGCGCACGAGCTCGATGTCTGGCTTTCTCAACAGCGTGGCCTATATCGGGTGCGGTGTTTCGAATTTCGGCACGGGATACCTGCTGAACCGTTTCTCCTGGGACGCGACGATTTTTATGTGGATCGCGCTGGCGGCTGCGGCGATTGCGCTGTGCCTTGCAACCATCCGCATTTGGCGGAATTTTCAACAGAGAGAAACCAATTTGATTGAAGTGCGATAAAGAAAAGCTGCAACAGAATGCGGAATATCGGAAAGGGTGTTATCTATGCTGGAACAATCATTAAACGGCGCCAAAGGCGTGTGGCAATTCCATGAGGCAGGGCAGGGGGAATGGCTCCCGGCGGAGGTGCCGGGCTGCAATTATAACGACCTGCTGGCGCTTGGCCAAATCCCCGACCCCTTCATCGGGCAGAATGAGGAAAAAAGCAAATGGGTGGCGGAAAAGGATTGGGAATACCATCGCACCTTCTCTGTGGATGAGGCGATGCTCCAAATGGATGAAGTGTTCCTCCACTGCGATATGCTCGATACGCTGTGCGAGGTGTATGTGAACGATTCGCTTGCAGGCGTGGGGAAGAATATGCACCTGACCTATGATTTCCCCGTGAAGCAGTTCCTGCGCGCGGGGGAGAATGAGGTGCGTATCGTCTTTTTCTCCCCGCTTCAATTCCTGCGGGAAGAGGAGAAACGCGAGCACGTGCCCGGCAATGGGCAGAGCGTGACCGGAGCGGCTCATATGCGCAAGGCGCAGTGCCATTTTGGATGGGACTGGGGCCCGATGATCCCGATCAGCGGCATTACGCGCGATATCTCCCTGCGCGGCTATGAGACCGCGCGGATTGAGGAAACGCGCATCGCCCAGAGTCACCACGACGGCGTGGTGGATGTAACGGTGAAGGCCTGCGCCGGGCCGCTTGCCGCCGCGCAGGAGCAGTCGCTTACGGTTACATTCACGCTGCTTGCGCCCTCCGGCGAGGAGCTCGGCCGCCAAACGGCCAAAGGGCCGCAGGCGGAATGCACGTTTATAGTGGAAAACCCGCAGCTCTGGTGGACGAACGACCTCTCCGATGCGGAAACGCAGCCGCTCTATACCGTTAAGACGGAGCTTTGCGCAGATTGCGCGGGAGAGCAGGCGCTCGACGCCGATACGAAACGCATCGGCCTGCGCACGATCACGCTGAACCGGGAAAAAGACCAGTGGGGGCATAACTTCCAGTTTGTGTTAAACGGCGTGCCGCTGTTCGCCAAGGGCGGCGACTATATCCCCATGGATTCCTTCATCACCCGCGCGGACGATGCGAAAAAGCGCCAATTGCTCCGGGATTGCCGCTATGCGCATATGAACATGATTCGCATCTGGGGCGGCGGCTATTATGAAACGGATTCCTTCTACGATATCTGCGATGAATATGGCATCCTCGTCTGGCAGGATTTCATGTTTGCCTGCGCGCCATATCCGTTTTATGAAGAATCGTTTCAGGCGAGCGTGAAGGAAGAAATCGCCTGCAACGTGCGGCGGCTGCGCCACCACGCGAGCCTTGCGCTCTGGTGCGGCAATAACGAAATTGAGGATATGTCCATGGGTTGGAAGGCGTATATCAAGCTCAACCAGTGGACGGAAAAATTCTTCTATCAAATCCTGCCGGATTTTGTAAACGCGCTGGACGATCAAACGCCGTTTATCTCCGGTTCCCCCTGCGGCACAGGGTATTTGAAGGAAATCCACAGCGATAACGCGGGCGATACGCACCTGTGGCAGGTTTGGCACGGCCTGCAGCCGCTGAATTTCTACCGCAGGCATTTAACGCGCTTCTGCAGCGAATTCGGCCTGGAATCCATGCCGAGCATCTCCACGGTTAACTTCTTTGCAAAGCTGGAGGAGAAAGCGCTGACGAGCGATGTGTTCAACGCACACCAGAAGAGCCCCAGCGGCAACAAAAAGATGATTTACTATATCGCCTCGCAGTATCTGCTGCCGGAGCGGTTTGACGACCTATTGTATCTGACGCAGATGATCCAGCTTGAAGGCGTGCGCGATGCAACGGAGCACTGGCGGCGCAACCGCGGCCGCTGCAACGGCTCGCTCTACTGGCAGCTCAACGATTGCTGGCCGGTGTGCTCCTGGGCGGGCATCGATTATTTTGGCCGTTTCAAGGCGTTGCACTACGGAGCGCGCCGCTTTAACGAGCCGGTGATGGTCTCCGTTGAGGATACGAAGGAGAAATTCCGCCTTTTTGTGATTAACGACAAGGCGGAGCCCTTTACAGGCTCGCTCTCCTGCAAGGTGCTCCGTTTCGATGGGTCGCCGGTGTTTGAAAAGCATTTCACCGTGAACGCCGCCGCAACGGGCGTTGCGCGTGTGGCGCTGATGGAGTGCAAGGCGCTGCTCCAGGGCGCGCGCCGCGAGGAATGCGTATTCGTCGCGCAGCTAAACGACGCGGATGGCGCGACGGTATCCCGCAAAACCGTGCTCTTCCAAAAGGAGCGCGATTGCCGCCTGCCGAACTGCAAATATGACTTTGACGTAACGGTTGCGGATGGGCAGGCGAGCGTGACGGTTTCCTCCGACGCGTTTGCGCGCAGCCTGCTCATCGACAGCCCGCTGTTCGACGGCAACCTGACGGATAATTTCTTTGACCTTCTGCCCGGCGAGCGGGTAACGGTGACGGGCCCGGTCAAGGCGGGCGTTACGGCGGCGGAGCTGCGCCGAAGCCTTGTGCTGCGCAGCGTGGGGAATATCACAGAGGTGAAGTCAAAGCGCAACAGCCAGCTCCAGGCCCTGGGCGTGAAGATGATCCCGATCAATTTTGTGAATTGGGTTTACCGGGCGATTGCAGGGTAAGTAATCATCACATAGAAACGGCCGCCGTATTTTTGATGGGATTCTCCATGGGGCTTGACAAGATTGATTCTGTGGGATAAAATGACAATAGACAGTGGCACTGCCGAATAGACGGTTGGTTGCCTCAATATGTTTGGACTAACCGCGCAAGTTGAGGGCCTGGGCGGTTAGCCTTTTTTTACTGCTAAGATGAGCAGTAGAATAATCGTTAAGATGATTACTATGTACTCCATCAGCGTCACCTTCTTCCTTACGCAGACATGCGAAAAAGGAAAGAGGCGAACCAACCGCCTACCGTTTGGGCAGCGCCACCTTTGTTATGATAGCAGGATGGCAAATATATGTAAATACTACTGATTATTTCATATTAAGATTAAAATGGTGTTTCATTGACACGGATCAAACCAATAGAAATAAAAAACGATTGCGGCCGCTGGATCATCTCGTTGATCCGGCGGCCGTATTCTTCTATGATGGAAGGGGAGGGGGCTTGCTGGCGCGACTTCATTTTAGTTGATTATTTTGAATCACGAATCAGGAAACTGGAATGCGCTCGTGCCGCGCGGGCACTTCCTTTTGTCTTCTCACAAAAGGAAGCAAAAAGAGCCGCGGAGAGATCCCCGCGACCCCCGCACGGCACTTCGGCAGCGGGAAGCATTGATGCACGTTGGAACCCGTTCGGCGAGACGCCCAAAAACTCGCTGCCTCACGGCGCTCAAACAATTTGGGCGCTCGTTTTTAGCGGAAGGGCAGGCGTTGCTTTGCCTGCCCTTCCGCTAAAAATTCCCTCACGAGCCACGCAGTGAGTGAAGTGCTCTGCTGCCTTGGCCTTCCGTTAGCATCCAGTGCTACATTTGGATTCTGGTTATATAAGCAATGCAGTCGAAAAGTCAAATTTCAGAAAAGTGTAAAAAATTTCGTAGTAAATCACCCGCATGACCTGCGCTCTATATGCAGCGCAGAATGCCAACGGAAGGCCGAGGCAGCATTTGTAGCATCCAATTGCGTGGCTCAGTGAGGAAACCTTTCCATGTGTTTGAAGCCGCTGTGAGCATGCGCTTGCTTCGCAAGCACAGCGAGTTTGGGAAGGTTCGCCGAACGGGTTGGTTTGTGGCTCCATCTTCCCGCTGCCGAAGTGCCAGTGCCAAAGTGAACGCACGGCGTTCACTACCGTTCTTTTGCACCCTTTTCTAACTGCTTTCCCCGCAGGGAAAGCATGAGAAACAGGCGTGGGCCCGCGCGGCCTGAGCGCGTTCTGATTTCCTGATCCGTGATTGAAATAGGTAATGGAAATAAAGTTCACCCCTACGTTGAGCGAAAAATTGTTTTTACTCATTTACTGTGTATTTACAACGCTTTTTCACTAATCATGCTACAATCATTCAAAACCATTCGGTTTTTTATCAATCTTGTGACTACCTAGTAACGGACTTATTTCTTTTTTATGATATGCTTTCAAAAAGTGATAAAAAGAACGAAAAGGAGAAGAAAACAATGAACAACGATCAGGAATTTAAAACCCTCTGCGCAAACATCAAAACCATCCGCTCCTCCCTTCACCTCTCCAAAACCCAACTCACCCAAATCATGAAAATCTCCCCCAAAACCCTTGACCGCCTCGAATCCGGCGAAGTTCCCGCCCGCATGGGCACAAAAGCCCTCGTCCGGCTCTCGCAATTCCTGCGCGTTACAATCAGAGACCTGTTCCTCCCGAATTTGATGGATCGCATCCGCCCGGAAACGCTTTTGATCCTCCCGCAAAACCGTTTCCGCGCGCTGCGAGAGGAGCGGGGCCTCACCACGCGCGCACTGGCAAAAGCCATCGGTTGCAGCGCGCGGACCTACGAGCGTTATGAGGCGGGGCTTTTGCAAATCCCAGCGTCCATTGCCATCCGCCTGGCGGATTTTTATGGCTCAATCAGCGTTGATTATCTCGTCGGCCTGACGGATCAAAAAGAACGGAAAAAATAATGGAAGCGGGCAGTATGATTGCTGAACCCGGGAATCTATAAAGATGCATAATTTTAATTGACTTCACTTCAAAAAATCAGTACAATCTGATTAATGTTCCGATTTGATAGGAGAAAGTGGAGGGAAGCGATTATGCAACAGGAAAACATCCCGGTAAGGCTCGCCACCCATGGCATCGGCTTCCGGGATAAATTCGGCTACGCCTCCTTTGGAGAAACGGCGGCTCAGGAAGCCTGAAATCAGAGTATAAAGAAAGAGGGGGAAACATCTCATGGCAGGAAAGGTTCACATCGGCTACGGCTTTCATGTGAATTGCTATCATTCTTATCGCGGGGATTCCAACGATGAGCTTGGTTTCGGGGGAGATATCCGCATCATCCGCAAGATCATTTCAATTCTGGATGAATTTAACCGGCGTGGCGTGCCGGCCAAGGCTACATGGGATTTTGAAAACGCCTATTCACTGGAGGATACCCTGCCGCGCTATGCGCCGGATATCATCGAGGACGTGCGGCGGCGCTGTGTGGAAAACAGGGACGAAAACATCATCATGGGCTATAACAACGGCGCGCTCTCCGCAATGACGCCGGATGAATTCGAGGCGTCGATTGAGTGGGCCGTGACGAATGAAAAGGGCTCCGGCCTTGTGGATTTGTTTGGCTCGTGCGAACGGATCGTCCGCCCGCAGGAGGTGATGTTTACGCCGTCCCAGGTGCCGCTGTACAACAAGTGCGGCGTAAAAGCCGTGTGTTTGTATTATAGCTGCGTGCCGTTTGACGCGTTCCGCACGGTCGTCCCGCAGCTCCGGGATGAATACGCATTTAACCCGGTCACCTATACCTGGCAAGGGGAAAGCCTTGTCATCCTGCCGGCCTACAGCAATTCGGATGTGATCGACGCGGGCTCCCTGCGCTATCTCGCCTGCGACCTGCACCGAAAGCAGCTGGCGGGGGAGATTCAAAACGACGTTTTTATCTTCATCAACATGGATGCGGACGCGATTCTGTGGGAGCCGCTGGAGCTGCCCTTCCCGCTGAACCGCATTGCGAATACGGATGGCATCCGCGGCCTGGTGCAGGAGGTGGCTGATCTCGATTTTGTGGTGTTTGACACGCCGGGCGGGTATCTCAAAGAGCATGGGCCATTGTGTGAAATTTCATTTGGGCACGACACGGCGGACGGCAGCTTTACCGGCTATTCGAGCTGGGCGGAAAAGCCCTTCAACCGCCAGATTTGGACGCGCCTGGAGCGGGCCCGCGCCTATGCCCGCGCGGCCGGGCGGGATGGGGCGTCCCCCTCGTTTGAGGATCGCGTGCTGCTCCTATCCACCACGCATTTCGGCCTGGCCTCTCCCGTGCTCAATGTGGAGCGGGAGAAAAAGGCGCTGGAGCTCTCCGCACGGATGGTGCAAAAGGAGCTGGATGCGCGGCCAAAGCGCAAAATGCTGACGCTGGCGGGCACGGAGCATTCCAATGTTGTCACCGCCCAGCTCGCCCTGGATGCGGGCGCGGTGAGTGATGTATCCTGCCTGCGGGTGAAGGCGGCGGGGCTTTCCTCCTTCGGCATTGTGCCGATGGCGCGGCACGCGGACGGCTCTGTGGAGAGCGTATTCCTCGTCTGCCGGTTTGCACGGAGGGCCGCTTCCCATGCCGTTACCATCGAGCTTGGCGAAAAGCAGCCGGAGAAACCCGCGCAGCTTCTGTTGCAAACAGAGAAGCTCTGTATCCGGGTTTGCCCGCATGGGGAGATCCTGTCCGTCCGGTATGGCGGCAGGCATCTCGGCGGAAAGGACTTTCTGCGGCAGTTCGTCACCTATGATGGCAAGCATTATGCCTTTACACAGAAGCGGGTGTTGCCGTTGGAGAGCGCGGGCAGCGCGCAGGGCTGCCGGATTGCGGGCGAAATCCACCTGCCCGGCGAGCTTTCTCCCGGCGCATACGAGCTTGATCTGTTTACGGTCGACGGGCTGGAGGGCGTGCTGATGCAGATGCACGTCCAGTACCCCTACACCAGGGAAGAGAACGCGATCTCCACCCAGTCCAGCGCGCTCGGCCGCAAAAGCGACGCCCGCTGGCAGGAGGCGGCGCCCTTGCAGCTCACGCCGCAGCTCGGCGAGGATCTGCACGTGGTCAAGCGCAATTTTATGGGCAGCGTCACCTCCTACCCGGTCGCCTCCTTCTGGGAGAGCGTGCCGGAGAACCGGGAGCTCACCTCCTTCAACCATCAGCTCACCGGCGGCTTCACGACGCTCAGCGATGGGGAGACGGGGCTGCTGCTGGCGCATGCCCGGCAGGTGCTCGGGAGCATGGCGCACTGCCCGATGCGGCTGCGGCAGGTGGAGGGCAAGCCGCAGGTCAGCATGAACCCCTTCGGCACCTATTATGGCAAGCAGCGCGTGCATCCCACCCGGTCAAATGGTGCGGTGGGGGAATCCTTTGTGGTGGTCGCGCCGCAGGCAAAATCGCTTGCGCCGGCGTATAACGGCGTGTCGGAACGGTTTATGCTTTACCTGAGCGGCTATGAAGGCCTTGCGCCGGAGGAAAAAACGCGACGGGAGGCCGAGGGCTTTGCGGACGGCGCGGCGGTGCTGGGGGAGGAAGAGTGTTTTGCCCACGCGATGCGGGGGGATAACGTTGATTTCCAGGCAATCCAGTATGACCGCGTGCAAACGGCGGATTTAAAGCCTGTGATCGTCTCCGGCGTGATGCCGGGCAAGCTCGAAATGGCAAAGATCGCGGGGAAGGCGTTTGGCAACATCATCCGTTCGCAGCTCAGGGCGCGGAAGGGAAAACTCTGAGAACTCTGATTTTTATCGTAGAGGAAGCGGCCAAGATTCGGCATGATAAAGCCAGGCTCAATTGGTTGCAGGCGTAACATCGAACCGCACACAATATCAGGTAACTGTATGATCATTCCTTTATCATAGGCTCATGCGGAAAGGAGCGAAACAATGGATTGGATTCAAGGCGTTCAGCGGGCCGTGGATTATGTGGAGGCGCACATCACAGAGCCCATTGACTATGAAGAGGCGGCGAAGCAGGCCTATTCGTCCAGCTTTCATTTTCAGCGGGTGTTCAGCATCCTGTGCGGTTTTACCCTGGGCGACTACATCCGTATGCGGCGGCTTTCTTTGGCGGGGAACGAGCTTGCGTCGTCAGGTATCCGCGTGATTGACGCCGCCCTCAAATACGGGTATGACACGCCGGAAAGTTTCAGCCGCGCTTTCACCCGGTTTCACGGGGTCACGCCCTCCCAGGCGAAGCACGCAGGGGCGGCGCTCAAATCCTTTTCTCCTCTTTCCGTAAAACTGGTATTAGACGGAGGAACCACCATGAACTATCGCATTGAAACGAAGGACGCATTCCGGCTCATCTGCAAAAAGAAGCGGATTTCCAGCAAAGAGGAAATGACGATGGAGGAAATCGCTCCCTTCTGGCAGGCGTGCATCGCGGACGGCAGCATCGAGGCGCTATGTAAGTATATCCCGGAGGAGAACATTTTTAAAGATTGCATCGTTGGCGCAAGCTTCGGCAGGGACGCCAGCGAAGCGGAGTACCCTTATGCCATCGGCGCCCATTACAATGGGATGCCCGTCACGGAGGAGGGGCTGACGGTGGAGGAAATCCCGGCGCACACCTATGTGGTGTTCTCCTGCAAAGGGAAAATGCCGGAGGTAATTCAAAACACCTATCAGCAGATTTGCAGCGAGTTTTTCCCCACCAGCGAGTATCAGCCCTGCGGTGGAACGGATTTTGAGGCGTATCCCTCGGCGGATGTGGACGACCCTGATTATGCCTGTGAAATTTGGGTCGCGGTGGAAAAGAAATAGAATGATGAGGGAAGGGGCTGTTGCAAGATGCAATGGCCCCGTAATTATTTGTAGGAAAAAACAGGGTTCTTATCAAACAGCCCCGATTCCCTTCTTTCACAAACTGAGGGCTTCCGGATAACAGCCGGAAGTCCTTTTATGTGATGTGGAATTGTGGTATAATAGCGTTAAACGGGTCGTTTAACGCATTGGAAAAATGCCTGTCGGCGCGAAACGCCTCCTGCCGCGCGGCGGCAACGCCATTTTTTGCATGGGGAAGGTTTTGCGCATATGGTATAATAGCGTCAAACAAAGTTTGACGCATTGGAAAAATGCCTGTCGGCGCAAGCTGCCTCCTGCCGCGTGGCGGCAACGTCATTTTTCACATAGAGGAGCTTCAAGGAATCAAAGATTCCAAGAGCTTCGGAGAACATTGGCCTTCGAACCACGCTTACGCTTCGGTTCTCGGCTAAATAGCTTCCAATGTTCCATTTGAAGCATTGGAAAAATGCCTGTCGGCGCAAAATGTTTTGTGGGCATGGTAATGATATATCACATCGAACTGCATTTTTGGGACGCAATCACTTCCGCTTAAAGGAGATTTTTATGAAGCTATTGGTTATCGACGGCAACAGTATTCTGAACCGCGCCTTTTATGGCATCAAGCTGCTCACCACCAAGGACGGGCATTTTACCAACGGGATCTACGGCTTTCTCAATATCTATCTGCGCCTGAAGGAACTCTGCACGCCGGATGCGGTGGCCGTCGCGTTTGATCTAAAAGCGCCAACCTTCCGCCACCAGATGTACGACGGCTACAAGGCCCAGCGCAAGGGAATGCCACCGGAGCTTGCGGAGCAGCTGCCGGTTTTAAAGGAGCTGCTGGGCGCGCTCGGCCTCGCCGTGGTGGAATGTGAGGGCTATGAGGCGGACGATATTCTGGGTACGCTCTCAGCACAGTGTGGGGAAGGGGATGTGTGCTATCTGGCCACCGGTGATCGAGACTCCCTGCAGCTGGTGGGGGAGCGCGTGCACGTTCTGCTCGCTGCCACAAAGATGGGCAAGCCCATCACAACGGAGTATGACGAGGCGGCCATCCGTGCGGAATACGGCGTGGAGCCGCGCCAGCTCATTGAGATCAAGGCGCTCATGGGCGATTCGTCGGATAATATCCCCGGCGTGGCCGGCATCGGGCAGAAAACGGCGATGGATCTTGTGCAGCGCTTTCATTCGCTCGATGAAATCTATGAAAACCTGGAGACAATCGATGTAAAACCCGGCGTGCGGGCGAAGCTTGCAAAGGATCGGGAAATGGCCTTTTTGAGCCGGACGCTCGGCACGGTTTGCCGCGAAGCGCCGGTGGATTGTGAACTAGCGCATTATGTGCCCGCCCCGCCGGATGGCGCGGCGGCGATGCGGCTGCTCGCAAAGCTTGAAATGTTCCGAATGGCGGAGCGGTTTGGGCTTGACCCGAACGCTGTGCCCGCGGCGGAAGCGGCAGAAGAAAAGCCGGAGGAGCTCACCGTGCTTTCCGGCGCGGAAGCGGACGCCAAAGCGCTCCTTTCCCGTTTGCGGGAAGCTGGGCAGGCCTACTTTCTCGCCGTTCTCTCGAACGGCATGATCGGCCGGCTTTCCGTGGCGGAGCCGGGGCGGCTGACCGTGCTGACAGCGGGGGAAGCGGGTTTTTCTGAATTTGCGGCGGCCTTTTTTGCCGATCCAAAGATTCAAAAGCATACGCACGATACAAAGCCGTTGTATGCGGCGGTGGAGCGGTTCGGCGTAACGCTTCAGAGCGTTGTGATGGATACCATGCTCGCGGGCTACCTGCTCAATCCCTCCGCCTCCGGCTATGATGTGCTGCGCCTCGCGCAGGAATACGGCGTGCCGGTGCCGCCCTGCGAGCAGGCGGCGCAGGAGGAGCGGGAACCGCTGCAGCAGGCAGCGGTTTTGCCGCGTTTATGCGAGAAGCTGGAGCTGCTGGTGGAGGAGAACGGCCAAAAAGCGCTCCTGCACGAGGTGGAAATTCCGCTTGCCCGCGTTTTGGCGGGCATGGAGCAGGTGGGCTTTGAGGTGGACCGCAGCGGGATCGAATCGTTCGGTGAAATGCTTTCCGACCGCATCGGCAACATCGTGCAGGAGATCTACAATGCCGTCGGCTATGAATTCAATTTGAATTCCCCCAAGCAGCTCGGCGAAGCGCTGTTTGATAAGCTGGGCCTTCCCGCACGCAAAAAAACGAAGAGCGGCTATTCAACCAATGCAGAGGTGCTGGAGTCGCTTGCGAACGAGCACCCGGTTGTGGAGCGGATTCTCGAATACCGGACGCTTGCAAAGCTCAAATCGACCTACTGCGAAGGGTTAATCAAGGTCATCGCCGCGGATGGGCGCATCCATTCCACGCTCAACCAGACGGAAACGCGCACAGGCCGCATCTCCTCCACGGAGCCGAACCTGCAAAATATTCCGGTGCGGCAGGATTTGGGCCGCGAGATGCGCCGGTTTTTCCGGGCGAAGGAGGGCTGCGTGCTGGTCGATGCGGACTATTCGCAGATCGAGCTGCGCGTGCTCGCCCATATGGCGGATGATGCGGCGATGATCGACGCGTTCAACAGCGAAGCGGATATCCACACGATCACAGCCTCGCAGGTGTTCAACATGCCGCCCGAATTGGTCACGCCCCTGATGCGCAGCCGGGCAAAGGCTGTTAATTTCGGCATCGTTTACGGCATTGGTGCGTTTTCCCTCGCAAAGGATATCGGCGTCACGCGCAAGGAGGCCGATCAATATATCAAAGGCTACCTCGCCCACTATGCGGGCGTGCAGCGCTATATGGACCGCGTTGTGCAGGAGGCGAAGGAGCAGGGCTATGTTTCCACCCTCTTTGGCCGCAGGCGCTATCTGCCGGAGCTGACGGCCTCCAACGCGAACCTGCGTGCCTTTGGCGAGCGGGTGGCACGCAATATGCCGATCCAGGGCACGGCCGCCGACATCATCAAGATCGCCATGGTTAAGGTGGATGAGCGGCTGCGCAGGGAAAACCTGCACGCCCGCCTCATCATGCAGGTGCACGATGAGCTGATCGTGGAAGCGCCGGAGGAGGAAGCGCAGCGCGCCGCCCAAATCCTCGATGAGGAGATGGAGGGCGCGTGCAAAATGCGCGTGCGCTTGCAGGCGGATGTGCACCAGGGCAAAACCTGGTATGACGCAAAGGGGTGAGGCTTGATGATCCGGCCGTTTGCAGAAACGGATTTGGCCGCAGTGATGGAACTCTGGCTTGCCTCCAATTTGCAGGCGCATCCCTTTATCGCGCCCTCCTATTGGGCGGAACACTTGGAAGAAGTGAAAAGCCTTCTCCCGCAGGCAGAGGTATATGTGGACGAATCAGGCGGCGTGGTGAACGGCTTCCTCGGCCTGATGGGGCAGGGCGAGATCGCCGGGCTGTTCGTTGCGGCGCATGCGCGTGGGCAGGGGATTGGAACGCGGCGGATGCGTAAAGCAAAAGAGCTTTACGATGAGCTATCGCTCTCAGTTTATGAAAAAAACGCGCGTGCGGTGCATTTTTACCGGCGTGAAGGGTTTCAACTTGTCGAAAAAAGGGAGGATCCGGATACGGGGCAAGTCGAATACAGGATGCGTTGGGCGAAATCCCGCGTGGATACGATGAAAGGTGGCGCGAAGATGGGGCCGATTGTCTATGTAGGGCAAAAAAACACCATGCACAGCGTGATTGCGGCGGCTGTTTGCAACAAAATGGCACAGCGGTGGCGCCTTGCCGGGCTTTGCGCAGTGAGCGCCGGGCTGGCGGTACAAGAGGGGGCGCCCGCCTGCGCGGCGGCGGTGCAGGCCGCGCGGGAGTTTGGGCTGGAGCTTTCGGCCCACCGCGCCCAGCCGTTATCGGCTGGGCTGATCGAACGGGCTGGCATGCTCGTTGCCCTGAACCGGGCGGATTATGATGCGCTCGTAAGGCTCGTGCCGCCGGAGCGCGTTTATTTGCAGGAGAGCGGGAAGGATGTATCCGCGGGCGATGTGTGGGCATGCCGCCGGAGCGTCGATCAAGCGTTCGACGGCTTTCAGGATTTGTGGCTCACCCTGCGGGGCAGAATGTAAAGGGGTCATGCGATGGCGGATTTTTTTATTGACCCGATGCGGGAAGAACATATTTGGGAGATTGCCCGGCTGGAAGCCGTTTGCTTTTCCTCCCCGCGGCCGGCAGAAGCGCTGCGCGCGGAGCTCACGAACGATACGGCGTTTTTTTTCACCGCTGTATGTGAGGGCACAGTAGCGGGCTATGCCGGGATGCACTGCATTCTGGATGAGGGCTATATCGACAATATCGCCGTTTTTCCTGCCTACCGGCGGCAGGGGATTGCAGGCGCGCTGCTGAGTGCACTGGAAGGCTGCGCACGCATGCGTAACATTCGTTTCTTGACGCTGGAGGTGCGCGTATCCAACGCGCCGGCCATCCGCCTTTACCATGGGCGAGGCTATGGCGAGGTGGGCCGCAGGCCACATTATTATGATAAACCGCGGGAGGACGCCCTCCTGCTGACGAAATATTTATGAAAAGAGATGATCCGGTGAAAATGGAATTGATCCTCGATGGAATCCAGAAGAAGTTTGGGGAAAAGGAGGTCCTGCGGGGCGCTTCTTTCCCTTTTGAGCAGGGCAAAATCTACGGCCTGCTGGGCCGCAACGGCGCGGGCAAGACAACGCTTTTCAACTGCCTGAGCAATGAGATCACCATGGACGCGGGCACGGCGCAGCTCAAGGATGCGTCCGGCACGCTGCGTGCGCTCACGCCGGAGGATATTGGCTATGTTTTCTCCACGCCGATCCTGCCGGATTTTTTGACCGGCCGTGAATTCCTGAAATTTTTTATGGAGATCAACCGCGATAAAATCCGCTCCGATCAAACGATCGACGATTACTTTGATTTGGTGAAGATCGATCGGGAGGATCGTGACCGGCTCATCAAGGGCTATTCCCATGGCATGAAGAATAAGGTGCAGATGCTCTGTTTTATGATCGCCCGCCCGCCGGTCATTCTGTTGGACGAGCCGCTGACCTCCTTTGATGTGGTGGTTGCGCTGGAGATTAAGCAATTGATCCGGGAGATCAGCGCGGAACATATCATCATCTTCTCCACGCATATTTTGCAGCTTGCCACGGATTTATGTGATGAGATCGTGATCCTCAGCGACGGCACGCTGGAGCAGCTTGACCATGCAATGCTGGAGAGCGGGGATTTTGAAGCCCAGATTATTGAAAAACTAAAGGATGAGGACGCCCATGAATAAGACGTTCCAAACAATTTTGCAGATTAAGGCGACCGTGAATGCGAACACCTTCCTTTATTATCTCAAGCGGCTGTGGGTCATTGGCAAGCACGTGCCAGACCGGGTTTATCGGGAAGAGGGGCTTAAAAACTTTCTCGCCGTATTGACAACAGTGCTTGGGCAATTGCTAAAGCTGTTTGGCAAAGCGGTTTATCTTGGCCTTGCGGCATGGCTCCCGTTGATGCTCGCGCTGGAAAAGGGGCTGTTGGAGCCTGCGCAGGCTCCGGCGCAGCTGGTCAATATCCTGTTTTTTCTCAGCTGTGTAGTAGGCCCGATGCAGGACAGCGCGGTTTTCGGCGTAACGCAGCAAAAATATATTGCGCTCAAATATATGAAAATGCCGCCGAGGCGCTATGTGTATGCGGATCTTATCATGCGCTATGTGCCGTTTTTCCTCTATTTTCTGCCGGGGCTGCTTGTGGCCTTCCTGCTTGCGGGCGGAAGCGTTTGGCAGGCGCTGGGGAGCTTTATTATGCTGTTTTCCTTCCGCTTCCTTGGCGAGGCGGTGCAGGTGTGGTACTATGAGAAAAAAGAAACGGTCCTCTCCCGCAAGGTCGGCCTTGTGTGGCTGCTCATCGGCATCTCCCTTGTGGGCGCCTATCTGCCGCTTCTGCTGCGGGTGGAGCTGCCCACGATGCGGATTCTCTTCAGCATCCCTGGCGTGATCGCCATGCTTCTTATCGGGGCCGTGAGCTTTTATTATGTTGTGTGGGGCTACAAGGGTTACGAAACGGCGTTTCTGCGCAGCGTCGATCAAAAATTCCTGCTCTCCTCCATGGTGCAGGAGAGCAAATCAAGCGCGTTTTCCGATGTTGCCGTGAAGGAGCAGGATCTGAAAACGGATCAAAAGGAGGCAGGCCGCCTCGTGCATTTGCAGGGCTATGCCTACCTCAACGCCCTGTTTTTTGCGCGGCACCGCCGCCAGCTGGTAAAGCCCGTGAAAATTCGACTGCTACTGATCCTTGCGGTGTTTCTGGGCGGGCTTGCCTTTGCCTTTCTCGACCCGGCAAAGGCACGGCAGGCAGCGGGGCAGATCGTTTCTTTCCTTCCATTTTTTGTTTTCATCATGTATTTTATGTCCGTAGCGGATAAGGCCTGCCGCGCAATGTTTTATAATTGCGATATGAGCCTGCTGCACTATGGCTTTTACCGCCAGCCAAAGGTGATTCTCAAAAATTTTCGCTTTCGCCTGCTGCGCGTGGGGCTTTATGATTTTGTGATCGGCCTCGCGCTGAGCGCGGCGGTGGCGGGCTTCTGCGCGGCGGCCGGCGCGCCGTGGGCAACGCTTGATATGGCGATGTTTACGGTGACGATCCTGCTGCTTTCCATCTTTTTCACGGTGCACCACCTGTTCCTCTACTATGTATTCCAGCCGTTTACAACGGAGTTGAATGTGAAAAACCCGTTTTACCGGATTCTGAATATGGCGGTGTATCTCCTGTGCTTCATCTGCATGGAAATCCGCACGGGCAGTACGGGCTTCACGCTCCTTGTGTTGGGCTTTACGGCCCTCTATATCGCGGCGGCGCTGCTCCTGGTTTACCGTTTCGCGCCGAAAACGTTCCGCGTGAAATAATTCTGACGAATCAGACAAGAATAAAATGGAGGTCATTATGAAACTGCTGGCAATCGAATCCTCCTGCGATGAAACGGCCGCCGCTGTGGTGGAGGATGGAAGAAAGGTGCTTTCTAATATCATCGCGTCCCAGGTGCAGGAGCATATCCGTTTTGGCGGCGTAGTGCCGGAGATTGCCTCCCGCATGCATGCGGAGGCTATCTCCGGCGTGACCCGCCAGGCGCTTGCGCAGGCCGGCGTGCCGCTGGAATCGCTGGATGGGATCGCCGTGACCTATGCGCCGGGGCTCATTGGCGCGCTGCTGGTAGGGGTCAATTTTGCAAAAGGGCTTTCCCTTGCCACCGGCCTGCCGCTGATACCGGTGCACCACCTGCGCTCGCATATTGCGGCGAACTACCTGACGCATGAAACGCTGGAACCGCCGTTTCTCTGCCTCGTCGTTTCCGGCGGGCACAGCCATCTCGTAGAAGTGCTCGACTACACCCACTTTGCCGTGGTGGGCCGCACGCGAGATGACGCGGCGGGGGAGGCGCTCGATAAGGCAGCGCGCGCGATGGGCCTGCCGTATCCGGGCGGGCTCAACCTCGACCGCGCGGCAAAGGGCGGGAACGCGCGGGCCTACCGCTTCCCGCACCCGCATGTGGACGGCAGCCCCCTGGATTTCAGCTTTTCCGGGCTGAAAACGGCGGTGGTCAATCTGATCCATAACGCAGCGCAGAAGGGGGAGGAGCTGCCGGTCAAAGACCTGGGCGCGAGCTTTCTCTCCGCCGTGGTGGATTGCCTGTGCGGCAACACAGAGCAGGCGGCGATCCAGCGCGGGCATCAGAAAATTGTGCTCGCGGGCGGCGTGTCGGCAAATTCTGTTTTACGCGGGCGGATGGAGAAACTCTGTGCCCGGTACGGCTGGCAGCTGTTCATGCCGGAAGTTTCCCTCTGCGGCGATAATGCAGCCATGGTCGGCGCGCAGGGCTTCTATGAGCTGAGAGCGGGCAATGTGGCGCAAATGGATTTGAACGCTTGCGCGACAATGCCGATTGAGGCCTGAAATTGGCCATTTTGCGCCTGATTTTGCAGGATTTCCGCCATAGTTATTCATTTCAACGGAATAATTTGGCCCCTTATGACAAAGATTTAACATTTTAACGATTGATTGTTCACATCCGAGCGTGTATAATAACGAACAGTAGCCTAATAACGGCGGGAACCTTTTCTGCCTTACCCCAAGAAGTGAAAGGAGTTTACTATGATGGACGCACTTACCACCAACAAAAGTGTCCTCAGCTGGATTGAAGATAAGGTCAATCTGGTTAAGCCCGACAAGATCGTCTGGATCGACGGCTCCAAGGAGCAGATCGAAGCGCTGCGCGCAGAGGCCTGCTCAACGGGCGAAATGATTAAGCTCAATGAGGAGAAGCTGCCGGATTGCTACCTGCACCGCACCGCCGTCAACGACGTTGCCCGTGTGGAGGCCCGCACGCTGATCTGCTCGAAGAAAGAAGAAGACGCCGGCCCGACCAACAACTGGATGGATCCGGAAAAGGCCTATAAAATGCTCTATGACATCGCCCGCGACGGCTACAAGGGCCGCACGATGTATGTCATCCCCTATTCGATGGGCCCTGTTGGCTCCCCGTTCTCCAAGATCGGCATCGAGCTGACCGACTCCATCTATGTTGTGCTCAATATGTCCATCATGACCCGCGTTGGCAAAAATGTGCTGGAAGCGCTTGGCGACAGCGACGACTGGGTGCGCGGCCTGCACTGCAAGTGCCAGATCGATGAAGAGAAGCGCTATATCTGCCAGTTCCCGGAGGATAACACCATCATCTCCGTAAACTCCGGCTACGGCGGAAACGTGCTGCTCGGCAAGAAGTGCTTTGCACTCCGCATTGCCTCCTACCTTGGCCGCAAAGAGGGCTGGCAGGCAGAGCATATGCTGATCCTCGGCATTGAAAATCCGCAGGGCGAAGTGAAATATATCTGCGCCGCGTTCCCGTCTGCCTGTGGCAAGACGAACCTCGCCATGCTCATCCCGCCGGAGGGATATCAGAAGAAGGGCTATAAGGTCTGGTGCGTGGGCGACGACATCGCCTGGATTCGCAAGGGCCCGGATGGCCGCCTGTACGCCATCAACCCGGAGAACGGCTTCTTCGGCGTGGCGCCCGGCACCAACGATAAATCCAACCCCAACGCGCTCGCTTCCACGAAGAAGGGCACGATCTTCACCAATGTCGTGCATAACCTCGATGACAACACTGTGTGGTGGGAAGGCCTTGATAAGAATCCGCCGGCGAACGCCGTCGATTGGAAGGGCAACCCATGGAACGGCCAGACGTCTGACGTCAAGGGTGCACATCCCAACAGCCGCTTCACTGCTCCCGCCGTGAACTGCCCCTGCATCAGCCCTGAGTTTGAAAATCCGCAGGGCGTGCCGATCTCCGCATTCGTCTTTGGCGGCCGCCGCGCAAAGCTCGCGCCGCTGGTGTATCAATCCCGCGATTGGAACCACGGCGTGTTCGTAGGCTCCATCATGGCCTCTGAAACGACGGCGGCGGCAGCAGGCGCGGTCGGCGTTGTCCGCCGCGACCCGATGGCAATGCTGCCCTTCTGCGGCTACAACATGGCCGACTACTGGCAGCATTGGATCGACATCGGCAAGACGCTCGATGCCGACAAGGCGCCGAAGATCTTCAATGTCAACTGGTTCCGCAAGGATGACGAGGGCAACTTTATGTGGCCGGGATTCGGTGATAACCTGCGTGTGCTTGAGTGGATCCTCAAGCGCTGCGAGGGCAAGGTAGACGCGGTCGAAACGCCGATCGGCTATGTCCCGGATCCGAAGGATATCAATCTTGAAGGCCTGGAGGGCAAAGTGACAATCGACTCCCTGAAGAGCATGCTGGATGTGGATAAGGCGCTTTGGGGCGATGAGGCAGAGGGCATTTCCGAATTCTATGCGAAATTCGGCGATAAGATTCCGGCAGAGCTTCAGAAGGAGCTTGCCAACCTGAAAGCAAATCTCCAGTAATCCTCCGCATTGAAAAAAGCGAAATAATACGCGGCGGGCCGTCCCAATCGGGGGCGGCCCTTTGCGGTTTTGTTCAAGATAAAAAGAGAAAACACAATCCGGAATAGCCGCCATCTTGTGTCGCGCTGCCTACCGTTTTTAGCGTGCTGTCTTCCTAATGATAAAAAACCGCTTTCACCATAGAACAGGGTAAAAGCGATTTTTCCTTTTAGGAATCGTCTGATACGCGCTCGCAGTAAACGAGATAGCGCTGTCGTGTAGTTGGGTAGGGGTGGCAGGTGACAAGCGTGAGTAGGTCGCGGCCCGGCTGGATCAGCACCTTCTGGATTTCATCCGGGGCGATGATCTCCGTATCTGTTACCTGATAGTGTAGCACCTCGCGGAAGTTGGAGAGGTTCACCTCGTCTCCCTCTTCCAGCCGGTCAATATGGAGGAACATTTCCTGCGAGGCCAGGCCGCGGTGCGCGGCGATCACGGCGTTGGTGTCGGCTCCACCGATAGGCAAAGAGGTTTGGGAAAGATGCACAGCCCCTTTGCGCAGGTTTTCACGGCTTGCACCCAGATAGATGGGAAGCTGGATATGAAGCTTCGGAACGGAGAGATAGCCCACAATATTATCTGGCAGCCCAAATTGCTTTAAATCAAAGCTCGGCTGCTCATAGGCAAAGGGATCGCTGAGCTTTTGCCCCTCGTGGCACAGCCGCTCGTTATAGGCCTGCATTTGCCGGTAAAGCTCCTCCAGAGCTGCATCAGCGGAGGGGCTTGGTTGCGATTGCTCGGAGCCGTAATTCTGGCTGTCGATTGATTGCAGCGCATTGCGCGCCCAATTGCTCAAAACCGGATAGCACACAAGCACAAGCCCCAATAGGAAGAGCAGAGCCGCGGCGATGCGCAGCCGCTTTTTTCGCGATGCTGTCATGCGCGCGGCCCCTTCCTTTTTTTCTTTTTCGCAAGCAGGATGATGCAGAGGGCGAGCAGGCATGCGGCGGCAATGGCGGCCAGAATCCACGGCCAGACGGCTTGTTCTGCCTGTGGATGCACCTGAACGGCAGCGGCAGGTGCAGCCTCTTCGCCCGGCGGGGGTGTGGCAATTCGATGGCCGCGCACCAAAAGCCGGTGCGAGTTTATCATATATGGCGTGCAGGTCATCAGCGTCACGTAATCTTTGCCGGGGACGATCTGCAAAGCCTCCAAATCATCCGGCTTGATGACCTTGATTTGATCCACCTCGTAGGCGAGCGTTTCATCCAGCATGTGGATATAAAATTGGGCGCCCTCTTTGAGCTTTGGCAGCTTGTTGAACAGGGTGGAGGAGGGCAGGCCGCGGTGCCCCATAAGCACGGCGTGCGTGCCCTCACCGCCCACGGGCAGGGAGGAGCTTTCAAGGTGGCCAACGCCCATTTCCAACACCAGGTCGCTGGTGCCGTGATAAATCGGGAGGTTCACGCCGATTTCCGGAATCTCCAGATACCCCATCACGCTCTGGAAGGAGAGCAGATCGTAGTACCCCACTGCGGAATCCTGCGTGCCGGAGACGGTTCCTTTTTGCGGGTCTGCTGCGGACAGGCGGCCGTTATAGGCCCGTGCTTCCTCTTTTTTTTGCTCCAGTTGCGCGGCATTCTCCGCCTCGATCTGCTTGCGGTAATCATTGATGGCCTTGCTGTGATTCCAATCCTGGATCCAACTGCTGACGGTGGGGTAGAGGATCAGCCCGAGCCCGATCAGGAAGAGGAGCAGGAGGATGCTGTTTTTCCATTTTTTCATGCGCGTCCACCCTTTGTGTTTTGTTGCAGCGTTTCGGAATGGTTTGTGTGCTGGCGGGGAAGACTAATATCAGCCATTCCGGACGGAAAGCTTCCCCGCGCGGCCTCCGCTTGGAGGGTAGCCGGAAATAATATCAATCACTTTCTTTCAATCCACGTAGGCCGGGCGCCGGGGGTGGGCGCCTGCTACGGCCGGCTGCGCTGTGCTTGCGTGGCTATGATAATGACAAAATTTCAATCCACGCCCCGTTTGGGGCGGCATGAGGCTGCCCAAAGGGATTTTATCTTAGCATTTCTTTCAATCCACATGCTGCTTTCCGGCATGACGGATGGCTTCAAAGCGCCGCTGCCGGCACTTTGGGAAAGGCTGCCGCGCACAAAAACGCGGCAGCCTTTTTAGGAAGGATTTACACAGAAGAGAACGGGTCGCATTTGTTCCTGTGCGTTATGTTTATATGCTTCGGCTTTTAGATTTCTGTGGCTTTCTTCCTGCGAGAGCGGATGTAGAGCAGCGCCGCAGCGCCCATCAGAGCGATACCGCTGAAGGTGAAGATCAGCGTGCCGATGCCGCCGGTGATGGGGAGGGATGCGCTTTTGGTGTTGAGGATGATGACGGATTCTAGATAATCGGAATCATCTTTCTCAATTGTGATCTGTACGGGTGTTTTCAGAAGAGCGTATCCATCGGGGGCCTTAGTCTCAACCAGCCAGTATTCACCAGCATTCAGACCACTGAAACGCACCGTACCTGTCTCCTCATCCGTAACCGTCCTCTCGTAAACGAGATGCTCTGCCTTCTGTTCTTCAGTCATTGCAGAGGGATCTGCATCGTAAAGCGCGAAGTTCGCGTTAATCAGTTTTTTGCCAGTCAGATTGACCTTTGTAACATCAATGCCGTAGATGTTGGCCGTAGCCGAGACCTCTTTGGACTCTGGATCGCCGGTTTCGCTCTGCCAGATCAGCGTTGCTTTGTTGGTTTTTGTGCCAACCTCTGCGCCGTCGATGATCGTTGTGGTGAAGGTGACGATAACCTGCCCGCTGGGGGTCAGATTACTCTCCTTCGCCTTGATCAGATCGATGGTGAACTTCTGGGCGTTCTCCGGATCAACCGCAACGGTATAATCAGTGCCCTTTATGAGTGTTGTCTCGCCAACCTTGACGGTGAGCTTCGTGATATCACCTGCCGTGCCCAACTCTGTGGGAAGGGTATCCGAAATCTTGAACGTCTTGTAGAGAGTGATATCGCCGGGGATCGGTGCGGTCAGCCGCCAGTTGATATCACGTGCACCCGTGATGCCAACATTTTCTTTTTTGAATGCGGTGTCATCAAGCTGCTTGTAGTTGATGGCCATGGATTCAAACTTGTAGTTCGGATTGGTTGCCGTAATGGTGAAAGGATATTCTACCGTGCTGAGTGTGTAGCCAGACGGAGCAGCTACTTCCTTCAGGATATAGTGGCCAACGGGAATATTGGTGAAGGAAACCTTACCACTATCATTAGATACGGTGTAAGCTTTGCTCGTATAGTCAGGACCAGTAGAAGTAGAGGGATTGCCGGGTTCTGCACCAAGGAAGAGCTCATCAAGCTTGGTATAGTTATCATTCGCATCTTTAGTTGCCATATACAGAGCAAAAACAGCGCCCGGAAGAGGATGATCATTTTCATCGAACTTTGTCAATTCAACGGTGCCGCGAACAAGCGCGTTCTTCGGGAAGACATGCACGTTATAGTTCCAGCCGTTGCCGTCCGGGTTCGTCATGGGCACGTCAACAAAGAACGAGGGTGTTGGCCGTGTTGTGTTAGGAGCTTTTTGGGTTTCCACAACCAGATAACGGCCAAGCGCAAGATTTGTAAATTGAGCGATACCATTGCCCAGTGTGGCGTCGTTGGCAGTTGTCTTTATAAAAGAGATTTGCTGGCCTTCCTTATTCTTTGCGCCATACTGCTCAAGGAATGCCTCAACAGAAGATGCCGCCTCAAGCTCCGTCTTACCCACGTCAGCGTTATTCAGCAGATAGACCGTGAATTCAGCGCCGTTCAGCGGTTTGGCGTTATCAGGGACTGTGACATTACTTGTACCATTGCCCTGCTCTCCAGTGGGCCAGTCCTGATTTTCGCCCGGATCCGTCTGCTCATACTTATGAATGGTGATCGAGCCTTTCTGCTGGCCGACATTATCCCATGCCACCACGCCGGTTGCCAGCATCGTCGCCATCATCAGCATGGCGAGGAGCAGGCAGCCGATTTTTTTCCATGAAAGCTTTTTCATGTTTGAACTCCTTTCAACTTCGTTTTCTGTGCTTTCCGCGGCCCGGATAGCCGGAGGGCCGCCGCCCGGGTTCTTCAAATCGATCGCGATTCCCCCTTTCACCTCAGCGAGCCCTGTTCCGGACTATTCTTTTTCCCCCTTACGGCGCCGTTTGCCATACAGTACAGCTGCGGCGCTCATCAGCGCCAGGCCGCTGGCGGGGAACCAGATAGCGCCCATGCCGCCTGCAACGGGTAAGTCATCTTGTTCTTTATTTGGAATGGTAGCGTCCGCGCTGGTTTCTCCTTCTTCCGAGGGAGTTGGAATTAGGATCGTCTGACCATCAATGATCAGGGTCACCATGCCGGCTTCGACCGTTACCCGAACAGGGTCTTTGGGGAGCTTGTAGCCTGCCGGGGCCTTGGTTTCATAAAGTAAGTAGTTGCCAAAGGGGATATCATTGAAGGTTGCTTTGCCATCTGAGCCGGTGAGGAAGTCCTCAACACCGTCGGGATAATAGGTCTTCCCCTGCTCTTGATCGCTCCATGTATCACCATTTACTACTGCCTCACGCAATTCAAAACGTGCGTCCGCAAGCGGGTTTTTTGTGTTTTCATCAACCTTTTGGATCGTGAAGGAGGCAACCTTCAGCGTGTTGGTGATGGTGAAGCCTTTTGCCTCACTTCCTGTGTTGGTATCGCCTAAGATTAGTAAAACATTGTCTGTTTCTATAGTGGAAGTATATCTATTTGATAGGTTGTCACTCATCTGCTCCTGAATAAAGTAAGTATGGCCAGAAGGAAGGTTTGAAAAGCTGCCTGCCCACTCGTTTTTAGCGTTGAGCGTTAAGGTTCGATAGGCTTCTGAACCGTCATCCTGATACAGATTTACAGTGATGCTATCGTCGTTGTGATTCTCGCTGCCATCAGCCCAAATTTTTTGGACAGGGATTTCAGAAAGGTTGACCTGAATGACTGGCTGTGCGTAATCACTTGCAATCTCCTCCCCGCCAACGACATCCTCACCATTAGTTGTGGTTACAACATGGTATGTTAAGGTGGCACGATCATTGGAGTAGAAGCCCGGTTTCCCGGAGCTGGTTTGGTTCCCTTCTGCATCGGTTCCATTATCACCTGTGCCTGGATAGCCCTCTGAACCAGTGAAGTTTGAATTATTTAAGTTGTCTGCCCGGTCATCGTAGGCCTTTTGCGTGGGATTGATGTCGAAGGAGACGGTATAGGTTTCGCCAGCTTCCAGCTTGTTGGGGAAATAAATGGTGATCGTTTTCCCCGAGATGGTTGCCTGATAGTCCTTCGCAGGAAGAAGCTCCCCGCTTTTGTTTGTAACGCGGATGGAGGAAGCGTCGTCTGTAACAAACTCTGCGTATGCGCTCAAAGTATCAGTGATTGTCAACGCCTTATAGGTTTTTTCATGCGTGATATCCGAAATGATCTGTTGGAAGAGTTGAGATAGCTGAGAGATATCGTCTGCTGAATAATAGAGGGAATCTACTCCGCCTGTTTGGCCATTGAGATCGATTGCAAAGGCTTCCATACAAGGATAATAACCAGACTCCTCGGGTCTGGACGAATTATGGCTGTAACCATACTGCCCAGACTTATTTGTACCTGGTTTAACCCATTCCATGGAGCTGTCTGCGATACCCACGGAATAAATATCCGTGCCTGTAGCCTTCATTTGTCGAGCAATCTTGACCGCCGCATCATATACGGTGGGTGCATACTGGTTGGAGCTGGTTGGGTTTCCATCGCTCAAAAAGATAATAACCCTTTTCGCTCCAGGCCTCCCGGAGGAAAGCTGGTCTGCAAAGCTGAGCCCGGCATCCCATCTGGTTGCTCCCGAATAACCATACTCCTGTTGCGACAAGAGATTTACCGCAGTATCGAATGTAACCTTTGATGCGGTAAAGACGCCCTGCGTAAGGCATTCTGGATTCCGATATTTACTATCGCCGCTACTCGAAAAACGGGCCAACGCCAATTGTATTTGGTGGTCTGCATCCAAGGTGGTGTTTTGCTCGGTTAAGAGTGTTTCAGCAAGTTCTTTTGCGGCAGCCTGCAGATGCTCATAGCGTTTTTTTCCCTGATCACCATCCTCTCCCATACTTCCCGACGTATCTGCAAGCAGTATGATATCAAGAGGCGGGGCGGTGTGCTCTGTCCACGCTGCAGACCGACCAGTGACATCCAGAGAAAGCGTATAGGTTCCATTTGTATTTTTTTGGATATACTTCTGGTGGGCTGGTTCATCCAGTGGGTGGGTGCTCTCTGCTTCCCTTGTTTCATTTGTAAAGAGCAAGCCATCCGCTGAGACTTCCTTACCGTTTTTGTAATAAGTAATTGTATGACTATAACTGTTGTAGGACTCGTAGCTAACAGTAACTTTCACTAAATATCTTTCGGTGCCATACAAATAATTCGAAGCACCGTCGCCTGTAGGCGGCGCCTCCATGAGAATATAGGAAAAAGTTTTTTTAGTACGCCGATTCGGAAGTTGATCGCTAGAATAGGTTACTGTAAAGGGAATGTTACCCTCTGCGGTATTATTGCTCCGTTCAACCTCTTGGCCCGTAGAGCTATCGTACAGGATAAATTGAAACTGGTTCGCTTCGAGCGGCAGGTTCTCTCCCTCTGTATTCAGCAATTGTTTTTTGGCAGAAAAGTCAACGCTGTATGACGTTGCTCTCGGCTCTGCCGCCGCTTCTGCTTCCGCCGGCGGTATGATGCCCCCGGCATACGCGCTCGTCAACAGTATTACCGCAATGAGCGCCAGCGCGCAGAGCCTGGCCAAAATCCGGCGGTGCGGGCCGCTTGCTTTTTGATTGCTCATGTGTTTTATCCTCCTTATTTGCATTTCTCTCTATTTGTCGCACTGTTTGTTCATTTTTGCGCCTTGTGATCAGGGCTTTTCTGCATGTTAGAAATCCCGTTTCAGTTGATGATCTATGGAAAAGCGGAAAGGGGAGAGGTATGAAGACCCCTCCGGCATAACGGACCGGAGACGCACATGGCGTTTTCCGCTTTTCTGGCTGTTCAAAGCAGAGGTGGCAGCGGCAATGCGATGGAAGCATGCCGCTGTGTTTCATGCAGATGTTTTTTTTGGTGGATCGGAATCGTTGCTGTCGATGGAGGCGAGCGCACGCAAGATCGCCAACTCTCCCATCTGATACCGTTCCTCCAGAGATCGAAATAAGGCGTCAAATTCTTTTGCGGAAGTATCTTTTGATTGTGTCATAAACTCACCTGCTTTTTTCCGTATGAGTTGTAAACTCAATATACCATGTTTAACCTGTGTTGTCAACGAATATATTAGCGTAAAATTGTGTTTCCGATAATTTTTACTCATGGATTGTGTTATACTAATCCAAAAATCCGCGTAGCAATATCGTTTTCCTTTTGTATGGATTTCACCCTTCTTTTCCATTTTGGTCAAGCGTGATTTCTGGTATGATAGCTTCAAACAAAGTTTGAAGCATTGGAAAAATGTCTGTCGGCGCAAAACGCCTCCTGCCGCGGTGCGGCAACGCCATTTTTGCAGAGGAAGCTTTGTGTGTGGTATGATCATTGGCGGTACGGCCACGGGCGGGTTTGTTACAATCACAGAAGCTATTTGGCTCCGCACAATGTTGGAGGGATGCGGGGCCTGTGGTAGTGCTGCATTTCTATTTTGAAAGAAGGGGTATCAGTTGAAAGACCGTATCAAGGCGATTCGGATCGCTTTAAAGCTGTCACAGAGAGAATTTGGCGAGCGGCTGGGTGTGAGCCGTGATGTTATCAGCAACTTGGAATACGGCAGGGTTCAGCCGAAGGAATTGCTGCTCAGGCATATTTGTGAATTATACAGCGTCAACGAGGAATGGCTATTCCATGGTGAGGGCAGAATGTTCGCAGGCGATTCGTGCCCTGATCAACGGGTAGAGGAAGCGCTTCGTATTTTTAAATCCCTGCGGCCTGCGTTTCAGGATTATGCATTAGAGCAGATCAGGAGCTTGGTGAAGCTACAGGAGAACAACAAGCCGGAACAATAAGCGGCGCCAGAGCCGCCTGATGATGCATGAAAAAACAGGGCGCTCCCTTTTGATAAAAGAGGGAGCGCCCTGCGGCGGTTTGATGCAAGAAGGGAAACGGAAAAACAAGGGGCTGCAAAATGTTTTGCATTTTGCAGCCCCTTGTTTTTTTCATGCGATGCGCTTTGCAACAGCTTTTTTTGCTCCTCTATTTCGGAAAGCTTAGCAATAATATTGCGCCTGTGCGTTCCACAGCTCATAATACGCACTGGATGGATCGCGGATCAGCTCCTCGTGCGTGCCAAGCTGAACAAGCTCGCCCTGCTGGAACACCGCGATGTGTTTGCAGAACCGGCAGGAGGATAGGCGATGGGAGATGTAGATCGCCGTTTTATCGCCTACTAGGCGGTTGAATTTGGAATAGATTTCATATTCTGCGATAGGGTCGAGCGCGGCCGTCGGCTCATCAAGCACAATAAACGGCGCGTTTTTATACAGCGCCCTGGCAAGGGCGAGTTTTTGCGCCTCACCGCCGGAAATCTCCACGCCGGTTTCCTCCACATCCTTGTAAAGATAGGTATCAAGCTGCTGCTCCATCCCGCGGACGTCGTCCGCGATGCCCGCTTCCTCCAGACAGGCCCAGACGCGCGCTTCCTCGTATGTATCGACGACGGAGACATTCTGCGCCAAAGGGAAGGAGAACATGCTGAAATCCTGAAATACCACGGAGAAGAGCTGCCGATAAGCGGCATCGTCATATTCGCGGATATTGACGCCGTTTAAAAGAATTTCGCCCTCCTGTGGGTCGTAGAGGCGGCATAGGAGCTTGATGAAGGTCGTCTTTCCGGAGCCGTTGCGCCCAACGACGGCGAGCTTCTCTCCATTTTCCAGCTTAATAGAGAAATTCTTCAGCGCATAGGTTTCCGATTCCGGGTATTTGAAGCTAACATTGCGGAATTCAATGGAGACCGGCGTGTCCATCTGTGGCAGGAGCGTGCCGGCCTGCTTGCCGGATTCGGTGTGGAGGATGTCAAAATAATAATCGAGTGTGGGGATAATCTGCGGGATTTGCCCGGTGGTGTTTGCAATGGCGGTAACGCCCTGCACCACCTGCATGAAGCTGCCCGTATAGCATACGAGGCTGCCAATGCTGAATAGGCCGATGAGCCCCTTGAGCCCGATAAAAAGGTAGATGCCGAAGCCGATCACCGCGCCGATGATTGCGATCAGGGAGCTGGATTTGGCGCTGTTGGCGGCGATTTTTTTCTGGATAGCAATCCCCTCGTTGAGCAGCTGCTGCGTGGCGTCCTTTTCAATAATCAGCTGCTCCTGATAGGTGCGGATCTCTTTGCCGGTTTTATAGTCGGCTATCATTTCTGTGTAATAGTCGTATAACCGATCGAGCCCCATATACTGCTCGCTCAAACGGAACCATTCCTTGCTGATTTTGCGGCTGATGATCAGGATGATCCCCACCGCGACCCCAATGGCGGCGAAGAGGGCAACCGCAAACCATGGAGATTCTACAAAGGTTTCGCCGCCCTTGAAGCTGATTTTGAGCAGGGGGAAGAGCAAAACCAGGGCAAACGCCAGAGTGGTTGCGCCCGATACCCAATGGGAGAGCATCCAGCTCAGGCGGTAAAGGGAAGATCCTGCTTTATCCATCGCCTCCTGATGCTTATGCAACAGGGTTTGGAAAGCGGGGCTTTCCAGTTTTTCATAATCCAGCGTATAGAGCTTGCGGATGACCTCGCCGCGTTCCTTATTATAGAGAAGGCCGCGCGACATATAGTAACGGTTCTCCAGCGTGCGGGAGGTAATGAACAGGAACAGATTGATCGCCAGCGCCAGGGCAACGAATAGGATCAGGGTTTTCATCTCCCGTGTGGTGGAAAGAATATCGATGATCCGGGAGGAAAAATAAAGGTTTACAAAGGGAAGTGCGGCTTTGGTAACGCCGCTTGTCAGCGTCAGCGGGATCAGCTGCGGCTCAAGCCGATGGATTTCCCGGAAGCCTCTCCCGATTTTTTGGAGTGTGGTCATCGCTTTCATATTAATCATTATTCCTTTCCGGCTGTTTTGTGCGGTTTTGCAAAGCAAAATTGCCGCCGCTGTTTTTGCGGCAAAGGCACAAAACTCCAAGTTTGAAAGTTTACTTTCAAACTATGGCCTCCTCTCGTTCGGCCTGCGCGGTATGTTCTTCTTTATAGTAATGGCTTTGAATTTGGAACATGCGCCAATAGGCGCCGTGCATCGCCATCAGCTCCTCATGGGTGCCCATTTCAGCAATCCGGCCGTCTGCGATGAAAAGGATCCGGTCGCAGAAGCGGGTGGAAGAAAGCCGGTGAGAAATGAAGAAAGAGGTTTTATTGCTTGTCAGCGCATTGTATTTTTGATAGAGTTCATTTTCTGCAATCGGGTCGAGCGCCGCGGTGGGCTCATCGAGCACGAGCACCGGCGCGTCGTGATAAAGGGCGCGCGCAAGCAGGAGCTTTTGCTGCTCGCCGCCGGAAAGATTCACGGCGTTTTTATGCACTTGCTTGACCATTTGTGTTTTGCCCTTTTCCGGAAGTTGCTCAATACGCTCCCATATCCCGGCTTGCTTGAGCACAAGCGTGAGCCGGCCATAATCGATCTCTTCCTCTTCGCACAAGCATACATTCCGATCGATGGACATCGGCAGGAAGTTATAATCTTGATATACGGCGGAGAACAAGGAATAGTAGGCGTCCCGCCCGTAGTCGGAGGAGGGGATTCCATTTACTAACACGCGGCCGTTCGTCGGCTGGTAAAAACCGCACAGGATTTTGATACAGGTGGTTTTGCCAGCGCCATTTTCACCAACGATGGCAATCTTTTCACCCGGCTGGACAGTAAAGCTCATTTGCTTAAGCGTTAGGCTTTTGCTGCCCTGATAGCGGAAGTCCACGTTTTCAAAGGTGATGGAGCAGGGCTGCGCCCCTTTGGCGGGCAGGGCAGAGGCGCTTTGCAGCCGTGGGCGGTCCGGCATTTCTAGAAACGCGCGAAAGTGGTCGCATTCCGTGGCCACCATATCAAGATTTTGAAGCTGCTGTGTGATGCCGAGAATCCATGCCGCAAATCCTGTGACAATGCCGAAATAGAAGATAAAGTCGGAAACACCCATTGTTCCTGCTAAAACACTGCCGATCAGATAGATGTAGGCCACTGCTTCGCGCAGCATGGAGAGCAGCGCACGGCCCGCGCTGAACGTGAACACCTGCCGCGTATATTTGCCGATCACTTTGGTGTAGGTAGCAGTCAACTGCGCAAGGATGAGCAAAAACCAATCTCCGGCGCCATAGAGGCGGATATCCTTGCCGGCGGAGAAGTTGTGCGCGTTTTTATAAAGGTAATCAAACCGGACCCAAAGGGGATTGTTTTTTTTGCGCGTATCCAGTTCCGCCTTGGCAGTGTAGCGCACTAGGAAGAACTCCCCGACGCATGTAACAGCAATCAACAGGAGCATCGTGGGGCGCAGCGCGGAAAGAACCGCGAGGTAGGAGACGATACCGGTGGCATTGGCGCAGAGGCTCACGATAATTTCATACAATGCCTGGCTATCGGAATAACGCCCATACAGCGCAAACCCACGGCCGCGTTCGAATTTTTCCCTGCCTTCCATACTTTCCATGTTTTCATAATCGGCCGTCATAGCCTTGCGAAAGGTGAGGATACTGTAGCGGATCGCTGCCGCTTGGGCGACGCCGGTCATTTTGCCCTGTAGAAACGGATCGATCCAGCTCAGTGCAGCGACCAGAGCCGACATGACTGCAATCAGCCCGATCATGGTGGGAACCGATACATTCTGTGTAATGCAGTCGATCATTAATTTGGGGATGAGTGCCGTAAGCATCGGCAACAACACCAATGCTGGAACACGCAGCGCACAGAACCATATGCTTTTTCGATCCCATTCCCACCAATTGTGCAGCATATACCGCACATTTTCTCGCGAGGAATGCAATTTTTTCTCCACTGGATGCGCCTCCTTAGGATTCAATTTGCAACAATACGAAGAACCGAACATTCGTATCATAGCGTATAGAATATAAAAAGTCAAGTAAATTTAACCAATAATTTAAAACTATTGTTAATAAAATAAATCAATTGATTAAATAATTGACAAACATGATAAAAAATCGAACAACTCTAGATGTTGCGAATTGAATTTTTAATCATAATTATAAAAAATAGCCGGTAGCTATATAAATAATTATATTATATATTTATGAGATGATGATATTAGGAAGGTTGGATTTGTTACTCGCTGCGCTTCGTAATAAAAAAATAGCCGTGAGCCGACTGCTTGCGCGAGGTTGCGGCAGGCCTTGCCTCGAAACCGGGTCTTCGGTTGATGTGGGAAGCACCGCAGGGGCGAACTGCGTTCGCCCGCTTTTGATCCTTGTGTAAACAAATGCGGATTACCGTGATAACCCTGGATTGTAGGCGAACACAGTTCGCCTCGAACACAGTTCGCCTCGAACACAGTTCGCCCCTACGCCGTCAAAAAATAGCGGGTAGCTGGCGGTTTCCTTTGCCTTTTATGAAAAAAGATACATAATGGGAAGCGGCAAAGTCACTGCCGGAAGCACAGAAGAGAACACAAACAATACTTTTCTCGTTTATTTACTTGTTTTTTCATGTTCAGCATGATAAAATAACATGAAACTAGACAGAAAAGGAGCGATATGTATGGGGAAATTGAATCAAATCGACAAAAAGGCCGAAAGTAAAGGCTCAGGCGTGGTAACGCTTTGGCAATTTATTAAGTTTATCTTTGTGAGCTTGGGCGCCTGCATTGTGCAGTTTGGGTTGGTGAACCTACTGCCGTTGGTATTCCGCAGCCTCTATGACACACCTTGTGATTTCTTTGTGTTTCATTATCCGGTGTCGGATGGGGGGCTTGGCTATTTCCTTTCCTTTGCAATTTCCAACATAGCGGCCCAGATCGTGGCATTTTTCATTAATAAGGAAAAAACCTTCAATTCCGGCGCAAATACGAAGGTTGTCCTCCCGATTTACGTTGTTTTTACCATTGCCTTGATCTGCTTCTCCCAATGGCTCAATCCCACGATATACGGTTGGATTCTCAATGAGATTGGCTGGTCGGAGGCAGCCGCAAGGAATATTGCGACGGCCGTTTGCTCCGCGTTGCAGTTCTTCCTGTATTTCCCGGTGGATAAAATTCTTTTTCATAAAAAGAAGGAAGCGGACGTAGAGGAAAAAGAGAAAGCCCAAGTCTAATTTTACCGTGCAGCCGGCTAACGCGGTGTAAAGCGGCTCAGGCGCTTTGCAGTGTCATCCGGTTTTGGATGGGAAAACACAGCGTGGCCACATGCTTTTGATTGATCGGACAGGAGGTTACATATGGCGCTGCAATATGCAGATTTGATTCAAAAAATGACGCTGGAGGAAAAGGCGAGCTTATGCTCCGGCCATGATTTTTGGCACAGTGAAGGTGTGCCGCGTGTGGGGATTCCCTCCGTGATGCTTACGGATGGACCGCACGGTATCCGTAAGCGTGCAGAGAAAACCAGTGAAAAAGGCCATTCGGTGCTGAAGGGTGCGCCCGCAATCTGCTATCCCACGGCCTCGGCCACCGCCTGCTCGTGGGATCCGGAGATGATCTATCAGATGGGGCAGGCGTTGGGGGATGAATGCCGTAAGGAGCAAGTTTCTGTGCTGTTGGGGCCAGGTGTAAATATTAAACGCTCGCCCCTTTGCGGCCGCAATTTTGAATATTTTTCGGAAGACCCTGTTCTGGCAGGCGAACTGGCGGCGGCCTTTATCAATGGTGTGCAGAGCAAGGGGATCGGCACTTCCATCAAGCACTATGCCGCCAATAATCAGGAGACCCGGCGCATGACGGTGAATGCGGTTGTGGATGAGCGCACCCTGCGGGAAATTTACCTCGCGCCGTTTGAAATCGCTGTGAAAAAGGCGCAGCCATGGACGGTGATGTGTGCATACAACCGCTTAAACGGCGTTTACTGCGCGGAGAATAAATGGCTGCTGACCGATGTGCTGCGCGGGGATTTTGGCTTCAAGGGCCTCGTGGTAACCGACTGGGGCGCAGAGAACGATCGTGTAGAGGGCCTTTTGGCTGGCCAAGAGCTGGAAATGCCGTTCTCCGGTGGGGCAAATGACCGTGCGATTGCACAGGCGGTGCGCGATGGCAGGATTTCAGAGGATTTTCTCGATCAGATGGTTGACCGCCTGATCGACCTCGCCAAGAAGAGCGAAAAGGCGCTCGGCAGCTACATCTACGACCCGGCAGAGCATCACGCGCTGGCGCGCAAAATTGCCGGGCAGTGCATGGTGCTGCTGAAAAACGACGGCGGGCTCCTGCCGCTGCAAAAAAACAAGCGCGTTGCCGTGATTGGCGAGATGGCGAAAAAGCCGCGCTACCAGGGGGCGGGCAGCTCCCTGATTAACCCCGTCCAGCTGGACTGTGCCTATGATACCATGATGCAGGAGGGCATCTCCGTTGAGTATGCGCCCGGCTACTCCACAGACAAGAAGGATAAAACGCCGGACGACGTTTATCTCGCCGAGGCGGTGGCCAAGGCCAAGGGGGCTGACGTGGCGATCCTGTTCATCGGGCTGACGGATGAATATGAAACAGAAGGCTGCGACCGCAGGCACATGCAGCTTCCGCCCCAGCACAACCGGCTGGTGGAAGCGGTTGCAAAGGTGAACCCACATGTGATCGTTGTGCTGGCGGGCGGCGCGGCGGTTGAGCTGCCGTGGGCCGACGAGGTGCCGGCCATCCTGCACAGCCACCTCTGCGGGCAGGCGGGCGGCAGCGCCGTGGTGGATATCCTCTTTGGCGATGTGAACCCTTGCGGAAAGCTCGCGGAAACCTACCCGATGGCGCTTTCCGATGCACCGAGCGCGAATTATTTCCCGGGCACATCGGTTTCCGTGGAATACCGGGAGGGGATTTATGTGGGCTACCGGTATTATGATAAGGCGGATGTGCCTGTGCGTTTCCCCTTCGGATACGGCCTGTCTTACACCTCCTTTGCATACAGCGATTTAGCCCTTTCCGCATCCACCATGAAGGATACGGATACGCTCACCGTCAGCTTCCAGGTGAAGAATACAGGCGGGGTAGACGGCGCGGAAATCGCGCAGGTTTATGTGGCCGATGTGGACAGCACGGTTTACCGCGCGCCCAAGGAGCTGAAGGCCTTTCAAAAGGTGTTCCTGAAAGCGGGGGAGGAAAAAACGGTTACCCTCACGCTCGACAAACGCGCCTTCGCCTACTACAATACGCAATGCGGCGATTGGCAGGTGGAGCGCGGCGCATTTCACATTCTTGTGGGCGCCTCCAGCCGTGATATCCGGCTGGAGGGCAGTGTGGAGGTGCAGCCCTCCGCAGAAGCAGCGTGCCCGGTTGACAGGGCGGCTGCCCCTTCTTATTACAGCGGCGATATCACCCATGTGCCGGATAGCGAGTTTGAAGCGGTGCTTGGCCATGCAATTCCTCCCAGCGAGCGGGATCAGAGCCAGCCGCTCACCTACACGAGCACCTTTGAGGATGCAAAGGATGTAAGCAAGTGGGGTGGCCGCATCAACCGCCTGATGGGAAAATTCATTGATCCGGATTCCATGGCGGGCGGAATCGCCGTTCAGTCGCCGGTGAAGCTCTTCATTGCAGATAGCATGGGCGTATTCAGCCCCGATATGGCAGATGGCCTTTTGCTGATCCTCAATGAGGATCAATTCGCAAAGGGCATGGGGAAAATCCTCAAGGGCGTGCCCGGCGCACTCAAGCGGCTGCCGGGTTTGCTGAAATCGCTTTAAACGGGCAAGCTTATGAGGATAAAAGCCCCCTGCACCGCAGGGGGCTTTCTGCATACTGTTTTTTAAAAATGGATTCTCCTTTTTACTCCTGCGCCTGGAATAAATCCGCTTGCAGTAAAAAGGAGAGGGTGAGGGGGAGCGCGAAAAACAGGATCAGAAAATATCGAACCAGTATCATCGGCCCCAGAAGAACCGTCATGCTCAGCAGCAGCATAAACAGCGCCGGCAAGAACGCTGCCTTCCGCTTGCGGTGCACGGCGTAAAAGAGGCTGGCAAGCAATCCCCATAGCTGAAAGCCTACAGAAAACAGCATGGAGATCACTGGGACTTGATAAACGCCGTAATCCTTTGCAATTTTTTCATACAGCTGGTAAAGGGCGGGGAATTTGCTGTCGAGTGATCCCGGCCTTTCCACGCGAAATTCCATATAGCTGGTTTTGCCAAGGGGATAAACGCTGTCGTCCTCAGCGGTCGCTTGTCGGTTATAGCCGTCAATCACGCTGTCCGGATACCAGGCGTAGAGTGTGTTCTCCAGAAAGGAATCGAGGTACAGGCCGGGGTTTCGAATCCCCGCTTGCAGCCAAAGAGAAAGGAAACTTTTTTTGTCCGATACAAAGGCTTCATCGCGAAACGACGATTTAACAGGATCCGCCCAGCGCGGCTGGTAAAGCTGCAAGCCCTTCTCCGGCAGATATTGAAATAGCGTTTGCCGCTGTGCCTCATCAAAGGCGTCTGGATTGTCCCGGTAAACGCGCGCGAGCTGCTGCATGGGGACGCAAAGCATCTCCCGGTTTTTCCCCGGCTGGATTTGCAGAAGGGAGAAAAAAGGGCCTGTATAGGCAACGGTGAGCAGCACCGCGGCGGCAAGCACCAGCGAAATTTTAACGCGGAACCGTTTGAGCAGGAGCAGGACGCACAGAAGAAATGGAACGAGCGCATAGACGGCGTTGTTACGGAATGCGTTCATCAAAAATGTTACGGTGATCAGGCGGACGATCTTCCACGAAGAGGCGAAGAACTGCCCCGGCTTACGCAGAAGATCGATCAGCAGCGTCAGAAACAGCAGGGTGAACGCGCTAAACAGCGTATCCTTGGAGGAACACAGCCCAAACATTGGGATCACGGGGAATAAGGCAGCATAAGCAGCGGAAAAAAGCAGTAGTTTGCGGGAAACGCCCCAGCGTGCCATGCGGGAGAGCGTGTATGTAAAGCAGCCGGTGACGATCAGCATTTGTACAAACGTATATACGGCAATCCCGGCGTTATAGGAGCCGGTCAGCGCGTGCACCAGTTGAATCGTCCCGCCGAGCAGCAGCGTATGCAGGGGCGGGTGGTGCGCTGTAACGGCGTTTGATGCGATCTGCCTCCACTGGGCGTTGGCATCGTAGCAGAAAAGGCCGGGAAAAACCGCGAGCCAAACCGGAACCCAGCAGGCGATCAGCAAAAGCCAGAGCAGGAGCCGTTTGTGGCGCAGCCGCGCGAAGCGCTGCCATAGGGCACTCTGCTGTCCTGGGGCTTTCTCGGGGCGGCTGTTGCGCTGATCCAGCCAGTTCCAGAGGAGCGTCAACAGCGCGCAGCAAACAAAAGAGAAGGCGATTACAGCACCGTAGAGCCCGCCGTCCTTCCAGTCAATTTTTTCCTGGGCGGATAACTGCGTGCCAAGCACCAGAAAGGCGGCATACAGAAGCCCCAGCGGATATGCCGTTTGCCAGACGCGTAAGTTCCGGCGGCGCAGGGTTTTATAAAAGAGCACCCCATACAGGGCAAAAAGAAACATGGACAGAATGCTGTTAGAAAAGCGCAGGGAGGAGGCAACGGGGAAAACCTGCGGGGTAAACCAGACGGCGCATGCCGAGAGGAGGATGGTTGCTGAAAACAGAAGCGCGCGCGTGAAGGGTGCTTCCAGGTGAATTTCTAATTTGTGAACCCGTTTCATGGTCGATCCGCTCCTTTGCTTTTGATCATCTCATCCACTCCTTCCAGCGGATTGGCCGGCTGCGTGGCAAGGTACTGTGCCCATACTGTTTCAAACCAGATATCTGCCTCCGGGATCGGAAGCGGCTTTTGCAGGCGGCAAACGCGGTTCTGCGTGATCAGCCTGTCCCGGCTGTGCGCTGGATTTTCCGGCAATACGCCGCCTGAAGCATCCAGATACAAGGCGCTCCCGTAGCTGCCCATCGCCTCTCCCGCCATTTCCATGGCGAGGAGCAGGGCTTCCTGTGCTGTTAAAATATCAATGGTTTCGATCATGGAGGCGAAGGTTCCGTCCGGCGCGAGCATGTGCGGAAGGTTGCGCAGCACCTCCCTGATTTCCCGCCGGAGTTCCTCCAGCGTGCGATAGAAGAATGTTTGGAATTCCATTGGCGTTTTCCTCCCGCTTTTTTCTGAGTAACAGTATAACAGCTTTTTCGCTCTTTGTATCGGTTTTCTTTTGCGCTGAGGGCTGGAATTGACAGTGAAAAACGGGTGTAGTAAGATGGAACTATCTCATCATATGCATGAGGGGTTGCAATTTCAAGTGGTAAGAATGAAAAAACGACTTCCAGCATTCCTGTTGGCGGCGATGCTCGTCGCCTCGTTAGCGGCATGTTCCGGTGGGGAGGAAGAGCCGGCGAAAACGGTGGGCTCCTTGCCGGCGGACGGGCAGACGGAAGAAACGAACCCGTCGCGCGAACAGGCGACCCTTACGGAGCCATCCATCACACTGGCGGCAGAACCTTCCAACACCTTGGCAACGGGAAAGGTTTCTGCATCGGAAAAGCCCTCCGCCACGGGTGCAGTTGAAAAAACGGCGGTCAAGCGGGTGGAAAGCACACCGACTGTGCCGAGCGCGCAAAAGACGGCTGCTTTTACTTTTTCGCAAAAATTTCCGTTGGAAATTGTGTGTTATGGCGCCCGGTTTCAGATTACGGATGCCAAAATTTCAGCTGTAGAAATGAGCGGCGACGGCTGCTCCTTTCAATTTAGCTGTAGCGCCAAGCGGCTTGAGGATGGGGTGGACGGCGCAAAGAACTGCACCGTGCGGATCAAATGGCTGAATGAAAGCGGAAAACAGGTGAAGGCCACTACCGCAGGCATCGGCATGCTCAAGCCAGGCGAGAGCGGCCACGGAAATACAACGCTCGGCATGAAATCATCAGAAATGCAGGCTTCGCCCAATCATCGCTTTACGGTGGTTCTGGAGGGCTACGGCACGGCACAATAAAAAACGGCAGCGTTTGGGAAAGGAAAGAGCGGAATGAAAATTGCCTTGCTATCGGAAGAACCCAAAAATTTGCAACGGGTTTTTTCAGAGGAGCTGCGGGAAAGGCTCGCATCGCTGGGCGAGCTATATGGCCCGGTGCTCTCAAAAGCCACGTTGGAGGAGCATAAGCGCTTTACGCGTGAATGCGAAGCGCTTTTTTCCACATGGGGGATGGCACCGCTCTCCGCTCGGGAGATACAAACCTATTTCCCGAACCTGCGCGCCGTGTTTTACGCCGCGGGGACGGTTCAGTATTTTGCCCGGCCGTTTTTGGAGCGTGGGGTAGAGGTGTTCAGCGCGTGGCAGGCGAATGCTGTTCCGGTGGCGGAATTCACCTTTGCACAGATTGTGCTTGCGGCCAAGGGCTATTTCCAATCGGCAGGCCGGTGTAAAAGGGGCTATTGGGGCGCGCAGCGCATGGCGCAGAGGCACCCTGGCAATTACCGCTTGCGGGTCGGCATCGTCGGGGTTGGCAGCATTGGCTCGCTTGTGTGCGAACGGCTGAAAACCATTGACTGCGAAGTGCTGGCCTATGACCCGTATTTAAGCGAGGAGCGCGCGCGTTCGCTTGGGGTGCGCCTTGTGAGCCTACCGAAGCTGTTTTCCTCCTGCGACGTGATTTCAAACCACCTGGCGAATAAGGAGGAGCTGGCGGGGATTTTTACCTATGAGCTGTTTTCCTGGATGAAGCCGAACGCCACGTTTATCAACACCGGCCGGGGCCGGCAGGTGGTGGAAAAGGATCTTGCCCGCGCGCTGCGTGAGGAGCCGGGCAGGGCTGCGCTGCTCGATGTGCTCACACAAGAGCCGTATGCGCCGTGGAACCCCCTGATGCGGCGGAAAAACGCTTTTTTGACCCCGCATATCGCAGGGAGCATGGGGCAGGAGGTTTGGCGCATGGCAGAATATATGATCGAGGAATTTGGCCGCTGGTCCGCCGGGGAGCAAACGCGCTATGGCGTGACCCTGCAAATGCTGGAAACGATGGCGTAGGAGGCGAAGCATCTTGGTTGGTTTAACAAGCGTTACCTTTCGAAAGCTCACCTGCGAAGAAATCATCCGGCTGGCACAGGAGAGTGGGGCGGAGTGCATCGAATGGGGCGGAGACGTTCATGTGACGGATGAAAAAACCGCCCGTAAAGTGCGACAGGGCTGCGAGCAGGCCGGGATTCAAACGCGCTCCTACGGCAGCTATTATACAATCGGCAGCGAGCAGCTGGATGTGTTTCGATCGCTATGCGAGATCACCAAGGCACTCGGCGCGCAGGTGATCCGCGTCTGGTTGGGGGAGCGGGGAAGCAGCGAAACCTCCCCACAAACGCTTGCCGGGCTCGTGGAGGAAGGACGGCGTCTTTCTGGGATTGCGGCGGAATATGGGATAACGGTTGCCTCAGAATTTCACCGGAATACCTATAATGACACGGCGGAAACCTGCCTTGCCTATCTCAAACAGTGCGGCGTGGAAAACTTGAAAACCTATTGGCAGCCGATGTATGCGGGGGAGGATTTTGAAAACCTGCGCGCCGTAGCGGGGCAAACGGAGGTTGCCCATCTGTTTTGCTGGAATCAGAGCGGGTCGCGCCGCTACCCGCTGAAAAAAGGGGAAAAAGAAATCGGTTCCTTTTTGCGGGAGCTGCGGGCACAGGGCTTTCAAGGCGACCTTGTGCTGGAGTTTGTCAAAGGCGATTCGATCCTTCGCTACCGCAAGGATATGCTGTGCCTGAAACGACTGTGGGAAGAGGCTGCCAGGCGCTGAATCAGCCCGATAATCACTTGACAGCGCCCGCCTGTTTTATTATAATAACAACATTGCGTTATTTTAACAACTCAACTGTCTAACAACTGCACTGCCTCATACGGGGCCTGAAAGGATGGTAAAGATGCCGCAGGAGATTTTATTAACCTATGACGGCCTGCATGAACTACAGGCGGAGCTGGAAAATTTAAAAACCGTCGGGCGTAAGGAAGTGGCGGAGAAGATCAAGGTGGCGCTTTCCTTTGGCGACCTGTCGGAAAACAGCGAGTATGACGAAGCCAAAAGCGAGCAGGGCAAGTTGGAAGCTCGCATCGGCGAAATCGAGGCGATGCTCGAAAATGCGAAGGTGCTCGATGAGGATGCACTGGGCACAGAAGTGATCCATGTGGGCTCCAAACTGAAGCTCAAGGATCTGGAGATGGGCGAAACAGAGGATTATCAGATTGTCGGCTTTGCGCAGGCAGATCCGGATATTGGCCTGATCTCCGATGAATCCCCGGTTGGTAAGGCACTTTTAGGCCACCGGTTGGGCGACACGGTGGAGGTTGAGGTGCCTGCCGGCGTGATATCGTTTGAGGTGCTTGAGATTTATCCCAACGATTATAAAGGTCGCTGGTCTTAAAGGCCGCTGGTCAAAGGCCACTGGCCTTAACAAAAAACGTTAGAATGGGTTGCTGCGAAATGCGTTTCATTTTGCGGCAGCCCTTTTTTGCTTTTGAAAAACATCCCGGAAGGAGAACGATAATTTTTACGGATTTCGGTTAAAAGAATAAGATTATTTACTGTTTTTTGGAAAGCGTCGCTTTGTTCATAATTTTGTAACAAAATAAGCAAATTTGTCGAATACAATAATTTTAAAGATGCTGATGCGTATTTATTGTCGCATTTGTAATGAATCAATTTTCAATAAATTGCAGAGGTATCTCAATGATATTAGGAGGAGGAAAAAACATGCTCAGTTCTATCTTTTCACTTGTAGAGGGGATTCTTAGCTCGGCAGGCGCGAGCGCTGAGGCTCAGAATATCGTTTCCACGGTATTCGACAGCATTCTCAAGGGCATCGGCATTTTTGGCTGATTGAGCCGGATGATAGCAAACGGCGGCTTCCTGTGTGGGCAGGAGGCCGCCGTTTGATTTTATCATAAAGGTGCGGGTGTTACACATACTCCCGCAAAACGCCGCTGTCTACCATCAGGGGGTTTACGTCAAGCGTGACAATATCCCCCGGGCGGCAATCCACTCCTGTCACATCAAAAACAACATTTGTCAGCCCGATCCGGCCCGCGAGTGGCACACGCTTGCCGTTGAGATGACCGTAAATTTGAGTATCGCGGAAAAAATCCTTCACCGCATGCACCAGATACCGCAGTTTGTCCACCGGGCGGCAGAGGTCGTTTGCCTTTACCAGCCCAAAGCCGTCTATGTGCCCCACCGGAACAACGGCGGCAACCATATCGCGCGGCGTGCGGTAGAGATCCGCATAGCCAATGTTGGAATCCTTGGGCAAGTGTTTCACGCTGGTAATTTCGCACTCCATGTGTCCCACGCGCTGGAACCCCCATACGTTTGGCACCGACAGCCTGCCCAAAAAGGCGGAGCCGATCCGCACCGCGTCTAGCCGAGTATCCGGGAACCGGAGCGCGGCGGTCGAATTGGCCGCATGCTTCATGCCGAGCGCCATGCCTGCCTGCTCGAGCTTTTGTATCATCTCCCGGTAGGTTTTCATCTGGCGGTTGACGGAGGAAGGGTCTTTCCCGAAGGCATTGGAAAAGTGCGTGAAGCAACCTGTGATTTTCAGGTGCGGCAGCCCTGCGCAGAGCTTGGCGATTTCCTCCTCCTCACCGGGGAGGAACCCATACCGGCCGAAGCCGGTATCCAGTTTTAAATGCGCCTCTATCACAGCGTTGCGCTTTTGAGCGGTTTCTTCCAGCAGGAGAGCGCTTTCGCGGGAACCGACGCAGGCCGTGATGCGGCGGTCGATCAAAAGCTCTGCCTCGTTTTCATCCGCCACGGGGCTGAGCAGCAGGATCGGGTAGTCAATGCCGGCGTTGCGCACGGCGGCGGCCTCTCCGGGGCGGGCGGCGGCGAGCAGATGAACGCCGTTGTCAACAAGCTCCCGTGCAAACTGCACTGTGCCCAGGCCATAACCGTTTGCCTTGACCGTTCCGATGACAGGGACGCCCCCCATCTCCTTTTTCACGGTTTCGATATTATTGGCCAAATAATCCCGCTCTACGACATAGCGCACGGCAAAGCCTCCCTTTCTGACACATCCGTTTTGAATCAATAAGAAATGCCGTTTCAAACGGCATTTCCTAGGTTTATTTTTATTTCTTTTCTGCCAGCCTGCGCTTAACGGTGCGCAGCTTTTTATAGGTCTTTTCACCGAGGGTGACGAGCTTGAATGCAGACGGCTTGATGATGAGATTCATCTCGCCGATGAATTCCGTAAGTTCCCCGCTGAAGCCCTTTTTGAAGCGGTAGATGCCATAGAGAGGATTGCTTTCGTCCAGATAGCCGGACACGCCGCGGAAGTCATAAATGCGGCAGTTCGTTTCGATTGCCCAGCGGATCATTTCCCACTGCACCAGATAGTTCGGCATGACATTGCGATGCTCGTTGGACGATGCGCCGTAGAGATACCAAACCTTATCTCCATAGTGGATTGCGAGGGAGCCGGCAATGGGCTGCCCCTCGTAATAGGCCAGATAGATACGTGCGTCCTCACCGAAATTTTCCAGGATGCTGCGGAAATAGTCTGTGGAGCGGATGCCGAAATCGTCACGCTTGCCGGTTTCGATCATGATTTTGTGGAAATCCTCCGCCGCCTCAGGGCCGCAGATTTTCACCTCAACACCCTTCTTTTTGGCGACACGGATGTTGTAGCGGTGCTTGGAGGCAAAGGCGTTGAAGATTTCATCCTCCGTCTTCCCTTCCACATCGAGGCGGAAAACGAAACGTGGCTGAATGGTTTCAAAGCTCTGCGTGGTGGAATCGACGGTAAAACCGAGGCTTTTGACCAGATCGGCAAATTCCTTGTCGTCCACCTTGATATCCGTATCCATGGTCAGCACGTAGGCGTTGAATTCGCGGCCGACTTCGACCGCCGCATCGACGAGCTTTTTCACCATTGCGCGATCATGCGGGTCACACACGGGGCCGCGCGGGCTGTACATCAGGGAATAGGGCATGCCGGGCACCTTGCGGATGAGTAGGGCCATCGTACCGTCGATCTTGCCGTCTGCCCCGCGGCTGATTACGCCGCGCCACTGCCAGTTTTTTTTGACGCCTGCCCAGGGGCTTCCCTGCATAAAGCTTGCTTTATAATGGCTTTTGACAAAGGCGTCGAATTCGACCGCCTGTTCGCGTTTGATAATTTCCAAAAAAATGCCTCCCATGCTGCATTTGTTGTCAATTTATTTCCATATGAATAGGGCTATTATAATCCAATCGGAGATCATTGTCAAAAGGAAACGGAGCCGGAAAATGCTTCTTTGACAGTGTGCGTGGTTTCAGAAGGATTATGCGCATATACAGGGCGGGCAGTTTACATGCTGGTGAAAAACGAGCTGTGATTGTAAGATTCCATTTTTAACGGTATAATAAAAACGCTTTTATGAATATGGATCAAAGAAGGCGTTTTCGTTGGAAGGCACTGCAACAACATTTGGCGACCGGGTCGAATCTATCGCGCAAGGGGTATGGCACATTGATGATGCACATGCGCAGTCCTTTTACCTCATTGAGGGGGAGGATCGTGCTCTGGTGATCGATACGGGGATGGAGGCGCGGCCGCTTACGCCTGTGCTGCGCACGCTGACGGAGAAACCGCTCGTGCTCGCCCTGACGCATGCACATCCCGACCATATGTACCATGCGGATGAGTTCGAGACCGTCTGCCTGGGCAGGGCGGATATCGCAGCGTGGAAAGGCACGCTCAGGCTCGTGACGGATGTGCTCGTCGGTATGCGGAAGTTGCCGAGAAAGAAGTTCCTTGTGGAAACTTATGTCCCGGTCACAGGCTGCACAAAGATCGATCTAGGGGGGAATGTGATCGAGGTGCTGGAGGCGCCGGGCCATACGCCGGGCTCCATGATATATGTCGACCATCAGCACCGCTGCATTTTTACAGGCGACGCGGTGGGCAGCGGCATGTTCGTCCTCATGGCGCTGCCCGGCTGCCTGAAGCTTTCCGATTATCGAGACAGCCTTGCGCGCCTATTGAAAAAGCTGGAGCCGCTGTCCGGCTACCGGATGTACGGCGGCCATCTGAATCAGGAGCGAGGCGCAGGCGAGCGGGGAGAGGATTATCACAACCCGGTGACCGTTGAGGTAGTGCGGGATCTTTATACGCTGTGCGATAAGCTGCTGCAAAAAGAGCTTCTCCCGCAGGGAAAGGGATTTCTCAGTGCAAAATACGGCAAAGCGGAAATTCAGCTGCGCAGGGATCAACTGCGCTGAGGGGAGAAAATTCAGACACGAACCCTTCCCTGTGCCTGGATCCGCGTGAGCGGGCGAGTTTGGAAAGGTTAGCCGAACAGGTTGGATCGTGGCTTAGTCTCGCCGCTGCCGCAGTGCCCTCCACAAATCAATCACTCATCTGAAGATAAGCTGAAATAGCAAATAAGAAACGCAAAACCTGCAGGCGAATATTGAATTCGCCTGCGGGTTTTCTGCTTTACAAAAGGCGGAAGGGGGGGATGCGGACATTCACCGTTTTATGGTGATATACCATATCTTGTGTCTCTCCTTTTTTGCCCCCACAACGCCGTTAAAAATTAAGTGCTATTTTGCAATAAAGCATATTTTTTCGTCTGAACGCTTGCATTTTCAGGATACAGTTAGTATAATAACATTCAAGTGGAGCAAAGAAGAGCAAAGTGGAGCCAAAACCCACATCTTAAATCGCAAGGGAGGGAAAGGAGATGGCTGAGCTTTCGGCCGGCGCTGCCGCTGAAACTGCGGCGCAGGCCCCGGCAGAATCCATGCCCGCCGCGCAAACTGCAGCTAAGGCGCAGTTGGAAAAAAAGCCTGCGGAATTTAAGGGCTTTTTTGAGCATGGGCTGGATGCCAAAAGCCGCCTGTTCATCCCTGCAAAATTTCGGGAGCAATTAGGCCCCTCCTTTACCCTTTGCTTTGCCCCGCAGGTTCCCGCTCTGGTGCTTTACCCGGACGAGGTTTGGAAAGAAATCTCCGAGCGGATCAACGCTTCCCTCTTCGATGAGCAAATGCGCAAGGTGCAAAGGCGCACCATGAGCAGCGCGTTCGATATTGAGGCGGACAAGCAGGGCCGTATCACAATCCCGGCCATTTTTAAGCGCTATGCAAAGCTTGAGTCGGAGTGCATCATCTCCGGCGCGGGCCGTAAGGTGGAAATTTGGAACCCGGATGCGTGGTATGAGGAGTTTACCCGCAAGCTCGATCTGCCGGAGGGCGAGGATGATTTTGGTGTTTCCTACGATTTCGGCAGTGTGCTGGAGCGGTAACGCCGCTGACCAAAGCAAAGACGATATGAAGATAAAGGAGCTTTTCCGGCATGGAATTCTCCCACAAGCCTGTTTTATTGACCGAGGCAATTGACGCGCTGGAAATCAAGCCCGGCGGCATTTATGTAGACGGCACAGCGGGCGGCGGCGGCCACTCCGCGGCAATCGCGGCCCGGCTGTCGTCAGGCGGGCGGCTGATCTGCATCGATCAGGACCCGGATGCCATTTCTGTTTTGCAGGAGCGGCTTGGCCATTTGCCACAGGTGACCATCGTGCAGGAAAATTTTGCCCGCCTTGATACGGTGCTGGGCCGGTTGGCCATCTCCGGCGTGGATGGTATTCTGGTTGATCTGGGCGTCAGCTCTCACCAACTGGATACGCCGGAACGCGGCTTTTCCTTCCATGCGGATGCGCCGCTCGATATGCGTATGTCCCAGCAGGGGCCGACGGCGGCGGAGCTTTTGCGCACGCTGGATGAACGTTCCCTTGCACGCATTTTGAACGAATACGGCGAGGAGCGCTATGCCCGAAGCATTGCGCGCAACATTGTGCGCACCCGCGAGCAGCAGCCGTTGGAAACGACGCTTGTGCTCGCTGAGCTTGTCAAAGCTTCCATCCCCGCCGCGGCGCGGCGGGAAGGCGGGCATCCTGCCCGGCGGACGTTCCAGGCGCTACGCATCGCGGTTAACGGCGAGCTGGACATGCTGTCAACCGGGCTCGATGTGATGTTCGGCCTGCTCAACCCGGGCGGCAGGCTCGCCGCCATTACGTTTCATTCCCTGGAGGATCGGATGGTCAAGCAGCGGTTTGCCTCCTGGTGCGAGGGCTGCGTTTGCCCACCGGATTTTCCGGTCTGCGTTTGCGGCAGAAAACCACGCGCACGGCTGCCATTTAAGGTGAAGGGGCCTTCTGAGAAGGAACTGGAGAAGAATCCGCGCAGCCGCAGCGCCAAGCTCCGCGCGGTGGAAAAGCTTGGCGAATAACTTGCAAAACGATCAGCATCAAATGATGCAATTCCTATTTTAATGATAGAAAGGAGACCGAACCATGGCACAGCGTACATCAGGCGGCGCGTATGATTTTTCGCGCTTTGAGCGCGCGCAGGCGGCGCCGCAGCGTGTCCCGGCCCGGCCGCAGAAAACGCCCCAAAGGCTTACCAAAGTACCCGAGCCGCGAAAAGACGCCCTCCAGCGCCAGCGCGAAAATATTGACTCCTTGCGCCGGACGGTGAAAACCATCCTGGTTTCCGGCCTCCTGATCTCCCTTTTGGGCGGGATGCTCTACAGCGAGGTCCGTCAGGATGAATTGACGCACACCTACCGGCAGCTGGAAAACCAGATGGCAATTGCACAAAGCGAAAACACCCGGCTGAATATGGAGCTGAGCGCAAAGCTTTCCCTCGATAAGGTGGAGGCCTATGCCCGCGAAAAACTGGGCATGGTGAAAAATGATGCGCCTGTTGCATGCATCAATATCCCGCAGGATAACGAGGTGCTTCTTGCTAACGGCAAGAGTCGGCAGGCGGATGATGCGGCTGACGCTGCGGATGCAGAGAGCTCAAAGCAAGGCGCAGAAGCGAAAAATCAGAAAGAGGCCGGGAGCGCCAAAACGCAATCCTCTGCCAGCGCGGATCAAGAGGCGGAAAAGCCATCCTCCGGGTCGGCATTCAAGGATTTTTTGGAATATCTCTTTTAGCAGGGCAATACCTATGAATAAGACGGCATCTGATTCCGGCCGGGCGCGGCCGGAGCGTTGCAGACAGAATTTGATGCGGTGAGCTGGCTGACGCCGCGCGGAAACAGGCTTTCCGTGCGGCGGCGGTGCAGCCACCGCTGTTTCGATAAAAGCACGTTCATCCATGTAAATAGTTTGAAAGGATGATGATTTTCATGAGCAAAAAACCATCGCGCCATATGGTGCAACGCGCTGTCGCCGTATTGGTGGCGCTGCTTCTTGGCGTTTTCGGGATGGATGTTGCGAGCCTGGTGCGGATTCAGCTGATTCAGGCGGATGAATACCGGAGCAAGGCGGAAAGCCAGCAGCTCAGCGATACGGAGATTCAGCCGCAGCGCGGCCTGATCTACGACCGGAATAAAAAGGTGCTCGCTCAGAGTGCCAATGTCTGGCTCGTCTATATCAACCCCTCTAAAATTCCGAATGACAAGGTGCGTGAAGCGATTTCCGAGGGGCTGGCTGAGATCCTCGAAATGGATAAGGAAACGATCTTAAAAAAAACGCAGAAATCCAATTACGGCTATGTAGCGGTGAAAAAACAGGTAGAGAAGGAAATGAAGGATGCGGTCAGCGATTTTATTTCCAAGCACGATGATGCGCTTAAAAAAATCGATCAGAAAAATGTGCCCGACGATCAAAAGGACGCCTATTATGCCGAGATTATTTTTATCGATCCGGATGTAAAGCGTTACTACCCGAACTCACACCTTGCGTCCACCGTTTTGGGCTTCACCGGAGCGGACGGCGTGGGCCGGTGGGGGCTGGAGGCAAAATATAACGAAACGCTCTCCGGCACGCCGGGGCGGATCCTGACGGCGAAAAATGCGGGCATGGACAGTATGGATACGCCGTATGAAACAACCTATGATGCCAAGCAGGGCAATTCCCTCGTGCTTACGGTTGACGAAGTCATCCAATACTATTTGGAAAAGAGCCTCGATCAGGCGCGCGTGAATGCCCAGGCGAAAAGCGCCTATGGGATTGTGATGGATGTGCAGACCGGCGGCATCCTCGCCATGGCGACAAAGGGAGATTTTGATCCGAACGAGCCACACACCATTGCAGACAAGGAAACGGCGGAGAAGCTTGAAAAAATTACGAACCCGGAGGAAAAATACCAGGAGCTTACCAGCGCGCAGTATACGCAGTGGCGCAACCGCGCGATTACGGATACGTATGAACCAGGCTCTGTTTTCAAGGTGGTCACGGCGGCTGCGGCGGTGGAAGAAAACGTGATCCCGGAGAACTTCACCTACACCTGCACCGGCGTGATCAACGTGGCGGGCACAAAAATCCATTGCCACAAACGCGCGGGCCATGGCACGGAGGACTTCACCCATGGCTTAATGAATTCCTGTAACCCGTTCTTCATCACAGTCGGCCAGCATCTCGGCGCGGAGAAGTTCTATAAGTATTTCGAGGCCTTTGGCTTCACGGAGAAAACGGGCATTGACCTGCCCAGCGAAACCGCGCCGGTAGAAGGCCGCTCTTATCATACGCTCAAGCAACTCGGCATCGTAGAGCTTGCGAGCTCCTCCTTCGGCCAGACTTTTGAAACCACGGCGATTCAAATGCTGACGGCCGTCAACACCATTGCAAACGGCGGCAAAATGATGAAGCCCTATGTTGTTTCCTCCGTTTTGGATGAGGAGGGCAACACGATCTCTACCACACAGCCTACGGTGAAACGCCAGGTTATTTCAGAAAAGAGCGCGGCTAAGGTTGCGGATATGATGGAGCATGTCGTCTCTGAGGGCACCGGTAAAAACGCCTATGTGGCGGGCTTCCGCCTGGCGGGCAAAACCGGTACGTCTGAAAAGCTTGCAGGCGGCGGCAAAAAGGAAGGCAAATATGTCGCATCCTGCGTCTGCTTCGCTCCGGCGAACGATCCGAAAATCTCCATGCTGATCGTTATCGACGAGCCGGTTGGCCAGATCAACGGCGGCCAGATCGCAACGCCCGTTGCGGCGGAGGTGGCGGAGGCAACGCTCAATTATCTCAACGTGGACCCGCAGTATACCGCCAAAGAGCTTGCAGATCTCGGCGAGAAAACGCCGTCGGTCACGGGGCTGTCCGTCGCCAAAGCGCGCGAAGCGCTCAGCGGCTTCACCATCCGGACGGTCGGCGAAGGCAAAACGGTCGTCAGCCAGATGCCCGCCGAAGGGCAGCTTATCCCCAAAAACGGCGTTGTCGTCCTCTACACAGATAAAACCTCCGAGAAGCGCAAGGTGACCGTGCCGGATCTGAGCAATAATCTGAGCGTGGCGGCAGCCAACCAGAAGGCGCTGGAATACGGCCTGAATCCGAAGATATTCGGGAACTCTTTGACCATGGGCGAATCTGTTTCCTATAAACAAAGCGTAGAAGCAGGCACGCAGGTTGACGAGGGCACCGTAGTGACGATCTATTTCAAATCCAACGTGGGCGTCAACGACCTGGCGCAGGATTAAGACTGCGCCATGCGCAGAGATTAAGACTGCGCCATGCGCAGAGATTAAGACTGCGCCATGACAGTGCTTTCGCCTGTAAACGATACACTGATCGGGAAGGCAGATTTCAAAAAACACGCATAGAAAAAGCAAAACGGCGCCATAAAGCGCGCAGTTTTATGCTATACTACTTATATTCGATTCAGAAGTGGAGGTGCGGCAATGCGTTTATCAGAATTGCTGCGGCGGGTTACCCCGGCACTGCCGGATTTCGACCCGGAGATCACATTTATCACCGACGACTCCCGTAAAGTGCGGCCTGGGTGCGCGTTTGTCTGCATCCGAGGGAATCACATCGACGGCCATACGCTGGCGGCGAAAGCAGTCGAGAACGGCGCTGCCGCAGTGATTGCGCAGGCTGATACCGGGCTTTCCTGCCAGGTGCTCGTGCCGGATACGAGGGCCGCTTATTCGCTGATGTGCGAAGCGCTTTTTCACGAGCCTGCGGAACAGCTCCATCTAATCGGAATTACAGGCACAAACGGAAAAACAACCTCCGCCTTCCTGATTAAAGAAATTTTGGATGCCGCGGGGTATCGCACGGGGCTGATCGGCACCGTGCAGAATATGGCGGGGGACGAGGTATTCCCGGCCCAGCTAACCACGCCGGACCCTTACGAGCTCAACGAGCTCTTTCACAAAATGGTAGCGGCAGGCTGCACGCATTGTGTGATGGAGGTTTCCTCGCAGGCGCTCGCGCAGCAGCGGGTGGCGGGGCTGCGCTTTGATATTGCCCTGTTCACCAACCTGACGCAGGATCATCTCGATTATCACGGCACCTTTGAAAACTATCGGGCGGCAAAGCACAAGCTCTTTGAGCAGGCGGAGCAGGCCGTCATCAATTTTGACGACCCCTCAGCCGCCGCTATAATAGAGGGCACAAGAAGCGTGGTAACCACCTATTCTATCCGGCAGGACGGCGCCGACTTTACGGCGAAAAACGTGCGCGATCTGCCGGACTGTGTGGAATATGAGCTGGTGGGCAATGGCATGATCGGGCGCGTGCATCTCGGCATCCCCGGCCATTTTTCGGTGTATAATTCCATGGGCGCGCTGCTCTGCGCCATGAAGGCTGGCGTTCCCTTCCAACAGGCGCTGAGCGCCCTGCGCGCGGCAAAAGGGGTCAAGGGCCGCATCGAGGTGGTTCCTACCAATACGGACTATACCGTCATTATCGATTATGCCCATTCGCCGGATGGACTGGAGAATATTCTTTCCTCCCTGCGGGAGATCGCACACGGGCGGATTCTCTGCGTATTCGGCTGCGGAGGCGACCGCGACCGCACCAAACGCCCCAAAATGGGCGCCGTAGTCGCCAGTCTTGCGGATGTGGCGGTCGTTACATCCGATAACCCGCGCTCTGAGGAGCCGAATCAAATCATCGCGGACGTGCTGGAGGGAATGCGGGAAGCTCCCATCCCCGTGCATGTGGAGCCGGATCGGACAAAAGCCATCCGCCTTGCCATGCGCTTGGCGCAAAAGGACGATATCGTCTTGCTCGCCGGGAAAGGTCATGAAACCTATCAGGTTTTAAAAGCTGGGAAAATCCACTATGACGAGCGAGAGATTGTCGCACAGATTTTAGAAGAGTTGAAGCAAGAGGTTTAAACAGAGAGGAGAGACGCCTATGCTGCCGCTTCAAATCAGGGAAATTGCGCTGGCCTGCAAGGGAGAAGCGCATGGGGAAGCGCAAGTTACAAGCGTTTGTATCGACAGCCGGAAGATCACGCCGGGCTGCCTGTTCATCGCCATCAAGGGGGATCGTTTCGACGGGCATGATTTCGTGGAGAAGGCTTTTGCACAAGGCGCGGCGGCCGTGATGGTGCACCGTGATATGCCCTGCGGCGGGCCCTCCGTCCGGGTGGCGGATACACGCGAGGCGCTGCTTCGGTTGGCAGGCTACTACCGCCAGTTTTTCCAAATCCCCGTTGTGGGCCTCACGGGCAGCGTGGGCAAAACGACAACAAAAGAGATGACGGCCGCCGTCCTTTCAAAACGATATAAAACCTTGAAAAATGAGGGAAACCTCAACAATGAGATCGGCATGCCCATGACGGCCTTCGGACTGGATCTAAGCTATGGCGCGGCAGTGTTTGAAATGGGGATGAGCGGCTTCGGGGAGATTGCCCGCATGGCGCGCGCCGCCGCACCAACGGTGGGAATCATCACGAACATAGGCGTTTCCCATATGGAGCAGCTGGGTTCGCGCGAAAATATCCGCAAGGCGAAGCTGGAGCTGCTCGACGGGATGGATGAATACGCGCCGCTGATTCTGAATGGGGACGACGCGCTGCTCGCGGGCGCGCAAATTAAAGGGCGGCCGGTATTCTATTATGGAATAGAAGAAGCGCGCTGCCGCATCCGCGCGCGGGAAATTACGCAGACTGACCGCACGCTCTCCTTCACGATCGACTATGGCTATGGCAGCGTCAGCGTCCAGATGCCCGTAGTGGGGATGCATTTTGTCTATGATGCGCTCGCGGCCTTTACAGCGGGGCTGATCCTCGGCGTTGCCCCGCAGGCTGCCGCCCAGGCGCTGGGCGAATATGAGCCGGCAGGGATGCGCCAGCGCGTCAGGCAGGCAAATGGCGTGACGATCCTGGAGGATTGCTATAATGCGAGCCCGGATTCCATGCGCGCGGCAATCCGGGCGCTCCGGATGCTGGATGCCAAGCGTCACATCGCCGTGCTGGGCGATATGCTGGAGCTCGGCGCGCTCTCCGGGCAGGCGCACGCGCAGATCGGAGCATTTGTAGCGCAGGAGGGAGTTACGATTCTTTTTGCCTGTGGGCCCGAATCAGCCCGGATGGCGCAGGCAGCTAACGAGGCGGGCATTGCACAGTGCTTTTATGCGGCTGACAAAAATGGGCTGCTGGAAGAGCTGCTGCGCACGCTCCGGCCGGGTGACGCCGTGCTGTTCAAAGCGAGTCGCGGCATGCGGTTCGAGGAGCTAATCGAAGCAATTTATGAGGGGTGGAAAATCAAATGAACACAACGGTTGCAATCATACTGTGCGCTGTGCTCGGCTTTGTGGTATCGGCGCTGCTGGGGATCGTGCTGGTGCCATGGCTGCACAAGCTGAAATTTGGGCAGACGATTTTGGACATCGGGCCGAGCTGGCACAAAAAGAAGCAGGGCACGCCCACCATGGGCGGCATCATGTTTATCATCGCCACGATCGCAGCGCTTTTGGCCGTGACACTGACCGATTATTTTTTAGGCGGGCATCTCGTGCAGGGGGCCGACCTGAGTGGCGCAAACGCGAACACAAAGCTCTGGGGAGGCATCCTGATGGCGCTTGGCTTTGCCATCATCGGCTTTGCGGATGATTACATCAAGGTGGTCAAAAAACGCAACCTTGGGCTGACGGAAAAGCAAAAGACGGCCGCACAGCTTCTTGTGGCGGTGGCCTACCTTGCCTCTTTGCATATTGCAAACGGAACGTATATGTATATCCCCTTCCTGGGAAATATCCTTCTTCACCCGATTGTCTATTATTTATTTGGCATTATCGTCATCTATGCGGCGACCAATGCCGTCAATTTTACCGATGGGATCGACGGCCTGTGCGGCAGCGTGACGATGCTCGCCGCAATTTCCTTTACGATCATGGGCGTTCTGCGGCAGGCGATGGGCGTGAGCATCATGGGCGCGGCGCTCGCCGGCGCATGCGGCGGATACCTGATTTGGAACTGGTATCCGGGCAAGGTTATGATGGGCGACACCGGCTCTATGTTCCTCGGCGGTATGGTAGTGGCGCTGGCCTATTCGCTGGATTGCCCGATTATTTTGGTGCCGGTGGGCATTATATATGTAATCGAAGGCGGCTCCGTGGTTATCCAGCGCACCTATTTTAAAATTACCAAGCATAAAACGGGCACTGGCAAGCGTATTTTCAAAATGACCCCCATTCATCACGGACTGGAAATGTCCGGCTGGAAAGAGACGAAGATCGTTTTTGTGTTTAGCGCAATCACGATCTTGGGCGGGGCTTTGGGAGCTTTGCTTATGTATTTCGGCTGAGAATTCCCGGCCGGATGGAAACGAAGGAGGCCTGATCATGGCAGACAGAGCGAATACGGCGCGCAACCGCAACCGAATGCAGCCTCAGGGCACAAGCAAGGTCTCTGCGCTGCGTAAACTGATGTCAAAGGATGCGTTTGACGTGCCCTTTATGATGTTTACGCTTGCTCTTTTGACCATCGGCCTGATTATGCTGCTTTCTTCCAGCTATACCTACGCCTATTATAACAACCATGGGGACAGCACGTATTATTTTAAGCGGCAGCTGATTTTTGCCATCGTAGGCGTGGTGTTGATGTTTCTGGTGTCAAAGATCAACTATGAATGGTATAAGTACCTTGCCATCCCCGGCATTGCGATATCGATCGTGCTGCTGGTCGTGGTGCTGTTTTACCACACCAACCTGGGCGATTTCAAGCGCTGGATTCCGCTGCCCGGTGGCTTCACCTTCCAGCCTTCGGAGATCGCCAAGGTGGCGCTGGTGCTCTTTTGTGCCTGGAGTATGGAGAAGCACCACCGGCAGATCATTGATAAAACGCCCTCACGGGGGAAGGCAGCGAGCTTCCTGCGAGATAAAACCAACGGCCTGATCAACCCCTGCAAGGCAACGTCCACGCTCTATATGCTCTTTTATGCCGCGGTGATCTGCCTGATGTGCGGGCTTGTGTTTTTAGAAAACCATCTGTCCGGTACGATTTTGATGTTTTCCATCGGCGTGGCGATGATGTTCTTCGGCGAGGTAAAAATGCGTTGGTTCGTGATCGGTGCGGTCGCAGTGATCGCAGTGGTGGCTTTTTTCGTCATTTTTCCAGATAAGCTGCCATCCTATGCGGCAAAGCGCATCACGGCATGGCTGGATAAGGATTTCGATCCCTTCGGCGCGCGCTGGCAAACAAACCAGTCACTCTACGCGATCGGTTCCGGCGGGTTCCTGGGGGCGGGGCTTGGCAATTCCAAGCAGAAGCACCTCTATGTGTCTGAGCCGCAGAATGACTTTATCTTTTCTATCGTTTGCGAAGAGCTCGGTTTCATAGGGGCAACGGCGATTATCATCCTGTTTGGCCTGCTTGTGTGGCGCGGCTTCGTCATCGCCATGAAAGCGCGCGACCGTTTCGGCGCGCTGCTCGCCATGGGGCTTGTCTTTCAAGTGGGCCTTCAGGTGGCACTGAATATCGCAGTTGTTACGGATACAGTGCCCAATACGGGTATTTCCCTGCCGTTCTTCAGCTACGGCGGCACCTCGCTGATGATTTTGCTGATGGAAATGGGGATCGTTTTATCCGTATCACGGTATTCCAGGGTGCGAAAAATGTAAAACAACATCGGTGAAAAATTCTTACGCTCAGATTGTAAGGAAGAGAAAGGGAAAGGCTTATGAAGGTTTTATTTGCCGCCGGCGGGACGGGCGGCCATATCAACCCCGCACTGGCAGCCGCGGGGATGGTGCGTGAGCGCCATCCGGACGCACAGATCCTGTTTGTCGGCACGGCCGAAAAAATGGAGGCGCGCCTCGTCCCTGCTGCGGGATATGATTTTAAAACGATCGATATCAGCGGCTTTCAGCGGAAGATGACGCTGGAGAACATAAAACGCAATCTCGGCACACTCTCCAAGCTGCTCAAATCCTCCGCACAGGCAAAGAAAATCCTGCTTGATTTTCAGCCGGATGTGGTGGTGGGCTTTGGAGGCTATGTCAGCGGACCGGTGCTGCGCATGGCGGCAAAGCTCGGCTTTCCAACCGCGATTCATGAGCAAAACGCTTTTCCAGGCAAAACAAACAAGGTGCTTGCCGGGAAGGTGGATCAGGTGATGCTCGCCGTTCCCGCGGCCGAGCAGTATCTAAATGCAAAAAATCCGTGCACCGTGACGGGGCTTCCCGTGCGCGGCGAGCTGCTGCGCGCAGATCGCACGCTCTCACGCTTTGAGCTGGGGCTCGACGATCGCCCACTGGTGCTTTCCATGGGCGGAAGCCTGGGGGCGGAGGCGATTAACCGGGCAATGGTGGAGGTGATCGCTGAACGCCACCAGCAGGCGGACTGCTATTTTATGCATGCCATGGGGCAGTACGGCCTGTGGGTGAAGGATGCGCTCAAGGAAAAGGGCGTGGATCCTGACCGCGAAAAGCATGTCATTATCCGGGAATATATCGACGATATGTATCGCTGCATGGCGGCGGCGGATGTAGTGATCTGCCGCTCTGGCGCCAGCTCTCTGAGCGAGATTGAGGCGATGGGCAAGGCGTCCATCCTGATCCCTTCCCCCAATGTGGCGGAGAATCATCAATACCACAACGCGATGGCGCTTGTCAGCAAAGATGCCGCGGTGCTCATCGAGGAGAAAGAACTGACAGGGGAGCGATTGGCTCAGGAACTCGACCGGCTGCTGAGCAGCCCGGAGCGCCGCGAGAAGCTCGGGGCAAACGCGAAAGCCCTCGCAATCACAGATGCAAATGAGCGGATTTACGGGGTGATTGCAGGCCTGGCGCAAAAGGATCAGTAATCTTAAATTTGGATGGCCCAATCCATTCTGGCTCGTTTTCTCTTTTCACGCATATTCCACCCCTTGCATAGTATATTGCAGGGCGGCAAAACGGCCCGCTTGTGTTTTTTATGCGAAAGGGTGTGCGACAATGGAGAAAATCGTTATTGAAGGCGGGAAGCGCTTGAGCGGGGAGCTGAGGATACACGGCTCTAAAAACAGTGCCCTGCCGATTCTTGCGGCTGCCGTTTTGACCAATAAGCCTTGCGTCATACATAACTGCCCCAGGCTGACAGATGTAGACGCGGCGATCCGTATTTTAACGTATCTCGGCTGCAAGGTGGAGCGGGAGGACAACACGGTCACGATAGATGCCGCCAGCATCGAGCGCTCCGATATCCCGGATCATCTGATGCGGGAGATGCGCTCTTCCGTGGTGTTCCTCGGCCCGATTTTGGCACGGATGGGCCAGGCAAGCCTGTCAACGCCGGGCGGCTGTGAAATCGGATTGAGGCCGATTGACCTGCATCTTTCCGCCATGCGGCAATTTGGTGTGGAGATTCAGGAGGAGCACGGCAGGCTCGACTGTGTTTGCCCGGAGCCGATGAAGGGCGTGAAGATTGCACTGTCCTTCCCGAGTGTGGGCGCTACGGAAAACATCATGCTTGCCGCCGCCACGGCACGGGGGCGCACGGTGCTTGTCAATGCGGCGCGGGAGCCGGAAATCAGTGACCTTGCCGATTTCCTCAACGGGTGCGGCGCGCGCATCCACGGCGCAGGGGAAGGAACGATCGTTATAAACGGCGTAAAAGCTCTGTCCGGCACAGAACACACGGTGATTCCGGATCGCATTACGGCCGCAACCTACATGGCCGCCGCGGCAGTGACGCACGGCCATTTGACACTGCGGGATATTATTCCGGCGCATCTGGGGCCGGTCATTCCCGTGATGGAGGAGGCTGGCTGTGATATCAGCATCTGCGCGCGGGATTTGACGATCAGCGCGCCGCCCCGGCTCCACCGGGTGCACACGGTGCGGACGATGCCCTATCCGGGTTTCCCAACCGATGCGCAGGCGCCTGTGATGGCGATGACCGCAATTGCCGACGGCACCAGTGTTATTATTGAAAATATATTTGAAAGCCGTTATAAGCACGTCAGCGAGCTAATGCGATTGGGCGCCCATATCAAGGTGGAGGGGCGCGTAGCGGTTGTGGAGGGTGTGCCGTTTTTATCGGGCGCGCCGGTGGTAGCCCCCGATCTGCGGGGAGGTTCCTCGCTGGTGATTGCAGGCCTGTCCGCCCGTGGCAGCACAGAAATCACTGGCATCCGGCATATCGACCGCGGATATGAAAAGATTGAGGAAAGCCTCCAGGCGATTGGGGCGCAAATCAAAAGGGAGATCTGTGATGAACCAAAAGAAGAATTCTAATCAAAAACGGACAGCCGGCCCGCAGAAGAGGCCGGCTGCGCCTGCACAGGCGGAGCAGACGCAGCGTTCCCGCGATGAGATCCGGCGCGAGCAGCAATTGCGCTCGCTGAAAAAACGGCGCAGGAAAAAGGCAATCCTTTATCTTGTGTTGTTTTTGCTGCTTCTCTGCGTGGGCGCGGTGCTGACGTTCACGGTGTTTTTTCATATTGCGGCTTTTGAGGTGAAGGGCAACAGCCGCTATAACGCACAGGAGATCATAGAGGCCTCCGGCATTGCCAAAGGGGAAAACCTTTTTCTGTGCAAAACAGAGCAGGCGGCCGGACGGATTGCGGAAAAGCTCCCCTATGTGGAATCTGTCACCATCAAGCGTAAGTTGCCGGACAAGCTGGTGCTCACCGTAAAGGAGGCACAGCTCAAGCTCGCCGTGCAGCAGGGAAACTCCTATCTCATCATGACAGGCAGCGGCAAAGTGCTGGAGATCGGCGCGACAGAGTTGCCCGAGGGGGCTGCCCTGCTCAAGGGTGTCGAGGTAAAAAGCGCTTCTCCCGGCAAACAGGCCAGCTTCCCGCCAAAGACGCAGGAAAGCACGCGAGCGGCAGGCGAAACGGTGGTTGAGCAGCAGGAAAACGACCAATCGCAGGAAAAAACGGTGCTTGACCATTTGCTGGATGCTGTGCAGGAGACGAGGCTTTCCGGAATCACACGGATCGATTTATCTGACCTTGAGGATATCCGTGTGGTTTATCAGGGCCGCATGGAGATGCTGCTGGGCGAAGATGACCAGCTTGCGCAGAAGCTGAAGCTCGGCCAAGAGGTGATTGCGCGCGAGGAGGAGAGTAACCCGGATAAAAAGGGCAGCATTAATCTGACAATCCCTAAAAAGGCCTTTTTCAGTGAAACGGTCGAACCAGCTCAGACAAGCAAGGCTTCCCAGCCAGCAACGCAGGCCGAGGAATGATGGAAAAGCGAGCTGGGCGAAAAAATATCCAAATTCTTTTTCTATCATATTGAATTTTACCCCCCGCCGTGTTAGTATATTACTAATCATCCTGTATCTTGATGCCAAGATGGCAGGATACGGTGCGCGGCTCGCCGGGGCGGCGTTGTTTGCAGTTGCCTTTTGCGTTTTGTTTTACATAGATTGTTCAATAGGGGGATGTATGAATGCCGTTTGAAATTGATAACGACTTTGAAAATGTAGTACAGATAAAGGTCATCGGCGTAGGCGGAGGCGGCGGCAACGCCGTGAACCGTATGGTTCGCTCCGGTGTACAGGGTGTGGAATTTATCTCCGTGAATACGGACAGGCAGGTGCTCAATCACTCCCAGGCTACCCATAAAATCCAGATCGGCGAGAAAACGACCCATGGCCAGGGCGCTGGAGCGCACCCTGAGGTGGGTCAGCGCGCGGCGGAGGAAAGCCATGATATGATCGCGGATGCGCTCAAAGGCACGGATATGGTTTTTATCACCGCAGGCATGGGCGGCGGCACCGGCACCGGCGCTGCGCCGGTGATTGCACAGCTTGCCAAGGAGATGGGGATTCTCACCGTCGGCATCGTTACAAAGCCTTTCCATTTTGAAGGCCGCCGCCGCATGGCGCAGGCTGAGCAGGGCATTGCGGAGCTGGCGGAGCATGTGGACAGCCTAGTCATTATCCCGAACGAACGGTTGAAATACGTTTCCGATAAAAAGATTACGCTTGCAAACGCCTTTGATGAAGCGGACGGCGTGCTGCTCCAAGGCGTGAAAAGCATTTCGGAGCTGATTAAGGTGCCGGGCTTCATCAACCTGGATTTTGCGGATGTCACCGCCGTTATGAAGGATGCGGGCCATGCGCATATGGGCGTTGGCCATGCCAGCGGCAAGGATAAGGCGGAAGCTGCTGCGAACGCGGCAGTCTCCAGCCCGTTGCTGGAAACCTCCATCCACGGTGCGCACGGTGTGATTATCAGCATCACCTCTTCCGATGATATTGGTTTGGAGGATGTGGAGGCTGCGTCTGAAATCATCGCCAAGGAGGCCCATCCGGATGCAACGATCATCTGGGGCGTTTCCTTTGATGATATGCTGGATGATGAAATGGTCGTTACCGTGGTTGCAACCGGCTTTGGAGAAGACGCGGAGCGGGCGGATGCCGAGACGGCTCCGGCTGCAAAACCGGCAGAGACCAAATCACCTTTTGAAGAGGCGATGGAAAAAGGCGCTGCCGCTGTGAAGGCGGAAGGAAAAGAGCCAAAGGCGGATCGGCCTTCTTTTGAACTGCCGCCAGAGCCGAAGCGCCCTGCAACCCCACCGGCAAAGAACCCCTATGGCCCGGATGACGATGGCTACTTTGATATTTTAAGCATTTTCAAAGGCAATAAATAAAAATATAAGCGGAGGGAAGGCGAAATGCTTTTCCTCCGCTTTTTCCATACTGGTCTGTAAAAATGGCGTATATGAGAAGAAATGAAAGGCTCTTTTTCAATGAAACTATGCGGATTATTTAGCAAGGTATTGCCAATTGGAGCGCGTTTTTCAAAAAAAATTGTTTCTGGTCTGTTTTGTACAAAATGTACAAAATGAGGGGAATTTATATTCTGAAGAAAAATCGACAAGATGTGGTGAAATAAGAATTATATTTCGACATAATGCAGAGAAACAAAATATGGGTTTAGAGGAATATTTAAGGAAAAGAGATGGCCCAGGAACTATAAAAACCTTGTAAATACAGGATTTTTTATAAGTATATTAAAATTTCATTAAATCCTAAATGAAAATAATGAATTTGAAATATTCATTTATTATTAATAAATAAGGAAGACTCTAGTACTTTAGAGAATTCCAACAAAAAAAGGGTGTGATAGGCTTTTTTCGAATGACTAGGTGAATACGAACCGGCTTCCCTGCAAACGTTTGCAGAGGACCTGTGCAAAGGGCCGGGGATCACGGGAAGGTGATGCACAGGAATCGTGAAAAGAAAAGAGGTATGCAAATGAAAGTCTCCAAAAAAGTGCTGAGCGTGTTCATGGCTGTTTTGATGGTTATGACAAGCCTGAGCGTTGGCTTGACGGCGCTGGCGGCGGATCCTTATGATGCGCTGGGGGCGGCGCTGCAGGCGGATGGCGTTAAGAATGCCGCTTGGGGAACACCGCAGAATTACATGACTGTCGTCAGCGATCCAACGGGCGACATTGAGAAGGCGGCGGAAGCGTTTTGGACGGTTGCGACGGCAGAGGCGCCTAGCCATGCCGGTGAAAGCAATGACAGTTCCAAAACGGCGCATGGCGTTGCCGAAGCTGTTTTAACCAAGCTTCAAAATGAATACGGTTTTACCGGCGACGCACTGTCGAACGCCCGCACGGCAATCAAAGCGTTTGTCGGCGGGATGAACGGCAATAATGCGGACTGGAAAAACTTTAGCGAGCCTGATCAGCCAAAGGAACGCACCTATGGCGTCAGAATTGTACGCAATGTAGAGAGCGTTCTGCTGGCACAGGATGCGGATGTGTCTAAGCTTCCGGATTCTATTCCAACAGCGGTGGAATACACCTGGAACCATGGCCGCTATGTTTGGAAATCTGGGTTAGGAAATATCACCAGAAATGCCTGTAACTATTTGAAGGCGAACGGCTGGAGCCGCACGGAAACCGGAATGAATACGGAAATTCCGGCCCAGCTGAAGGCTTTTGGCAATTATTTTTCTGAAAGCCTGCTCAAGACTGATCTTGATAAGCTGAGTTCTGAAGAGCTTGTTCAACTGGTTCAGAACAACCAGGCCGCTGTGGACGCCTGCTCCTTCTGGGGCAACGACACGGTGATGAACCACTTCTTCGATAAAGCTGCGATCAAAACCTTCATCAACGATGCGAACACTGCACGCGACAAAAAGTTTGCGCTGGAGTTTGCACAGCGGATCGCGGAGAAGATGAAGAACGATCCTGCCGCGATGGAGTATGATGCCCTTGTAGCGCTGCTCGATGAGATGAACGCCCTCAGGGCGAATCTCAACGGCTGCACCGCCGATGCGATTGCTTATGCGCTTGGTGAAACCGGCCTCAAGATGGAACAGATCAACGCGTTTATTGATTCTGTCGAGGTGGAAAAGCAGGTTATCGAGTTGCAGGGCATCAAGGCCACAATCGATGCGCTGATTGCGGCGACGGACCTTGCAACCATCTCCGATGAAGACCTCACCAAAACCTGGGCGGAGGCCACTGCCCAGTATAATATGGTGACGGCCCGTAAGCCCGCTGCGGTCAGCCGTGTGTTCACAGAGGGCACGGCGTATGTGACGGAGTTTATCCACAACGCGAAGGTCGAAATTGAGGCCCGCAAGCTTTCCACCGAGGTAGAGGAGTATTTGATCTATTTTAATGACGATCTCCTGAACACCAACCTGGATGCCCTCACAACGGACGCGCTCATCAACGAGCGTCTGATTCCCGCGGAGGAAAAGCTTGCCGAGCTTAAAAAGTATGATCCCGACACGCTTGACCGTGTGTTTGGCGAAGAGAAGTGGGATGCGATCGAGGCTTATGTGGCCCGCATCTACACAACCCTGACCAACCGCGTCAATGCGCAGCTGGATACCGCGATTGAAAACTATGAGGATTACGGCAAGATCACGCTGCTCAACTACAAAGCGGTCAAAGAGGCCATCGGCGGTGTGGAGGCCAATATCCTCCAGCACATTACCGTTTCCGCCGAGCTTCAGGCAAAGTACGACCGCCTGGCCCCAATGCTCGAAGAGTATAACCGCTTTGTTGAGACAAAGGGCATGTCCGGCTGGCAGAAGTATGAGCCGGAATACCCAACGCGCGACATCCTGCCCGGCGATATCGCCCGCACAGAAGGCGAGGAGTATGACGTCACTTCTGAAAAGCTCGATGAAGTGATCAGCCGGTTGGACGGCCTGATGCAGAACACGGACTTCTCGAACCTGCTCGGCCTGGATCAGGTAATTTCCGTCTTGCTCAAGCAGACGATTGCCGGGAACCTTTATACGGATGAAACCATCAATACCGTCATGACGACCATTTATTCGATGATCGTTGACAATTTGGCGGGGTTGGAGCTGTATGAAATTGCAGGCATCAAAATTACAGGGCAACTCATCCTTGATAATGCTGATAAATATGGCCTGGATGTTTACCCCACCACGCTGGATGACCACATCAACCAGTATGTGACCAATGGGACGCATCCCGAATGGGCGGGCGTTGTGACCGCGCTCAATAGCATTGGGAACGATTGGCATCGTTATGATCTGTCAACCTCCTGGGGCGTCCATGATCAGGCGTCTTTTGTTGATGCGTTCAGTGTGGCGCTCAGCGGGCTCGACCCCATCCTGAGGGCCGCTCTTACATCCAACTCCATGAGCAATCAGCAAACTATCCTTGGCGTAACCAAGGTAACGATTCGGATCCAGGCGATGGATCTTTACAATTCCGCAATTCTGCCTCTGATGGAAATGCTTGGCTGTGAGGGCGCGGTAGATGCGGCCACATACAATAACTACACGCAGGGCAAGGAGCTGCTCGGCAGCATCCTGAATCCGCTGCTCAGCTGGTTGACGGATACAGTTGCTGAGAACCCCATTTCCACGGTGCTCGATCTTCTGCCGAAGCTCGCGTACATCATGGAGTTCGATATGATCTCCGAGATCCTGAAGAAAACGCCAGCGAGCATTAACGTTGGCATTGCTCTGCTCATCGGCGGAGATGTGGCAACGCTCAATGTTCTTGATATGGCCGGCATTCAGGGCGACAATCTCTATGATGTGCTGTCAGGCGTTCTGCCGATGGTCGGCGTAGAGGGTCTGGATCTCTCCATGTTAAGCGACGTCAATAAGCTGCTCTCCACGGTTCTCGGCCTGGTTGCGCCGGATGCGAACCTCGTCCTGCCGACCATCAATCAGGCGCTGCTTGCAAGCCAGGGCACGCTGGTGGAATCGGCAAGCGGACGCAGGGGCGGCACGCGCCGCGAGCTTGTCGTTGACAAGGCGGATACCCTGCTTGCGGTTCTCCGCTACGTCCTGCCCATGCTGGGCGACCAGGATTTCCTGGATTCCGTCTTCGCGCTTGTCGGCTCCCTGACCGGCTCCGAGATCGAACTCGGCGACGACGTCATGGGGATCCTCAAGAACCTGGGCGACAATCCGGACAATGTCATTGCTGCTTTGACGGAGCTCTTCGTCCCGCAGGAGTATGCATCTAAGAAAATGTCCTACGCTTTCTCCGGCGCTGCCGATGAGGCCGTTGCGAATGGAGACAAAGGCGCTGTGATCAACAATGTGACCTACAGTGAGGACTGGACCAAGGAGCAGGCGCAGTACATTTCTGACCGCCTGCCAGACTTCATCGACAACATGATGCTCATCCTGGGCGGCAAGGATACCCTGAAGCTCAGCGAGCTGATTAAATCCTATGTTACGGGCATCTACACCAACGAGACGCTCACTTCTCTTGTTTTGATGGTGAAGGATCTGCTCGGCGGATTGGGCATCGACCTTAAGCCGATCCTTGGCATTGTGGGCATCGACCTCTCCTCCTGGGATGAGGTGACGGAAGGCTACAACTGGGGCTTTGAGGATGGCGATAAGGATGGCTTTGCCGCAGCGCTGACAAAGGCGCTTACGCCGTTTACCCCGATCCTTGCAACCGTTCTTGCGGATCAGGATCTTGAGGTCCTCGGCGTGGTAAAAGCCAACGGTTATCCGGGCTACAAGACTGGCATCATTCCGATTCTCGAAAACCTTGGCTGCAACCCGGATGACATCATGAGCTATGACGCGTATGTCGCTGCAGTCAAGGAAGACAGCAGCGTCGCGCTCAGCGCGATCCTCACGCCGATTCTCAATCTCCTTGAGGAGATCTACACCGATCCGATCAACAAGGTCTTTGAGATCCTGCCGAACCTGCTGTATTTCATCAACAACGACGGCCTTCAGGTCTGCGTTGAAAACACCGCGCAGGCGATTTTCGTCCTGCTTGATACCGTCCGCCCGATCTACAGCGTTGACTTCAGCCTGAATCTCGATCTGACCCAGCTCGTTATCGACGCGCTTGCAGGCCTTGAGATCGATGGCCAGCCGGTCAACCTGAAGATTCCGTTCCTCTATGACCTGAATATGCTCACGGTCGGCACGGTAACCCCGTATACCTCCAAGTCCGGCGAGACGGCTTACCGCCTTGAGAATGTCGATCAGGCGGATTTCGTCACGATGATTCTGCGCAATGTGATTGAAATTGCATTCTATGAGGATAACATCAACACCGTTGCTGATCTGATCGCCAACAAGGTTGGCATGAGCGAAGATCTCCAGAAGGGTCTGCGCGAAGTGCTGAATACCTTTGCGAAGATGTATAAGGAAGACAACGGCGTGGATAAGATCCTCAGCGCCGCCTACACGATTTTCAAGGGCGCAGATCAGACCACGGATGGCGCCATCGGCGCGCTCAAGGATTTCAATGAGCGGTGGAACGCTGTGTTCCAGAAGCTCTATGACAGCGGCAATGAAGATCTTGTAAACCTTGCCACTTGGGCAGATAAGATTCTGGATATGATTACCCTCGGCTTCGTCACGGGCGACGGCGTGGGGACGAACGGTCTCGTGAAGTTCTTTGAGCGCCTCGTCGCACTCTTCCAGCGGAAGGTGACCGATATTTCGATCGACCGCACGGAAGCGACGGTTTATGAGGGCGAAACAACGAAGCTCACCGTTTCCCTCAAGCCGAGCACCGCAAAGAATAAGGATGTCGTCTGGGCATCCTCTAATGAGAATGTTGCCACAGTAGAAAACGGCGTTGTCACCGCGGTTGCCCCCGGCAATGCGATGATTACCGCCACATCGGTTGATGGCGGCTTCGAGGTCAGCTGTGTCGTTCACGTTCGCGCGAATAAAGCGCAGCTGGAAGAGATCGTCCAAAGGGTGCAGAATTCTGGCCTCACAGAGGCTGACATGACGGCAGAGCAGTGGACTACCCTTACGGTAGCGCTTGAGGATGCTCAGGCTGCCTTGGACAACACCTATGCATCCCAGCAGAAAGTAAACGCGGCTTACACCGCTTTGACGGATGCTTACCTTGCAGTGAACCACTCCGCGAAGCTGGAGAGCGTTGCGATTGCGCAAAACGGCGCTGCGGTGAACGGCGAAGTTCTGTACGTTAAGGTTCCGTGGACGAAGAGATGGAACGATGTACCCGTTCAGGTCGGCGTTCAGACGAATGAAGGCGTTGAGATCAAGAGCGTGAAGTGGAGCTATGCGAATTGGTCCGCGAAGGATCAGCAAGCGACCATTGAATCGCCGGATTCCGAAACGACCCTCATCCGCGCAATCTACGGCGTAGGCCCCCGCTCCTGCTGGATTCAGGTGACGGTGGAGGATGTTTACGGCAACACCGTGACTTCCAAACCAATCAAGGTGCGGTTCTATAACTATGATTGGCAGAAGTAATTTGATAGCCATGCCGTAACGGCATGAAATAAGCAAAACCCCCTGTAGCATCCGCTACAGGGGGTTTTGCTATGCAATATTATACATATAAAAAATACCGATTATTTTCAATTTTATATACCGATTGACCAAATAACGAAAACGTTTTATATTAAATATGAACGTCACCGATATCTGGATTATACACAGTTAAAATGCTCCAGGCGGGAGAGCAAAATATGCGGATACTCTGGATAGGACGAAAGGAGGGCAATTGAACAGGCGAACTGTTTTCCCGCCCAATTAAGGGAGGTAAACAAACGTTGAAAAGGTGTAAAAAGCTATTGAGCGCATTCTTAGCTGGTTTGATGGCTGTTTCTTCCATGTCCCCTGTGTTTGCAGCGGGGGATGGAAAAGCAGCTGCACAGTATGCGCGCACTGCGGTCGCCGCAGTGGAAGCGAAGACGGACGACCTTCAGGAAAAGCTTGCTGATGTTGGCACAAGCGATACTTACAAGGCGGCGAAGGAGGCGCTGACCGCTCTGCAGGCGGACAGCACCAATATTGCTAGGAAGGCACCCACGAAGGAAGCAGATCTTGCTGCTTTTAACAAAAAGCTTGCGCTTTACGATGCTGCTATTGCCGCGTGGAAACTCCTGACAGAGGCTGAAAAGGATGCGATGGATGTGCTCCTTGCAACCAACCTCTTCAAAGAGGTTGCGAAGAGGGAAGCTTTCGTAGAGAAGGGGAGCACCAGCGCTGCTAATGTAATGGCGGCTTCTCAAAAACTGGATCAGTATTTGGGCGAGCAGGCTTCCTGTAGTGCGGCTCTGGCCTTGACCGCCCCGTTGCACGGCACCACGGAAACCGGCGTAAAGCTGGGCACTTCCACCAAGTTCACGGAGGAAAAAGAGCGGCAAACCCTGCTGGATTATGTGGAGGCCTATAAGGCAGCGCCGGAATTGGTGCGCATGTATGCAGAGGGTATCTACTCTGGCTATGGCTTCTATTATGATTATTCCAAGCGGGGCACGCGCGCCTTGGAGCTTGCCAAGATGCTGGGCAATTACTATGAGGCGATTGACCCCTGCGAAACGATATTGCCGGAAAAGCCCGATAAGAAGAATTATGAGGGCGGCGTGGAAAACGAGGAATATCTTGCAGCGATGAAGGCCTATTGCGATGCAGATGCGGCGATTAAGAATCATCTGAACGTGAATTACAGCAAGGGAATTGCAGAAGCAGCCTCCTACGCCACTGAGTTGAAGGCCGGCGCTGCCCCGCAGGTGATCGAGCAGATGCGGCTGGCGTGCATCGCGTTTAATGAGACGAAGGATTCCACCCAACCGGAAGCCGCTGTGGCAGCGTATGATAAGCTGAATGAAAACGAACAGCTGGCGATCAGCGATATTTTTGGAAGCATTTATGCATTCCATTATGTTGCCACAAACGCCTACAACGGCTATACAACCTCTTCTGTCTATGTCAATAAGCTCTATCAGCAGTGTAAGGACTATGCGGATTACGCGAAGGTTCTTGAATTTGAAGCCTATATTGCGGGCATCAAATTTGACGAAGTGAACAACGACGTGGTTGCGGAAACGCTGGCGGCATACAATGCACTGCCCTCCAGCTTGAGGAGTCAGGTTTCCGACGAGATCATGGAAAAGTATAATACGATCCAAAATATGTATGAGCCGATCGGCCCGCTGGTGCCGTCTCGCGACATGTTTGAAGATGAAATCGCCGCGTATCAGCCCACTTATGTTTGGGAGCTGAAGGTGCCGGGCATGCGCCCCCTGCTGAGCGCTAATATTGCCGCGACAGACGCGCTCCTAGCCTCTCTGCTTAAGACGGCGCTTGCCTACAACGCCAATGGCTCTTTGAAGGGCGTTGCGAAATATTCCTTCTTCAGCAACCAGAATATGAGCCTGCTGCTCAAGCTCTTCGGCGTGCTCGGCCCGCTGGTGGAGGGAATTGCGCTTGTTGGTTCTGGCGCGGCGGCGAAAATGCGCCCCTCCGGCTTTGTTGCAATGATTCCGGAAGAGAAGTTTACCGGCGCACGTGAAAAAATTGCCGCGCTTGCCGCTGAGAATGATACCTATGACGCCTATGACGCAATCACCTTTGCCAATGGCGACTGGGGATTCCAGGATGGCGATAAGGAGGGCTTCCGCGATGCGTTGATCACCCTGTTCCGTCCGCTGGGCGGCTTGATCTCTATGGTGTTTACCATGGAGAACAAGACGAACGCTAAGGGAGACTACATCTATGGCGCATATGAGCGGATTATCCCGATCTTTGAGAGCCTTGGGCTGAAGGGTGTTATTTCTTCTGAGGAGTTTACTGTTCGCTACACGCAGGCAAAAGAAAACGATAAGGAAAACGGCGCATCCGATACAACGTTCAGTGCTCTGCTGACGCCGATTGTCAACCTGGTGGACGACCTGATGAAACACCCGCTCAACACCATTCTCGACCTGCTGCCGCGCGCTGCGCGCGCCATCAGCAGCGGTTCGCTGAACGATCAGGTGCATGCGCTGCTGGATGAAATGAGCCCCTTGGTATCCGATATGCTCGGCGACCTGAATATTGACCTGACGGCCGACGGCATCAACGCGATGATCGCGGGCCAAACGATTAGCTTCGACATCGGCGATTTCGCCACCGCGACGATCACCCTCAAGGCGATCGACTGGGCAAAGCTTGCCGGTTGCGGTTCGCTCAAGGCTGTCATTAGCGCTTCTGCGGCAAATGCATACCGTTTGGATATTCAGAACGGCAGGCCGGAAACCTATATCACCGTCAGCAAGTATCTCCTGAAGGCTGTGTTCAGCACGAAGATTGAGGGCAAAACACAGACGGTGGACCTGTTGGCGCTTGCATAACAAAAGCGATTTGCAGCGATCAAGCTGATCCGGCATAAACAAAGAAAGCGACGCAATGCACCCGGTGCATTGCGCCGCTTTGCTTTTTTGCTTTGTTTCTTGCCTGGATGGCGGAAACATGCTATGATAACAGACAGTTTGAAATGAAAATGGTGTTAAAATCAATGGCATATTTACACGCATACAATTTAAGCATCAGCTTCGGCGAAAAAAAGCTGTTCGACAATGTCTCCTTTGAGGTAGGCGAGCATGATCGGATCGGCCTGATTGGCGTGAACGGTGCGGGCAAAACTACGCTGTTTCGCTTGATTACGGGGGAGATGGAGCCAACGTCGGGCGAGGCTTTCCTCTCCAAGCAGGCGCGCATCGGCTACCTGGAGCAGCATGCCTGCGCAGACGAAACGCGAAGCATCTATGATGAAATGCTTTCCGTTTTTCAGAATGTGATGCAGGTTGAGCGGGAGTTGAATGAAACAACCTGTCAGCTGGAATTGGGGGAGGGAAGCCTCAATGAGCTGATCGACCGGCAACAGGCCTTGAATGAGCGGTTCGACCGCATGGGCGGCCTTACCTACCGCAGCCGGACGCGCGCGGCGCTGATGGGGCTCGGCTTTGCGGAAAAAGAGTTCGGTCAGCCCTGCGGCAATCTCAGCGGCGGACAAAAATCAAAGCTCAGCCTCGGCAAGCTCCTGCTTTCAGGGGCCAATCTTTTGCTGCTCGACGAGCCGACGAACCACTTGGATATTGAGAGCGTGGAGTGGCTGGAGGGGTTCCTGCGCGATTTCACAGGCGCCGCGCTGATTATTTCGCATGACCGTTATTTTCTTGACCGCGTTACCAACCGCACCATGGAAATGGAGCACGGGCATGTGAAACTGTTGAAAGGGAATTATACGGAATATCAACAGTTTAAAAAACAGGAGCGCGAGGTGCAGCAAAAGCACTATGAGAATTCCATGCGGGAAATCAAGCGGATTGAGGGGATCATTGCGCAGCAGCGGCAGTGGAACCGCGAAAAAAATATCCGCACCGCCGAGAGCAAGGAGAAGATGCTTGGGCGCATGAAGGCGGAGCTGGAAGCGCCTGAAGCTGAGCTGGAGAGCCTCCGATTTGCATTCCTGCCGCGTATGGTCAGCGGGAACGATGTAATCTTGGCCTCTGGGCTGCAAAAGTCGTTTGATGAAAAGAAGCTGTTTGCCGGTGTGGAGCTGCATATCCGGCGCGGCGACCGCGCCTTCCTCCTCGGGCCAAACGGCTGCGGCAAAACGACGCTATTGCGCGTACTCCTAGGCAAAACGCCGGCGGACGGCGGCCGCTTCACCTTTGGGACGAATGTGCAGATTGGCTATTTTGACCAGGGCCTCGGGGGTCTGCATCCGGAGAAAACGGTGCTCGCTGAGATTTGGGATACCTACCCCGCGATGACGCAGACAGAAGTGCGCTCCGCCTTAGCCGCGTTTCTCTTCCAGGGAGACGATGTATATAAGCTGGTGCGGGATTTGAGCGGTGGAGAGAAGGCGCGCACGGCGCTGCTCAGGCTGATGCTCTCCGGGGCAAACCTTTTATTGCTGGATGAGCCGACCAACCATCTGGATATTTCTTCGCGCGAGGCGCTGGAAGATGCGCTTGCGGGCTATGAGGGCACCATGCTGATCGTCTCCCATGACCGTTATTTTATTAATAAAATCGCAAACCGTGTGCTCCACCTGACGCATGATGGGGTGAAGGAATACCTCGGAGGATATGATGATTATGTGCAGGCGTTGGAGGAGCAGCCACCCACGCCAAAGGCGGCGCAGGAAAAGCCGAAGCAGAATGCCTATAAGCTGCGTAAGGAGCGTGAAAGCGAGCGCCGTAAGCTCACCGGACGCATTGCCCGCTGTGAAGAGAAAATTGCCCGCATGGATGAGGAAATCACAACGCTCAACGCACAGCTTGAGCGGCCTGAAATTGCGGCGGATTATGCAAAAGTGCTGGAATTGACGCAGCAGCTTGCTTCCCTGCATGAGGAGCAGGAGCGCCTGTATGCACAGTGGGAGCAGCTACAGGAGCAGCTGGAGGCGGATGATAATGCCTAGGAGGGCAAAAGCCAGTGAGCGGAAAAATTTTCTTCCTGCTGTTGACAAATTGTGATTGTGTGCATACAATAGAGATAAAGTAAATTGCTGTCTTCGGGGCGGGGTGTAATTCCCCACCGGCGGTAATGGAGCAGAACACTCTGAGCCCGCGAGCCGATGGCGAAAGCTGTCAGGCCGATTCCGGTGCGATCCCGGAGCCGACGGTCACAGTCCGGATGAAAGAAGCGGCGCAGTCATTTTTGCGTCTGAGCGCCCTGTATCTGCGGATACAGGGCTTTTTCGTTGACAGCGGAAAAAAGGAGTTGTCTGCTATGCAAAAGAAAACTGTCCGCCTCGTGCTCATCAGCCTGCTGTCGGCGATCGCATTCGTCCTGATGATGCTGGAATTTCCGATCTTCGCCGCCATCCCAGGGCTTCAGCACCTGAAGCTCGATTTCGGCGATGTGCCGGCCGCGCTTGCGGGGGCCTTGCTGTCGCCCGGCGTCGGCGTTGTGGTGGAGCTCATCAAAAACCTCCTAGAACTGCTCGTGCGCGGGATCGGCTCACAGATGGGCTTCGGCAATCTGATGAACCTTCTGGTGGGGTGTGCCTATGTGGTGCCGTTTGCCTTGTTTTATAAACGCTTTTCAGGCCGGTTCCACTCCCGGGCCGCCTGCCTGACGCTGGCGGGCGTGATCGCATCGCTCATTATGATTGTGATTGGCGCGGCGGGGAATTACCTGATCGCACCGCTGTTTTTCCGCTATTTCCTGCATACAGAGCTGACGGGGGCCGTGCTGCTTACAGCGGTGGGCGGAGCCACGGCGCTCAACGCGGTAAAGGGTGTGCTGGTCACCGCAGTGATGTATCCGCTGTTGGCCATTTCGGAAAAATACCTGATGCGCTATATCAAACCGATGGAGAAGCGGGAGAAGTTGGAGAAGGTGGAACAACACAAATGACTGGTTCCATCGGCTGTGTTTGCATAAAACGGGAGAGGAGATGCTGCCATGCTGCCGGAGATCAGGGAAAGACGGAGCATCCGCAAATATTTGGAGCGGCCGGTTCCGAAATATATGGTAGAAGAAATTTTGCAGGCGGGCCTGCTTGCCCCCTCCTCAAAAAACCGGCAGCCATGGCGTTTCATCGTGGCATCCGGGGTGGCGAAGGAAGCGGCGCTCCATGCGATGGAACGGGGCCTGGAGCGGGAAAAAATCTGCCCGCTTCTCCCGAACAGCGCGTGTTTTCTCGGCGGGGCCGCGCATACGCTGGGCATCATGCGGCAGGCTCCCGTGCTGATTTTTATTGTGAACCCGATTGGCATCGACCTTCACGCCGCCCTGACGCTGGAAGAGCGGGTGTTTGAAACGTGCAACGCGCAGTCTGTCGGTGCCGCGGTTGAAAATATGGCGCTGGCAGCTACAAAGCTGGGGCTTGGCAGCCTGTGGATTTGCGATACCTATTTTGCCTACCCGGAGCTGTGTGAATGGCTGGGTTCCGGTGGGGAACTGCTTGCAGCGATGGCGGTGGGCTATGCGGATGAGGCTCCGCCCGCCAGACTGAGAAAAAGCATGGAGGATGCAGTGGAGTGGCGTGGCTGAACGCCTGTTTTCAGCAGGTACGCCTCCCGTTTTGCACGATGTTATGAATCCTAAAATACACCCGGGTAAGGCCTTCAAAAGCCTTGCCCGGGTGTGGGTTTTATCAGAATTTTAGCTTGCGGAATTTAGCGGGGGAAATCCCCGTATTGCTTTTGAAAAAGAAGATGAAGTTTGTATCGCTGTTAAAGCCGACCTCATATGCAATTTCGGAGACAGTCATGTTTGTTTTTTGCAAGTATTCTTTTGCACGGTTCAGCCGGGAAACCAGCACATAGTCGTAGGGGGAGAAACCGGTCTGCTGTTTGAAAATCCGGGAGAAGTGAGAGGGGCTCATATGAGCCGCGTGCGCAAGATCTCCAACCCGGATGGTTTGATTGAGATGCTCGCTAACATACCGCTTGGCGTCGCGGATATTTGCCTCGTAGCGGATGTTGTTTTCTTCGTTGTGCAGCGGGTGGGAAAATTCCGCCAGCAGCCGGTAAAGATTCAGTGACAAATCAATTTCGGGCGCGGTATCTTCCATGCGAATGCCGTCATACAGGCGAAAGATCAAATCCGCAATTTGCTCCGGATTGCCGCATTGGATGAAATTCCCTTCATTACGGATGATTTCGTATACCAATCGAGGCAGTCCGGCCCATTAAAATGAACCCAGATGGATTCAAAGCTATCATTGGTATAATATTCATGCGGATGAAAACAATCCAGCAGGACGGTATCGCCCTGTTTCGCAGTGATGTGACGCCCGTTGGCAATAAAAGTAAATTGTCCATTGATGATATGCGTAATCAATAGGCTGTTGTAATTTTTACGGATCAAATGATAATTTGCCGTGCAGTAAAAGTGCCCCGCGCTGATGGGATAGTAATAAAGCCTCTTGGCCGTTGGTGACGGCGATGAAAAATACAGGTCGGATGTGTTTAAAACGCCGGTTTCATCGGATTTCATAATTCCATCCTCATTTTATGGCAGGATTTCGAAGGTTTCAAATTGTTTTTTGAAAGGTTTGCCTTTTTGGATATTGTATAATGTCCATAAAAAGAAGTCAAATCAAGAATTCTGTAAAAGTTTGCGATTTGGCTAAAACGCTTGCATCTGCGCAGGGTTCGGGTTTGCCAAGCGCGGCTGATAAGCGGGAACGGAGGGAGCCGATGAACGAGCAACAGGCGTATGCCTTCCATTTTGATTATACCAAATGCATGATGATGAAAATGCCAATGGCCCACTCCAATCGGGGGGGGGGAGGCCCTTGCACTCCAGATGGAACGGCATAGGCCGCCTGACCGAAATTGGTTTAGATAAGCAAGAAAGGAGATTGACAGAATGCTGGAGTTTCATTTTGATTGTGTGCCAAAGAAGGCCCGGGAGATGGGCTTTCATTTTGGCAATCATTCCAGCCGCTATGGCGCGAATAACCTGTATTTCACCAGAGACGGCAAGCCGTTTTTACCCATCGCGGGCGAGCTGCATTTCAGCCGCCTGCCGCGGGAAATGTGGGAGCGGGAGCTGCTCAAGATGAAGGATACGGGGATCACGATGGTTTCCACCTATGTGTTTTGGAACTATCACGAGCCGGAGGAAGGGGTGTTCGATTTTAGTGGGGATAAGGATATTGCCCACTTTTTATCCCTCTGCCGGAAAACCGGCCTGCCCTGCGTGTTGCGCATCGGCCCCTGGTGCCATGGCGAGGTGGCATACGGCGGCTTCCCACGCTATGTGAACCGAATGCCGCGAAAGCGGTGCGACGCGCCCCGGTATTTGCAGTGTGTGGAGCGCTACTGGAAGCGGCTCGCAGCGGAAATCAAGCCCTATTTCGACGGCGAAACGGTGCTCGGCGTGCAGCTCGAGAATGAATACGGAGGAAATATTTCTCATATTCACACGCTGCGCAAGCTCGCGGAGCAGGCAGGCTTTCAAACGCCATTCTTTACCATGACGGCATGGCCTACCAACACGCCGGATCAAGCGTTTTTACCGATGTTTGGCGGTTACCCGGAAGCCCCGTGGACGCAGAACAGGAAGCCGCTCGTGCCGGCAAACCGGTTTGAAATATCGGCTGCCAAAACCGAAGCGGAAATCGGCGGGGATTTGCATGAGATCCAAACAGGCAACGAATCCGGGTTTGGCGATTTCCCTTATGCTTCCTGCGAGCTTGGCCCGGGCAACCAGGTCACCCAGCACCGCCGCCCGATCATTTATGAAAACGACGGCTACGGGGTGGGCTTTACCCGTTTTGCATCGGGGATGAACTGGATCGGCTATTATATGTATCACGGCGGGAGAAACCCCAATGACCGGCTGATGCAGGAAAGCCGCAGAACAGGGTACCCGAATAATTATCCAATCATTGATTATGATTTTCAGGCCCCGGTCAGCAGGTGGGGGGAGTGCCGCCCGCACGGCGACCGGCTGCGGCTCCTGCACCTGTTCATCAACCGGTTTGATGAGCGGGTGGCAGTGAAGCAGGCGTTCTTTCCCAGGGAAAAGCGCGCCGGTGCAATGGACATCTCGCGCCCGTCCTGCTCTGTGCGCATGGATGAGAATGGCTCTGGTTACTTTTTTGTTTCTGCCTATGAGCGCGGGCTGCCATTTCCGGATTTTCATGATGTCCGTGTACAAATTACCTGCGGAGAAAATGGGGAAAAGCAGTTTTCCTTGCCGCCGGTGGATATTAAGGCGGGAGCTCTGTTCTTTTACCCCTTTCATCTGTCCGTGGCGGGGGTGGACTTTGATTATGTGTTAGCCCAGCCCATTGCAAAGGTGGCTCAGGGGGAGCAAACCGTTTGCTATTTTATGGAGATCGCGGGGGTTACGCCCTGCCTGTCTGTAAACGGCAAGGTTACACAGCTCCCGGTTGATACCGTCGGGTTTAAAAAGGGCAATGTGCAGGTGATTGTTTTATCCAAAGCAAAAGCGATGCAGTTCCATCTCATCGGGGATCATGTGGTTTTTGCCAAAGGCTCTGTCTATACAGACGGACACACCATCTGGTGTGAAGCTACGGAAGGCTATTTATCCGTGGATGGGGAAACGAAGGAGATTGCACGCAAGGATCTGTCGAGCCTCGTCACCTTGGAGGAAACCTCACAAGTGCCGCTGCCCTATGGCTATTATTTATATTCCCACGGGAAGCGCCGCTACTACCGCCTGAAAATCGACCGCCAGCTGTTAAAGGAACGGTTCGACGTGAAGCTCACCTTTGCCTTTACGGGGTTGAATTTGCAGGTGTTCGGCGGCAAAAAGCTGCTCAATGACTATTTCAACACGGATGGGGAATTTGTGATGTGCCTGCGCGAATACCGCTGTGAAATTGCGCGCTATGGCGAGCTGCTCATCAAAGCGGCGCCCGCTGCACGGCACGGTGTGGGGAATGTGTATCATGAAATTGAGATGAAGCCCGGCGCCGTTTCCCTGCGGCTTCTGCATGCAGAGGAAGTCACGGTTGCCGAGCGGGGCTTGAACATGTGAGCACAGCCTGTGATGAGCCCGGCACACTTGAGGGGCAGGATCAGGCGCAATGGAACACGGAGAAACTCCAGTTTTCAAATCTTTGAATGAATTTGCCACTTCGTAACTTTGCCGCCGGAATGACCGCTATCGGTTATTCCGGCGTTTTGCATGGAGGCGTCAAAACGAATGCAATTCTGTCGGATTGCTGTGCTGTTTTTTATCTTATATCGTGAATTTGAAAAAGCAATTTTGTTGTTGACCAATCCACTGATCCTGTATATAATAAAATAGACCAACTGGTCAATAAATGAAAAAGGTGTCCGAAATGAAAAAACAAGAAAAAACCGAGCGAACGAAAGCGCGAATCCTGAATGCCGCGATGCAGGAGTTTGGGGAAAAGGGCTATTTGCGCACAACCGTCAATGCCATCTGTACCCATTATCACATTCCCAAAGGCCTGCTCTATCACAATTTTGCTGGAAAAGATGAACTCTATCTGATTTGTGTGGAGCGTTGCTTTTCCGAGCTGATTTCCTATTTGCAGCCCCATGCCATTGCAGAAATTGAAACATATCTGGAACTGCGCTTTCAGTATTTTGCCCGGAATCCACTTTACGCACGTCTGTTTTTTGAGGCGGTGCTACAGCCTCCGGAAGGATTGGCAGAGCAGATCAAAAAGAGCAGGGAAGCGTTTGACTGCTTCAATCGGCAGACGTTTCATGTGATTCTCTCTCGGATGAAGCTGCGAGAGGGCGTGACGGAGGCCGACGCGATGGAGTATTACGAGCTGATGATGGAACTCTTTAATGGTTATTTTAGCGGCATGGCCAAGGCGGGGCAGGATTTTAACAAACTGATCACGGAGCATGAGAAGAAGCTCGCAAAGATGCTGGATTTTATGCTTTACGGCACGGTTGAAAGGGGGATGCTTTTGAAATGATCCTGCTGCTCATTCGCTTTTTCGCCGCTGTTATTGCGGCGTGGGTGGTTGGTAAGCTGGTGGCAAAGCTAAAGCTGCCCGCGATTTTAGGCTGGCTGCTGGGGGGGATGCTGCTTGGGCCGCACGCGCTCTCCCTGCTGAACCAGGCGATTCTGGATTCCGTTTGGTATCAGAGCTTCGTTCATGTGCTGGAATGCGCGGTTGGCCTGATGATCGGGACAGAGCTCGTCTGGAAGAAAATCAAAAAATCCGGCAGGGCCATCGTCGTTACAACACTTACCCAGTCGCTCGGCACGTTTTTGCTGGTGTCGCTGGTTTTCGGGCTCGTTTTTTATTTTCTTCACCTACCGCTGTATTTGGCCTTTCTGTTTGGCGGAATTGCGCTGGCAACTGCCCCCGCGCCCGCGCTTTCCATTGTGCGTGAATTCCAAACCCATGGCCCGGTGACAGCAGCGCTGATCCCCATGGCGGCGCTGGATGATATTGTGGGCTGCATCGTCTTTTTTACGGTTGTCGCTCTGGTGGCGGGCATGCTGTCCGCCGGTGCGCTTCCAGCTTATCTCATCGCGCTGATCGTGCTGCTGCCATTGGTTATTGGCGTGCTGACGGGGCTTTTATCAGGCTTCCTTTTAAAAAAGGAGCGGAGCGCTCCCGTTACACTGCTTCTGCTGCTCCTGACGATTCTTTTCGCCTCCGGCGTGGGCTTTCTGTGTAACGCGCTTCTGCCGCGCCCGATGCTCAACTTTATGCTGATCGGAATGGCCTTCTCCGCCACTTTTTCCAATATGGTTTCAGAAGAACGGCTGGATCAGATCATGCGCTCCTTCCGTCCGGTTCTCGGCTTCGCCCTGATCGTCGTGATCCTGAATTTAGGCGCGCCGTTGGATTATCATTTGATTTTAGGTGCGGGGCTGTTCACGGTGGTCTACATTGTATCCCGTGCTTTGGGCAAGTATTGCGGTGCGTTTTTTGGCGCAGCCATCACACGTTCCCCTAAAACCGTCCGAAATTATCTCGGCCTGACGCTGCTGCCCCATTCAGGCGTATCCCTGGTTTTTACCGGGATTGCGGTTTCCGTTTTATCCGGCCCCGCGCCGGAGAGTGCTAAGATCATTCAAGGCACCATTGCCGCCGCCGCTGTTATCAATGAAATCATCGCGGTTATCGTTGCAAAGAAAGGCTTCGAATGGGCGGGGGAGTGCCAAAAGAAAGAGGATTTAGGCGACGGCATTCGATACCGCCCAATGGAACCGAAGGATTATGCCGCAGTATGCGCCCTTTTAAACCAATCGTTCGGGCTATCCCGGTATGTTACGGCTCCGCAGGTACTGCAATGCTTTCAAAAGCAGTATCTCTACAGCTGCCTTTCGGAAGCGACGGATACCTGCGTGGCGGAACAAAATGGAAAAATTATAGGCGTTATTATGGGTAACGCCAAACGGGATTATCAACTTGTGCTTCACCTTAAAGCGCTTGCCTGCACGGCATGGTATGCCTGTGCAATGCGGGTTCATGGGCGAAGAAACAGGGAGGGCCTTGATAGCTATCGAGACCTGCACCAGATTTATCACGCCTTTTCCAAAAATCATAAGGGCGAGTTTGACGGCGTGCTGACGCTGTTTGCTGTGGATGAGGATTACCGGGGACGCGGCGTCGGAAAAGCGCTTTTTATCAGGCTGATGGACGATTTGCAGCACTATGGTGCGCACGCCATCTATCTCTATACAGATTCCACCTGCAATTATGGCTTTTATGAGCATCAGGGTTTTCACCGGCTGGAGCAGCAATTGCTTACGTTAAAGCGCGATGGGAAGCCATTTCAGATGGCAGTGTATTTATATGGCTATGAATGGTAAAATTCTCTCAGATAAAGTTTCGTAATGCCGCCTTCCGGCGCAGCTTGTTGAAATTCCACCCATAGCATCATCTTGGAAATAGATGCAGATATTTGTTGACAACAAGAGTGGCAATACGGTACAATCACTTTTGACACCCGGTGTTAAAAGTGAGGTGAAAACAGATGAACGGGCAGGAACAGCTGGAAGAAATCAGGAATCAAAACATATCGGATCTTTTGCGCGTGTTAAGAGAGGGCGGCACCTGTAGTTTGAACCAGATTGCGGAGCAAACGAACATTGGGCTGACAACCGTTAAGAAATGCATGGAGCAGGGATTGAGAGAGAAAATGACCCTTGTGGGGGAGGCCGCGGAATCTACAGGAGGCCGAAAAGCGCAGCAATATGTCATCAATCGGGAATATCAGTATTTTCTCTTTTTGATTACGGATGATAACGATCTGGTTTGCAGCGTTTATGACTTTGCCATGCACTGCATTGAGGAACAGCGTGTTCCTTTTGAGATGCAGCAATATCTCAATTGTGTCCACAGTGTGATTGCGGCGTTTCAGCAGCGGTATGAGATCGGCGTTGTATGCCTGTCGCTCCCCTGCGTGGTGAAAGAGGGGGTGATTATGGATTGGTATTATAACCCTGGCTTGTGCGGCTTTGATATGCAGAGGGATCTGGAAAAGCGGTTTCATATCCATGTGATTGTGCAGAACGATATGAAGCTTACAGTGATCGGCGCGAGCACGCAGGAGGTTCTAAACAGCCCCAACATCGTTACCGCACAGTTCGGCCATAACGGTATTGGTGTTGGCGAGATGGTCAACGGCCATGTGCTGGAGGGTGCCTCCGGATTTGCCGGGGAGGTTGGCTATATCAACGATATCCGAAAAAATATCATGGGCACCTCTTATCTTGCGAAAATTGTGCGCAGCGTGATCATCTGTATCAACCCACAGATGATCGTTTTCTATGAATCAAACCGGCAAAACAATTTTCAGAAAATCTTTGAGGAGGCCACAAAAGGCCTCCCGCAATACGCTTTGCCGGAATATAAGGTCTCCTCGGAATACACCAACCACATTATCAGCGGCTTCACGGAGCGCATCAATCAAAAAGGATTTTTTCAAAAAAAGGAGAGAGTGATTTGAACAGATTGAAGGACAAGACCACACGGGAAATTCTCGCGTTTTCCCTGCTGCCGTTCGGCATGAGCACGATTTACGGTGTCATGTCAACGGCGCTGAACCTTTATTTTACCGATGTTTTGGGGCTTTCTTTGGGGATGATCGGAATCGTGCTTTCCGCCACAAAGGTGTGGGATGCCGTGAACGATCCGATGATGGGCATGATTGTTGATAAAACCCATACAAAATTGGGCAAGTGCCGACCTTATGTTTTTTGGATGTCGTTTCCCGTGATTCTGGTCACAGCACTTTTGTTTGCACCGGTGAATTTTGGCCAGAAGGGCAACTTTGCCTATGCGATCATCGCCTATCTGCTGTATTATACCATCTATACGGCGCTGGATATCCCCTATCAGGGGCTAACGCCGCTAGTTTTCCCGGAGGATAAAAAGCGCGTCAAAGCGATCTCCTTTAGCAATATTGTCGGCTCGCTGGGGTCTGTTCTGCCATCCCTCCTGTTTTTTACGATAGCGGGATTGTGGGGCAGGGGAAACGAGAAGATGGGCTATTTTTCTTCCGCCCTCATTTTTGCTGCTTTGGGCGGCATCCCGATGTTTTTCTCCGCGTTCGGCTTCAAAGAGAAGGTTTACATACCGCCGAAAAAAGAAAATTATTTTGATGGATTAAAGGTTGTTTTTCAGGATAAAAAGTTTATCTGCCTCACGGTGGCGGCGTTCTTCTCTGCCATCGTAAACCTCGGTGCCATGTTCCTGCCCTATTTTGCAAAGTGGAACTGCCTTGGCGTGATCCCGGTTGATCGCCTTTCGGCCTGGATTAACAATCTAACTGGGTTTTCGATTGAGCTGACGGGTGAGGGGCTGCTGATCCCTCTGCTCCAGGTCGGTAGCGGATTATCGTATATGCTTTCCATGGCGCTCGTGCCGCCGCTTTTGCAGCGGATGGATAAAAAAACACTGTGGATCCGTATTTCTCTGCTCGGGATCGTGGCGGATGTGGTGTGCTTTATTGTAGGCGTATGGATTGTGCCCTACAATACGGTCGCGGGCGCGATTACTTACACGGTGCTGCGCTTCTTCACCAACTTCCCGGTCGGCATTATGACAGTGCTTCTGGTTGCCATGTTCTCAGATGTGATTGACGATATTGAAATGCGTACAGGTAAGCGCCTGGAGGGAACGGTCTTTTCCTTCCGGAGCCTGGTCAACAAAATTTCCTACGCCATTTTCAATGTGGCCATGTTGAAAATCGTGGATGTGTTCGGCTATAATGCCGACGTTATGACAAAGCTGACCGGCAATCTCACCAGGCCGTTGATCGAAAGCACCACGCAGGCAGCGGTTTATGGCGGGGTTAATTATACGACGCTGCTCAATGTGATTTTCTTTATGCTTACCGCGTTTGGCGCAATTGGGCTTTTGCTGCAGGCGATCCCCATGTTCTTCTACAAATTTGATGAAAAGGCGCAGGAGGGCAAGCTCAAAGCGTTCCGGGAGGAAAAGGCAAAGCAGGAGGCCGAAGAGCTGAACGCCCTTGCCGCTTTGGCGGGAGAGGAGTAAACACTAAGGAGCAGGTATCCGCGCAGAAGCCGGGCCGCCGCATGACCACTATATGGAAGCATCGGGCTTTCGGGCGGAGGCGGAAGGCATTACGGCGGTTGTTATTGCCCCTTTCAGGAGCTTTTTTCAATCAGATGATGAATTTTTAAAGGAGCGATATGATCCATGCAGCACTCAAAAAAACGGCTGTTTTTCTTCACAGCTGCGGCGATTGCCACAGTTTCCGCCGCGGCGCTCACCGCGGCTGCGCTGATCCCATCTGGCAGTGAGGCCGCCATGAACAGCACAAAAATGCAGGAGTTTCATACAGAGAGCGATCCGTTCAAGGTTGCGGTGATCTCTGACACGCAACTCCCCCCCACGGAGAAGCAGATGGGGGAAGACGACACCTTCCTGCAAAATCTGAAAAAAACGCTTACTGTTTTGAAGCATCACAAAGTGGATATGATCCTGTTTGCCGGGGACATCGGCGATTTGGGAACCCGGTTTGCCTTTCAAACCTATCAGGATGCGCTGGACGAAGTGTTTGGCAACGGCAGACCGATCATCCAAACCATTATGGGCAACCATGATTACTGGAATAAAAGTGTGTTTACCGCGATCAATCACCAAAAGGCATTCACGGAGATCCTTGGGCAGTCGCCCTGGACGCACTATGTGGTAAATGGCTATCATTTCATCGGCGCCTCTCCCGACAGCGGCAGCATGACGCGGGGCTACCGGCGAACCGCCAAATGGCTGGATGCCGAGCTGAAAAAGGCCAGCGCGGATTCAGAGGGAAAGCCAATTTTTGTCATCACCCACAATCAGCCGAAAAATACGAGCTATGGCAGTGAGGATTGGGGCGATGAAACGCTGGACGCTGTTTTATCAAAGTACCCCAACGTGATTGATTTCAGCGGCCATGTGCACTATTCCCTTCTGGATGAGCGCTCGATCTGGCAGGGCGATTATACGGTTGTCAACACGCAGTCCCTCTCCTATACGGAACTGGAAGAGGGGAAAGAGAATGGAACCATCCCGCCGGATGCGGAGAAAACGCCGATGGGCTACCTGATGGAGTTTTCTAAGGATTCCATCAGGCTGCGCCGCATCAATTTTGCGGACGGCACAACCGGGCAGGAGGAAAAAGAAGGAATGCGCTGGTCGTTCCCGCTGCCGTACCACAATGACGGCCGCTACTCCTTTGAAGCTCGGAAAGCAGCCAACAGCGCCCCCGTAATGCCGGAAGCAGGCGGCATGGCCACGGTTCAAAACGATCGGGTCTACCTGCTTTTCCCTGCGGCGTCGGATGATGATTTTGTGCATTCCTATCGGGTGATCATCGATGGCAAGGACGAACAGCTCTTTTTTAGCGATTTTTACAATGGGCTTGATACGATGTCGAAACAGGTGACGTTGGAGCTAACAGATATCAAAAAACCGGAGGAAAAGCACTCCTTTGAAATCCGCGCTGTGGATAGTTGGGGCGCGGAGAGCAAAACCTGTTTGCAGATCGAAACCGGAGCGCAATGACGGTGAAAAAGAGGTGAAATCCCCATGGATCCATCCGCCAAACAAAAGCATTTGGAGGTTGGGAAAGCGCTTGCGGGTCAAATGAACGCGATCGAGCTGATCTCCCAACTCATGCATGCTTCCAAAGGCATTCCGCGCCTCCACATCCTGCCCTATAATTGGTGGAACGAGAGCCTGCACGGGGTCGCGCGGGCAGGTGTGGCCACTGTTTTCCCCCAGGCGATCTGCATGGCGGCCTCCTTCAGCGAAGCGTTGGTTTTCCGGGTTGCGGAAACGGTTTCCACGGAGGCGCGCGCTAAATTCAATGAAAGCCAGAGCCGAGGCGATTACGGCATCTATAAGGGGCTGACGATGTGGTCCCCCAATCTCAATATTTACCGCGACCCACGCTGGGGGCGCGGGCAGGAAACCTATGGGGAGGATCCGTTTTTGACGGGGCTTCTCGGCACAGCCTACATCAAAGGCTTGCAGGGGGATCACCCCGCCTACCTCAAAACCGCGGCATGCGCCAAGCATTTTGCCGTGCACAGCGGCCCGGAGGCGGAACGGCATTCGTTTGACGCGAGGGTCACCAAAAAGGATTTGTTCGAAACCTATCTGCCCGCTTTCAAACGGGCGGTTCAGGATGGCGGCGTATGCGGCGTGATGGGCGCTTATAACCGCGTCAACGGCGAGGCCTGCTGCGCGTCGCAAACGCTCATTCAAACGCTCCTCCGGGAGGCGTGGGGCTTTACGGGGTATTTTGTATCAGACTGCGGCGCGGTGGCTGATATCGTGTATCACCACAGGCTGACGGGCGACCCGCGCAAGGGCGCTGCCATGGCGCTTCATGCGGGCTGTGACCTGGAGTGTGGCAAGCTTTACCGGCTTTTGCCCCTCTCGCTGGCGGCACGCATGGTTGGGAAGGATACGCTGCGCCGCTCTGTGGCAAGGCTGCTTGCCGTGCGCAGCAGCCTCGGCATGTTTTCGGGAGACTGCCCGTATCATGCCATTTCCCCCGCCGAGAACGCATTGCCCGCGCATGAAGCACTGGCGGTGGAAGCGGCGGAAAAGGGGATTGTCCTCCTGGAAAATAACGGGGTGCTCCCACTCACCGCAGACACACAGCGCATTCTCGTGGTGGGCTATAACGCGGAAAATGAGCTTGCCTATCTCGGCAATTATTCTGGAGAGCCCACCCGCTTCATCAAAGTGCCCGAAGCGGTCAAATCCAAAAATTCGAATACAGCCTATGTACAGGGCTACTCCTATCTTCCGGCGGAAAATAGCCGCTTGCAGGCACAGGCGGTGGAGCAGGCAAAGTGTGCGGATGTGATTCTCTTCTGCGCGGGGCTCGATTGTTCTATGGAGGGCGAGGAGAATGGGGAACTGTTGCAGGGCGGCGGCGGAAACCTTGGCGAACAGGGCGACCGTGCAAATCTGGAGCTGCCTTTCGTTCAGCAGGAGCTGCTGGAAAAACTGCTTGCCATGGGCAAAAAGCTGATCCTTCTGAACTTTTCAGGCGGCTGCATAGATTTTCGTAAGGTACGGGGCCGTGCCGACGCGATCCTGCAATGCTGGTATCCTGGCGCACAGGGCGGCAGGGCGATTGCAAACCTGCTGTTTGGAGAGATTTCTCCCAGCGGAAAGCTGCCGGTAACGTTTTATAACGATGTGCGCGATCTGCCTAAGTTTGATGATTACGCCATGAAAAACCGCACGTATCGGTATTATCGCGGCGAAGTGCAGTATCCCTTCGGCTACGGGCTGACGTATACCCGTTTTCAACTAACGGCGTGCAGCCTGCATGGGCAGATGCTGCGCTGCACCGTTCGCAATACGGGCGAAGTGGCCTGTGACGAGGTGTTGCAGCTTTATGTTTCCGCTCCACAGGCGGAATACCAAACCCCACTGCGCTCCCTGATTGCCGTGAAACGGCTGCCACTGGGGCCGGGAGAAGAAAAAGAGGTTCTTTTTGCACTGCGGGACGATGATCTTTATTCCGTGAATGAGGCTGGCGATACAGTGTTTTTATCGGGTCTCTACACGTTGCAGATTAGCGATGGGCAGGGCCTCATATCCGAGCCGCTCTCCTATATCCATGCAAAGGAGACGGCGGTCATCGAAAAATGCCCGATTTGAGCCGTACCAGCGGTCGGGAGGGGAGCGATGTAAATGCGCCGCTATTTTTCTGTTTCTACCTATCGGAACTCTGTAAAAACGAATGTGCAGACCTTTCTGCTCACACAAGGGGAGGGCTTTGAAGCCGTTCGCCTTTCGCAACTTGTGAAGCGGGAGCATGAGGGGGCACTGGAAACCAGGGCCGTTTTTCAAGCGCTGAAATCAATACGGCAGGAGGCGGGCCTTAACCTGATTTTTGAGGAAACGGAGTGGGATACCGCAAATTATGTGTTCGCGCCCGCCGCTCTCTATAACGGCAACCGCTTTTGCAGCCTGAATCAGCCCTACCCGCCGATGGCCTCTGGCGCTGAGCGGGAGCTATGCGGGGAAGAGCCGGTGATTTCCGATGTGCCGCGCCTGAAGAAAAGCGGAAATAGCCGCGTCCAGCTGAGTACCGGCGACCTGTCAAGCCCCTGCATTGGCTTCTATTCCGGCGAACAAAAGCGGGGCTGGCTGCTATTTTGGGAGCAGAGAAATGAGCTTGGGGATTTTGGAATCACTGTTTTAGAAAACGCAGCGCAGAAAACCGTGCGGTTCCTTCTCTCCTCTCCCTGCGTGCGGGAAGAGAAAACCTACCAGATGTGCACAACGAACGCGCCGTCCCGCGATCAGGGTGTTCGGCTGCGCAAAGGGGATACCGTATCTTTTGCATTTCGAGAATATATTTTCGATTGCGGGAGCGTTACAGCGTTTTTAAACCGTTTTTTTCAACTCCGGATGGAACAGGGCCTGCCGCGCAGGCATCCACACGGATTGCCATGGTCCCATGCCAGCGCGCTCATTGAGGAGAAATATAATTTGCGCAATTGGCTCGAAAAGCCCGGCTTTTATCGCTCCTCCGAGGCGAAAAGCGGCATTTACCGCCAATGGCAAACAGGTTGGGTGGGCGGCGCGATGAACACGCTGCCGGGGCTGGCGGCAGGCAATGCGCTCACCCGGCAGCGCAGTCGGCAAACGCTGGAATTTATGTTTCAGGAGCTTCAGCATCCCTCCGGCTTTTTCTATGGCGTTTTTTGCGACGGCAAACGGTATGGCGATGATTTTAACAACCCGGAACATGCGGAAATTGTCATGAGCCGCAAAAATGCGGACGCACTCTATTTTTTGGCAAAACAGCTTCTCTGGCTGCGAAAATCCGGCGCGCAGGCGCCTTCCCACTGGGAAAACGGGCTGAGAAGGCTGGCCGACGCCTTTGTGGCGTTCGATCAGAAAAACGGCGGGCTGGGGCAGTTTATCGATATGGAGGCGCAGGCGCCCTTCATAGGCGGATCGGCTTCGGCGGGGATCGCTCCCGCGGGGCTTGTGCTTTGCGGGCAGTATTTTAACGATGCCAAATACATAAGCACCGCTGAAGCGATTGCGGAGCGCTATAATCGGGACTATGCGGCGAAAGGCTTTACAAACGGCGGGCCGGGTGAAATTCTCGCCTGCCCGGACAGCGAATCCGCGTTTGGCCTTTTGGAATCCTTTGTGGCCTTGCATGCGGAGACGAAAGAGGAAAAGTGGCTTCAGTATGCCGTGAACACCGCGTCCATCTGCGCAAGCTGGTGCGTTGCCTACGATTACGCCTATTCGAAAAACACGCAGTTTTACCGGCGCGGCGTTTCCACGACCGGCGCGGTTTGGGCAAGCGTGCAGAATAAGCACGCGGCTCCCGGCATCTGCACGCTTTCCGGGGCCTCCCTCTTCCGGCTGTACCGAGCGACCGGTGATATCAGATATTTGGAATTGTGCCGCGATATCTCCCATAATATCACGCAGTTCGTCAGCACGCCGGAAAACCCGATCTATGCAAGCTATGTGTGGCATAATGGCCGCGCGGGATTTGAAAAATGGATGCGCGCGAAAACGGCGCAATGCGTGCGTTTTCTATCTAAACGCCCCCTCACGAAGCGGATGGCGGCGGGATTGTACCGGACGATGTTTAACCCAATTGGGCGGATGAACGAGCGCGTCAATTTGTCCGACTGGGAGGGTAAAAACAATGTTGGGGAGGTTCCCCTCGGCTCCTGCTGGCCGGAGGTTTCCGTGATGCTGACCTATTTTGAACTCCCTGCGGTGTATGTTCGGAAAGATACCGGCTTCTGCTTTGCGCTGGATCATGTGGATTGCGGCATTGCGGCGGCGGGGGCCGAATGGGCGCTTACCCTTACCAACCCGACGGATTACGATGCGCAATACCGGCTGCTGGTAGAAGGCAGCGCGGACTGCGCTGCTCCGTTAGGGGATATGGCACTTTGCGCCTTCCAATCCATTTCGGTCGGCGCACACCAAAAAGTGACGCTTCAAATTGAGAGGGAGTGCTGATATGTTTGAAATCAGAGGGCGGAATTTTTACCTGGACGGGGCAAAATTCCACATCTATTCCGGTGCGATGCACTATTTCAGAATCCCCAGGGCGTATTGGGCGGACCGGCTGCTCAAACTGAAAGCCGCAGGGTTCAACACAGTGGAAACCTACGTTGCGTGGAACCTGCATCAGCCAACGGAGGATACCTTTGATTTTGAAGGGCAGAACGATCTGGTCGCGTTTCTTCAAACCGCGCAGGAGGCAGGGCTCTATGCGATCGTCCGCCCCGGCCCCTATATCTGCGCGGAGTGGGATTTCGGCGGTTTTCCCGCGTGGCTTTTGAAAGATGACGGCATACAGCTCCGCTGCTACAGCGAGCCGTATCTGAGCTATGTGAAAGCGTATTTCAACGTGCTGCTGCCAAAGCTCGCGCCATTGCAGGCAACGCACGGCAGCCCGATTTTGATGATGCAGGTCGAAAATGAATACGGCAGCTATGGGCGCGATCAAAAATATCTTGCCTTCCTGCGCGACCTGATGCGGGAAAACGGCATTGATGTGCCACTGTTTACCTCCGATGGGGAGAGCAAATATCACCTTTCCGGCGGCGGGCTTGCAGAGGAATTTAAAGTGGTGAATTTCGGCGGCTTCCCCAGCAATGGCTTTCGTGATTTGAAGGCGTTTCAGCCGGATAAGCCGCTGATGTGCGGCGAAATGTGGTGCGGCTGGTTCGATCATTTTCGGGAAAAACACCATCATTCCGCAGAAGCCTGGTCAAAGAAAACCTTTTCCAAAATTTTAAACCAGTTTTTTGAAGCGGATGCAAGCTTTAATTTCTACATGTTTCACGGCGGCACGAATTTTGGCTTTATGGCGGGGGCGAACGATGGCGGCTATTATCAGCCTACCACCACGAGCTACGATTATGACGCGCCGCTGAATGAATACGGGGATTATACGGCAAAGTATCATATCATGAGAGAGACCCTTTGTAAACGGCAGGGGATAGAGCCGCCGCCGCTCCCACCGCGGCCGAAAACACAGAAGATCGGCTCCGTTGCACTGACGCAGAGCGCGGGATTGTTCCCCAATATAGAACGGATTGCAACGCATCATACCGACCACATTCCGCACTATATGGAGCACTATGGGCAGAGCTACGGCATGATTTTATATCATACGGAAATTGAGGGAGATTACCCGGACACCTCCATCTCGGCGGATGATGTGCACGATATCGCCTATATCTATGTCAACCGCAAATTTGTCGGGAAATATGACCGCTCCAAGCCGCTCACCAAAAAACAGATTAAAAATGGGGTTCCGCCCACCGAGGGTTTCACCTTCCCCGTTCCGGCTTTCCAGGGGAAGGCGGAGATCGACATTTTTGTGGAGGGAATGGGCCGGATCAATTTTGCAAAACGGATTCATGATCGTAAAGGGCTCAGTATGGTGCGCATTGGTGAGCAGTATGTGTATGATTTCGACATTTACACCCTGCCGGTTGACCGGCTGGAAAGCCTGCATTTTGAGAGCGGCACAAACACAAAGTGCCCGGTGTATCTGAAGGGAACCTTCGAGACACAGTCTCGTGCGGATTGCTTTGTTAAGTTTGATGGTTTTACAAAAGGGTATATTTTTGTGAATGGCATCAATCTCGGCCGCTATTGGAATGTGGGGCCGCAGAGAACGCTCTATCTGCCCGGCGTTTGGCTCAAGGATGAGAATGAAATGGTCGTTTTGGAACTGGAAGGCTACCGGGAGCCCTGTGTGGAAATCACAGACCGGCCGATATTCCGGTAATACCAAAAGCGCGGTGAAACGAATTATAATTTTTGAGCATAAAACGCAGTGTGAAAGCGGGCTTCGCCTATCAAAATTTTGTTGCGCCCAAACCGCACAAGCTTGCGGCCCGGCGCAAGAAAGGCATGGTCATCACGATGAAATATAAAATCAATCGGTCGAATTACCGCGATTTTCAAACAATTTCAGAGAATCGCTTGCCGCACCGCAGCTATTTCATCCCTTTTGGCAGTGAAGAGCGGATGCGGAGCGTATCTTATCTGGACGAACGCGCTCAGAGCGATAGGGTGCTTTTTCTATCTGGAGAGTGGGAGTTCGCCTATTTTCAATCGGCTGCGAAACTGCCGGACACGCTTGATACGGACCGCCAGCTTTTTGATCCCATCCATGTGCCCTCTACCTGGCAGAAAACAGGTTACGACAAAATCAACTACCTCAACTCCATGTATCCCTTCCGCTGTAATCCGCCGAAAACGCCGAAGAATTGCCCCGTTGGCGTTTACCGCAAAACGTTCCCGCTGGAAAATCGGGAAAACGATACCTATTTCATCACCTTTTTGGGCGTTGCCTCCTCCCTGGACGTATATCTTAACGGTAAATATGTCGGCTACGGCGAGGGCAGCCACAACAGCCGGGAATTCGATATCACGCCCTTTTTGCAAAATGGAGAAAATGAGCTGGTTGCGGTGGTTTACAAATGGTCCACAGGCACCTACCTCGAATGCCAGGATATGTTCCGGGAAAACGGAATTTTCCGGGATGTTTACATCACCTGCCAGCCGGAAAGCTATCTCTACGACTTTTGTTTTGAAAAACAAAAGGCAGGGGGCGGCTACCGCGCCAGGATTACCGCCGACATTCGGGGAGGCAAAACGGCGCGGCTGCAAGCAAAGCTGCTCTTCGGCGAAAAAACCATCGCGGAGCAAACGGTGTGGGCTGGGGAGCCGATTTGCTGGGAATCGCTCGCCGTGGAAGAATGGAGTGCAGAAAATCCAGTTTGTTATGATTTAATCCTGTCCGTTTCCGATGGCGGACGGGAGCTTCAGTGCGTCCGCCAGAAGGTGGGCTTTTGCACCATCGAGCTGGATGGCTGTCGCTATCTGTTCAATGGGCAGCCGGTAAAATTCAAGGGCGTGAACCACCATGATACGCACCCCGTGCGCGGCTATGCGATGACGGTGAAAGACCTGTTAAGGGATATCGAGCTGATGAAGGCGTATCACGTGAACTGCGTGCGTACCTCACACTACCCGCCCGACCCGCTGATGCTCACGATGTGTGATGTTTACGGGCTTTATGTGGTGGATGAGGCGGATTTGGAGACGCACGGCTGCTTTGTGAAAAATATGGATCTGATCAGCGACGACCCCAAATGGGAAGCGCATTATCTGGATCGGATCCAGGCGCTCTATGAGCGGGATAAAAACCATCCGTCCATCGTGATGTGGTCGATGGGCAACGAGGCGGGCGGTATCCGCAATTTTGACGCCTGCCATGAATACCTGAAAACAAAAACGGAGATCCCGGTTCACTATGAGCCCGCGTGCCGCAGCGAGCGGGTCCGCTATGATATTTTGGCCTATTTCTATACCCCGCCGGAAGAAATGCGGGCGCTGAGCCGGGGAGAGTGGACGCATGAGAAGGATTATGACGCCCCCTTCTTCCTCTGCGAATACGCGCACAGTATGGGGGTAGGCCCCGGCGGGCTGGAGGAATACTGGGAGGTGATCTACAGCGACGAGCGCTTCCTCGGCGGATGTATTTGGGAATGGGCGGATCACGCGCATTATGATGCGCAGGCGAAATACAAATACACCTATGGCGGCGATCACAAAGACCGGCTCAACAGCGGTAATTTCTGTTGCGACGGCCTGTTTTACCCCGACCGGACGCCGTCGCCAAGCGCCTTGTGCATGAAAAATGTGTATCGCCCTCTGCGTGCTTCCCTGAAAAATGGTGAACTCTGGGTGCGCAATACAAATTATTTCCGCTCCAGCGCGGGGGTCGGGATTGCCTGCTCGCTCCTGCGAAACGGCGTGCTGGAAAACCGCCGTGTTTTTGACCTGGAGATTGCGCCGCAGGCCAGCGTGTGGCTGCCGTATGACTTTTACATAACAGATCATGACGATGCATTTTTGATTTTGCAATACATCGAGCGGGCCAGCGGCAGGGAAATCGCGAAGGAGCAAATCAGATTGCAGGAGCGTTTTCCTGCTGCCGTCGCCCATCGGGTGGATTTGCCGTGGCGCGAAGAGGATTCCCAAATTGCGTTGGCGCGGGAGCGGGCGGAATTCCGCTTTGACCAACACGGCAATCTAATGGTGCTCAGAGATCAAAAGGGTCGCGCGGTATTGCCGGAAAACAGCGTGGGTTTTGCGCCGCAGCTCTGGCAGGCGGTGATTGATAATCACGTGTATGTAGCGGCGCCCGCCCGCAAGCTGGGCCTCGATCGGCTTCGCCGAGGGAAGCAGAAGCGCCGTTTTGACCGCTTTCAAAATACCGTTTCCACAAGCTTTGCTTTGAGGGCGCGCGGGAAACCCCGCTTTGCGGTGGAACTCTTGCAAAAGGCGGTTTCTGAAACGGCGATGCAGGTCACGCTGCGGTTGACGAGCAGGATCAAACAACCGGTTGACCTTTTGCAGATCGGCCTGACGCTGGCCCTGAACGGGCGCTATCAAAACGTTCGTTATTACGGCATGGGGGAAACGGAGAGCTATGCCGATTTTTCGGCGCAGGATGTGATGGGCGTTTACCGCACGACCGTTCCGGATATGTTTGTGCCCTATATCAAGCCGCAGGAATCCGGTAACCGCAGCGGCGTGCGATGGGCGGAAATTACGGACGACGCGGGCGGTGGCCTTCGCCTCACGGCGCTTGAGCAACCGCTCCATTTCAAGGCGGTGGATGTGGATGAGGAAAACCTGCGCAAGGCCCGGCATAGGGAGGATGTGGAGCGGCTGGATCAAACCGTGCTGCACATCAACGGCTTTATGCGAGGCATCGGCAGCCAAAGCTGCGGGCCGGATACGGCGGAGCCTTTTAAAAAACTGCTGCACTTTGGAGAAACCGCTGCTTACAGCTTTCTGCTGGAGCTTTTATAACAAGGGGGATATGAGATGAGCCACTGGGTTTTGGATGGAAAGGGCAATCAGGCGGGCATTGCCATGAGCAAGGGGAAGCTCACGCTTTCCAACGGCCTTGTTCGCCGGGAAATCTTGACGGACGGCTGCCGGACGGTTTCCTTTTGCAATCTGCAAAGGGAGGAGGAGTTGGTGGATGCGCCGCATTCAGATTTTTGGGTATCAGTGAATGGGAAGAAATACAGCGGAGAGGACGGCTTTGAATTTGAAGAGATCAGGGCCGAGCCCTGCCTGGAACGCGTGCCGTTCCAGAAAACGGCAACCATGACTGCTGAAGGCACTTATCCGCCGCCCGGCAAGGCGGTTGAAGTGCATTACCTCCATCGGGCGCTGCAATTGCAGCTTACCGTGCGGTATGAACTCTATGACGATATGCCCGTCCTCATGAAGCAGGTATCCGTAAAAAACACCGGGAAGGAAAGCGTCACTGTGGATACGATCGCCGCCGATGTTTTGCAGATTACACAGCACCGCGACACGCTGTTTGTGGATAGCGATTATGATTCCACCACGGATTTTCTGGGCCTGGAGCTTTCAAAGTATGCGAAGAACTATGCACGCTATCGATATGACACATTGGAGGTTGCGCCCGCCTACCGGATGAATGTGGAGCTGGAAAAAGGCGAAGAGGCGCATTCCATCACCGCGTATGAGCTATTGTTCGGCACGGATTATTATGAGCACAGGCTGATTGAAGTCAAAGAGCTGTATCGCCGGATTGCCCCTTGGTGCACGGACAACGTGCTGTTTTTCCACCTGATTTCCAACTCCACACGCACGATCCGGAAAGCGGTGGATCAGTGCGCCGAGGTCGGGCTGGAAATGGTCATTCAATCCTTCGGCTCCGGCGTCAATATGGAGAGCGGGAACGAGCGGTATTTGAACCGAATCCGTGCGGCCTACGATTATGGGCATCAAAAGGGAATCCGCATGGGGGCCTATACGCTCGCCTATGTGAAAAACTACCGGCCCGTCCGGGGGGATGAGGCGCTCAACCATGATGGCAGCCATATCTGCCGCTGTCTGGCCACGGATTGGTCGCGGCAGTATATCCAAAACGTGACCCGCTTCATCGATCAGACGGGCGCGGATGCTGTGGAGATCGACGGCCCCTATGGCATGATGCTCTGCTCCGGCGGAAAAACGCACCGTCATGAGGATTTTACGGATTCGCAGTATCACCAGTGGAAAGAGGCTGTTGTGGATTGGTATCAGGCTTTGAAAGCGCGGGGCGTTTACATCAACGCGCCGGACTGGCATTTTTTAAACGGCAGCAACCGCTCCGGTGTGGGCTATGAGGAGATCGCTTTCTCCGAACGGCGGGAGGAGCAGCTGATTACCTCACGGATTTATTACTATAAGGGCACATTCTCAAAGAACCCCTCGCAGGGATGGGGGTTCCTGCCGCTGAACGTCTACCATGGCGGCGGGAAGGATGCCATGTTCTTCCCGACGGAACAGAACGCTTTTGCGTTTGACTGGGCGCTGGCGCAGATCACTGCCAGCGGCGTATGGCCCACCATCCGCGGGAAAAAGGTGTATGATTCTGAAACGGGCAAACAGATTATGGCCAAATGGATTTCTGTTTTCAAAAAATATCGCCGCGTGCTCAACGGCATCACCGTGCATTTCCTGCCGCCGCGCATCGACACCGGCAACCCCGAGCGCACGACCTGTATCGACGCAATCATGAACCAACTTCCCTATGGCGATGTGCGCGGCTTTGTGATGTTTTTTAACCAGACGGACGAAGCGCGGACGGAGGACATCACGCTGCCCCTGTATTACACGGGGCTTACCGGCCTTGCACAACCGCCCGCACCCTTTGCGCAGACGAAAAACTGCGACGTATCCTATCCGGTCTACGGCGAAGAGATCGCCCCGTTGGTCATCCGGGCGAGGAATGGTCAATCGCGCACGTATACCACTGACGAGAAGGTGGCGGATAAGGCCATCCCACCTCTACCCCCGGCAGCGCCTACAGGCAGGCAAATTGTGATTTCGGAGATGGACGAAAATCCTCAGCTGTTTGAAATTGATTCCAACGGCAACGCGGCGATGCGGATCACCCTGCCCGCTATGTCTTACCGGTGGTATGTGCTGCGGCCATATGAGAACGGGGAGGAGAAAAGATGAAGCAAAGTGTTCGCGTTGCCCTGATTGGGCTCGGCCAGCGCGGCATCCAGCTGTTGGAGCCGATGCTGCGCATGGAGGATGTGATCGTCACCGGCGTGTGCGACGTGTATGCGGATCGAACCGCTCACGCGGCTGATTTAACGGAGCAGGCCGGCCACGCCAGGCCGTTTGAAACCCAAACGTATCAGGAGATTTTATCATTGGGAAACCTGGATGCGGTTGTGATTGCCACCTCCTGGCAATGCCACATCGAAATTGCAATGGAAGCGATGCGCAAAGGCATTTTTACCGCGATGGAGGTGGGCGGAACCTATCGGTTACAGGAGTGCTTTGATCTGGTGGCCGCCTATGAGCAAACGGGCACGCCCTTTTTCTTCCTCGAAAACTGCTGCTACGGCAGGCGGGAGTTGATGTGCCTGAACATGGCGCGGCAGGGCGTGTTTGGCGAGCTTGTCCACTGCGATGGCGCTTACCGTCACGATTTGCGCAAGGAGGTTGCCTTTGGCCGGGAAAACCGGCATTACCGCCTGCCGCACTATATCAATCACAACTGTGAAAATTACCCGACGCACGATCTTGGCCCTATTGCTAAAATTTTGGGCATCAATCGCGGCAACCGCATGGTGCGCCTCGTATCCGTAGCGAGCAAGGCGCGGGGCATGCATACCTATCTGTTGGAGAATAAAGCGGATGACGAGGCGCTCTGCAACACGGCCTTTCAGCAGGGCGATATTGTGACGACCGTGATTACCTGCGAAAACGGGGAGACAATCACGCTAACGCTCGATACGACCCTCCCGCGCGTTTACAGCCGCAGCTTCACCGTGCGTGGCACGAAGGGCATGTATCAGGAGGAGGGGGACTACGTTTTTCTTGAGCAGGAGATGCGTGCGCAGCTTGAGCAGTTGGAGGCAAATCCAGCGCTTTTGTGGAAAAACGCGGACCGGTATGCACAGCAGTATGACAGCGAGCTGTGGCAGCATCCCTCCAAAGGCATGCGGGAAAGCGGCCACGGCGGCATGGATTACCTGGTGCTGCGCGCGATGATCCACGCGGCAAAGGGGGAGACGGCCCCCGCGATCGATGTGTATGACGCCGCATCCTGGATGTGCATTACAGCGCTGTCGGAGCAATCCGTGGCAAACGGCGGCGCACCTGTGGAAATCCCGGATTTTACAAAGGGAAGCGATCCACATAGGCGGGATGCGGCTACCGGGAAATACGCGCTGTAAAGTTGTAAAGCCTTAAGGAGGAAAGGATTCGATCATGACGCTGACAATGGATAACGGTATGTTTTTATTGGATGGAAAGCCGTTCCAGATTTATTCCGGGGCGATCCATTATTTCAGAGTGCTGCCGGAATATTGGCGCGACCGCCTGTTAAAGCTGAAGGCCGCGGGCTTCAACACAGTAGAAACCTACGTCTGCTGGAATTTGCATGAGCCGAAAAAAGGAGAATATGATTTTTCCGACCGGCTGGATCTCGTGCGTTTTATAGAAACGGCGAAGGAACTGGGGCTTTTTGTGATCCTTCGCCCCGGCCCGTATATCTGTGCCGAGTGGGATTTTGGCGGCCTGCCCGCGTGGTTGTTAAGGGATCGGAATCTTCGCCTGCGCTGTGGAGACCCAAGTTTTTTACAGCATGTGTCCGATTTTTATGCCAAGCTGCTGCACCTCATCACGCCTTTGCAGATCACCCATGGGGGGAACATCATCGCCATGCAGGTGGAGAATGAATACGGCAGCTACGGCAACGATACGGGTTATCTGGAACGCATACGGAGTATTTTAACGGAAAACGGCGTGGATGTGTTGCTCTTTACGGCGGACGGCACACAGAAAAGCATGATTCACGGCGGCGGCCTGCCCGGCGTTTACAAAACGCTGAATTTCGGCAGCCGTGCCGAAAAGGCGTTTCACGCGCTGGATGGCATTCAGGAGCATATGCCTAAAATGTGCATGGAATTTTGGTGTGGCTGGTTTGACCATTGGGGCGGTAAGCACCACACCCGCAGCTATCGGGGCGTGCTGCAGGAGATGGAGCATTTTTTTGCACAGGATGCGGGTTTTAACTTTTATATGTTCCACGGCGGTACGAATTTTGGCTTTACCGCCGGGGCCAACCACTACCTGCGCTACAGCCCTACCATTACAAGCTATGATTATTGCGCGCCGCTCAATGAATACGGCGGCTATACGCCCCAATATCATGCGGTGCGTAAGCTGCTCTGCGAAAAGCAGGGGATCCCCCTGGGCGAGCTGCCGCCGGAGCCGAAGCTGCAAAACATCGGGCGAGTGGCCTTGTCAGAGCGGACGGGGCTGTTTGAAAACATGGATTTAATTGGGGAACAGCACCGTTCGCCACTGCCGGAGAGCATGGAGTATTACGGCCAGAATTTTGGCCTGATTTATTATAAAACCATTGTCCATGGCGCATACGGCATGGCCTCGCTGATGCTCAAGGAGCTGCACGACCGGGCCTATGTGTATATCGACGGCAAATTGAAAAAAACCTTCGATGTGACAAAACCGGAAGGCTTCATCAAGAAGATCATGAAAAAGGATGGTATGCTGCTCAACCTGGACCGCCCGCAAACGGAGATCGGCGTGCTGGTGGAGGCGATGGGCCGCGTCAATTATGGCGATCATCTGACGGACCGCAAAGGCATCAGCGGCGTAAACCTCAATTTGCAGGCGCTGATGGATTTTGAGGTGACCACCCTGCCGCTGGACAATGTGGAAAAGCTGGATTTCAGCCGGAGCGCTGAGCAATACCCAATGTTCCTGAAAGGGTGCTTCCGGGCGAATTCAAAAGCGGATTGTTTTGTTCGTCTGGATGGGTTCCGCAAGGGCGTGGTGTTTGTCAACGGTTTCAATTTGGGCCGCTATTGGAAGAAAGGGCCGCAGAAAACACTGTATCTGCCGGGCGCTTTGCTGAAAGAAGAGAATGAAATCATGGTGCTGGAGTTGGAAGCCTGCAAAACGCCCGCCGTTCTGATTACCGACCGGCACGATCTGGGGTAATCTGCGCTTTTGAACAGATGGCAAGCATAATAGCAAGAAAGCCATCGTCCGGGGAGGAGTATCGTCACCATGAAAAAAATCAAGAAATATGTATGCTTCGCACTGGCAGCCTTGCTCTCCGTTTCCCTCTCCGCCTGCGGCGGCCAGGCGGAAATGGATGAAATGCAGCCCGCGCCCTCCAACCTCAGCGTGCCGAAACAACGGGCGCGCGAGCAGAAAACGGGCGACATTTTCGTTTCGCCAACGGGGGATGACGCGAACGACGGCAGCGCACAGGCGCCTGTCCGCACGCCACAAAGGGCGCTGGCGCTGGCGCGGAAGCTTGCAAAGCAGGAAAAAGTGATCTCTCTGGCGGGAGGAAATTATCCCATCTCCGCTCTCACATTGACGGCGGAGGACAGCGGCGTCACTTTTTTTGCGGAAAAAACGGCGGTGTTCAACGGCGGCGTTTCCTTAAATCCTGCTGATTTTCAGCCGTACCGCGATCAAATTCAGGTGCTGGATTTGCAAAAATACGGCATAACAGCGGATCAGATCGGTTCGGTCAAGGCTTTCGGCCAATATCACACCGCCGAAAAATATGGCGAGGCGGGCAGCCTTTACTGCGAGCTGTTTTGTGATGGCAAACGCATGACGCTGGCGCGCTATCCCAACGAAGGCGAGCAGCTCAAAACCGGAAAGATTCTGGATAACGGCGACTCCAAAGAGGTTTATACAAAATCCGGCACGCGGACGAACGCGGATTGGGAAACCATGAAAAATCCACGGGGCGGCACGTTCCAAGTGGAGCGCACACTGGTGCAGCGGATGAAAACATGGAAGAAGCCTTCTGACGCTTGGCTGTTTGGCTATTTTCAGTATGACTGGGCGGATTCCACCACTCCGCTCGCCACGTTTGAAGAGGAGAGCGTCACCACCAAATATGCGAGCGTGTACGGATTTAAAGAAGGCATGCCCTACTATTTTTTCAACGTATTTGAAGAATTGGATGCGGAAAATGAGTGGTATCTCGACCGGGAGAACCTGATGCTCTATTGGATTCCGCCGGAAGGGTATGCGGGGCAGCCAATTCAGCTCACGCTGGAAACGCGCGATCTCGTCACAATTGACGGGGCGGAAAACGTGACGTTTGATGGAATCACCTTTACGGGCACCCGGGCAAACGCCATTCACGGTGCGGGAGATGGAATCACCGTGAAAAATTGCACGATTCAAAACGTGGGGGAAAGCGCGATTGTGCTGGAAGGAACCCACATCACAGTGGAGAATAACACCATCACGGCCACGGGGAAAGCTGGCGTCGTGCTCACCGGCGGAGACCGTGCAGCCCTCTCTTCTTCCCACAATCTCGTAACAAACAACCTGATTTATGATTGGTCACAGGTCTATCAAACCTATCAGGCGGCCGTCAGCCTGAATGGGGTAGGCGCTGTTTGCAGCCACAACGAGATTTATCAGTCTCCGCATGAAGCAATCACTTACACGGGCAACAATCATGTGATCGAATACAATGTGATCCATGATGTGGTGCGAAAATCCTCCGATGCGGGCGCGATTTATGCGGGGCGCAGCTGGAGCGCCTATGGCAATGTGATCCGGTATAATTGCATCTATAACCTCGGCTCCGACGGCTTTACGCCAAACGGGATCTATTTTGACGATGCGCTGTCCGGCCAGGCTGCATATGGAAACCTGTTGATTAATATCCCCGGCCGCGGGTTTTTGCTGGGAGGCGGGCGCGATCTGAAGGTGGAGAACAATTTGATCGTCAACGCGGCGATTCCGATTGAATACGACGACCGGGCGATCGCCGGGATTGAGGACGGCGGCTGGTTTTCTCACGCCAATACGCCGGGCGAGGGGCTGTGGACAACGTTAAAAGAGGTCGATATCCATTCGGACGTGTGGAAAAACGCCTACCCATCGCTTTCCAAGCTGACGGATGATTTTAGCAACCGCTCGGAGGCCTCCTTTGCCGCAAATCCCGCCGGGAGCTCTGTGCGGAATAATGTGATGGTAAACCGGAAGAAAAAAGAAGGCGAATTCGCAAAGCGAGCTAAGCAATACAGCGAGGTTTCTAATTTTGCCTATCGTTTTCAAGATCACCTTTTTGAACAGCAAGATACCTATCTGCTGCAAAGCCCGCCGGATGGCTTTGTGCAGATTCCGATGGAACAGATTGGGAGAACCGATACCCTCGCGCTTTCTTAACAGCAAAAGCATCGCAGGCAGCCAGATCAAATTGACGGGCCGCCTGCGATGCTTTTGGTTTGGATTTTACAAACCGGATTGTTCTGGAGAAATCCATCCTCAATGAGCAAACGATACACGCACAAATCGAACCGGCCGATCCGGAATGTTTCAAGCTTTCCGCGCCCTACCACCCCACCGGCGATCAGCCCGAGGCCATCGCTAAGCTGGTGGAGGGGCTCAAACGGGGCGATCAGGAGCAGACGCTGCTGGGCGTGACCGGCTCCGGCAAGACCTTTACCATGGCGAACATCATTGCCCAGGTGCAGCGGCCCACGCTGATTCTTGCGCACAACAAAACCCTCGCTGCCCAGCTTTGCAGTGAGTTTCGTGAGTTTTTCCCCAATAGCGCAGTGGAATATTTCGTCAGCTACTACACGAGCCCCGTAGATCGGGGCTTTTTTAATGCTGTTTAGTGTTGTTTTGTATGTCTTTTATGGACTAAATAACACCAAAAAGACTAGGTAATACTTATGCTACACCTATTCTGTGCCTTTCACGATCCCAATACTGAACTTGTTTTAGAACGCACTCCCCATGGCATTATTTTTAAATGTCCGATGTATACTCCTGAACACCCCTGCGCAACAGACATAAGCCAGTTCGAATTTGAGGAAATATTAAGGCATTATTCTGACCAGATCGTAAGAGCTGAGCTGGATGGAGAGGTAATTGACCTAACCCACTCCAGATGGACTACCAGATCGAAAGTGGTCTGTACCGTATGCGGCCACAAAAAAGACAGGGTAGAAATTATGATTGCTTGTAGCCAGAGAATTCATAAGTAAATGATATAAATAAATCAATTATGGATTCTTTCTATCAAAAATATAAAAATCTGTTTTATTGATTGAATAAAAATTCGAGGGTGTGTTTGTGTATTTTTACAAAACAAGCATTCAACACAATTTTTTACAAAATCAAGTGCAACATTTCGTCATTTTTTTCGTTATATAGAGTGAGGGGATTCTCTCAAATATCAAAATTGAGGAGACGAAAAAATGAAAAAAGCACTGCGGTTTATTTCAATGGCGCTGGCAATTTTATTAATTGCCGAAATTCTGCCCGCACAGGCCATTGCGGATGGCTTTCAGCAGCAAACACGGGCACAGGCAGAGCAAGTGCAGCAACCCGGCAATTCGGAGCAAGCGGGGATCCTGTTTGAAGATGTAGAACAGCGAAGCGCGTTTGCCAAAATCTTCAAGAGAACGGATGGGACATATACCGCCCTTCTTTCAGCAGATCCCATCCATTTTTTAGAGGATGGAGAATGGAAAGAAATCGACAATACGCTGGAGGAAAAAACAGCGGGCGGAGAAACCGTTGTAGAAAATAAAGAGAACTATTTTCAGGCAAAGTTTCCGGAATCTCTTTCGGACAATCAGCAGGTTCAAATTTCCAATCAAGGGTACACGCTTTCTTTTTCGATGCTAACGCCAATGAAGAAATCAGCTCGGGCGCAGATTCAAGCAGAAAATAAAGCAGATAAGGCGCTCTTAGAAAATGCATCTCAGGCGCAGAAGCGGGCAAATCTCGCCAAGAGACAATCCACCGTGACCTATGAGAATGCGCAAGCTGATGTGGATATCGAATATTCCGTGCTGCCTCAATCTGTGAAAGAAAACATTATTCTGAACAAAAAGCCATCCAAAGGGGTAATTTACCAATATATTATTCACGCGCCGAAATTGCGTGCCAGTCTCGCCAAGGATAAAAGCGTTGCATTCACCGACGAAAATGAAAATTCTGTTTTTACGCTTCCGGCACCCTATATGTATGATGCAAACGGCATGCGTTCTGATGCGATCCAGGTGACTTTGGCCAACCGGGAGGGTGGTTATCTGCTCACCTATTCTCCCTCAACAGAATGGCTGCGCGCAAATGAGAGGGTTTATCCAGTCGTCTTGGATCCTGTCGTTGAGGCTGAAACTTCACTGGTAGCTTCTGAGGGAGAGGAAACTGAAACACCGGATGAAGATACCTATACAATCTCATCCGCGCCAACGGGGAATTACCAGTATGATACTGAATTAAAGATTAAGGGCGGCGGCACGATCGCGCGTGCATTCTTGTTTCCGCAAAGCCAACATGCTTTCAGCAGTGGGATTAGTTCTGCCCGGCTAAACTTATATGGAAAGAATTTGGGGAGCAGTGCGGCGAAACTTGCGGTGTATGGAACCACGCAGTCATGGGATCCGGCAGCGGTCACCCACAACGCACAGCCTTCTTATTATTCGGCTCCAATCGATTATGTAACGGTTAACGCATCAGATGCGTTGCAGCAGATCGTTCTTGATGTTACCAAATATTTTGCGCCAAGCGGCTCCGGCATTGCCTATTATGGCCTGCTTCTGAAGGCGCTGGATGAGTCGGTTAACACAGATTTAAGCATACTGTCTTCCAATCATCAGGAGAGCAGCAATTATCGTCCAACCGTCGAAATTGATTATGCCGGGAATCAGGGCATTGACGACCGGTATGACTACCATACGCAGTCGGTCGGCAGGGCCGGTACAATGTATGTCAACGATTTTTCCAGCAATATCTGCATTGAACGGGAAGATATCGGCTTGGGCGGAAATGTGATGCCGGTACAGATCAAAGACTACTGCAATTTTATAAGTATCGTTCCGATCCAGCTTCTCCTGGGTTCCTCCTGGAATATGAATTATAATCAGAGCATTCATTATGTGAGCGACAGTGCAGACGGAAAGCCGCGGATTTCCTATAAAAATGGCCAAGGCAGGCAAATCAGCTATATTGCCTCCACAGAGGAAAACGAAGCGCATACCAAGGTGAAATGGATCGAAGAAACCACAAATTATGTTGGGGATACGGGCACGGTTCTCTGGATGCCGAAATCTGTTACCTCTAATTATGGTGCGCATTATGCGGAAATGGAGATCGCGGATACAGAAAACCACATATTGCACTTTAATACCAACGGCTATATGGTCAAAATGGCCGATGCAAGTCTCCCATCCAACTACATATCGATCGTATATAACGGGGGCTATATTGAAAAATTGATTGATGGTGTGGGCCGGGAATACCGCTTTGCCTATACGGATGCAACCAGTATTTTGACAAACAAGCAATTGAAATCCATCCAGTGCTTTGATGCGGACGGCAATGCGATCACCGTGCAGGATGGCGCAGGCAATAGCGTACCCTATCAGATTACCTACCAAAACAACAGCAATTTATTTGGTTCCGTACTCAAGAGCGTGACCTATCCGGATGGTAAAACGGTAAAATACGATTATGGATTCGGCATGACGCTCACCGATATCGATAATAACCAGATGGAAGCGCAGTTCGATAACCAGGGCAAGCTGCGCATTATTGAGCGGGCATATCAGTCCGACGGGAGCTATGCGGATGGCGCATGGTTGGATATGACCTATGACGGCATGTTCCAGCGCCGTTTTACGGACAGCCTCGGCAATGTGGAAATCAAGCAGTTCGATGAATATGGCCGGACGGTCTGCTCCATGGATGGCGAAACAGGCGATTATGTATATGCCACCTACAAGACGGAAGAAATAGAAGGCAAAAAGCACAATATCCTTTCCAACGTATCCGAGACGCAGCCGACCAGTATGAACTATATCAAAAATAACAGCTTTGAAGTGAACGCCTATAACTGGTCAGTCTACTCTAACGACAATACGCATGTCCGTTTCCGCAGTGGGCTTTATGCTCAGGCGGGCGCTTATTGCTACCGCGTTGCGCGGGATACGACAGGCACCGTGTGCTTATATCAGGATTATCCGAATATTCAGGCGGGTGAAACCTATACCCTTTCCGCTTGGGTGAATCTCCCGCAGGCCATCACGGGAGACGGCGCGCGCGTTTGCCTACAGGCATGGAACGGCAGCACCTGGCTCAAGGAAACCTCCAGTGCCAAGGTGAAAGATACAAAAGGGAAATGGGTGCGGCTGGAGACGACACTGACGGTTCCCGTAAACGCAACAAAGCTGCGCTGCCACGTCCGCATGGATAATTCCGCCGGCGCGATTTATGCAGATGCGTATCAGCTCGAAAAAACGGATAAAGCCGCTGCTTATAACTATGTGGAAAATCCGGACTTTACCTTTGGGGCAGAATCCTGGCAGGTCATCCCCACAGGCGCGGTGGCTGCTGACACAAATAACAACCAGCGTGCAAGCACACTCGATAACAGCGTTTATCGCCATACCGGTTCCATTACCACGCAGCCCTGCCTGATCCAGCGCGTTTTCATTAACGGCAAGGCTGGCGATACGTTCCGATTTGGCGCATGGGCAAAGGTAACGGACGGCCTGCCGCTGGCTTCGGGCAGAAGCTGTGCGTTCCGCGTACAGACGGATGACGGCGAAGGGAACGATATTGAAACACTTGGCCGGATCGATTACAATACGAATACGCAAAATTGGCAGTATATGCAGAAGTCATTTACGCTGGATCAGGATACCGCCTTTGTGGATCTCTATCTCTCCTATGACCGTCAGATGGGCTCCGTGATGTATGATGGCGTCCAACTTTATAAAGAGGAAGCGCAGGCCGAATCCTCCGGCAGCGGCTCTGGCACAGAGGAGGCGCACTGCACCTGCGAGGGCTGCGAGGAGGCGGATTGCTCCTGCCGCTGCGCGAGCAAGGATGCTTGCACCTGCGTACAGTGCAAGCGCGGCACAAAAGAGACAAAAGATGCGAAGGGCAATGTGACTGTTTCCACACAGACGGATGGCACGAAAAGCATGGAAACCCGCAATACCTACACCGCCTCCGGCAACTATTTGGCCAGCACGACGAATTCCGCAGGCGATACGGTATCCTATGGCTATAACGAGAAGAACGGCCAGCTCGATAGCCAGACGGACGGCAACGGCAATACCGTGCAGTATTCCTACAACGCTATGCAGGCGCTGACCAAGGTGTCGCAGCAGGTCGGTTCCAAAACCATGTCCACCGCCTATGGGTATACCAACGACAGGCTTTCGAGCGTGACGCACAATGGATTTTCCTACAAT
>OFLZ01000012.1_pt1 | contig 188998 bp, 171 predicted proteins | sample 1541321 | NCBI WGS metagenome assembly OFLZ01 (sample SAMN04209223, study PRJEB22552) | human gut metagenome | biome: gut; material: feces | host: Homo sapiens | place: USA: Oklahoma | reverse complement strand
TGCTGCTGCTGGTCGGCGCGGTGTTCATCTATACCCCCGGCGACATCGCCGCCACTCAGGTGTTTGGTTTTGACGGTGCTGCCACCTCTGTCTCCACCTGGGTGATTTACGGTGTCATCTTCGTTTATTATCTGATCGCCACCGTGTTCCCCATCGATGCCATCATCGGCCGCATCTATCCCATCTTCGGTGCTATCCTGCTGCTGTCTGCCGTGGGTGTGTTCATCGGCATGTTCGTCAAGGGCTATCCCCTGCTGAACCTGTGGGACAACTGGCAGAGCGCCACCTTCAATTATGGTGAGTATTTCACCGCGCAGCACTTCATTCCTGTGTTCTTCATCACTGTGGCCTGCGGCATTCTCTCCGGCTTCCATTCCACGCAGACCGCTATCATCTCCCGCACCATGAAGAGCGAGAAGCAGGGCCGCATGACCTTCTACAATATGATGATTCTGGAAGGCTTCATTGCCATGATCTGGGCCGCCGCCGCTATGGGCGTGTACAACCTGGGTCTGCAGGAGGTCAATGCCTCTCTGGCCACCGGCACTGTCGGCATCATCTGCCGCGATCTGCTGGGCCCCGTGGGCGGCATCATCGCCCTGCTGGGCGTCATCGTTCTGCCCATCACCTCCGGCGATACCGCGCTGCGTTCTCTGCGCCTGTCCATCTCTGACTCTCTGCACATCGATCAGAGCTCTAAGCCGAAGCGCTTGGGCCTGTCCGCCATCATCTTCGCGCTGGTGGCGGTGATTCTGGTCTTTGCGAAGAGCAGCCCCGATGGATTCAATCTGCTGTGGCGTTACTTCGCATGGTCCAACCAGACCCTGTCCCTGTTCGCATTCCTGGGTATCTCCGTATGGATGTTCGAGAACAGCAAGGCCAAGTGGGTGTGGATCCCCCTGATTCCCGGTGCTTGGTACACCTTTGTTACAGTGACCTTCATTGCCAATGCACAGATCGGCTTCCATATTCCCTGGACGCCCGCCTACATCATCGGTGTCTGCGCTGCTGTGGCTTACGTTGCTATCATTGTCTGGTACGGCAAGAAGCGCGCTGCCCGGCTCCAGAAGCTGTAAGCTGTAACTATTTTTTGAAACAAACCCGTCCCGCCACTTGGCGGGACGGGTTCTTTTTATCCCAAAACCACGCCCATGCCTGTTAGAACCCCCAGCACCGCCGCCATCACGGGCGCTGGGGATCGGCACAGGCGGAAGGACTCCGGCAGCAGTTCGCCGAATACCACGTACAGCATCGCCCCGGATGCTCCGCCCAGTGTGAGCATCTGCAGGCCCGGCCCCATCGTTCCCAGACAGAAGCCCAAAACCGCCCCCAGCACCGTGGGCGCGCCGGCTGCCGCTGTGGTCAGGACTGCCCGTCCTCTGCTGGCACCGCCTGCCGCCAGGGGAACTGCAACAGCCATTCCCTCTGGAATGTTGTGGAGCCCGATCACCAGTGCCATCATTCGCCCATCCTGTCCCGCTTCGGCCAGATCCGCAGCGTAGGAGGCTCCGATTACCATCCCCTCTGGCAGGTTGTGCAGGGCAATAGCGGCTGCCATCACCACACCTGCCAGAAAGAGCCCTCCCCGCTTCGCACCTGCCTGCAGCCCGCTTACCAGCTCCTCCAGGAGCCAGATCCCCCCGCAGCCCGCCAGTACGCTGGCAGATGCCGCAGGAAGCGCGGAGAGCCCTGGCCCCGCCTGAATGGCATCGGTCAGCAGGTCTGCACACACCACAGCAAGCATCATGCCCGCCGCAAAGCTCAGCAGCACACTCACGGTCCTGTCCGTACCTCTGCGGAACAGATAGGCGGCCAGGCCCCCCAGCCCGGTCCCTCCCATGCCTGCCGCGGCCGTGACAGCTATGATCGTACCCACAATCTTCTCTCCCTCCCATAAAGATGGGCCAGGAACACCGCATAAGCGGCATTCCTGGCCTTTCGCGTTCTTCTGTATCCGTTGTCGACTCACAGCAGCATATACAGCAGCAGGAAGATCAGCCCTCCGCCTGCCAGCATGAGATCAAAGGAGAAGGTCTCCTCCGTTAGGAAACGGAGGGGTTTCCGTCCGTATGTGCCGAAGTTCTCGGCCCGCTTCGGCACAAAGATGCCGGGGGCCTTGGTAAAGAGGATCCGCTCCCCCAGCAGCACCAGCCAGTCGCCTACGGAGGCGGCCACCCGGGCGCAGAGGGCCCCCACAAAGGTCAGGGCCGACAGCAGCGGGCGGTATACCAGATTCTCCAAATCCAGCCGGGCCGGCCAGCGGTCCAGATAAACCATGCCATCCGCCTCCCGCCGCATCAGCAGCCCTCGGACCACCAGGAGATAGACTGCTGCGCCAATAGCTAGGGAGATGCATGCACCCTTCAGGTTGACCCAGGCAAAATAATGGACGCTGTGACCAGGATCTGCCCGCAGGAATCGCCCCGCCCATTGGGCCAGAGGCTCCATGGTCAGTCCCGGAGTCAGGCCCAGCACCAGCAGCAGGGCTGCGCCCACACTCAACGCCGCATGGGTGCCCGGGGACATATAGTCCTTCAAGGCCGGCCGTTGGCCAACAGCACGGCTGGAGACAAAAATCGCCACGAACAGCTTTGTCATGTACGCCGCTGTCAGTCCGCCGGAGAGCAGAAACAGCCACTCCACCGTCGTGAACCAACCTGCGGCGGCCCCCGCGTGCTCCAGCACATGGATGTACTCCACGATGCTCTCATGGAGCAGGGTCTTGCTCACATAGCCGGAAAAACCCGGTACGCCTGCAATGGAGGCCGCCCCCACGAAGAACAGGACCTTCAAAACCTGCTTGTTCCGCCCCCAGCCCCGGATGTCATTGAGATTCAGCGAGTGAGTTCCCAGATACACCACACCTGCCGCCACAAACAACACCAGCTTGATGAGGGAGTGGTTCAGCATGTGCAGCACCGTGCCCCAGGCCGCCAGGGCGTTCTCGCCGTTCAGGAAGCCCTGCATGGCTGTGCCCACCAGAATAAAGCCGATCTGGGACATGGAGGAGCAGGCCAGCGTCCGCTTCAGATCGACGGAGAACAGCGCCAGCACAGCTCCCAGCACCATGGTCACCACGCCCAGGGCCAGTACCACTGTATTCCAGGGAAGCTCTGTCCAGAACAGATACCGGCAGAGAATGAGCACACCGAAAACACCGCTCTTGGTCAGGATGCCGGACAGCAGGGCAGACGCCGGTGCCGGCGCCACGGGATGGGCTTTTGGCAGCCAGATGTGCAGGGGGAACATCCCGGCCTTGGCGCCAAATCCCACCAATGCGCATCCACCGGCCACGTACAGGGACCCGCGCTTCTCCGCAGGCAGCGCGGATACCGCCTCCGCCATAGCAGAAAACTCCAGCGTCCCCAGCAGCTGCTGGAGGAGCAGCAGGCCCGCCAGCAGCGCCATGCCGCCGATCACGGCCACAGCCAGATACGTCTGTCCGGCCTGCCGGGCCTCCTCCGTCTCGTTTTGCACCACCCATACATAGGAGGTGAAGGACATCATCTCAAAGAACACGAACAGCGTGAACAGGTCCGCTGCCAGAAACACCCCCATCAGAGCCCCCAGCGTCAACAGCCAGAAAAAGTAGAAACGATTGCAGCCCTCGGCGGCGGCAAAGTAGCTGGGGCAGTTGAGGCCGGTGGCCGCCCACAGGAAGGCGCTCACCAGCGCCAGCAGGCTCCCCAGACTCCCGGCCTGAAGCCGCAGGCCAAAGCCAAAGACCCCCGGCAGCTCCAGGGCAGCCCCGGGCCACAGCAGAAGCAGCAGTGCAGCGGCCAGCTCCACTGCGGGAATGATCTGGATCAGCCAATTCCGGTATCTCCTGTCCCGCCGCCGCAGCGGGAACACCCAGGCAGAGAGCAGCATGGGGAACAGGACCAGAAACAGCAGCAGAATGTTTCCCATCGTCTCCCTCCCTTACCAGTTCCGCGGAACCGCGTTCCATAAAAAGCCGATCACTTCGTTGGACAGCAGCGCCAGAATCACACCGGAGGCGGTCAGCAGCACCAGCGGGATCCACATGGTCCTGGCCGGGTCGTGTACCCGGGCCAGTGCCGCACGGTCCAGCTCTCCCACCGGGAAATAGGCCCGCACCACAATAGTCAGCATGTACAGCGTCGTCAGCAGCGTGGACAGAATCAGCGCGGCGATGCCCGCGTAGGCCAGCGGATTCACCGAGGCCACTGCCGCCTCCGCAATCATCCACTTGCCTGCGAAGCCTCCCAACGGCGGCATTCCGATCAGCGCAAAGGAGGAGACGGTGAATGTGGCAAACACCACCGGCATGGCCCGGCCGAAGTCCTCCATCTCATAGATATACTCCTTCCCGCTCTTGAGAATAATGGCGCCGGCGCAGCAGAACATGGTGATCTTGGTGAATGCGTGGTAGACCATGTGGGTCATGCCGCCCACCATCCCTGCCGGGGTCATCAACGTCAGGGCAAAGAGGATGTAGGAAAGGTTGCTCACCGTGGAAAACGCCAGCCGCCGCTTCAGATGGGGTGTCCGCAGCGCCCGAGCGGAGCCGTAAACAATGGTCACGATAGCCGCCGTCATCACCACCGTCTGGGCCCAGCTTCCCCGCAGGAAATCCGCCCCGAAGCCGTAGTAAATTAGCCGCAGCACTGCGAAGGCGCCGGCCTTGACCACCGCCACTGCATGGAGCAGTGCAGACACCGGCGTAGGTGCCACCGAGGCGTCCGGCAGCCAGCCGTGGAAGGGAAATACTGCCGCCTTCACCCCGAAGCCGAAAAAGGCCGCCACAAACACCAGCTCCAGCGTCCGCTCGTTTCCCGCCGCCAGACTCTGATCCAGAATGCCGCCGTAGGTGAAGTTCAGGTGTCCCACGCCGTAATTCAGCAGAAAGACGATCCCGATAAAGGCAAACGCCGCGCCGGAAAGGGAGTACACCAGATACTTCCGCCCGGCATACCGGGCCTTCTCGTCCATGGCGTGCATCACCAAAGGCAGCGTGGTCAGCGTCAGGACCTCATAGAAGAAATACAGCGTCAGAAAATCCTCGGAATAAGCGATACCCAGCACCACACCGTAGGCCATCAGCCAAAAAGCGAAGAACCGGTTCTCATGCCCCTCGTGGGACATATAGTCCAGCGAGTACGCCGTCACCAGCGGCCACAGCACGGACACGATGGCCCCATAGACCATGGACGCCCCGTCGATCCGCAGGGAGATGGAGAACGCCTCGTTGAATCTCACCATGATGCAGGCCAGAAAGCCGCTCCCATAGAGATAGGTCAGCACGATACAGGCCAGAGACAGTGCTGTCGTCGCCAGGGATGCCGCCATGATATAGATGCTCCGCACCCTCCGGCTCTTGGGCTGCAGGATCAGCAGCGCGATTCCCAGCACGATGGGAACCAGAATGGGCAATGTCAGAAATTGGCGCACAGACGTACCTCCCTTCTCAAAGCTTCCCCACTGTCAGGGGAACAGCCGGGCCGCCAGAAGACCCAGCCAATGCAGCAGGCCGCCGGGCAGCAGACCCATCAGCACCACAGCCGCGGCAAAGGCAATCATGGGCCATGTCATCTGGACTCCCACTTCCCGCCGCTCCGTAATAAAATCCCGGCCGGGGAAGAATCCCTCTGTCACCACCGGCAGCAGGTATCCCGCCGTCAGCAGGGCGGAGACCACCAGCACCACCAGCCCTGCGACGCCAAAGGCCTGGATCGGTGCCTCCAGGCTGGCGGTGAGCAGGTACCACTTGCTCACGAATCCCGCCATGGGCGGAATCCCGATCAGGGAGAGGGCCGCCAGGGTGAAGCACCACATGGTTACCGGCATCCGCCGGCCGATGCCCCGCAGTTGATCCACCCGGGTGCAGTTGGTGGAGAAGATGATGGCGCCCGCCGCCAGGAAGAGCGTATCCTTGGCCAGGGCATGGAAGACCATCTGCAGAAGAGAGGCCTGGACGCCATCCGGCGTCAGCAGCATCAGGCCGAACAGCACATAGGACACCTGGCTCACCGTGGAATAGGCCAGCCGCCGCTTCAGCTGCTTTTCCCGATAGGCCAACATGGACCCCACGAACACCGTGGCCAGCGTCAGCGTCAGCAGCACATATTGGGGCCAGCTGCCCGCCAGAAACTCCGGTCCAAACATATAATAAGTAACCCGGATCACAGCCACCACGCCACCCTTGGTAATGACACCGGAGAGCACGGCTGAGGCTGGGGCCGGCGCCACCGGATGGGCGGCAGGCAGCCAGGACTGCATGGGCATCATGCCCGCCTTGGCCCCGAAGCCAACGATCATCAGACAGTATGCCACCAGCAGCAGCGGCTGGTGCTCTGCAGCCCGGGAGAAATCGATGGCCCCACCCGGCTGAAAATCCGGCACCGTCAAGTAATAGGCGATAAAGAAGTAGCCGGCCAGGGCCATGCCCGCGCCGAATACGGAATACCCCAAGTATTTGAAGCCTGCCCGGCGGGCCGCTGGCGTGGCATTGTGCAGCACCAGCGGCACCGTAATCAGGGACATCATCTCGAAGAACATATACATGGTCACGAAGTTGGCCGCCTGAGCAAGGCCCATCAGTACCCCCAGCGTCATGGTATAAAATCCCATGAACTGGTTGCCCTGCCCCGCATGGCGGATGTAGGGTTTTGTAAAGACCACCACCGGCGCCCAGATGCACACTGCCAGCACCATGAAGAACTTGGACAGCCAGTCGCTGTTCAGCACCAAGCCCAAGTCCCCCTGGATGGTCAGCAGCCACAGCCGCTGGGTGGGCATCGTGCAGTTAGCCAGCACCATCACGGCGGTAATCACGATCAGCGTCACCACCAGCCAGTCACGGTAAGTCTCATTTTTCTGCCGGAATACGAAGATCCCGCCGATCAGCGGCACCAGAATAGGCAGCAGCAACAGCATGGGCGCACTCCCTCACAAACAACAAGTCTCAAATCAGCCGGACACCCGCCTCGATCAGGTCTGTGATCGGGTGGTAAAAAATGCCCAGCACAAAAATTCCCACGATCAGGATGGCGGCAGCCGCGGTGAAGGCCCGGTCCGCAGCCAGCTCCCCCGGATGCACGTCGGCTAGGACCAGCGCCTCATCCTCCGCCGGGGGCTTCACCCAGATGGCCAGCAGCGCCGGAACATAGTACAGTGCGTTCAGCACCGTGGACAGGGCGATGGTCAGCAGGATCATCGCCGTCATACCGGTGGGCACGGCCGCGCTGGCAAAGTAGAGCTTGGAGACAAAGCCGCCGAACAGGGGGATGCCGATCATGGACAGGGCCCCCACAGTGAAGCCCAAGCCCGCCCCAATGTCCCGGTAGGCGCTGCCCCGCAGGTTCTTCAGGCTCTTGTGGTGGCCGCTGACGGCGGAGAGTCTGCCGGCGCAGAGAAACAGCAGCGGCTTGCAGCAGGCATGGACCAGGATATGGAAACAGGAGGCGATCAGCCCCTCGATGCTCCCCAGGCCCACACCCATGAAGATATACCCCACCTGCGCCACGGAGGAATACGCCAGCATCCGCTTGATATGGTTCTCCCGCATAGCAGCCAGAGAGCCCAGAATCATTCCCAGCAGCCCAAAGGCCAGGATCACGTCGGTGACTCCCAGCTCCACCATCAGCTCCATGGAGAAAACCCGCAGGATCATCACCAGCAGCAGCACGATGTACCCCTTCAGCACCAAGCCGGACAAGATGGCGGAGGACGCTGTGGTGGCGCCGCCGTGGGCATCCGGCAGCCACAGGTGGAAGGGGAACATGGCGCTCTTGACGCCCAGCCCCGCCACCAGCAGCCCTACAGCCACCGTCAGCGGGAGCGTGTAGCTCTCCGAGAGCCGCAGCTCCGCCACTGCCTCCGCCAGAGAGGGCATCAGCAGATAGCCGGTGATGCTGTTCAAAATGGTCAGCCCGATCAGGAACAGCCCGGACCCCACCAGGCTCATGAACAGGTACCGGATGGTGGCGATCAGATTGGGGCCGTTGTCCTTGGCCATCACCAGCGCGCAGGCCGCGATGGTGCTGGTCTCGATGAACACATACCCGGTGAACATGTCGTTGGTGTAGGTCAGTGCCAACAGGGACGCCTCCAGCATGTTCACCATGACAAAGTAAAACTTCTGCTTCTCCGGCAGGATGTCCTGAAACAGGTCCCGCCGCCCGCCCGCCAGAGCAAGGGCCATCACCAGGGAGAACACGGCGGCCAGCAGTGCCTGAAGCGGCCCGCAGTTGATGGCGTTGCCGTACGGCGCCAGAAATCGCCCCATGGCGTAGGTGAAGCTCACTCCCTCTGCATAGGTGTATTCCAGTACCCAGCCGTTCAGCAGCGCGGATGCAGCGCACACTCCGATGGTGATCCAGTAGCTGATCCGCCCGCTGCGGATGGCCGCGGTCACGATGGCCGCCAGGATAGCCAGAAAAATCGAAAAGAAGGGAAAGTTCTCCACAAACGGCCGCATCAGTCGTCCTCCTTCTTGGCCCGCTCCAGCAGTTCCCGCATCTCAATGGTGCCATAGCGGCGGTAGATCCGCTGGATCAACGCCAGGGAAAACGCCGTGATGGACACAGATACCACAATGCCGGTCAGCACCAGGCCGCTGGGAATCGGATTGATGTACAGCGGGTCGAAGCCCCGGTCCCCCACGATGGGCGCGACGCCCCCGTCAATATACCCCAGCGAGGCCAGCAGCAGGAAGACGGCCGAGTCCATGATGTTGAATCCGATCACCTTGCGCAGCAGATTCTGCTGCAGCATCAGATTCGTGAAGCCGATGCCAAACAGGATGACAGCAGTGACCGCGTAGCGGTTCTGGATGATCTCCTCCAGCATTCTCTTCTCCGCCTCCTCTCAGATCTCTCCCCTGGAAAACAGGGCGTAGAATCCATATACGGTGCAGGCCACCACCAGCCCCACCGCCAGGTCGATCAGCAGGATCATCCCGGTGAGGTAATTGGGCAGGCCGTTGGCCCCGATGAAGATGTAAACGCCGTACAGCACAGCATACAGCAGCAGACCGAAGGTCCGCACCGCGCTGTACCGCCTCTGGTTCATCAGCACCCGCGTGTGTCCGGGGCCAAAGGCAGCGGAAAACAGGATCAGTCCCGCCCCCAGGATAGTCCCGCCGGAAAACCCGCCGCCCGGCGACGTCTCGCCGTTCAGCAGCACATAGATGGCAAAAAGGAAAATAAAAGGAAGCAGCACCCAGGCCACCTGCTTGAGGATCAGGTCAGAGCGGCCCTGCACGGCGGTCTCCTCCCGCTCCATCTGCTGGAGCTCATGCTCGCTGGTGTTCTTCCGGTCCCGCAGCAGCAGGATCATCACCGCCGACACCGCCAGAAACAGCACGCAGCTCTCCCCCAAAGTATCGAAGCCGCGGTAGCCGATAATCATGGCCGTCACCACGTTCTCAGAGCCCGTCTCCTCTTCGCTGTGCTCCAGATATCGCTCCGCCACCTCGTTGTTGATGGGGTTGTCTTCCTGGCCGAATCCGGGCATGTTCATCACTGTGGTGAACAGGATAATTCCCAGCGCCACGCAGATCACCGCCGCGGCGATGGGATACCAGTTGAAAAACTTCCGCAGCCGGTCCTTTTCCCGCCGCTCGAACTCCTCCTCTGACGGGCGGAATTCCCGGTGGGGGCGCTGCTCCATGACGAACAGTGTCCGGTCCTTAGGCTCCCGATCTCCGTCCACCCAGGAGATAAACTGTTTCAGCCGGTCCGGCTGCTCCTCTTTTTTACTCATCCCGTGTCCCCTTCAGCGCGTGGATCTTCTTCAGCGTCAGGAAAAAGAGGATGCTGGTCACACCGGCGCCCACAGCCGCCTCCGTAATGGCCAGATCCGGGCTCTGGAGCAGGCTCCACAGCACCGCCATCATCAGGGACAGCGCCATATACACGATTACCGATGCCAGCAGCCGCTTGCACAGCGGCGCTGCAATAGCACACACGATCACCCCGACCAGCAGGATGTATTCCAGAACGATCATCGTACCTCCACCTCGCATTCCTTTTCCAAATCCGGGACTGTGGATACCTCCATCTCCGCGACCAGATGGCTGCACACCGGACTGGTCAGCCATAAAAACACAAAGATCAGCAGCGTCTTTGCGGCGGACAGGGACCAGCCGTGCAGCAGCATCAGCCCGATCAGAACGCAGAAGATACCCAGGGAGTCCCCCACTGCGGCGGCGTGCATCCGGTTGAGCACATAATCGAACCGGAACAGCCCCAGCACAGCGGAGAAAAACACGAACAGGCCGAACAGGAAACATGCCAGCCCGGCTGCGGTCACCAGATTATCGATCATGGGCGTTTCCTCCCGTCTTCTCCCGCTCCGGGCGTTTCCGCCGCCGGGCCGCCACCAGACGGGAGACCACCACCACCGCCAGAAAGCTCAGCAGCGCGAACACCAGGGCCACATCCACCAGAAAGTCCTCCCGCAGCCAGACGGAGAGCAGCACCAGCTCCGCGATCACCAGCGTACTGATGACATTCACGGCCACGATGCGGTCCGTAAACCGGGGGCCCAGCACCGCCCGCACCAGCGTCGCCAGGATCAGCAGCGCCAGCACCACGGCGCCCGCGGTCAGCACCCAGGTCCTCACTTGTTCCATTGGGCCGCCTCCATCCTCTCCAGCCGCTGCTGGAAGGAACTGTCCTCAATCCCCTCTGCCAGCGGCGTGTCCAGTGTGTGCACCAGCATCCGGCCGTCCTCGGCCCGCACGGTGATTGTCCCCGCGGTGAGCGTGATCGAGTCTGCCAGCATCGCCCTGCGGCGGTCTGTCTTCAGCGGGGTGTGGAACCACACCAGCTTGGGCTCGATGCCCTTGGGGCGGGTGTAGATGATCCGCATGATTACCAGTCCGGCCTTCAGCATCTCCGCCAGCAGGTGAGCAAAATACCGCGCCATGGCCCAGATTCTGGAAGGACTGCCGCAGAACACCCGCCACTGATAGCCCAGCACCCGCTTGCAGAACCAGGAGATCAGCGCCGAGACTGCAACGCCCCACAGGCAGGTATGGACACTGATCCCGCCGGACAGCAACAGCCACAGCAGGAAAAACAGCAGGAACATCGCTTTGCCTCCCTCTTTGCGCTGTATACAAAAAGAGACGTCTCAGCAAGTGGTGTGTTTCCTCCCTCAACGGCGGATGGCACACGCTTGTTGGACGTCATCGTCTACCCGTTTTTCGTTAAAAAACGCACAAGCTTTAACATTATTTTAACGATTCTCCACGTCTCTGTCAACTATTTCAGCGGTTTTGACCCTCCTGGCACGCCGGAAAATATCCACAAATCTCTGAATCAAATTTCGGCGTTCTGACAAAGCGTCACAATTCTTCCAAATGTGCTCTGTCAAGCAGCCGTCTCTTCCGTCATATTTTCCAACTCCCTCCAGTGGGCACCGCATATCCCCACCCCGGCCTGCATAGTCTCCAAAGGAGGTGATGTCCAACATGACGATCCATGTGGTCCAAGCCGGCGAGACGGTCGGCTCCATCGCGGAATCCTACGGCGTCGATCCCGCCCGCCTGGCCGCGGACAACGCCGTGCCCCCCAGCGGCGCCCTGGCGGTGGGACAAACTCTGGTGGTCCGCTTTCCCCGCCAGGTCCACGCTGTCCGGGCCGGGGAGACCCTGGCTTCCATCGCGGAGGCATACGGCACCACAGTCCGCCGCCTCTGGCAAAACAACTGGCCTCTGGGCGGCGGAGCAGCCCTCCAGCCCGGACAGGTCCTGGTGATCTCCTACTTTGACGAGCCCCTGGGCGCCGCCGCCTTCAACGGTTATGCCTACCCCTACATTGATATGTCCCTTCTGGATGCGGAGCTTCCCTATCTCACCTATCTGACCCCTTTCACCTACGGGATCACCGCCGACGGCGATTTGCTCCAGCTGGAGGATGACGCTCTCCTCTCCGCTGCCCGTCAGCGGGGCGTCCGCCCGGTGATGCATCTGTCCACCATGACAGAAACCGGTCAGTTCGACACCCAGCGGGCCACCCTGGTCCTGACAGACAGCGCCGTCCAGGACCGCCTAGTGGATCAGGTCCAGCAGACACTCCGCCGCCGTGGCTACGCCGGGCTGGATGTGGACTTTGAATTTCTCCCCGGCCAGCTGGCGGCGGCCTACGCCGCCTTTCTCGCCCGCCTGCGGCGGCTCCTGAACTCCCAGGGCTTCTTTCTCTGGGCCGCTCTGGCCCCCAAGACCTCCGCCCGGCAGGCGGGACTTCTGTACGAGGGGCACGACTATGCCGCTGTGGGTGCCGCTGTGGACGGCGTGCTTCTGATGACCTATGAGTGGGGCTACACCGCAGGACCGCCCATGGCGGTATCCCCCCTGCCCAACGTCCGAACCGTGCTGGACTACGCCGTGACGGAGATCCCGCCGGAGAAGATCTTCCTGGGCCTTTCCAACTACGGCTACGATTGGCCCCTGCCCTTTGTCCAGGGCGTCACCCGGGCGCCCTCCATCTCCAATCAGCGGGCCATCGAGCTGGCCATTGAACATGATGTGGCCATCCAGTACGATGAGACGGCCCAGGCCCCCTTCTTTCACTACACCGCAGCAGACGGCACAATTCACGAAGTCTGGTTTGAAGACGCCCGCAGTCTTTCCGCCCGTCTGTCCCTGATCGCGGAATACGGTTTCCAGGGTGCCGGCATCTGGAACCTGATGCGCCCCTTCTCCCAGCTCTGGCTGGTCATATCCTCTCTGTATCATATTGAGGATTGATTCCCCTGCGGAGTATTTGAAAAAGCACTTGACTTGGAGTAGACTCCAAGTGCTAAAGTGTTCTCATCAAAAGACAGCGCCCCGCAGGCGCAAAGGAGGCTTTTCAGTATGGCGCTTTCCGCATCTGCCAAAGACTATTTGTCCCGTTTCTTTCCTGGCCCTCCTTCCCCGCTGTGGGAAACGGATCCGGAGTTTATGGAGCTCTTCGCCAATTTCGCCCTGGACGAGGTGGTGAACCAGGGGGACCTGGATGACGCCGCCAGGATGATGGCCATTCTCGCTGCCCTACTGGGCTGCCAGGGTGTGGAGGAATACCGCGTGCTGCTGCCCGCCGCCCTGCGGGCCGGCGTCACCCCTGTCCAGGTAAAGGAGATTCTCTATCAATCCGTGGCCTATCTGGGGATCGGCCGGGTGCGTCCCTTTTTCTCCGTGACGAATCAGGTGCTGACGGAGCAGGGCGTCGCCCTGCCGTTGGAGCCCGGCTCCACCACCACGGCAGAGACCCGGCTGGCCGCGGGCAACCAGGCCCAGGTGGATATCTTCGGTGAGGGGATGCGGGGCTTTCAGAACAGCGGCCCGGAGGAAAGCCGCCACATCAACCGCTGGCTGGCGGACAACTGCTTCGGCGACTACTACACCCGCGGGGGGCTGGACTATAAGCAGCGGGAAATGATCACCTTCTGCTTCCTGGCCGCCCTGGGCGGCTGCGAACCCCAGCTCACCAGCCACGCCGGTGCCAATCTGAGGATTGGAAACGACAATGCCTTCCTGATCCAGGTCATCTCCCAGTGCCTGCCCTACATCGGCTATCCCCGCAGCCTGAACGCCCTGCGGTGTGTGAACGACGCGGCCCAGGCCGCCCGCTGAGAGGAGCACGGCCATGACCATCGCCGAAGTGAGCAGGAAGTATGATATTTCAGCGGACACCCTTCGCTACTACGAGCGCATCGGCCTGATCCCGCCTGTCCCTCGCACCAGGGGCGGCCTGCGGGACTACGGGGAGGAGTCCTGCGGCTGGATCCAGCTGATGAAGTGCATGCGGGCCGCCGGGGTGCAGATCGAAGCCCTGATCGAATATGTGGACCTGTTCCAGCAGGGAGACGCCACCCTGGACGCCCGCAAGGCCCTGCTGGTAGAACAGCGGGACCAGCTGGTGTCCCGGATGGCGGAGATGCAGGCCTCTCTGGACCTGCTGAATCAGAAAATCGACCGGTACGAGCAGGGTATGATGACAGCTGAACAGCAGCTCCGCCGTCTTCACGCGGAGCGCGAAGGCGCCTGAGAGGCCCAAAAAGAACAATATACTGTCGAAGTTCGACAGTATATTGTCCTTTTATCCTTTATTGGAGCGTTTCAGCGGCCGTCTGCTCCAGGCCAGCCACAGCGCCCAGGACGCCGCCGCGCTGGAGGCCAGCACGGCCAGGAAATGCCCCATGCTGTTCTCCACCAGCGGACCTTCCAGGCCCAGCACCTCCGCGCCGCCCCGGACCAGCACGATGCACCAGGGGTGCAGGACATAGATCAGTGAAGAGAGCTTGCGGCAGCTCCGCCTCTCTCCGCGATTCAGCCCCAGCAGAAGGGAAAACAGGCAAACCATCACCAGCGGCAGCAGCATGTACATGCTGTCGTGCCGCTGGACCTGAAGCCCATGGAGCCAAAGCCCCTCTGCGGTCATGGCCGCGAAGGCGGCGCACAGGCCTGCAGCGGAGGTCCTCACGCTCCACCGCACACCGGCGGCTCCCAGCAGCAAAAATAGCGGCGTGAAAAACAGTCCGTTCCGCGTATAGGCAAAGATTTGGAAAATCCCCCCGTACAGCGCCTCCAGCGCCGGGAGCTGGCAAGTCAGTCCATAATAGCTGTCTCCGCCCAGGCCCACCAGGTAAAGGAGCCCGGCCGCGGTCAACGCCGTCCGGGGGCCCAGCCGGAGCAGCCCCCTGGCCACTAGAACACCCAGAATCACGCCTGGAAAATACCACAGGTGATAGAAGGTCCCATCCAGCAGGAGCTTTTTGACCCACTCCGCTGGCCCATAGCCGCCGTTGTACCAGTTCAACGGCAGATACAGCAGCACCGCCGCCCCGTAGAGCAGACAGGTCTTTTTCAGAAAGGCGCCGGTCCTGCGCCACTGGTCCTTTGCCAGAAAATAGCCGCTGACCATCAGGAAAAACGGCACCGCCACCCGGGCCAGCACCCGGGTGAACCAGAAGTCCCACAATGGGGAAACAGACACCAGCGGGGAGGTGTGGTTCGCCACCACCAGCACCACCGCCGCCAGACGGAAGAGATCCAACGCCGCGCCCCGGCGTCCGTCTGCCATACCTACACCTCCCAAGCTGTCACGACAAATCCGTTCCGGTTGTCGCCGGAGACCTGGCAGCAGCCCTCCGGCAAGCGGAGCTCCGTCTCATCGCCGGCGCAGGGCATGTAAAACACCCGTGCGCTCCGCCCATGTTCCAGGCGGCACGTCCTGGGCGCTGTCTGCACCCAGTCCAGATACTCCTCCAGGCACAGGCCCTCCCGCTCCATCAGCAGGGCATGAGGCGTCCCCACATACCGATAGTGCCACGGCTCACAGGCGATACCGGTCAGGGACTCCTTTTCCCGGTGGTACCGCTGGATGAAGCCGTACCGGGGCGCCAGTCGCCGGAACCGCCCGCAGGCGCCTTCCTCCGGAAAATCGGGCCGGATGAAGTCGATCTCCCGCGCTGCCCGGCCCAGGTCGATGGCAAGCCCCGTCTGGTGTTCGCTGCACCCGGGGACCGCCACATACTGCCGGGTGAACGCCTCTCCCCGTCTTTGCAGGGTGTCCTCCCAAATGGCCTGCTGCTCCGCCTGACTGCGCCAGCCGGAGACCGGCACGATCTCCCGCGCCCCGCCTGCTGCCTGGATGCAGGCGGCCAGCAGCCGGGCGGCCTGCCGCTCCAGCAGGATATTGGGATACCGCTCGTCCGCTGCTGTCAGCAGCTGCCGCGGCTCCTCCGCCAGGGGATGCTGACGGTTCACCAGCACCAGCGGCCCGGAGCGCATCTGCCGCCGGCTGTACCGCGCCGCCCTCATAGCTCGGCCCCCAGCTGGATCAGGCGGCTCACCAGCTCCCGGAAGGGGATGCCGGCGGCACGCATCATGGCAGGATAGCGGCTGTGGGGCGTGAAGCCCGGGATCGTGTTCACCTCGTTGAACACAATCTCCCCCCAGGGGGTGAGGAACAGGTCCACCCTGGCAAATCCCCGGCAGCCCAGTGCCCGGTAGAGGACCTTCGCCGTCTCCCGGATCTCCGCTGCCTTTTGCGGGGCGATCCGGGCGGGGCAGTGGATAGCCGATGTCTGGAGGGTGTATTTCTCCGTATAGTTGAAGAAGCCCCGGGACAGCTCCACCTCATCCACCGCCCCGACGGTGAGCTCCCGGTTCCCCAGCACCGCACAGCCCACCTCAAAGCCGGGAATGGCCTCCTCCAGCAAAATCTCGCCGTCGTGGCGGAAGGCCGCCTCCACCGCCGGAGCCAGCTGTGCCGGCTCCTCCACCCGGCTCACGCCGAAGGAAGAACCCGCCCGCACCGGCTTGACAAACAGCGGCCAGCCCAGTGTTTCGGCTGCCGTCCGGAGCTCCTCAAAGGCACAGTCCTCCGGGAAGAGACGGCTCCGGGGCACCCGTACCCCCGCCAGGGCCGCCAGCTTGTGGGCTCGGTCCTTGTCCATGCACAGGGCGCTGGACAGCGTCCCGCAGCCTACCAGGGGCACACCGGCCAATTCCAGCGCCCCCTGAACCGTGCCGTCCTCACCGTTCCTGCCGTGGAGAACCGGGAAGGCCAAGTCAAAAGCCACTTCCCGGCCGGAGCCGTCCAACAGCACCAGGGCCCGGTTCCCCCGGTCCAGCCGCAGAGTGCAGGGCACGCACGCCGCCTCCCGCTGCCATCTTCCACCGGGAATGGCATCCAGCGGCCCTGTGTAAACATACCACGCCCCCTCCCGGGTGATCCCTACCGGGATGGGGCAGTACCGCTCCGGGTCCATGTGCGTCAGCACGCCGTAGGCGGACTGCAGAGACACCTCATGCTCTGAAGAGCATCCGCCGAACAGCACCAATATCCGCAATCTTTCCATCTCATGTCCTTTCCGGCGCCCAGCGCCTTTCCTGATGGAAAGATCGTATCAGATTCGCTTCCCGCAGATCTGTGGACGTTCCTGCAAACCTCCTGTGATTTTCCTGCGGAAATCTTACGAATTTCTTGCGGCGGCCTCCTGCAGGGGCAGGCGGACGGTAAAGGTGATCCGGTTGTCCGCGCTGGCAGCCCGGATCGTCCCGCCGTGGAGGGCAAGGATTTCCTTGGCTATGGCCAAGCCAAGGCCCGCGCCGCCCGTGCGGGTGGCGCGGGAGCTGTCCAGCCGGAAGAACTGGTCGAAGATGCGCTCCAGCTTCTCCGCCGGAATGGTCCGCCCCTCGTTGGTAAACGTCAGGACCACGGTATCCGCCTCCTGCTGTCCGGTGATCCGGACTGTGGACCCCGGGAAGCTGTAATGGAAGGCGTTGCGCAGCAGGTTATCGAACACCCGGGCCAGCTTGTCCGGGTCGCAGTCGTATGCCAGACGGGGCGGCAGCTCCAGTTCACACCGCAGGTCCTTTTCCGCGAACTGGGGGGCAAACTCACTGGCCACCTGCTCCAGCATCCGGGTCAGGTCCGTAGGCTGCTTCTCCAGCTCCAGATGGGTCAGGCTGAAGCGGGTGATGTCAAAGAACTCATTGATGAGGTCCTCCAGCCGCTCCGCCTTCTCCAGGGCGATGCCGGTATACCGGCTCCGCAGCTCCGGGGAGAGCTGCGGCTCGTCCCGCAGCAGCGTAAGGTAGCCGATGACGCTGGTGAGCGGCGTCTTCAAATCATGGGCCAGATAGACCACCAGATCGTTTTTCCGCTGCTCTGCCTCCCGGGCAGCCCGGGCGTCCCGCAGGGCCCGTTCCCGGACGGCGTTCAGCTGCCCCTCCAGGTCCTCCATAGGCTCCGGCAGCTCAATGGGCTCCTCTCCCGGCTGGGCCAGCTGCTCTGCCGCCGCGGCCAGCGTGTCCACCAGCCGCATGGGGCGGGCAATGAAGGAATAGCTGATAGCCACCCAGCCCAGCAGGATGACCAGCATACACACAAAGACGATGTAATCCCGTACCCAGTTGAGGAACTGGTAGAGCGGATCCCACGCATACCACGTAAAGGCGCTGCATACCAGATACCCCAGGAAGACCGCCGCCAGCACCACCGTCACCCAGGCCGTCAGCGCCAGCAGATAGAATCCCCAGGTCCGCAGGGCCCGGCGGCGGCCCCGGTCCGACAGCGGGGGCCGTTCTCTTCTCTTATTCAATGGTATACCCCACCCCCCAGACCGTCTTGATGAACTTCGGCTTCCGGCTTGGCTCGTGCATCTTCTCCCGCAGGCGGGCGATGTGGCTCATGACCGTGTTGTTGCTGTCCATGTACTTCTCGCCCCACACCGCCTCAAACAGCTCCTCACTGGGCACCACCTGTCCCCGGTGCTCGCAGAGATACCAGAGAATGGCAAACTCCAGCGGCGTCAGCGCCAGCTCCTCGCCGAAGAGAACGCACTTATGCGTGGTCCTGGAGATCTGCAGCCCCCGGAAGTCATGCTCCGCGGTCTCCCTGGGTTCCGCCGCCTCGCCGGTGTTGTACCGGGTATAGCGCCGCAGCTGGGTCTTCACCCGGGCCACCAGCTCCAGCGGATTAAAGGGCTTGGTAATGTAGTCATCCGCCCCCAGGGTCAGGCCCATGATCTTGTCCATGTCCTCCACCCGGGCGGTGAGCATGAGGATGGGAAAGAGGTGTTCCTCCCGGATCTTCTGGCACAGGGTAAAGCCGTCCAGGTCCGGGAGCATCACGTCCAGAATGGCCAGATCCAAATGCTGCCGCGCCACGCAGGTCAGCGCCGCCTCCCCGCTGCCGCACTTGTACACTGTGTAGCCCTCATTTTTCAGGCAGACCTCCACCAGATCCGCAATCGCCGCTTCGTCATCCACCACCAGGATCTCCGCCATGCCTTCGCCTCCGCTCTTTTCTTGCGTGATGCATCCATTATACCAGACCCGACAGGGAATGCAAACCGGCCTTTTCCGTCCCGGCGTGAAAAAGGCAGAGCCGCCAACAGACGGCTCCGCCCAGTTGCGTCAAAAGTGCAGGAACTTCTGTACATCCCGGTCCGCGCCCAGAACCAGCATCGTCTCCCCCTCCCGGAAGCAGTAGTCGCCGCCCGGAATGGGAATGAGCTCCTCCCCCCGCTTGGCCGCCAGGATGTTGATATTGTGCCGCTGGCGCACCCCCAGCTGGCCGATGGTCTTGCCCACCCAGGCCGGCGGCACCGCCGTCTCGTAAATGGCGTGGTCCGGCGTCAGCTGGATGTAGTCAAAGATATGGTCGGAGCTGTACCGCACCGCCGCCCAGCTGGCGGTCTCCCGCTCCGGATAGACCACGTCGTCCGCGCCGTTGCGCAGCAGGAATTTGGCGTGGACATCCCGCGCCGCCCTGGACAGGACGAAGCGCGCCCCCTGCTCCTTCAGCAGGGCCGTGGTCTCCAGAGAGCTCTGGAAGTCGTCACCAATAGCCACCACGCACAGGTCAAAGTTCCGCACCCCCAGGGAGGCGATGAACGCCTCGCTGGTGCTGTCCCCGATCTGCGCGTGGGTCACCAGGTCCAGCGCGTCGTTGACCCGCTCCTCGTTTTTGTCCACCGCCAGCACCTCGTGGTGCAGCTCCTGAAGCTTGGCGGCCATGTGCCGCCCGAAGCGGCCCAATCCGATCAGCAGTACCGATTTCATCCTCACACGTCCTTTCTCAAGCGTACCGCTCAGCCCACAGTGACCCGCTCCTGGGGCAGCTGCGCCGGGGCGGCGCCGCTGTCCGGCAGGACGGCGTAGATCAGCGTCAGGCCGCCCACGCGGCCAAAGTACATCAAAAAGATCAGAATCAACCGGGAGACGCCGCCCAATCCCGGGGTCACCCCCAGCGTCAGCCCCACGGTCCCGAGGGCGGAGGCGGTTTCAAACAGCGCCGCCTCCAGGGAGATGTCCTCCACGCAGCAGATGGCCATACCGCCCAGCAGAAACAGCCCCAGATACATCATAAGGACCGCGGCGGCGCTGCGCAGTGTCTCCGTGGGGAGGCGGCGGCCGAAGCACTGGAGATCCGCCCGCCGGCGGAACACCGCCCGGGCCGCCAGCACAAATACCGCCAGAGTGGTGACCTTGAATCCGCCGGCTGTGGAGCCGGGGGAGCCACCCACCAGCATCAGCAGCGTAATCAGCAGCCGGGAGGGCTCGCTCAGCTGGGAGAGGTCCAGGGTGTTGTACCCTGCGGTCCGGGGGGTGACCGCCTGAAACAGCGCCCCCTGGACCTTCTCCCCCAGGGTCAGCGTCTGCCACTGGGGCAGCCGGAGCTCATAGAGCAGGAAGAACAGCGCCGGCAGCAGGATCAGTGCCGCAGTCACCGCCAGCACCAGCTTGCTCTGAAGGCAGTAGGCCCGCAGGTGCCACTTGTGCTCCCGCACGTCTCCCCAGGTGAGGAACCCGATGCCGCCCAGGACAATCAGCCCCATCACGGTGAAATTCACCAGTGGGTCCCCCGCATAGCCGGTCAGGGAGACGAAGGGCGTGCCCGCCGCCCCCATCAGGTCGAACCCGGCGTTGCAGAAGGAGGACACCGCATGAAACACCGCGTACCAGAGTCCCCGGAACAGCCCCATCTCCGGGCAGAACCGCAGAGCCAGCAGCAACGTCCCCGTCCCCTCCAGGACCAGCGTCACCGCCAGAATGAAGCGGGTCCGGCGAACGATGCCCCCCACCTGGGGTGCGGAGATGGACTCCTGCATCACCCACCGCTCCTTCAGCCCGATCCGCCGCCCGGCCAGCATGGAGATGGCCGCCGCCGCGGTCACCACACCCATGCCGCCAATCTGAATCAGCATGAGGATCACCGCCTGGCCGAAGCCGGACCAGTACAGCGCCGTGTCCTGGACCACCAGTCCTGTCACGCAGGTGGCGGAGGTGGCGGTGAACAGCGCGTCGAAAAAGGCGGCGCCCTGCCCGTCCCGGGTGGAGATGGGCAGGGTCAGCAGTAGTGCTCCCGCCAAAATCAGCAGCGCAAAGCCGATCAGGATGATCCGCGCCGGCGCCATGTGGTTTTTTCTGCGCATGAACACAGCGATCCCTCTTTCCGTTTTATCAGAAGCCGCCCGTGGACAGCAGGACCATGATAACACGGATGGGCCCGCCGGTCTGTAAAAAGGCGGCCCCTGCCGTTTGGTTCCCGTTAAAGTTTTCCCAAAAAGGGACTTTGCAGCACGCCCATTGTAGCACAGCGCCTCCCGCCCGTCCACCGCTTTTTTCCCGGCTGCCGTTGCATTTTCTGCAGTCCGTGATATAATGGTTAGATAGAACAAACAAGGACGTTTCGTCCGCTGCAGAAAGGAAGCGCATACAATGCTGAACGAAAAAGTATCCCAGCTGTTGAACGATCAGGTGAACAAGGAATTCTACTCTGCGTATCTGTATCTCCAGTTCTCCAATTTCTATGTGGAGCAGGGCCTTGCCGGTTTTGCCAACTGGTACAAGGTCCAGGCCCAGGAGGAGCGGGACCACGCCATGCTGATGCTCCAGTATCTCCAGAACAACGACGTGCCCGTAACGCTGGAGGCCGTCGCCAAACCGGATGCGGAGCTGAAAGCCAACATGGACCCCCTGAAGGCCGGTCTCGCCCACGAGCAGTATGTCACCTCCCTGATCCACGCCATCTATGAAGCCGCATACGAGGCCAGGGATTTCCGCACCATGCAGTTTTTGGACTGGTTCGTGAAGGAGCAGGGTGAGGAGGAGACCAACGCCACCGATCTCATCAAGAAGATGGAGCTGTTCGGCTCGGACCCCAAGGGGCTCTATATGCTGGACCAGGAGCTGGCGGCCCGGACCTATGCCGCCCCCTCCCTGACCCTGTGACCCGCGATCCCGCGACCCACGCACGGCGGCCTGTCCGCCGTGCGTTTCTTCTGCCCGCTCTGGACGGCGGCGGCCGCCCGTGGTATACTGGGCGCAGTTTGATCCCAAGGAGGTTCCCCGATGAAAGACCTGCTGATCGTGGAGGATGACCCGACTCTGGGCGAGGGTATCCGCCTGGCCCTCCAGGCGCCGGAGCTCCGCCCCCAGCTCTGCCGGTCCCTGGCGGATGCCGGGGAGCTGCTCTCCCGCCGGAGCTTCGACCTGCTGATCCTGGACATCAACCTGCCTGACGGCAATGGACTGGACCTCCTCCGTGCCCTCCGGCGGGAGAGTGAGGTTCCCGTAATCCTGTTGACTGCCAATGACCTGGAGACAGACATCGTGGCAGGTCTGGAGCTGGGGGCGGATGACTATATCACCAAGCCCTTCTCTCTGGCGGTGCTGCGGGCCAGGGTGAATACTCAGCTACGCCGGACCGCCGCCCCCCGGGCGGAACGGGTGCAGCTGGACGGCTTCACCTTCGATTTCGGCCGGATGGAGTTCTCCCGGAACGGCGTTCCGGTGGAGCTCAGCAAGACGGAACAGAAGCTGCTGCGGCTGCTGGTGGAGCACCGGGGCCAAACCCTTACCCGGGCCGCCCTGGTGGACCGGATCTGGACGGACGGGGCGGAGTATGTGGACGAAAACGCCCTCTCCGTCACAGTGAAGCGGCTGCGGGACAAGCTGGAAGACATGCCGTCCAAGCCCCGCTATATCAAGACCGTGTACGGCCTGGGCTACACATGGGCGGTGAACTGACATGACAGTGGAATACACCCTGCTGGCCCTGGCGGTTCCGGCCCTGCTGGCAGCGGCAGGATTCGCCGTCTGGACCCGCCTGCGGACCCGCCGGATGCTGGACACTCTGGGCAAGATGCTGGATGACGCCATCCGGGGCGAGTTCCGGGAGTCCCTCTATGACGAGAGCCGCCTCTCCGCCCTGGAGACCCGGATGGCCCACTATCTCTCCGCATCCGCCGTATCGGCCAAAAATCTGGCGGAGGAGAAGGACGCCATTAAGACCCTGATCGGGGACATCTCCCACCAGACTAAGACTCCCATCGCCAACCTCCTGCTGTATGCCCAGCTGCTGGAGGAGCAGGACCTGCCGCCGGAGAGCCGGGAGTATGTCTCCGCTCTGGAGCATCAGGCGGAGAAGCTGCGGTTCCTCATCGACGCGCTGGTCAAAACCTCCCGGCTAGAGAGCGGCGTCCTTGCCATGACGCCCAAGCGTCATGGCATCCAACAGCTGTTGGATACCGCCTCGGCCCAGGCCGCTCCCGGAGCGGAGGCCAAAGCGATCACCCTGACGGTAGAGCCCACGGACCTGACCGCCCGGTTCGACCCCAAGTGGACGGCGGAGGCCCTGTATAATCTGGTGGACAACGCGGTGAAATACACCCCGGCAGGCGGCGCCGTCACCCTCCGGGCCGTGGGGTATGAGCTGTTCTGCCGCGTGGACGTGACGGACACCGGCCCCGGCATCCCGGAGTCCGAGCAGGCCAGGATCTTCCAGCGGTTCTACCGCTCCCCCTCCGCCAGCGAGGCGGAGGGCGTGGGAATCGGCTTGTATCTGGCCCGCCAGATCGCCGCCGGTCAGGGCGGATACCTGAAGGTCAGCAGCCGCCCCGGGGAGGGGAGCACCTTCTCCCTGTTCCTGCCGAGGGCGGAGGAGAGGACGTAGAAGGCGGCGCGTTCCGGCCCGGACATCCCAAATCTTTCAGAACTGTTAGATTTCAGAAAGAATGTGGAAAGATTTCTTTGGTACAGTCTGTATTGTCGAAAGGCAATACAGACTTTTCCTTGGAGGAATGAACAATGACGATCTTGGAAACAAAGGATCTGCGGAAGGTATATGGCTCCGGCGATACGGAGGTCCGGGCCCTGGACGGGGTCGATCTGACCGTGGAAAAGGGCGAATTCGTGGCGGTGGTGGGCACCTCCGGCTCCGGCAAGTCCACCCTGCTCCACATGCTGGGCGGGCTGGACCGCCCCACCGGCGGCACCGTCACGGTGGACGGCAAAGAACTCTCTGCCATGCGCGATGAGGAACTGACCATCTTCCGGCGGCGGAAGATCGGCTTTGTGTTCCAGAACTACAACCTGGTGCCGGTGCTGAACGTGTATGAGAACATCGTCCTGCCCATCCAGCTGGACGGCAACGCGCCGGACAAAGCCTATGTGGAACGGATCATTGAGACGCTGGGGCTGGAGGCAAAGCTCCAAAACCTGCCCAACAACCTCTCCGGCGGCCAGCAGCAGCGGGTGGCCATCGCCCGGGCTCTGGCGGCCAAGCCCGCCATCATCCTGGCGGATGAGCCCACCGGCAACCTGGACTCCGCCACCAGCCTGGACGTGATGGGACTCCTGAAGGTCACTGCCCAGAAGTTCAGCCAGACCATCGTCATGATCACCCACAACGAGGAGCTGGCCCAGATGGCGGACCGGATCATCCGCATCGAGGACGGGCGGATCGTGGTGCGGGGGTGAGCGCCATGATGAAGGTATCCAACGGCAAGACCATCCGCCGTCTGGGCTGGCGGTCCATGAAGGCGGCCAGGACCCGCAACCTCATCGCCGTTCTCGCCATCGCCCTGACCACGGTGCTGTTCACGTCCCTCTTCACCATCGCCATGTCCATCAACGACGGGTTCCAGCAGTCCAACTTCCGTCAGGTGGGCGGCTTCTCCCACGGCGGCTTCAAGTACCTGACGGAGGAACAGTTTAACGATCTGAAGGATGACCCCCTCATCGACCAGTGGGGAATGCGGCGGTTTATCGGAATGCCCACGGAGGTGCCGTTCAACAAATCCCACGTGGAGGTCAGCTACGCCGACGCCAATGAAGCCCACTGGATGTACTGCGACCCGGTGGAGGGCCGTCTGCCCCAGGAGGGCACCGACGAGGCCGCTACCGACACCCACGTGCTGGAGCTGTTGGGGGTGGAGCCGGAGATCGGCGCCAGGTTCACCATCTCCTTTGACGTGGACGGCCATACCACCACCCAGACCTTTACCCTCTGCGGCTGGTGGGAGTATGACGAGGCAATTGTGGCCAACCACATCCTGATTCCGGAGAGCCGGGCGGACGCCATTCTGGACGAGGCGGGAACCGTCCCGCCCGGAGAGGATGGCATGACCGGTTCCTGGAACCTGGATGTGATGCTGAAAAGCGGTTCCCGCCACATTGCGAACGATATCGCTCAAATTCTGGAAAGTCACGGCTATCAGGATCAGAGCGCCGGAGCGCCGGATTATATCCACACTGGCGTCAACTGGGGCTATACCGGCGCCCAGCTCAGCGATAATCTGGACCCCTCTGTGGTGATTGCTGTGGCCGCCATGCTGCTGCTCATCATCTTCACCGGGTATCTCATCATCTACAACGTGTTCCAGATCTCCGTCACCAACGATATCCGGTTCTATGGCCTGCTGAAGACCATCGGCACCACGCCCCGGCAGCTGCGGCGGATCATCCGCCAGCAGGCGCTGACGTTGTCCCTGGCGGGCATCCCCCTGGGGCTGGTGCTGGGTTGGTTGATCGGCGGCCAGCTGACGCCGGCCATTGTGTCACAGCTGAACGGCGTGGTGCCCATGACCTCCGTGAGCCCGGTGATCTTCATCGGCGCGGCGCTGTTCTCTCTGGTGACGGTGCTGCTCTCCTGCCGGAAGCCCGGCCGCATCGCCGGCAAGGTCTCTCCCATCGAGGCGGTGCGCTACACCGAAGGCGGCGGCATCAAGCGCAAGACGAAAAAAGGCCGCAGGGGCGTGTCCCTGCTGTCCATGGCCTGGGCCAACCTGGGCCGCAGCCGGGGCAAGACCGCCGTCACCGTCACGTCCCTGTCTCTGGCGGTGGTACTGCTGACAGTGACGGTGAACTTCACCAACGGCTTCGACATGGACAAGTACGTGTCTCATTTCGCATCCAGCGACTTCATTGTGGCGGACGCCGGCCAGTTCCAGACCGGCGGGGACATCTTCAACACTGATATGGGCATCCCTCAGTCCGTCATTGACGAGATCAATGCCCAGGGCGGCATTACCGACGGCGGCGTGATCTACGGCAAGACGTTCGATGCCCTGGAGTACGTTACCGAGGACTGGTTCCGGCAGAACAAGGAGCACTTCTATACCCAGGAGCAGATGGACAATCTGATCCGCCTGACCGGGCGGAACGAAGAGGGCCTGCTGGCCGACCGGATCCAGCTCTCCGGCATGAGCGATTTTGCATTGGACCACCTGACGGTACTGGAGGGAGACCTGTCCAAGCTCTATGAGGACGGCGGGCGGTATGTGGCCGCTGTGTACAGTGATGATGATTACGGCAATCCGGAGATGGACTCCCACTGGGCCCGGCTGGGGGACATCGTCACCGTCCGGTACGTGGAGGAGACGGAGTATGTAGATCCGGACACCGGCATCGCCTACGCCAGCCCGGAGGACGTGCCCGCCAGTGCCAACTATGTGGCGCAGCCGGTGAAATACCGGGATGTGGAATACGAAGTAGCCGCCCTGGTTGCCGTGCCCATCTCTCTCAGCTACCGCTACTACGGCGCGGACGAGTTCATCCTGAATGACCAGACCTTCATGCAGGACAGCGGCACAGACAGCGTGATGTACTACGCCTTTGATACCACCGACGAGGCCAACGGCGCCATGGAGAAGTTCCTGGCAGACTACACAGAGAACGTGAATCCCCAGTTCGACTATGAGAGCAAGGCGCTCTACGCATCGGAGTTCGAGGGGATGCGCTCCATGTTCCAGCTGTGCGGCGGGGCCCTCAGTTTCATCGTGGGGCTGGTGGGCGTGCTGAACTTCTTCAACGCCATCCTCACCGGCATCATCGCCCGCAAGCGGGAGTTCGCCGTGCTCCAGTCCATCGGCATGGCCGGCAAGCAGCTCAAGACCATGCTGGTGTATGAGGGGCTGCTCTATGCCCTGGGGGCGGCGGGGATCTCCCTGGTGCTGACCCTGATTTTCGGCCCGGTGGCCTTCAAGGCGGTGGGGAGCATGTTCTGGTTCTTCACCTACCGCCTGACGCTGACCCCGTTCCTGATCGTGGCCTCGGTGTTCGCCCTGCTGGGCGTCCTGGTTCCCCTGGCGGTGTACCGCTCCGTCTCCAAGGCCACCATCGTGGAACGGCTGCGGGAGGTGGACTGATCCCCAGGGACCACTTTCCCGCAAAACAGCGGCACGGCTCTCAAGAGCCGTGCCGCTGTTCAAGTTCTTTAGCAGTATCCAGCTTTCAAGGCAGGTCCCGCTTGTATTTTTTGGGGGATTAGACTATACTGTAAAATTGAAAACCCCAGAGAGAAGGTGCTATATGGAATCTGTTAAAATCGGCTCTGTCGGCCTGGGCCGTCTGGGCTACGAACATGCAAAAAACTTAGCCGCATCCATTCCCGGCTGCGTCCTCCACGCCATCTGTAACGTGGATACCTCCCGTCTCCGGGCGGTGGCAGAGGAATTGGGCGTTCCTCATACTTACACCGATTTTGCCGCCATGTGCGCCGATCCGGAGTTGGACGGCATCGTCATCGTCTCCCCCTCTTTTCTTCATGTGGAGCAGATCAAAATTGCCATGGAGCACGGCAAGCACGTTTTCTGTGAAAAGCCTCTGGGCACCAATGTGGCTCAGTGCAAGGAAGCTGAAAAGGTTGTTGAGGCCCATCCGGAACTGGTGTTCCAACTGGGCTTCATGCGCCGGTTTGACCCCTCCTATGCTGAGGCCAAGCGCCGTGTGGACGCCGGTGAAATCGGCAAGGTGGTGCTGGTCCGCTCCTGCACCCAGGATCCCCGCAGCACCATTGAATCCACACTGAAATTCCTCCCCCACTCTGGCGGCCAGTTCCTGGACATGTGCGTCCACGATCTGGATCTGATCCGCTGGTTCACCGGCTCTAACATCTGTAACGTCTGGGCCATCGGTGGTGTCTTTGAGTTCGACCTCTGTCGGGAACTGCATGACACAGACAATGCCGCCGCCATGGTCCAGTGCGAAAACGGCGCCATGGGCTTTCTCTTTGCCAACCGCACCCATGCAGCAGGCTGCAATGTAGAGACGGAAATCGTCGGAACCCACGGCACGCTGCGCATCGCCCCCGTGGGCGCCCGGAACCTGCTGCAGGTCGTGGATGAGCATGGTGCGCGGCAGGAGTACTATCCGGACTTCATGTCCCGCTGGCACACCGCTTTTCTGGCTGAGATGCAGGCGTTTACGGACCACATCCGTACCGGCACACACCCTGCGGACCTGACGGTCTACGACGGCACCGCCGTATCCGAGGCGGCCTATCGCTGCAAGGAATCCTTTGAGACCGGCAAAATGCTCCCCATCCGCTGAGCCGCACTGCAAAAGTAATACTTCTTCCAACGCAAAAGCAGGAGGATCGTCCCGGAACTCCGGGGGATCCTCCTGCTTTTCAAATGGCATACAGGCCCCGTTATATCTGTCTCTTACCGGCGCCCGCCGCGGAAAGAGCCTCCGCGTCTCCCCCCGCCGCTGCGGAAGGAGCCTCCGCCAAAGCCGCCGCGACGGCCGCCGCTTCCCCGGAAGGTCCCTCCGCCGAGACTGCCCCGGGACCCTCCGGCACTCCCGAAGGAGCCTCCGCCGAACATGCCTCCCCGGCTGCCGCCGAAGCCGCCCCCGCCGAATGTTCCGCCGGAGGGCGGCCGGCGCGGTGGCTTTGGCGGTCTTGGAGGACGGGGTGGCCTGGGCCGCTGGGGCCGTCCCCAGAAGATGGGGTAGTACAGCACCGTGGGCCGTCCCATACCGGGCCGCAGATACCGCCGGCGGTAGCGGGAGTACCGCATTCCGTCCAGGATCACCCACAGCACCAGCAGCACCACTAGCAGCACCACAACGCCGCTCACCAGGGACCCAAAGGCCGGCGCCACATAGCCGTGGGTCTCCGTATAGTAGTACCCGCTGCCGCTGGAATAGGTCTCCCGGACGGCAGGGATATACCCCTCCCGGATCGTGACGCCGTAGAAGTCGGCAAACCAGGCGATGAAGGCATCAAAAGTCGCCTTCACACCGGCGTCGTACTCCCCGGCAGCGAAATCATTCTCCAGGTAATAGGACTGCAGACTCATGAAATCGTCCGCGTGGCTCTCCAGCCCGGTCCCCACCACCACGCAGTAGTCGCCCATCAGGCCGCTTTGGGAGATGTTGTCCAGCGCCAGCAGCATCACCACGCCGTTGTTCCGCTCTGCGGAGCCTACGCCATAGCTGTTCCCCAGATCCGAGGCATAGTCCATGATGTCCGCGCCGCCAGTGGAGTTCACCACACTTACCAGGATCTGGGCCCCGGTCTGGGCAAACAAGGAGGCGTTCATGGCGTCGATATGCTCCATGGTCTCATCCGTCAGCACCCCGGCGTAGTCATATACATACGTATAGGACCCCACAATGGCGGTGGACGCCTGGCCTCCGGTGTCCGGCTTCTTGGCCTGCCCAATCACCACCCCGGCCACGATGGCTAAAATCAGCACCACCGCCGCCACGGCCCGTTTCTGAAAAAACTTCATAAGCGTATGTCCTCTCCGTCCCTTCCCCACAAGCGGGAAAGGGGGCTAAGGGAAAGCCTCCGGTTTTCCCCAGTTCTTCCGCTATTGGCGAAAGAAGAAATTTGAATCATTTTCGCCGCAGCGTGTACGTGGCGAAACTACCTTGATCCAAGCGCCCCGGGCGCGTTCACCAGTCCGCAGACTGGTGGGGATTCCAAAGGGGGTCCTGCTCTCCCTTTAATTTCTCAGCTCCAACAGCTTTTGCTTCAGCTCGCCCTCGATGCGGCCCAGCTCCGCCTCGGCGGCCCTGCGCTTCTGGGCGCCCTCCCGCTGGATGTTCAGCACCTCGTCCAGCGTGGAGATCAGCTGCTGGTTGGTGTGCTGCAGCGTCTCAATGTCCACCACGCTCCGCTCTGCCTCCTTGGCGGTCTCAATGGTGCCCATCTTCAACAGATCCGCGTTCTTTTTCAGCAGCTCATTGGTCATCTCCGTCACGGCGCTCTGGGCCGCCGTGGCCTGGCGGCCGTGCTCCAGCCCCAGGGCCAGCACCATCTGACTCTTCCACAGGGGGATGGTGTTCACCAGGGAGGACTGGATCTTTTCCACCATCAAGGTATCGTTGTTCTGCAGCAGCCGAGTCTGGGGGCCCATCTGCACAGAGATCATCCGGGTCAGCTCCAGGTCGTGGAGCTTCTTCTCAAACCGCTCACACATCTGGACCATGTCGTTGTATGCCTGGGCGTCCTCCTGAGCGCCGGACTGTTCTGCCTTGGCCTTCAGAGCAGGCAGTTCGCCCGCCCGCATGTCCTCCAGCTTCTTCTTGCCCGCCAGAATGTACATGGTGAGCTCCTTGTAGTATTTCAGGTTCAGCTCATACATCTGGTCGAACATGGCCACATCCTTTAAAAGCGTGACCTGATGCTGCTCCAGCTCCCGGGCGATCTTGTCCACGTTGGACTCCACCTTGGCGTACTGGGCCTTCATGGCCTCCAGCTTGCTGCCCGTCTTTTTGAAGAGTCCGAAGATCCCCTTCTTCTCCTCTTCCTCGCCGAAGCCCTTCAACTCCACCACCAGCTCGCTGAGGGACTTGCCCACCTCTCCCAGGTCCTTGGTGCGCACGGAGTTCAGGGCGTTCTCGGAAAAGCTGGCCACGTTCTTCTGGGCCGCCGCGCCGTACTGCAGGATCAGGTTGGAGTCCGTCAGGTCGATCTTCTTGGAAAAGGCCTCCACCGCCTGCTTCTCCGCGTCGTTCAGCAGGTTCTCGTCCAGCCGCACCGGCGTCGCCTCCGGCTTGGCGGCCTCCGGTGCGGGGGCGGCGGGCGCTGCCGGGTCCAGAGTCAGTTGGGGCACCGCATCCGTCCGGCTGGGATCCAGGGTCAGTTCAGGCATCATGCTCTTCTCGTCTGCCATTGTGTCATCCTCCATCATAGTATCATTCACTCTCTGCCATTTTCTTCATTCCGGCGGGCTTCTCCCGCCGCCCGCACACCGCAGACAGCATAAACCACTGCGTACACCACCCCCAGCACACCGCAGAGGGTACAGATGCCCGGGGCCTGCTTCATAAAACCGATACCAAGCAGCAGCCATATCACGGAAGAGAAAAAGTGATGGGCAGCCTCTCCCCACCTTCCCGCCTGTTTACAGGCCTTGTCCAGCCGAAGGCCCAAAGCCACCGCCCCCGCCAGCCATGCCAGCGGCAGCAGGAGCTCCGCGTTATGCAACCCGCCACGCTCCAGTTTCCAGAACAGAAGGACAAATCCTGCGGCCATATAGAAAACCAGGCCCGCCATTCTGATGGCGATCTTTCTCATGGCGTTTCCTCCGATCACAGCTCCAGCCGGATATCGGTCTCTTTCTTCTCGTCCGGCTCCGCCTTCAGCGGGCTGTCCACCAGTCCCTCCCGGGCCATCATGTTCTCCAGCACCGTGATGTCCGTGGAGATGTCCAGGGCTTCGGCGCCGTACAGGCTGTCCAGCTGCTTTTCAAAGGCCGCCACGATGGTCCGCATCATCCCCTCCACCTTGGCCAGGGTGGTGTCGATGTTCTCCCCGGAGATCCCGGTGCCGCTCATGCGGTCATAGGCGTTCAGCAGCTTCAGGGTGGTGGGCAGGTAGTAGTCCAGAAAGCGCCGGATCTGGGGCAGCTTCTCCGGGTGCGTGCGCACTTCGTCGAAGATCCGGGCGCTCACCTGCTCCAGCCGCACGATGTCGGCGGAGATGCCGGGGTCCGCGATATTCTCGTCCAGCCGCTTCATCTCCCGGATGGCCAGCTCCCCGTCGCGGACCATCTTGTCCAGCTCCGGATTGCCAGTGGAGGCCGGTTTCTTTTCAGCGGGCTCCTCCGCCTTTTCCGGCGGCGCCTCGCCGGCCTCCTCCCCCGCGGGGCCGCCCCGGCACAGGGCGGACGCCGCCGCGAACGCCAGAAGGGAGGCCCCCGCCGCCAGGGCATAGTGCAGCGGCTCATACAGCGGCAGCACCAGCGCGTAGGCCAGCCATACCGCCGCAGCGGCGTAAAAAGGCGCCGCACGCTTCTGTCTTGTGGTCTTCATCCGCTTCAGCCTCCCCAGGTCGCTTTTAACAATATTATACCCCGCCGGAGAGAGCCGGTCAACGGCAGGGACAGAAAATCCCCGGAAGCAAAGCGGCGCCCCTCTCGAAAGAGGGGCGCCTGCTTTCATTTGGGGATTCCATAGCCCAGCGTCACCGGGTCCTGCCACAGCCCCAGCTCCGGCGGATGGAATGTGCAGTAGACGAAAAGGAACGCCAGCCCCCACAGCGCCAGCAGGCCCAGGATCTGCTGCCAGAGAGAGGTGAACCGCCCCCGCCGCAGAAGCCGGAAATCCAGGGCGAAGGCCCCCAGCACGGAGAGGTAGAACACGGCGATGTCCGCCCAGAGCAGATGCCGCCCCAGCACGCCGGTGTACGTATAGAACAGCACCGGGATCAGCGCGACCCCTGTCACCGTGCTGACGCCCCGGGCCGCCAGAAAGTTCGGATAGTTTCGTCCCAGGCAGCACACCTGTACCACGGAAAACAGGAACATGGGGAAAAACAGCAGCTTCATATGTTCCCAGGTGGACTCATTCACCGCAGAGAAGGCAGCCGCCGCGCCCCATCCGCCGCTCCAGTCGTAGACAAAGTGCAGCAGCGTCCCCAGCGCCGCCGTGAACAGCGCACCCGCCAGCTCCCAGTAAAACAACCGCTTCCCCATATCCGCCTCCATGACAAAACAAAAGGACTGCGGCCAGGCCGCAGTCCCAGTTTATACCGGCGTTGGCAGATTTATGCATCCAGATACGCCCCATAGCTTCCCAGAGTCTCCGCCAGCGTCTCCGGCGTCCAGTCCCAGTAGTCGGCGTCCCGCAGGCACCGGCCCAGGACGGCACACAGCTCCCGGACCTCTGCGTCTGTCCGGTCATCCAGCAGGTCGGGCAGGGCCGTCATGTCCTCTGCCGGGTGGTCCAGGATGTAGTTGGGCAGCAGCCAGTCATGGGAGAACCCCTCCGTCAGGAAGAATGCGTCCACCAGCTCCGAAAGCGGGGCTTCCTCCCCAGAGCCGGACAGTGGCAGCGCCACGGCGCTGCCTCCGGTGGCCAGACCGTCACAGGTCCAGTCGCCGTCCTCATTTTTCTGGATACTGGCCTCGCCGCCATAGCCGTAGTACCCGTCCGCATCCGGTTCTCCCAGCCCTGCGCCCGCCTGCCAGCTGTTGGCCATCTCTCCATACGGGTCATCCACCAGCAGCCGGAAGCCCAGCCCGGCACAGAAGTTCTCCGGCTCACCGTAATAGGCGTCAAACACGCTGGCGCCGTTGGCCTGGAAGTCCAGGGGCTTCCAGCTGACCCAGTCCGGCACATGGCGGACATTCTCCGCCACGGCCTCGTTCAGCTGCCGGGCGATCTCTTCGTAGTCCGTCTCTGCCCCATCCACCGCGGGACCGCAAAACGCCGCGTCCCACAGGGCGTCCTCGGCGATCCCCTGCAGCAGACCGCTCAGGCCGGATTCCCCCTCCGCCGCAGCCGTCACACAGGCATAGTGGGTCTCCCCGTCCACGGTCCACAGCACCACGTCCCCGCCGGTGCAGCACTGGAGGGTGGTCTCCCCGTCCGGGGCGGTCATGGCAAAGAGCCGTCCTCTGCTTTCGATGTCGCTCCACTGGTCTCCCCAGGCCTCCGCCGAGGCCGGCTCCCACTGGTAGCCGATGGAGAACAGGTTCTCCCGCCCCGCCACGTTCCGGGCGGCCTCCGGGGTGATGGAGAGGCTGATGCCTGTGGCATCTTCCTCTTCCACATCCAGGGTGAAAGTCAGGTCCTTCGTGATCTCAGCGTACGCCGCCATGGCGGAGGCCGTCAGCTCCTCGCCGGAGAGGGGCTCCGTCTCTTCCGGGACTTCCTCCGGCAGCTGCTCCCCGGCAGTGCCGCAGCCGGCCAGCAGCGCCAGCAGCACCCCGCAGAGAAGAAATCGCTTCATGTTCCGCACCTCGCTTTCCAGATCCTGGTTTTTGCGCTCCGTTCTCTGCATTTTATACCCAGAATACCCTGATTTTTCGCAAAAATCCTCTCAGTTTCACAACAAATTGTAACGATTCGGAAACAAGGAAGCCTCCCCCGGCACTGAAAAATGCCGGTCGGACTTCCGCCGGCCGGCATCTCTTCTCTTTTTTCACACAAACACCGCCTGTACCAGCACCATGTACAGCACAGTACCCCCAGCGATGGACAGCAGCACATTCCGCTTCCAGAGATGGAGCCCCGCCACCGCAGCAATGGCGATCAGCTCCGGCGCTCCGTGGGGCGCCGACAGCCAGGAGATGCTCCGCAGGCAGTACACCACCAGCAGGCCCATCATGGCGGGCGGAAGGACTTTCCCCAGGTATGCCACTACAGCGGGGGGGCTGTTTCTTCTCTGGAAACAGCCAAAAGGGCAGCCATCGGGTCAGCTGGGTCCCAGCGGCCACCGCCAGGATAATACCCAGCGTCTGTAAAGGCGTCAGTGTCACAGGTCCCCCTCCTCTCCGCTGCGGTCCAGGCGGCGCCGTGCACCCAGCAGCACTGCCAGCACCAGCACCATGGCGGGGATCACCATGTTGTCCGCTCCGAACACCGCCAGGCTGGCAGCGGCGCAGAGGATCCCCATCACCCCGGCGGGCCGGTTCTCCGGCTTCTTCCACTGCTCCAGGAACAGTACCACGAACAGCGCCGTCAGAGCAAAGTCCAGGCCCGTAGTGTCAAAGGTGAGGAAACTCCCCAGCAGGCCGCCCAATGCTGTGCCCGTAATCCAGTAGAGGTAGTCCAGCAGGGAGATCCAGAAGTAGAAGTCCTTCCGGGCCACGCCTTCCGGCGGCTCCAGAGTGGACACCAGGGAAAACGTCTCGTCGCACAGCACGTAGATCAGAAACGCCCGAACCTTTCCCAGGCCCTTGTATTTGTCCAGCAGGCTCAGCCCGTAGAACATGTGCCGGGCATTGACCATGACGGACAGCAGAAACGCCTGCACGGGGTCAAAGGCCGTGGTCAGCAGCGTGACAGCCACAAACTGCATGCTGCCGCCGAAAGCGATGGCGCTCATGAGGACGGACCATCCCGGCCCATACCCCTTGGACTGCATCAAAAGGCCATAGGCAGTCCCCAGGCAAAGAAAGCCCGTCATCACCGGAATGGTGGCGGGAAACGCCGCCCGCAGGGCTCCATTGTGACAGCTTGTACGGCGAATTCTCTCCATAGGCTCTCCTTCTGCATTGGTGGCTGCTACTGCTCTGCGGGCAGGCTGCCACACAACACCACCAGGAACGCCAGTGTCAGCAAAACCGCCATCAGTAAATTGGGCGTGGAGCTGACAAAGCCCATCCGCCCTACCTCTGTCTGCTTTCCCTTTGGGTCCTGGGCCCAATCGATCCATGCCGCCGCACACAGTACCCCCAGGAAGGCGATCTTCCAGCCCGAAAACACGCCGGCCAGCCCGGCCGCCAGCAGGAGCGCGGCCAGCGCCACCAGGATGATCCGCACCAGCCGCAGGCCCCATCGCTTCATTCCCTCACCCCCAGGTCTGGAATGCGTCGCTTACATCTTCTCCGGTGCGTCCACGCCGATGAGCTTCAGTCCGTTCCGCAGGACGATCCGGGTGTCATCCGCCAGCTTCAGCCGGGCGTCCCGGACCGCCGGCTCCTCGCCCTTGATGCGGCAGGCGGTGTAGAACCGGTGGAAGCAGGCCGCCAACTCCTGGAGATAACGGTTGATGTGGCTGGGGTCGTAATCCCGGGCCGCCAGCTTGATCTCCTCGCAGAACTGGGCGATCTGCTTCAGCAGGGCCCGTTCCGCCTCGCCGGAGAGCAGGGACATGTCCACGTCCGCCTGTCTGGGCACGGAGGTGCCATCCTCCGCCAGAGCCCGCAGCAGTGAGCAGATCCGGGCGTGGGCGTATTCCACGTAGTAGATGGGGTTTTCGCTGTCCTCCCGGACCGCCAGACCCAGATCGAACTCCATCTGGGTATCCGGCTTGGCATTGAAGTACCACCGGGCGGCGTCCACGCTGACCTCGTCCAGCAGGTCGGACAGGGAGATGGCCTTGCCGGTACGCTTGCTCATCCGTACCACCTCACCGTCCCGCAGCAGCTTCACCAGCTGCATCAGCACGATGTCCAGCCGCTCGCTGCCGTTGAGGCCGAGCGCGTCCAGGGCGCCCTTCAGCCGGGCCACGTGGCCGTGGTGGTCCGCACCCCAGATGTTGATGACCTTGTCGAAGCCCCGGACAGCGAACTTGTTCCGGTGATAGGCGATGTCCGCGGCGAAGTAGGTGTAAAACCCGTTGGCCCGGCGCAGTACGTCATCCTTCAGGTCCAACTTCTCGATGTCCGCCTCTTTCTTCCCCTGCCTGCGGTAGTGGTCCCGTAGGATGTCGGCCGTGCGGAGCCATAGGGCGCCGTCCTTCTCATAGGTCCAGCCCCGCTCCGCCAGCAGATCCACTGTCTCCTTCACATAGCCGCTCTCATGGAGAGAGGACTCGTAGAACCAGTTGTCATAGTGGATCTTGTACCGCTCCAGATCGGTCTTCATCTTAGGCAGGTTGATGGACAACCCGAACTGGGCCAGCGCCTCCTGGCGCTCCGCCTCCGGCACATCCAACAGCTTGTCTCCGTTTTTCTCATAATAGGCCCGGGCCAGGTCCTTGATGTCCTCACCCTGGTATCCGTCCTCCGGGAAGGGCACCGCGTCCTCCCCCCGGATGATCTGGAGATACCGGGCTTCAATGGAGTGGGCGAACTTATCGATCTGGTGGCCCGCGTCGTTCACGTAAAACTCCCTCGTCACGTCGGCGCCGCACGCCGCCAGCACGCTGGCCAGGGTGTCTCCCAGCACGCCGCCCCGGGCATTGCCCATGTGCATGGGGCCCGTGGGGTTGGCGGAGACGAATTCCACCATGATCTTCTGCCCCTTCAGGTGGTCGGCGGTGCCGTAGCCGGCACCCTCGCTCTCCACCGCCTCGCAGACGGCAGCGTACCAGCTGTCGTTGAGACGGAAGTTCAGAAAGCCCGGTCCCGCAATCTCCGCGGAGGCAAAGTAGCTCCCCGCCAGGTCCATGTGGTCCAGCAGTGCCTGGGCGATATTACGGGGCGGCTGCCGCAGCGCCTTGGAGGCCGCCAGGGCAAACGTGGTGGTGAAATCGCCGTTGGCGGTGTCCTTGGGGATCTCCACCGGGGCGGTCTTCACCTCCGCCTGGGGCAGCGTCCCGTCCGCCACTGCAGCCTGATAGGCGGCCATGGCCAGCGCCGCCGCCTGGTCCTTCGCGTTTTGTACCATGTTGATCATATCGTTCCCTCTTTCGTGAATGAGGAATTCAGAATGAGGAATTTTGGTGTCCGGCAAAGCCGGACAGATTCCAATTGCCACCTGCGGCGGCACCGCAATTCCTAATTCCCAACCCCTGTTTTTCCCGTTTTACCCGGGTCTTAAAGCTGTTTTTCCCTGTCACCGTGCGCTTCCCACGGGACAGATCCCGGGGGACCCCTTTTCTCGGAATCCCCGGGCGAAATGAATTCGCCCTCCGCCAAAGATTTTGGCTCCTCCAAAATACTTGGACGCGCTGCCGCACGGTTTGCCGGAACGCTCTCTTACTTTCGCTTTACCCGGATCTTGAAGCTGTTTCTTCCTGTCACCGTATGCTCGACCGCGATGGAGTACTTGATCTCCAGCAGGCCGCCCCGCTCGCTGAGGTTGTGCCGCAGGGCGCTGGTCTGGATATCCACCGACAGCTCCCCGTAGGGGGTCTCATACAGGGACGTGTGCTGCCGCCCCTCCTCAAACACCATCTGGGAGTTCACACTGCCCACCCGGCGCAGGATCACCTGGGGCCCGCTGACCTCAAAGGTGGTGGTCGTCCCCTCCATGCCGGTGAGGGCTGTCTCCTGATAGGTCAGCAGCAGGCCCTCCTCCGTCAGCTCCAGGGTCCCCTCCGTCGTCAGCTCCGTGGCATCCGGGTCCACATCGTCAAAATACTGCTCTCCCCGGATGAAGAGCAGCACCGGCAGCTTCTTCCGCCGCGTCTCAATATCGTTCAATGTCAATCCTCCGTGCTGTATGGCGCAGGTCCTCCTGCAGAAACAGCGAGGCCGTCCGCTCAAAATCCTCCACCCGGTCACTGACGTAGAACTCCGTCTCGCCGCGGCGGCGCTCGTCCGCCCGCAGCTCCCGGGCCTTCAGCATCCGCTTCAGCTCAAAGGCGGACTCCTCCCCGGCGGACACCAGCTCCACGCCCGGCCCCATCACGTCCCCGATCACATCCGTCAGCAGCGGGTAATGGGTACAGCCCAGAATCAGGGTGTCCACCCCCGCATTCTTCAGGGGCGTCAGATACTCCCGGGCCACGGTCTCGATCACCACGTCTCCCCGCCGGATGCGCCCGGCCTCCGCCAGGGGCACGAACAGGGGGCAGGCCCGGCTGAACACGGTCACCTCCGGGTCCAGCCGCCGGAGAGCCGCCTCGTAGGCACCGGAGCGGACGGAGGCCGCCGTGGCAATGAGCCCTACCCGCTTGTTTTGGGTCATCAGCACCGCCCGGCGGCAAGTGGGCTCTACCACGCCTACCATGGGCAGGTCGTTTTCCGCCTGCAGCGCCGCCAGCGAGGTGGTGGTCACCGTCCCGCAGGCGATGAGGATGGCCTTCAGATCGAAGGAGCGCAGGAAACGCACATCCTGGCGGGCGTATTTCAAAATGGCCTCCCGGGAACGGCTGCCATAGGGCACCCGGGCGGTGTCGCCGAAGTAGATCAGGTCCTCCTCCGGCAGGATGCGCCAGAGGGAGTGCACCGCCGTCAGACCCCCCAGGCCTGAATCGAATACCCCGATGGGACGCTGGTCCATCCCGCTCCGCCTCCTTCTTCTCCCGCCGCCGGACCGGCGGCCGCCTCATGCTCATTTTGCATCTGGATTACATATTATACTATGCGGCGCCTTCTGCCGCAAGACAGATTTTAGTCTTTTTGCCCTGTTTTTTATGTGGAATTCTGCGTATGTCTCTGCTATAATCGTGACAGTATCATCTATTTGGGAGGTGTCTGCCCCATGAAGATCGAACTGACGGAACAGCAGTTCCGGTATCTGCTGGATCTGGTATACATAGGAAACTGGGTCATCAATTCCACCCGGGAGAACGACCGCATCCAGGAATACGACCAGGTGGAGAGCCTGATTTTCTCCCACTGCCTGCACCACAAGATGAGCAAGCTGGTGGAGCTGTACCGGGGGGAGCTGATCCCCTCCCGGGCCTTTGCGGACGGCGGCATCCACGAGGCCATCGAGCAGTATGAGGACGTGGTGTTCTATGAGATCCTGGCGGAGGAGCTGGCCCTGCGGGACATGGATGGGGAACCCCTGACCCGTGAAAACTATGGGGAGCTGATGGAGCGGATCGACGCTTATCTCTCCGAGTTTGACGAGCACGGCACCGACAACATCTCTGTGGACCTGCCGTAAGGCGGAAGGCACGCCGCCCCGGCACCGGAGAGATTTCTCTCCAGGCTTGTTTCAAAGAACAGAAAGAGAAAAAGGAGCAACGAGATCATGGCTGAAAAATCCAAAGTCTACTTTGCGGACTTCCGCGCCCCCAGCTGGCGGGAGAACCTGCCCCAGAAGCTGGCCCGGCTGATGATGACTGCCGGCTTCGGCGATATCGATATGGACGGCAAGTACGTGGCCATCAAGATGCACTTCGGCGAGCCGGGCAACCTGGCCTACCTCCGCCCCAACTGGGCCCGGGCTGTGGTGGACCTAGTGAAGTCCCACGGCGGCAAGCCCTTCTTGACGGACTGCAATACCCTGTATGTGGGCGGCCGGAAAAACGCCCTGGACCACATCGAATCGGCTTATATCAACGGCTTCACCCCCTACTCCACCGGCTGCCACATCCTGATCGCCGACGGCCTGAAGGGCAACGACGAGGTGGAGGTTCCCGTGGAGGGCGGGGAGTATGTGAAGTCCGCCAAGATCGGCCGTGCGGTGATGGACGCGGACGTGTTCATCTCCCTGACCCACTTCAAGGGCCACGAGCAGGCCGGCATGGGCGGCGCTCTGAAGAACATCGGCATGGGCTGCGGCTCCCGGGCCGGCAAGATGGAGCAGCACAACTCCGGCAAGCCCTTCGTCAAGCAGAAGAAGTGCATCGGCTGCCGGGCCTGCGCCAGGATCTGCGCCCACGGCGCGCCCCAGTTCGGTGCCGACGGCAAAGCCACCATCGACACGGACAAGTGCGTGGGCTGCGCCCGGTGTCTGGCGGTGTGCCCCAAGGATGCCATCCAGTGCCTGTATGACGAGGCGCCCGCTATTCTGAATAAGAAGATCGCCGAGTACACCAAGGCCGTGGTAGACGGCCGCCCCTGCTTCCACGTGTCCCTGGTAGTGGATGTCTCCCCCAACTGCGACTGCCACGCGGAGAACGATGTCCCCATCGTCCCGGACGTGGGCATGTTTGCCTCCTTCGACCCGGTGGCTCTGGACCAAGCCTGTGCCGACGCCGTGCTGGCCCAGACTCCCGCGCCCAACTCCGCCCTGTTTGACGAGGGCTGCGACTGCTCCTCCGGTGACTACTTCCACGCCGCCCATCCGGACACGGACTGGGCCGTCTGCCTGGAGCACGCGGAGAAGATCGGCATCGGCACCCGGGCATACGAGCTCATCAAAATCTGATCTGAACGAAACGAAGCAGGACTTAAAAAGTCCTGCTTCGTTTTCCGCATTGCGGGCCCCCGCTCAGGCGAACAGGGCGTTGAACTGCTCCACCACCGCGTCCGCGCCGGTGTGCGCCACCAGCATCACAAAGTTGCCATTGGAGACAATCCGGGACTCGTTCCGCCACATCTCCGTGGGCGCGGGGTACCAGGCACCGCCGGGGCTTGTGCCGTCCCCCACCTGATAGTCGATTCGGGCCTGGAAGATGTCCTTCACCGCCTGGACATCGCCGCTGTTCTCCACCTCTACCAGGGCAATCTCGTCACCGGAGGCGGAGATCATGGCCATCTGCACCAGACACTGCTGGGTGGCGATGGCGGAGAGTCCCGCATAGAACGTATCCAGCGTCTCACCCTCCACGGCCATCAGGGCGGGCCACGTCTCCTGGTCCCCGGTCACGGAAGCGCAGAAATCCGCCAGATCCACGCCGGAAGCAGACTCCGCTGGAGGGGCAGGGGCGGGCTGGGCCGGCGTCTCCGGCTCCTTGTCCGGCTGCTGGGGCTTTGTGTCCTCCACCGGCTGGTATACCGGCTTCTCCGCCGGGTCTGCCGGACGGCTCCCCGTCTCCGGCTCCTTCGCCGGGTCCGCGGGGCGGGAGCCCAGATCCGGCTCGTCCTCCTGGAGCTGCTGGGAATCATCCGCCGTCTCAGGGCCCTCTATGGTCACAGGGACGCCGTCCTCCCCATCGGTTTCCGAAGTCTCTTCCTCCTGGGGCGGCGCAGCTTCCTCCATCTTCTGGTCCTGGGCGGCGTCCTCCTGCGCCTCCGTTCCTCCACAGGCAGCCAGCGCCAGTATCAGCGCCAGAGCCAGCAATCCTGCAAGTCCTCTCTTTTTCATGTTTTTCTCCTAACCTCTCACGGGATTTCACGGCGCTCCGCCGCGGTCTGAGAGGTTAGACGGGCTCTACGGAAAAAAGTTCCCGCTCCGGCGATTTTTCTCCGCTGCTCCGCCCATGACCGCCCCGGTGTGTATAACATTGACTTTTTTCGGAAATTCAAATATAATTGTTTTATCCAAACATCAAATAAATACACAGGCCGCGCGTCGTCCGCGCGGCCGCTTTGCCCTTATTCAGCGGACATCCGTCCACCTGCAAGGCAAGAGGAGGTCTCCTATGAAGAAACACCTTCAGGACAGCTTGGTCATCGGTTTCGCCCTGTTCTCCATGTTTTTCGGCGCAGGTAATGTCATCTTCCCCCCTTATCTGGGACTGGAATCGGGTCCGGAGTGGCTGGCCGGCTTTTTCAGTTACTTTATGGCCGACATCGGACTGGCCCTGCTGGCTATGTTTGCCATTCTCCGGCAGGGAAGTCCCGACGGGATCACCGCCCGCATCGGCAGGATTCCCTCCACAGCGCTCATGTGCGCCATTGTGCTGTGCATCGGTCCCATGCTGGCCATTCCCCGGACTGCCGCCACCACCTACGAAACTTCTCTGGCCCCGCTGGTGTCCGGCTTCAGTCCGGCGCTCTTCTCCATCCTCTTCTTTCTGCTGATCCTGCTGCTGTGCGTGCGGGAAACAGCGGTGGTGGACATCGTGGGAAAGATCCTGACCCCCGCTCTGCTGATTGGCCTGTTGATCCTGATCGTGGTGGGTGTGGTGAATCCCATCGGGCCGGTGGGTGAGCAGCCGCTGGTGGAGAATGTGGCCGCCACCGGCGTGGAAGCCGGCTATCAGACCATGGACGTGCTGGCGGCCATCGTGTTCGGCTATATCATTCTGAAGAGCGCCCGGGAGAAGGGACACACGACTCCCGGCGCCCAGCTCCGGGTGGTGTCCGGCGCCAGTCTGGTGGCAGGCATCGGCCTGCTGGCGGTTTATCTGGGGCTGACTTATCTGGGCGCCACCACCGCCCGCTTCTTCGACATCACCGTGGACCGCACGTTCCTGGTGGTGTCCATTGTCCGGAACCTGTTGGGGCAGGCGGGCATCATCCTCTTTGCCGTGGTGGTGGCTCTGGCCTGCGTCACCACCGCTGTGGGGCTGGTCAGCGCATGCGCCGATTACTTCTCCGGCCTCTCGGGGGGCCGCGTTTCCTACCGCACGCTGGTGTGCGTCATCTGCGTGTTCAGTGCCGTGGTATCCAACTTTGGTCTCAATGAGATCATCGCCATCGCCTCCCCCATCCTCAGCGTGGTCTATCCCCCCACTCTGGTGCTGATCGTGCTGGCCCTGTTCGGCAGCCGCATCCGCCGGGACTGGGTGTTCCGCCTGGCGGCCCTGGGCGCCCTGGCAGTGAGCCTGCTGGAGGTAGTCCGCACCTACACCGGCGTGGAGCTGGCCTTTCTGGACCTGCTGCCCCTGGCGTCTCTGGATTTCGGCTGGGTGTTGCCCGCCGCTGTCTGCGGCGCAGTGGGCGCCCTGATTCCCGGCGGCCGGACTGCCGCCTCCTGATGCCATATTTTCATTTTTCACATACTGGAGGACTGATTGTATGAAACAGCACTATCAAGGTCTCGGCCACATTGCCGTGTATACGGCGGATATGGATGCCAGCATCGCCTTTTACGAGAAGATCGGCGGCAGCCTGCATCTCCGGGCCCCCGCCTGCCCGCCGGAACAGCAGCGGGAGCTGGCCCTTGTGGAGTTCGGCGGCTTCCTGGTGGAGTTGATCGCCGCCCCTGTGCCGGAGGGTGCGGGCTGCATCCCTCATTTCGCCGTCTATGTGGACGATGTGGACCAAGCCGCCGCGGATCTCCGCGCCGCCGGCGTGGACACCTTCCAGACCGCAGAGAAGTGCGTGATGCCCAACACCTTCGGCGGGTTGGAGAACTGGTTCTTCACTGGCCCCTCCGGGGAACAGATCGAACTTTTGAAGATGCTTTGAGTCCGCTTTGGCTGCGGAGCAGGGAGACCGTCCATTGGACGGTCTCCCTGTTTTTCTGTGCAAATACACCGCAGATATGGAAAATCGAGCTCTCTCCTGTGTCTGCGGCGGCCGTCAGCGCATGGGGATTTACAGTGTTTCGGCCTACCCTGCCAGGGGCAGGCACACCACCAGCTCGAACCCGTTGTCCCGGACCCCAGCGTCCAGGGTGCCGCCATAGCGCTCCGCGATTTCCCGCATCCCGGGGATGCCGAAGCCGTGGGCGGACTTGTCCGTCTTGGTAGTTGCAAGATCCGGCTGCACCGCGCCGCCCAGGGTGTTCTCCACCCGCAGCATGAAGAGTCCCTTGTCCGCCTTGCAGCGGATGGTGATTCGCCGTTCCCCGGCGCCCCGGCTGCCCTCGATGGCGTTGTCCAGAGCGTTGCCCAGCAGGGCGCACAGATCCATATCCGCCACAGGCAGGTCCCGGGGCAGGGAGACGGCGAAGTCTGCGGCGACTCCCTCCCGCTCCATGGCCTCCGCCTTGGCGGTGAGGACGGCATTGGCCGCCTCGTTTTCACAGAGTCGTCTGGTTCCCCGCAGGGCCGGGGAACCGGCTATCTGGTCCAGATAGCCGATGGCCCCCTGTTCATCTCCCTGCTCCAGAAAACCCCGGACCGCCGTCAGGTGATTCCGCAGATCGTGGCGGAGACGGCGCACCTGGGTCTCCTGCTGCCGGAGGCCCTGATAGTAGACCTCCCGCAGACCTGCCAGGCGATTTGCCTGCTCCAGCCGCTCGTGATCCGCCAGAATCAAAATGGCGAACAACAGGACCAGAGAGGTCAGAAATACAAAGGGCAGCACCACCATGCCCTGGTACATCGCCACGGTATTGACCTCGATAGAGTCATACCGCCGGAAGGTCAGCAGCACCACGGCAATCAGGGCGCACAGGGGCATGGCCGCTAGACCCAGCACCAGCTTCCACAGCCGCCGGGAGAGCACCACCGGCTCCCGGGGCAGGCGGCGGCGCAGCAACAGCCACAGCGGGCCGAACACCAGCGGGCGGGCCAGGCGCACCAGCACGTCATAGAGCGCATTCCTGTTGATCCGCTCCACATAGGTGTCCAGCAGGGCACACACGGACATCTCCAGGCAGAAGAGGATGATGCACACCGCCACCCGCCCTATCCGGTCACCCCGGGTAGAGAGGAGGAACAAGGCGAAAAACGCCGGCAGCGTATAGAGCAGGTTGGGGTCGCCGATCCAAATCACCATGCCGGTGGACCCCGCCAGGGTCAGAAAGAGCAGCACCCTCCAGAAGCGCCCATTCCGGGGGCGGACAAAGGGGGCACAGAGCTTGTAGAGGAAAAAGCCGCTGGCCGCCACGGTCAGAAAATAGCCGCAGTTGAGCCAGATCTGCCAGAGAACATCCCGCATCCTCATCCCTCCAGCTCCGCCCGGGTAAAGGCCAGCAGGGCCGAGGGCTGGCAGGACCGGCTGACCGGCAGCCGCCGGCCGTCCCGCAGCACCACCTCGCCGCCCTCCATCCGGTCCACAGCTCCTGTCCGAACCAGATACCGCTGGTGGATGCGGACAAAGTCCGCCCCCACCTCCGCCGCCACCGTGTCCAGCTTGCCGTAAAACGTGTACTCCCGTCCGGCGGTGACACAGGCCACCTGCCGCCGGTCCGAGACGAAATACAGAATGTTGGCAATGGGGATCCGGTAGTGGGTGTCCCCGCTGCGGCAGATGTAGGCCCGGTCCAAATCCCGGACCAGCGCCGCCTGTGCCCGGTCCAGCACCTCCTCCAGCTGTTCCGCCTTCGGGGGCTTTAAGAGATACCCCAGGGCCCCCACGGAGTACCCGTCAAAGACGTGCTCTGCATACCCGGTGACGAACACCAGCTGCAGTCCGGCGTCCGCCGCCCGGAGCCGCCGGGCGGTCTCCATGCCGTCCAGCTCCCCCATCTCCATGTCCAGAAACACCAGGTCCAGCTCCCCGGCGTGGCTCTCCAGCCAGCGGAGCAGTCCCTCGCCAGAGGAGAACTCCCGGAACTGCCCTTGAACGCGCCGCTTTTCCAGGACCCGCTCCAGAGCGGCCCGAAGCACCAGCCTGGCGTCGTAGATATCGTCACAGATGCCGATCCGCAGCATCCCCATCACCTCAAACCGAAAACTGCCCGCCGGGGTCCGGCAGGGGGCGCTTTTCGCCCTAAACTACCTGCCCATTCTACCACAGGAACCGCCGTCTGCCAAACCAAACTTGACGGCAAATCCGCCAAACTTGACATCCCCTCCCCTCCCAACGCAAAACTTGACATCCAGGCCGCCGCAGATGACACCCCCGTTTGCGGCGGCTCTTTTTTCGCGGTACGCTGGTGTCAACAAGGAGGGAAACACCATGACAAACGCCACTGCCATCTCCCGCTCCCGTGTGTGGAGCGTGCTCACCACTCCCGCCGCCATCCCCCAGACGGGGCCACGGCTGAAAACCAATCTGGACACGGATCTGCTGAAGCTCATCGCCATCGCCGCCATGCTGATCGACCACATCGGCGGCGCCTTTTTCCCGGAGGTGGGCGTGTTCCGCTGGATCGGCCGACTGGCCTTCCCTATCTTCTGCTACTGCCTGACGGTGGGCCTGCTGTACACCCACGACGTGCGGAAGTACCTGACCCGGCTGGGCATCTTCGCCCTCGTCAGCCAGCCCTTTTACATCCTGGCCTTCCACCCGGTCGGCGAATTCTGGGCCAACCTCACCAACTGGAACATCTTCTTCACCCTGTTCCTGAGCCTGCTGGGCATGTACGGCCTGAAGGAACGGAAATGGTGGCTGTTCGCCCTGGCGCTCTTCACCGTCAGCTGGTGGAACTTCGATTACTCCGGCACCGGCATCCAGCTGATGCTGATTTTCTACCTCTGCCGGAACCGGCCCCGCCTGGGCGCGGCCCTCTACCTCCTCAGTTATCTTCCGGCCCTGATGAACGGCTGGCCGGAGGATCCCCTGTGCCTGACGGTGGGCGGCCTCTGCATCGACTGGTCCATTTTCGCCGTGTTCGCCGCGCCCCTGATCTTCTGCGCCACGCACTCCCGCATCAAGATCAACCGCTGGTTCTTCTACGCCTTCTATCCCGCCCATCTGGCGGCCATCGCCCTGGCGGGGAATATCCTGTGAGACAGAAAGGAAGAGTTTTATGTTAACAGTCAAAGATCTGCACAAATCCTACCAAGTGGGCAAGACCACCTATGAAGTCCTCAAGGGCGTGTCCCTCACGGTGGAGAAGGGGGAGTTCGTGGCTGTCATGGGCCCCTCCGGCTCTGGCAAGACCACGCTCTTAAACTGCATCTCCTGCTACATCCCCATCGACAGTGGGGAGATCATGCTGGGGGATCGGCAGCTGGCAAATCTCAGCGAGGACGCTTTGGCAAAGGTCCGCAACCGGCAGCTGGGCTTTGTGTTCCAGGACTTCCTGCTGCTGGACGGTCTGACGGTCCGGGAGAACATTCTCCTGCCCGCCATCATCGGCGGCGCCGTCACCGGCCAGACGGAGGCCCGGGCGGACCAGCTGTGCGATGTATTCGGTATCTCCGCCATCCGGGACAAATACCCGGCGGAGATCTCCGGCGGTGAGAAGCAGCGTACCGCCGTGGCCCGGGCGCTCATCAACCATCCCCTGCTGATCCTGGCGGACGAACCCACCGGCAACCTGGACAGCAAGTCCAGCCGGGCGGTGATTCGCTCCTTTGAACAGGCCAAGGAATCCCTGGAGGCCACCATCTTCATGGTGACCCACGACTCCTTTGCCGCCTCCTTCTGCGACCGGGTGGTCATCCTCCGGGACGGAGTGGTGTGGCGGACCCTGGAAAAGGGCGCCACGGACCGCACCGCCTTTCAGGACCAGCTGTTGGACGCCATCCGGGACATGGGGAAGGAGTGAGACCATGCGGCACTTTTCCGACGCCTACGCGGCCCTGCGCCGCAAAAACAGGGGCCAGTACGCCTTGCTGGCAGGGTGCAGCTTCTTCTCCGTGCTGCTGATCACTGCCTATGTCTGCATGATGCGCTCCCCCACCATCCTCTCCGTCTTGCCGGAGGGCGGCGACAGCCGCAAGCAGGTGATGATGGTGTTCGTTCTGGCGGTCATCGGCTGCGCCGTGTTCACCGCCTATGCCGCCGGGCTGTTCTTCCGGCAGAAGTCCCGGGAGACCGGCGTGTTCCTGGCCCTGGGGGCCACCCGCCGCCAGCTGCAGCGGGAGATGGGCAAGGAGCTGGCGGTGATCTCCCTGGGCTCCTGCGCCGCCGGGGCGGCCTTAGGCGGCCCTCTGGCTTGGGGCGTGTGGCAGCTGTTCCGCCTGTTCCTGGTGGACTCCCAGGAGATGGCCCTGTCCTTCGATCCCCGGTCCTATCTGCTGTCCATGGTCTTTGCCGCCTACGTGGTGGGGATGCTGTTCTTCCTGGGCGGCCGGTCCATCCGCCGCACCAACATCATCGACATCGTCCAGGAGTCCCACAAGTCCGAGCCTATCCGCGAGGTAAAGCGGTGGTATGGAAGCGTGGGCATCGTCCTGGTGGTGATCGGCGCCCTGGCGGGGTATCTGATGCCGTCGTTCTTTGTCACAGTTCTCCAGTGGTATCCCCCCTCTGGGGTGGAGGCCGTCTTTTACCTGCCGGCGCTGGTCGGCATGTACATGATCCTGCTCCACACGGTGGTGAACGGCTGGCGGAAGCGCCATAAATACCGGGACATCATCGCCACGTCCATGATGAAGTTCCAAGGCCGCCAGACGGTGCGGAACATGCTGGTGATGACGCTGCTGATCGCCGGTGCCTATTTCGCCTCCTTTTACGCCCCCATGCTGAATACCAGCTCCACTTACAGCTTCTCCACCCGGCCGGTGGACTTCGAGTACCACTGGCGGAATGATCAGAACTGGCCGGAGCGGGGCGAGGTGGAATCTCTGGCGTCGAAGCATGGTGTTGACATCACCTCCTGGACCCAGGTGGACGCCGCCACCCTGGGCTGTGACGGCACTGTCTCCATCGAGCAGAGCTCCGGGGCTCTGGGCACCACCTACACCCAGGAATACCGGGAGGTCCAAGGCGGGGCCACCTATTTTTCCGAGAGCGCCTGGAACGCCCTCACCGGCCAAGCTGTGGACCTGGCCCCCGGCACCTGTGCCAATGTGCTGGATGATGAAGGCGGCAGCGACTACCTCTCCGGCGGCGACGTGACGCTGGTCACCAATATGGTCACCGGGGCCAGTCTGTCCGTTACCCCGGCGGAGCCTCTGTGTTTCACCATGCTGCTGGGCTGCTACGTGCTGGATGACGCCGACTACGAGATCCTCACCGCCGGACTCACCGACCTCTGGCGGGAGACCTGGGTATTCTTCAATGTGGCGGACGCGGAGGCCAGCTATCCCTTTGCCGACGCCCTGTTCAACGAGATCGTGGACCGCTCCGGCGACGATGTGCTGCAGATGGACGCCTACGACCTGGTAAGTGCGGCGCTGGCGGAGGAGGCCGGCGAGGTCTATGACTACGACCGGGCACATATCGCCGCCCATGGCTTCCCGGTGATAGAGCGGGAGGACCGGGACACCTCGGAGTTCCGCAACTACTGGCTCTACATGCCCCAGTTCCGGGTGCTGGATCAGAACGACTTCGTCACCACCATGGCGGTGTTTTTGGTGCTGTTCATCTTTATCGCCCTGATCTGCTTCGCGGCGGTCATCGTCATTGCCTTTACCCGGTGCATGACCATCGCCCTCACCAACGCACGGGTGTACGACGACCTGCGGCACCTGGGGGCGCCGAACCGCTATCTGTTCCGGTCCGTAAAGGGGCAGGTGTCCAAGGTGTTTCTTGTGCCCGCCATCGTGGGCACGGCAGTCATCTCCGCCTTCTATCTCATGATTATGTACTTCAATGATAACCGCTTCACCCCCGGCGAGATGGCCGGCATGGCCGTCTGTGCTGCGGTGATCGCCGTGCTTTCGGCGGTGCTCTATGGGGTATACCGCATCACCCGCCGCAGCGTCTGCCGCGCGCTGGGAATCCAAGGCAAGTGAAGCTTCCGCGCTGCCGGAAATTTGGTCCGGGGGCACAGGGATATTCCCTGTGCCCCCGGACCTTTTTGTTTATTTTCCGCCGCTGCCGGCGATCTTTCTCCACAAGGTGCTTCGGCCGATTCCAAGCCGCTTGGCCGCAGCGGACTGATTCATGTTCTCCTCCCGCAGCACCTGTTCGATCACTCTCCGCTCGATGTCCTCCAAGGTCCCGGAGAGATCCACCGCCGGCGGAAGGGCACTCACTTTCCGCATCTCGTTCTGCAGGACCGCGGCCACCTCAGCGGCAGTGATATAAAATCCGGAGGACGCCGCGATCATCTGGCGCAGCACCTTTTCCAGCTGCACCAGATTCAGCGGCCACTCAAATTCCACCATCAGCTCCATGGCATCCGGCTCCATGCCCACGGTGGATTTGGCCAGCGCGGTATTGTACTGGGGAATCATCATATTGACAAAGGCGGGAATATCCTCCTTCCGCTGGGCCAGAGACGGCACATTGATGGTGAATCCGCTGAGCTGCAGATAGAGCCGGCTGGAGAACTGTCCCCGGGCCACCTCGGCAGACAGGTCGCAGCAGCTGGAGCTGATTACCCGATGGCGGTGGGTCATCTTGGTATCCTCAATATAGGTCCCCACCTGCTGCTGCAGATCCTTCGGCAGCGTATCCACGTTTTCCAGATATACCGTGTATCCCGTGGCGTGAATGGGAGACGCGGCATTATTCAACAGCATGTCCCAGTTTTTCTCCGTCAGATCCCTGCACTGCAGGCGCATCAGCGTGGTCCCCTCCGTGGCGCTTTTGGTGTGAATGCGACGGGCCACCACGCCCTTGTGGGTCCCCACCGCCCCCTGGATCAGAACGGGCAGCGCGGAACTGCCGGCAGTCTGGATGAGCTTGTCCATTGGGCGCAGATACAGCTCGCTGGAAGCCGGCAGGCTCTGCGCCTGGCGGATGTCCTCCGGGTCCTGGGCGATGGGGAGGCGATCGACGGCCATCTGGATTTTGTCTCCAAGCTGGATTATGAAGTGGAGCTGGCCGTTGTCCTGGGCAGGGACGCGCTCCATGTCCGGGAGGAAGATGTGGGCGACTACATCTTCGGATACAGCGTGGCCAACGACGTCAGCGCCCGGGACGTCCAGTACCGCCACAAGCAGAACTTCCTCGGAAAAAGCCTGGATACCTTTTTTGCCATGGGGCCGGTCATTGTCACTGCGGACGAATTCCCCTGCCCGCCCGCGCTATCCATCAGAAGCTTTGTCAACGGAGAGCTGCGGCAGAACAGCGTGACGGACCAGGTGTTCTTCAATATCCGCCACATCGTCAGTGAGCTCTCGCAGGGCATGACGCTGCCGGCGGGCACCATCCTCATCACCGGCACCCCCGCCGGAGTGGGGATGGGAATGGATCCCCCCTGCTTCCTCAAGCGCGGAGATGTGGTCACCTGCGAGATCGACGGGATCGGTCGCATCTCCAACCCCATCCGCTAGCGTTCTGTTTTGAAACGATTCCTGTCCAATCCCTTCAAGGGGCCCCGGAGGTTTTGCCATTGTCCTCCGGGGCCCCGCTCTTTTGATTCCACAGCTCCGCCGGGGTGCAGCTTCTTCTCGCCCATCAGGGTCCGGGCCGGGCGTCTCTCCAGAGCCCGCCTCTGTCCGGATGCCGCCGTCTACTTGCCTCCTCTTCGTATCCGTCAGCCGATCCTTTAGCCGCCGTGATGCCTGAAGCCCATCCCGCGGGACGCCGCTCACAGCGTCCCGCAGGCCCTCCTGTCCGCTTGCCGGTGGGGCGGCGCTCCGGGGAAACATATTCCTCTGTTTGGGGCGGGCAGCTTTGGAGACGCGGTTGCCGGTGGCCGTTGTCCCGCGCTGCCCGGCAATCTCCCCCCACCGCAGAAAAAAAGCGCCCTCCGCGGCGGCGGAGGGCGCTTGACAGGACGGCAGGACTGCCGCAGATCTCCGCGGCGGTCCTGTTCCGTTGGATTTGATTTTCAGGCAAGTCAGTCCACCAGCCTGCGGGACGACAGCCGCCGTTTCCAGATGGAAGGGGCGAACAGAAGCAGCATGGGGAAGATCTCCAGCCGTCCCACCAGCATGTCGAAGGACAGCAGCAGCTTGGACCAAGGGGAGAAGCTGGAGAAGTTACCCATGGGACCTACAATCTCCAGACCGGGCCCCACGTTGTTGATGCAGGCAGCCACCGCTGTGAACGTAGTCACCAGGTCCAACTGCTCCAGAGACACCAACAGGCAGGACGCCACGAAGACCATCAGGTACACCGCCAGAAACAGATGGACGCCCCGGATGCTCCTCTCGTTCAGGGGCTTGCCCTCGAACTGGATGGCGGGCACCGCATTGGGGTGGAGCATCCGCCGCATCTCGCTGACAGACACCTTCTGCAGGATCACCACCCGGGCCACCTTGATGCCGCCAGCGGTGGAACCGGCGCAGCCGCCGATAAACATCAGCGCCACCAGAATGGCCTTTGAAAAGGTGGGCCAGGTGTTGAAATCCACCGTGGCATAACCGGTGGTGGTGATGATGGAGGACACCTGGAAAAACGCGTGCCGCAGGCTGGTGCCCACCGACTCGTACATGTGCACGATATCCAGGGTGATGGCAGCTACTGCCGTCGCCACAATGAGGACATAGGCCCACAGCTCCTCGGACCGGAACACGTCCCGGAACCGCCGCACCAGCAGGAAGTAATACAGATTGAAATTGATGCCGAAGAGCAGCATGAAAATGCCGATCACAATTTCAAAATAGGGGTTGTTATAAGCTCCCACACTGAGATTCCGGCTGCTGAAGCCGCCGGTGCCCGCACTGCCGAAGGAGTGGATGCAGGCGTCGAACAGCGGCATCCCGCCCGCCAGCAGCAGCACGATCTCAATGACAGTCATCACCAGGTAGATGCCGTAGAGGATTTTGGCGGTGTCGCTCATGCGGCTCACCAGCTTTCCCACCGCGGGTCCAGGCATCTCCGCCCGCAGTATGTGCATCCCGTGGCCATCCCCGCCCATAGGCAGAATGGCCATGACGAACACCAGAACACCCATGCCGCCCACCCAGTGGGTGAAGCTGCGCCAGAACAGAATGCCCCGGTTCAGCGACTCCACCTCCGTCAGGATGGTGGCCCCCGTGGTGGTGAAGCCGGAGACTGTCTCAAAGAAGCAATCTACAAAGCTCTCTATGGAGCCGGAGATGTAAAAGGGCAGCGCACCGAAGAGGGACACGGCAATCCACGCCAGCGCCACTACCGCCAGGCCGTCCCGTGCGAACAGAGACGCCTGCCGCGGCTTTTTGAAGCTCAGCAATCCTCCGCACAGCACCAGCAGCGCCGCAGGGAGCAGATACGGGACAGGGGATTCCCCATATCCCAGAGCCACCGCCATGGGAAGCAGCAGCAGCGCCGCCTCCACCAGCAGGATACGGCCAATGGCAAAGCCGATCATTCGATAATTCACAGAACTTACCTGCCTTCTCACTCTGCAAGGATATCCCGAAGATCCTCCAGCTGGGTGTCCGTGGTCACTACGATCACATCGTCGTGGAGGTGCAGGACATCATTGCCGGAGGGGATGACGATCTGCCCGTTCTGCCGCACGATACCTGCCAGTAGCAGGCCCCGCTTCAGATTCAGATCCCGCAGGGGCACGCCGGCGAAGGAGATGTCCGGCGTCACGCTGAACTCCAGAGCCTCCACCTTCTCATCCACGATGCGGTGCAGCGTTTTCACCTTGGAGGCGGAGGCGTTTTTCATGGCCCGGATATACTGGAGGATCAGCTCTGTGGTCACTGCACCGGTGGACACCACACTGTCGATCAGGCTCTCGGTGGAGACCAGCTCCAGCAGGGACTTGCGGTTGATCTTCGCCACCACCTTACAGCAGTCGCCGGACTGCTTGGCGGCGCTGAGTGCCATGAGGATGTTGGCCTCGTCCAGGCCCGTGATGGCCACGAAGGCGTCCGTCTGGCTGATTCCCTCCTCGCTGAGGAGCTCGCTGTCCGTCCCGTCTCCCACGATCACCAGCGCGCGGGGCAGTTTCTCGCTCATCTCCACGCACCGCTGCTCGTTTTGGTCGATGATCTTTACGGACATGCCCATCTCCAGCAGCTCAGATGCCAGATAGTAGCACATTTTGCTGGCGCCCACGATCATGACCGAAGAGGCCCGGGCCCGGAATACGCCCAGAAGCCGGAAGAACTTCTCCAGTTCCCGGGGTGCGGCGGTGAGATAGATCTTGTCTCCCGCCCGCAAGGTGAAATCGCCGGAGGGAATGATCGTCTCCCCCTGCCGGGCCACGGCGCAGATCAGCACCCGGACCTTGAAATTCCGGTACAGTTCCGAAAGCCGGGTGCCGTCCAGGGCCGTGTGCTCCGCCACCCGGTACTCCACCAGCTCCAGCCGCCCCTTGGAGAAGGACTCCAGCTTCATGGCGGTGGGGAACCGCAGCACACGGGCGATCTCACGGGCCGTTGCCGCCTCCGGATTGATGGCCATGGACAGCCCCAGCTCACTGCGCATAAACCGCAGCTGGCGGCCGTATTCCGGGCTGCGGATACGGGCGATGGTGTGCTGCACACCCATTTTCTTCGCCACAAGGCACGTGAGGATATTAATCTCGTCGCTGGAGGTAGTGGCGATCAGCAGATCGGCCTGCTCCACATCCGCCTCCTTCTGCACATCGTAGCTGGCGCCGTTGCCGCACACGCCCATCACATCATAGATGTTGATGATGTTCTCAACCAGATGTGGATTTTGGTCGATCACTGTGACCCTGTTCTCCACGGCCAGATGGCGCGTCAGGGCCACGCCCACCTTGCCCGCGCCCACAATGACGATCTTCATGCGGTCCTCCATCCTTTCTTCCGCCGGGACAGGTTCCGTTGGGGATCCTCCGGCGCAATCCTCCCACATTATAGCGGATATATCGGCAAAAGCAAATATCTTTTTCGTCAAATCTCCAAAAAATAGGACGCCGTCTTTCCCCCTGCCTCCCCTTGTGGTATGCTGTTCTGCGGAATATGGGCCCCGCCCGGAGAATAAGGAGACGATGAAATGAGCACCCCTGTCAAACTGCGCCTGTACTGTTCCATCTGTGCCCGGAACGACTTCTACATGGACCGCATCCGGGCCGTTGCCGACGGTCTCGGCCTGGACTACACTCTGGAGAAAATCACAGACGACGATGTGATCGACCGGATGGACCTGCTGATGCCCTGCCTGTACGCCTACTGCCCCGGCTGCCGGGTGCTGAACGAACAGGTGACGAGTGAGCATCCGGAGACCCTCTGCACTCCCGCCCTGGAGATCAATGGAACACTCCGGTTCTGGGGCGTCCCCGCCAGCGACGACGCGCTGCGGCAGGCGCTGTCTTCCTTATAATTAAATAAGGTGCGGCTGCCACGTCCCGGAGAAGGCGGGCGTTCTCCAAAATTTTACTTGACAAACCGGCATAAACCGCATAAAATCAACGTGAAATTATTTTAGTTAAATTATTTTAATTAAAATAATTTCATCATTTTTCGACATAAGGAGTACCAATATGGAATTCGAGCAAGTACGTGATATCATCGTGGAGACCCTGGGCTGCGACGCGGAGCAAGTCACAATGGACGCCTCCCTGGCTGACGATCTGGGTGCTGATTCCCTGGCTTCCGTGGAACTGGTGATGGCTCTGGAAGAGGCCACCGGCATCTCCATTGAGGATAGCGCCCTGGCGGAGATGAAGACCGTCGGCGACGTGATGAACTACCTGAACGCCCACAAGCAGTAATCCCTGCCCCGCCGGCGGGCCCGCGCCCTCCGGCGGGTTCACTTTCCGCTGAGAAAGGAATGCGCTATGACCAACCAAGAGTTTTTTGAGATTGTCGCCTGCTTCGACCGCAGCACCGCTCAGACGATGAAGCTGTCCACGCAGGAGTTCACCATAGAGCTGACCCGTGGCGGCGCGTCTGCGCCTGCGGCCAGCGCACCTGCGGCCGCTCCGGCTGCCGCCGCTGCTCCGGTGCCTGCGCCCCAGAGCAGCTCCTCCTCTATTGACGCGCCTCTGGTGGGCACGTTCTACGCGGCGCCCGCCCCGGACCAGGCCCCCTTTGTCCTGCCCGGCGACCGGGTGTCCAAGGGCCAGACCGTCTGCCTGATCGAGGCTATGAAGATGATGAGCGAAGTTCCCGCTCCCTGTGACTGCGTCATTGAGAGCGTGTGCAAGAGCAACGGCGAGCTGGTGGCCTTCGGCGAGCCGCTGTTCCGTTATCGGCCATGCTGAGGCGGGTATTGATCGCCAACCGGGGAGAGATCGCCCTGCGGGTCCTGCGGGCCTGCCGGGAGCTGGGGATCGAGACGGTGGCCGTATACTCCCAGGCGGACGCGGACGCGCTCCATGTCCAGCTGGCGGGACAGGCGGTGTGCATCGGCCCTGCCCGGGCGGCAGACAGCTATTTGAATCAGGATGCTCTTCTGACGGTGGCCAAAGCCACCGGGTGCGACGGCGTCCATCCCGGCTATGGCTTCCTCTCTGAAAACGCCGACTTTGCAGACGCCTGCGCCGCAGCTGGCCTGACCTTCATCGGCCCCTCCGGCGACGCCATCCGCAAGGCCGGCTCCAAATCTGCCGCGCGGGACCTGATGCGCGCCGCCGGCGTGCCCGTGACCCCCGGCTCCGACGGCCCGGTCGCCTCTGTGGAGGAGGCGCTGACCGCGGCAGAGTCCGTAGGCTATCCTGTGCTGCTGAAGGCGTCCGCCGGCGGCGGCGGGCGGGGCATCCGCCGGTGCGACCGGCCGGAGGATCTGTCCGCGGCCTTTGCGGAGGCCAAGGCAGAGGCCCAGGCCTGCTTCGGCAATGACGAGATGTATCTGGAGAAGCTGGTGCTCCGGCCCCGGCACATCGAGTTCCAGGTGCTGGCGGACCGCTACGGCAACGTCATCCATCTGGGGGACCGGGACTGCTCGGTCCAGCGGCGGAACCAGAAGCTCATCGAGGAGGCCCCTGCCCGGTGTTTGACGCCGGAGCTGCGGGAGCGGATGGGCGCCGCCGCCGTAAAGGCGGCCAAAGCTGTTGGCTATGAGAATGCCGGCACAGTGGAGTTCCTGCTGGACCCGGACCGGGAGCATTTCTATTTCATGGAGATGAACACCCGCATCCAGGTAGAGCACGGCGTCACCGAGCTGGTCACCGGTGTGGATCTGGTGCGCCAACAGCTGCGGATTGCCTCCGGCCTGGCGCTGCGCCTGCGGCAGGAGGATGTGACGCTCCAGGGCCATGCCATCGAGTGCCGCATCAACGCCGAAGACCCTGTGCAGGGGTTCCGCCCCTGCCCCGGACGGGTGGATTTCCTCCATTTCCCCGGCGGCCCCGGCGTGCGGGTGGACTCCTGCCTGTACAGCGGGTGCGAGCTGTCTCCTTACTACGACTCTATGGCGGCCAAGATCCTGGCCTACGCCCCCACTCGGATGGAGACCATCCGGCGGATGCGCCGCTGCCTGGAGGAGTTCACTCTGGAGGGCTTCCCCACCAATGCGGAGCTCTCCTATCAGATTCTGTACCATCCGGAGTTCATTCTGGGAGAGTGCACCACTGCCTTCCTGGATGAACACCTGTCGGAGCTGCTGGAATTCAGCCGCAAGCTCAGTGAAAGCGGGGTGGATGCATGAGTGGGATGAACGGCGTCTTCGCCAAGCGCCGAGCGCGCCTGCTGGCCATGAAGGCCATCCGGGACAATCACATTCCCGGCGATAAAGCCATCACCTGTCCCAAGTGCGGGCAGGACAGCGACCGCAAATCCGTGGCGCAGAACCTGTCGGTCTGCCCCAAGTGCGGCTACCATTTCCCCATCGGCGCCTACTATCGGCTCAGCACGATTCTGGACCCCGGCTCCTTCCGGGAGCTGTTTGAAAAGCTGCCTGCGGCGGACCCGCTCTCCTTCCCCGGCTACCGGGCCAAGGTGGAGGCCGCCCAGCGCAAGACCGGCCTGACGGAGGCCGTGGTCACCGCCACCGGCACCATCGGGGGCCGCAAATGCGTAGTGGGTGTGCTGGACAGCCGCTTCTTCATGGGCTCCATGAGTGCCGCCGTGGGTGAGAAGATCACCCTGGCCATTGAGTACGCCACCAAGAACCGCCTGCCCCTGATCCTGTTCGCCGCCAGCGGCGGTGCCCGGATGCAGGAGGGCATCCTCTCCCTGATGCAGATGGCCAAGACCAGTGCGGCGCTGGCCCGCTTCTCGGAGAAAGGGCTTTTGTATATTTCCGTCTTTACGGACCCCACCACTGGTGGGGTCACTGCCAGTTTCGCCTCTCTGGGCGATATCATCCTGGCGGAGCCCGGCGCTCTGATCGGCTTTGCCGGTCCCCGGGTCATCCAGCAGACCATCGGCCAGACCCTGCCGGAGGGCTTCCAGCGGGCGGAGTTCCAGGAGGAGCACGGCTTTGTGGACGCGGTGGTGCCGCGCCTTCAGATGCGGGACACCCTGTCCCAGCTGCTGCGGCTCCATGAGAAAGGGGGACGCACATGAGCGAACCGCTGACCGCCGCCCAGCGGGTGGCCATTGCCCGCCACCCCCAGCGGCCCAATATCACAGATTATATTCAGGCGCTGTTCACAGACTTCTTTGAGCAGAAGGGCGACCGCCTCTGCGGCGAGGATGCCGCGATCTTGGGCGGCGTGGCCCTGTACCACGGCCGCCCCGTGACCGTCATCGGCACCCGGAAGGGCAAAACGCTGGAGGAGAACCTCAAGTGCAACTTCGGCATGCCCAATCCGGAAGGGTACCGCAAGGCTCTGCGGCTGATGCGGCAGGCGGAGAAGTTCCGCCGCCCCATCCTCACGTTTATCGACACCTCCGGCGCCTATCCCGGCCTGGAGGCCGAGGCCCACGGCCAGGGCGAGGCCATCGCCCGGAATCTCTATGAGATGAGCCGCCTCACCGTCCCCGTCATCGCCCTCATCACCGGCGAGGGCAACAGCGGCGGCGCGCTGGCGTTGGGCGTTGCCAACCGGGTGCTGATGCTGGAGAACTCTGTGTACGCCATCCTCTCTCCGGAAGGCTTCGCCTCCATTCTGTGGAAGGACTCCGCCAGACATGAGGAAGCCTGTGAGCTGATGAAGCTGACGGCGCCGGACCTGCTGGAGCTGGGCGTCATCGACGGCATCATCCCTGAGCCGGAGGGCGGCGCCCATCTGGCTCCTGCCGCCCACATGCGGCAGGTGGATCGGGCTCTGAGCCGCTGCCTGGCGGAGCTCTCCAAAGAGAGCGGAGCCGCTCTGGCCGCAGGCCGGTATCAAAAATTCAGACGCATGGGCGCAGCACCCCAGAAGGAGGAAGCATGAGCGGAATCAAAATCAGAGGCACCGGCCGGTTCGCCCCTGCGAAAATCGTCACCAACGACGACCTGGCAAAAATCGTGGATACCAGCGACGAGTGGATCACCACCCGCACCGGCATCCAGACCCGCCACCACTGCACCACGGAGACCCACACGGATATGTGCGTGGGCGCCGCCCGGCAGGCGCTGGAAAACGCCGGGATTTCCCCGGAGGACATCGGCGCCTGCGTGGTGGCCACTTTCTCCTCCGACTACCTGTCCCCCTCTGCCGCCTGCATGGTGCAGCGGGGGCTGGGGCTGCCCCACGACGCGGTGTGCTTTGACCTGAATGCCGCATGCAGCGGCTTCCTGTTCGCCATCCACACCATGGAGTGCCTGCTGGCCCAGGCCCCCCGGAAGTACGGCCTGGTGATCGGCGCGGAGATGCTCTCCCGGTTCATCAACTGGGAGGACCGGGGCACCTGCGTCCTCTTCGGAGACGGCGCCGGCGCTGTGGTGGTGGAGTGGCGGGAGGACTATCCCTCCATCCACGCCGTTCTGGGCTGCCACGGCGACCCGGACATGCTGGGCGTCACCGGCGCGGAGAAGCCGGCGCCGGCCCGCATCTTCATGCACGGCCAGCCCACCTTCAAGTTCGCCGTTAAGGCAGTGCCCTACTGCATCGACCAGGTGCTGGAAAAGGCCGTCATGGCCATTGAGGACGTGGACTTCTTCGTCTTCCACCAGGCCAACGCCCGGATCATCGACCTGGCAGCCAAAAAGTACCACATCCCCCCGGAGAAGTACTACAAGAACATCCAGAAATACGGCAACACCTCCGCCGCCAGCATCCCCCTGGTCATCAGTGAGCTCCATGACCTGGGAAAGGTGGGGCCCGGCTCCCGGGTCCTGGTGGTGGGCTTCGGCGGCGGCCTCACCTGGGGCGGCGCCCTGGTGGAGTTCGCCTGACTCCCTGCACGTCAAGCAGGCGCTCTGGACGCAAGCCTGTTACCGGCGAAAACTTCAGCTTTATTTAGGCCGCGCACAGCGGCGAATGGGAGATTTTTATGAAAAAGCTCAATGAAATCCTGGGAACCAAGTACCCCTTTATCCAGGGCGGTATGGCCAACATCGCCACCGGCGAGTTCGCCGCCGCCTGCTCCAACGCCGGGGCCCTGGGCATGATCGCCACCGGCGGCTGGGACGGCGACCGTCTCCGCCAGGAGATCCGCCGGGCCAAGGAGCTGACGGACAAGCCCTTCGGCGTCAATCTGATGCTGATGAGCCCCTATGCCGACGACATCGCCCAGATCATTCTGGAAGAGGGCGTGAAAGTGGTCACCACCGGCGCCGGCAATCCCGGCAAGTACATTCCCGCCTGGAAGGAAAAGGGCATCAAGGTGATGCCCGTAGTGGCGGCGGCGGTTCTGGCCAAGCGGCTGGAGCGCTATGGCGTGGACGCCATCATCGCCGAGGGCACGGAGTCCGGCGGCCACGTGGGCGAGATGACCACCATGGCCCTGGTGCCCCAGGTCATCGATGCGGTAAGCGTTCCCGTGGTGGCGGCCGGCGGCATCGCGGACGGCCGTCAGGCGGCTGCGGCCTTTGCCCTGGGTGCCTGCGGCATCCAGGTGGGCACCTGTTTGCTTGCCAGCGAGGAGTGCCCCATCCACCCCAATTACAAGCAGGCTGTGTTGAAGGCCAAGGACAGTGATACGGTGGTCACCGGCCGCTCCATCGGCGGCCCGGTCCGAATCCTGAAGAACAAGATGGCCCGGGAGTATCTGGCCCTAGAGAAGCGCGGCGCCTCTCTGGAGGAGCTGGAGAAGGTCACCCTGGGCGGCCTGCGCCGGGCCGTGCTGGAGGGCGATGTGGAAATGGGTAGCGTCATGAGCGGCCAGGTGGCTGGTATGCTCCACGAGATCCGGCCCGTGGCCGAGATTTTCCGTGACCTGTATGAGAGCGGTATCGCACGGGCGAAGGCCACCGCCGCAGAATGGAGCGACGCAGAATGAAACTGGGCTTTTTGTACGCCGGTCAGGGCAGCCAGCATGCCGGCATGGGCGCCGATCTGTACGAGGCGTTTTCCGCTTTCCGGGCTGTTTACGACCATGCGGAAGTGGATTTTGACCTGAAGAAGGTCACCTTTGAGGACCCGGACGGCATCATCAACCAGACCCGCTACACCCAGCCCTGCATGGTGGCCTTTGCCGCCGGTATGACGGCGGTGCTGCGGGAGAAGGGCATCACCCCCGCTGTGGCGGCGGGCCTCTCCCTGGGTGAGTACTCCGCCCTTCACGCCGCCGGTGTGTTCGACGCCGCCACAGCTATCCGTCTGGTGGCTTTCCGGGGCAAGGCCATGGAGGAGGCGGCTGCCGGCCGGGAGAGCGCCATGATGGCCGTCCTGAATCTGGACCGCAGCCCCCTGCAGGATGCCTGCGACGCGGCCTCTGACCTGGGGTGCGTGGTAATCGCCAACTACAACTGTCCCGGCCAGCTGGTCATCGGCGGTGAGAAGGCCGCTGTGGAGAAGGCCGCCGCCATTGCCAAGGAGAAGGGCGCCCGCCGGTGCCTGCCCCTGAAGGTCAGCGGCCCCTTCCACACCCCCCTGATGGCCCCTGCCGGGAATGCCCTGCGGGAATACTTCCAGGGCGTGGCGTTTGCGGATCCCCAGATCCCCGTGATCTTCAACTGCCTGGGGGATGTGAAGGATGACAGCACCCCCATCCAGGAGCTGTTGGTAAAGCAGGTGCAGAGCAGCGTGTTCATGGAGGACTCCATCCGGAAGATGGCCGACATGGGCGTGGACGCCATCGTGGAGATCGGCCCGGGCAAAGCCCTCAGCGGTTTTGTGAAAAAGACCGTTCCCGGCATACCGGTCTGCGCGGTGGAGACCGCAGCGGATGTGGAGAACCTGCCCGACACGCTGGAACAACTGATAAAGGAGAAGGCATGATGAATTTTGCTGGAAAGACCGCCGTGGTCACCGGCGGCAGCCGGGGCATCGGCCGGGCCATCTGCGAGGAGCTGGCCCGGGGCGGCGCCAATGTGGTGCTGTGCTACGCCGGCCGGGCGGAAGCTGCCCAGGAGACCGTGACCGCTTGCGAGGACCTGGGTGCCAAGGCCCTGGCCGTGCAGTGCAACGTGGCGGACGAGGCCCAGGTGAAGGCCCTGATGGATGCCGCTGTGAAGGAATTCGGCCGGATCGACATTCTGGTGAACAATGCCGGCGTCACCCGGGACGGCCTTGTGATGATGATGAAGGAGGCCGACTTCGACGCGGTGATCGACACGAACCTGAAAGGCACCTTCCTGTGCATGAAGGCCGTGTCCCGAATCATGATGAAGCAGCGGTACGGCCGGATCGTGAACCTCTCCAGCGTGGTGGGCCTCCGGGGCAACGCCGGCCAGGTGAACTACGCCGCCAGCAAGGCGGGTGTGGTAGGCATGACCAAGTCCCTGGCCAAGGAGCTGGCCTCCCGGGGCGTGACGGTCAACGCCGTGGCCCCCGGCTTCATTGAGACGGACATGACCGCTGCCATGCCCCAGGCCGCCAAGGACGCCATGATGCCCACCATCCCTATGCAGCGGCTGGGTGCACCGGAGGATGTGGCAAAGGCCGTGGCCTTCCTGGCCAGCGACGAGGCCGCCTATGTCACCGGCCAGGTCCTGGCCGTCGACGGGGGCATGGCGATGTGAAGCATTCAAGGGGGACAGTGTCCCCCTTGGACGCTCCGCCGGTATGCCACCGGCTCCGCTGAACCCCCATCACCAGTCTGCACCCCAAGGGCACTTCCGCGCCGCTTTCAGCGGCTTGGGTCAAAGTATTTTCGGCAGGTACAGAAGGTGAATTGCCCCGCAGGGGCAAGAGAAGCCGCCCTGGGGTGCGCCCTGCCGAAAATGATTGGAATTTCTTGATCTGCCTCTGGCAGATCAACCGGGGAACCCCGAATGGATTTCCCCAGCCCCCTTCCTTTTGCGGGGCCTTTTGGAACACCTTTTCCGGGTGCTCCCAACTCTATCTACAGGAGGTATACTATGGAACGACGGAGAGTCGTGATCACCGGCCTGGGGGCCGTGACCCCCATTGGCCTTACCGCGGCAGAGAGCTGGCAGGCTGTGAAGGACGGTGTGTGCGGCATCGCTCCCATCACCCAATTCGATCCCACCGATCTGAAGGTCCATCTGGCCGCGGAGGTCAAGGGCTTCGTGCCGGAGAACTACATGAGCAAGCCAGAGGCCAAGCGGATGGGCCGCTTCACCCAGATGGCCGTCGTCTCCGCCAAGGAGGCACTGGACGGTGCTGGCTTCACGTTGGATGAAGCGGAGGCGGATCGCTGCGGCGTCATTGTCTCCAGCGGCATCGGCGGCCTCTCCATCACGGAGGCAGAGCACGACAAGGGCAAGGAGAAGGGCTGGGACCGGGTCTCTCCCTTCTATATCCCCACTGGCATCTGCAACATGGCCGCCGGCCAGATCGCCATCCACACCGGTTTCCGGGGCATGTGCTCCTGTCCGGTGACCGCCTGTACCGGCGGCACCAATGCCGTAGGCGATGCCTTCCACTATATCCGGGACGGTTATGCTGATGTGATGCTCTGCGGCGGTACGGAGTCCGCTGTGACGCCTCTGGCCATCGGCGCCTTCACCTCCATGAAGGCCCTGACCCAGAATCCCGATCCCAAGCGGGCTTCCATCCCCTTTGACGCGGAGCGCAGCGGCTTCGTGCTGGGCGAGGGTGCGGCCATCCTCCTGCTGGAGGAGCTGGAGCACGCCAAGGCCCGGGGCGCCCGAATCCTTGCGGAGGTCGTGGGCTACGGCGCCACCTGCGACGCCTATCACATGACCGCTCCCCGGCCCGACGGCAGCGGTGCCGCCAAGGCCATGGAGATGGCCCTTGCAGACGGCGGCGCCAAGCCGGAGGATGTGGACTATATCAACGCCCACGGCACCTCCACCCCCCTGAACGACGCCGGCGAGACGGCCGCCGTCAAGACTGTGTTCGGTGACCACGCCTACAAGCTGGCCATCAGCTCCACCAAGTCCATGACCGGCCACATGCTGGGCGCCGCCGGTGCTGTGGAGGCCATGTTCTGCGCCATGGCGCTGCATGACGGCTATCTTCCCGCCACCATCAACTATCAGGTGCCGGATCCCGCCTGCGACCTGGACGTGGTGCCGGGTCACGGCCGCAGCGCCGATGTGCGCTACGCCATGTCCAACTCTCTGGGATTCGGCGGCCACAACGGCAGCCTGCTGTTCAAACGATGGGAGGCGTGAGACCATGGCAAACGAATTGAATTCCAACCAGATCGCGCAGATCCTACCCCACCGGTTCCCCTTTGCTCTGGTGGACCGGATCACCGATTACGAGCCCGGCCAGTGGGCCAAGGGCCGCAAGTGCGTCAGCGTCAATGAGCAGTTCTTCTGCGGCCACTTCCCCCAGGAGCACGTCATGCCCGGTGTGCTGATCTTGGAGGCCATGGCCCAGGTGGGCGCCGTGGCCATCCTCTCCCTGCCGGAGAACCAGGGCAAGATCGCCCTGTTCGGCGGCGTGAAAAACGCCCGCTTCCGCCGGAAGGTGACCCCCGGCGACGTGCTGGAAATGGAGTGCGTTCTCACCAAGCGCCGCGGGCCGGTGGGCATCGGCGAGTGCAAGGCCACGGTCAACGGCGAACTGGCCTGTACGGCGGAACTGACCTTCGCCATCGGTGCGGAATGACAGCCGACGCTTTCCCGCCATGCGGGCAAGGCGCGGGAAAGAGGGCTTGCAGCCATGCTGAAAGACGCTTTTTTTAACGTGTACACCAAGTTCAAGCTGCACTTTTACCAGGAGATCTTCAGCCGCTTTCAGGATCGTGAGGCCAGTCTGACGACGGTGGAGACCTTCTGCATGGAGGCCATTCAGGCTCTGGGCAGTCCCACGGTGAATGAATTTGCCACCTTCATGCGGATCTCCCCTCCCAACGCGGCATACAAGGTCAACAGCCTCATCAAGAAAGGCTACATCCGCAAGGTCCAGTCTTCCGACGACCGGCGGGAATACCATCTGGAGATCACTCAGAAGTATATCGACTACTACAACATCAGCACGGCCTACATGACCGCCGTCATGAACCGCATCACGCAGCGGTTTACCCCGGCGGAGTGCGCCAAGCTGGAGGAGATGCTCACCATCATCAGCCGGGAGCTGATGGCAGAAGTGGAGATTCCAGACGCCCTTTCGGGACAAAGCAACTAAAGAAGCGGCACAGGCTGTCAGCCTGTGCCGCTTCCTTTTCAAAACAGTCCCTCCGGAATGCGGATATCCGCTCTGGGGACCCTCTCCCAGGCAAAGTCCTCCAGCAGGCTCTCCCCGCTTCTGGGTTCTGCAGAGGGGTTGAAGCCTGCGAGATATGCCAGTTTTCCCAGGATTTCCGGTGCCGTATACCGCTCTCCCAGCGTGTCCAGCCCCGCATCCGCGTTCCGCTTGCTGAGCCGCTGCCCGTCGCTTCCCAGAAGCAGCGGGAAATGGTAAAACGCCGGTGCCTCCAGTCCCAGCAGCCGATACAGCAGCAGCTGCCTGGGGGTGGACGCCAGCAGGTCCGCACCCCGCACTACTTCTGTGACGCCCATGGCCGCGTCATCCACCACCACCGCCAGTTGATAGGCAAATATGCCGTCCGACCGCCGCAGCAGAAAATCCCCGCAGTCCGCAGGCAGCCACTCCCTGTACTCCCCCATGTGGCCGTCGGTGAAAGTGATCTCCTCCTCCGGCACCCACAGCCGCAGGGCGGGGGCGCGGCCTGTGCGCCGGGCCCGCTCTGCCGCCTGCTCCGCAGTCAGACCGCGGCAGGTCCCCGGGTAGACCACCTGTCCATCCTCCCGGTGGGGAGCACTGGCGGCATGGAGCTCCGCCCGGGTACAGAAGCAGGGGTAGACCAGCCCCTGGGCCTCCAGTCGCCTCAGAGCAGCCTGATACAGCGCCGTCCTCCGGCTCTGCTCATAGGGGCCGCTGGGGCCGCCGATGACAGGTCCCTCGTCCCAGTCCAGTCCCAGCCACCGGATGTCCCGGCACATCTGCTCCCCATAACGCCGCGGGCATCGCGCGATATCCAGATCCTCGATCCGCAGGATCACTCTCCCGCCCTTCTGCCGGGCGCTGAGCCAAGCCAGCAGGCAGCACAAAATATTCCCCAAATGGATGCGCCCGCTTGGCGACGGCGCAAACCGTCCGGTCACCGCCATGGTCTCCTGCCCTCCTTGTCCGTTCATGCCACCCCATTATAGCGGGATTTCTCCGCTTCTTCAAGGCCGTTCCTCCCGTTTCTCCATGGTGAAATGTATCAGATGCAAAACATACGCAATATCTTCGCTCTATTTAAGATATAACCATAACGACAGGCAGGTATATGCCAGAAAAGCGTGAACATGACAGTTGAATTCCCCTGCCTCATCCCATGCTTCAGCGTTCAGCGTGCATCTCCTGATCGGCATTTCTCATAAAAGATCGGCGTGGACAAGCAAAGGAGAAAATGAAACGCCCCGTCTTTCCCGACCGGTACAGTACCCCTGCAGCTCCACACGCTGTATTCCTGTTACGCTGTCAGGCAAATCTGGAGGTATACGGGGGCTTCCCGCATTTATATCCTCCTGGACTGCACACTGGAGTTTTGCCGCGCCATTGAGGCACCATACCGTTCTTCACGCAGCAACAAGGGCCGCCGCTTGATAGCGGCGGCCCTTGTCATCGGGAAACGCAATCAGTTCTTGATGTGGATGGCGCGCTTCTGGACGTTCAGGGCGCACTCCCGCACGGACTCGGAAACCGTGGGATGAGAGTGGATCGTGGAGATCAGCTCATCCACGGTGGCCTCCAGCCGCAGGGCCAGAGCACCCTCGGCAATCAGGTCCGTAGCCCGGGGCCCGATGATGTGCATACCCAGCACTTCCTCGTACTTGGCGTCGGCGATGATCTTCACCAGACCCTCGCCGCCATTGATGATGAGGGACTTGCCGTTGGCCACCAGCGGGAACTTGCCCACCTTGTAGTCGATGCCCTTGGCCTTGCACTGCTCCTCGGTCAGACCGACAGAGGCAGCCTCCGGCTCCATATACACGCAGGTGGGGTTGGTCTTTTCGTCATACACGGCAGGGATCCCCATGATGTTCTCCGCAGCCACTTCGCCCATGGCGCTGGCGGTGTGGGCCAGCTGGGCCTTGCCGAAGACACAGTCGCCGATGGCGTACACGCCGGGCACGCTGGTCTCCATCTTGTCGTTGACGATGATCCGGCCCCGATCGTTGGCAAGGCCGGCAGCCTCCAGGTTCAGGCTGGCGGTGTTAGCCTTCCGGCCGATGGCCACCAGGACCTTCTCCGCCTCAAAGCTGACAGTCTCGCCGGCCTTGTTCCGGCAAGTGACCTTGGCGCCCACGGGAGAGGCCTCCACGGCCTGCACCGGGCACTCCAGGTTGAACTCCATGCCCATCTTCTTCATGTGCTTCACGCCGATGGCAGTCAGGTCGCCGTCCAGCATGGGCAGCATGTGGTCCAGTGCCTCCACCACGGTGATCTTGGTGCCGAAGGCCGCGTAGGCGCAGGCCAGCTCCAGGCCGATGACGCCGCCGCCGATGACCACCATGCTCTTGGGCAGCTTCTCCAGGCTCAGCGCACCGGTGGAGTCGATGCAGTTGGGATTCTCCTTCAGACCGGGGATGGGCGGCTGGGCGTTGACGGAGCCGGTGGCCACGATGATGGCGTCGGCGGTCATCTCCTCCACGGAGCCGTCGGACTTCTTCACAGAGAGGGTCTTGGGGCCGGTGAAGCTGGCCTCGCCGTCTACGCGGGCGACCTTGTTCTGCTTCAGCAGCCCGGCAACACCCTGGGTCAGCTGCTTGCTGATGGCGTTCTTGTGGGCGATCACCTGGGGGAAGTCCACTTCCACACCGGAGACCTTCACGCCGATGTCAGCACCCTGTTCCTTGATCTCGGACACCAGCTCCGCGCTGTGCAGCAGGCACTTGGTGGGGATGCAGCCGATGTTCAGGCAGGTGCCGCCGATGTGCTCGCGCTCCACTAGGGTCACTTTGGCGCCCAGCTGGGCCGCCCGGATGGCAGCCACATAGCCGCCGGGGCCGCCGCCCACGACGATGACGGTCTTCTGGCCAGCTGCGACGGAGGCTGCAGCCGGGGCAGGTGCAGCAGCAGGAGCGGCGGCAGCGGGTGCGGCGGCAGCGGGTGCGGCGGGAGCCGCGGCGCCGGCAGCATCGGGAACCGCCTCTCCGGCGGCGCCGATCCAGGCGATCACGCTCTTGCAGGGGGCGGTCTCGCCCTCCGGCAGCAGGATCTTCAGCAGGGTGCCGTCCTCCTCGGCCTCCACGTCGTTGGTCAGCTTATCGGTCGCCACGGAGAACAGGATGTCCCCCTTCTTGACGGTGTCTCCCTCTTTGAACTTCCACTCTTCAATGGTGCCCTCGGTCATCGTCAGACCCAGCTTGGGCATCAGAACTTCAGTTGCCATAATTTCTGTCCTTCTTTCATGAACTTACCCAAAAACCGCCTCTGATTCGGCCTTTGAGTTGTTTGGATCGTCAAATTTTGGACAATGACCCCTCAAAGGGAACCCGGCACAGGCCGGGTTCCCTTGAATGGGTTGTTTGATCTCACACCAGGAGCATGTAGGGGTTCTCCAGCAGCTCCGCGATCCGCTTGAGGAACTTGGAGGCCATCACGCCGTCGATCACGCGGTGGTCGGCAGTCAGGCTCAGGTTCATCATGGTCCGGATCACGATCTCGCCGTTGCGCACCACAGGGGTATCCACCATGTCGCACACGCCCAGAATCGCCAGCTCAGGCTGGTTGATGATGGGAGAGAAGCTGGTGATGCCATAGGGCCCGAGGCTGGAGATGGTGAAGGTGCCGCCGGTCATGTCCTCCATGCCCAGCTTGCCGGTGCGGGTGGCCTCGATCAGGGCCTCCGTCTCCTGGGCGATCTGTGCCAGGGACTTCTCCTCGCAGTTCTTCACGTTGGGCACGATCAGGCCATCGCCCTTGGCGACCGCCAGGCCCATGTTCACGTGCTTGTGGCGGGTCAGCATATTGTCCGCGAAGCTGGCGTTCACGTCGGGGAACTCGGTCAGGGCCTTGGCAACCACCTTCATCAGGATGTGGTTGTAGGTCAGCTTGATCCCCTGCTCCTTCAGGCCGTCCTTCAGCTTGGCCCGCAGGTCCTTCATGGCCGTGACCTCCACCGGACGGGTGTAGGTGACCCGCGGAGAGGTGTGCCAGGAGTTGGTCATGTTGGCAGCGATGCTGCGGCGCAGCGGATTCACCTTCACAGGCTTCTCGTCGTTGCTCTCAACAGCGGCAACGGCCTCAGCGGCGGGAGCTGCGGCTGCACCCACACCGGCGGCGGCCAGCACGTCCGCCTTCATCACGCGGCCCTGGACGTCCAGCTTGCTGACGTCCACGCCCAGCTCGGCAGCCAGCTTGGCAGCCATGGGGCTGGTCTTGGGACCGGCCACAAAGTTCTCCACGTCCTTGGCCACCACGGTCCCGTTGGGGCCGGTGCCGGGGATTTGGGAGAGGTCATAGCCCTTTTCCTTCGCCAGCTTCTTGGCGTAGGGAGTCGCCAGCACGTAGGCACCGGCGGGACGGTCCGCATGGGCCGTGGGGGCGGCGGCAGGAGCCGCGGCAGAGGCTGCGGACGGCGCAGCGGCAGGAGCGGCAGCAGCGGGCGCGGCGGCACCGGAGGCATCCGGAATCGCCTCGCCGGGCTGGCCGATCCAGGCGATCACGCTCTTGCAGGGGGCGGTCTCGCCCTCCGGCAGCAGGATCTTCAGCAGGGTGCCGTCCTCTTCGCACTCCACGTCGTTGGTCAGCTTATCCGTCGCTACGGAGAACAGGATGTCCCCCTTCTTGACAGCGTCGCCCTCTTTATATTTCCACTCTTCAATGGTGCCCTCGGTCATCGTCAGGCCGAGCTTGGGCATCAATACTTCAGTTGCCATACTTGAAAATCTCCTTTTCAACAGGCATTAAAACATGCCCTTGATGCCCTTTACCAGGTCCTCCGGAACCACTTTCACCATCTTCTCCAGGGTGGGAGCGAAGGGGATCGGGCAGAAGGGAGCGCCGTACCGCAGGATAGGGGCATCCAGATACTCCATGGCCTCCTCCGCGACGGTGGCGGAGATCTCCGCGCCGAAGCCGCCCTGCTTGACAGCCTCGTGGACGATGCAGAGGCGGTGGGTCTTCTTCACACTGTTCAGCACGGTCTCCTTATCCCAGGGAGACAGGGTGATCAGGTCGATGACTTCGGCCTCAATGCCCTCCTTGGCCAGCAGGTCCGCAGCGCCGCGGGCATTCTTCATGCCGATGGAGTAGGACACGATGGTCACATCCTTCCCCTCACGCTCCACGCGGGCCTTGCCCAGGGTGTAAGGCTCCTCCTCGCCGATCTCGGGCACTTCGCCTTTCTCCTTGTACAGGATCTTGTTCTCGAAGTACAGCACGGGGTCGTCGCACTCGATGGCGGCCTTCAGCACCATCTTGGCGTCATAGGGATTGGAGGGCGCCACAACCTTGATGCCGGGGATGTGGGCGAACCAGGACTCCACGCACTGGGAATGCTGTGCAGCGCCGCCGCCGGCAGAACCGTCGGGCGCACGCAGGACCAGGGGCACCTTGGCCTGGCCGCCGAACATGTAGCGGACCTTTGCCATCTGGTTGAAGATCTCGTCCATGGGCACGCCGATGAAGTCGGCGAAGTGCATGTCCACCACGGGACGGGCGCCGGCCAGAGCCGCGCCTACGCCGCCGCCGATGATAAAGGTCTCGGAAATGGGGGTATCAATGATCCGGCCGGGGAACTGCTGGGGCAGGCCCTTGAACTGACCGAAGATACCGCCCTGACGGGCCAGGTCCTCGCCCATTGCGAATACAGTGGGGTCTTTCGCCATCGTCTCGGCCATGGCCTCTTGAGTGGCCTGAGAAAAAGTGATCTTACGCATCGTATTTGTCCTCCTTCGCCTTAGTCATCCACGTAGACGTACTTCATGTACTCGGACGCATCGGCGTACTCGCTCTGCATAGCGTACTCCTTGGCGTCTTTGATCTTCTGCTCACACTTGGCATCGATGGCGTCGCACTCCTCGGCGGTCATCAGCTTCAGCTTGGCGGCCTTGGCGCGGAACATCTTCAGAGGATCGGTGTCGTGATAGATCTTCTGGGTCTCGGCGTGGTCACGATACAGTTCAGGGTCGCCCACGAAGTGGCCCTCAATGCGGTAGGTCTTGGCCTCGATGAACGTGGGGCCTTCGCCGGCGCGGGCACGGGCAACAGCCTCCTTGGCGGCCTCATACACGGCAAAGACATCCTGGCCGTCCACCACGACGCCGGGCACATGATAACCCGCCGCGCGGTCGGAGATATTCTCCACATTGCAGGTGGTGCGGTAAGGCGTGGTGGAAGCCCAGCAGTTCATCTCGTTGACGAAGATCACGGGCAGCTTCCAGGCGGAAGCGACGTTCATGGCCTCGTGGAAAGTGCCGCGGTTGGAGGCACCGTCACCGAAGAACACCACGGAAACCCGGTCGTTCTTCAGGATCATCTTGCTGGCCAGGGCAGCGCCGGTGGCCAGGTTGTAGCCGCCGCCCACGACGCCGTTGGCGCCCAGCATACCCACGGAGAAGTCGGCAATGTGCATGGAGCCGCCGCGGCCCTGGCACAGACCGGTCTTCTTGCCGAAGATCTCAGCCATCATCCGGTTCACATCCGCGCCCTTGGCCACACAGTGGCCGTGGCCGCGGTGAGTGGACTCGATCATATCGTCCTTCCGCAGAGCGGAGCACACACCAGTGGCGATGGCCTCCTCACCGATGTACAGGTGCACGAAGCCGGGAATCTCACCATTCAGGAAGTCGTGCTTCACGCTCTCCTCAAACTTGCGGATGGTGCACATGGTCTCATAAAAGTGCTCCGCCAGTTCCTTGGTGTATTTTGCTGCCTTTGTTGCTGCCATAGGAAAAACTCCCTTCTGCCGACTCTCCTGTCGGCACTCTTTGAAATTTGCTGGGACAGATGCGCTGGGCGGTGAAATCGTCAAAATTTTCACCTATGTTCTCTGAAAAGACGTGGCAACAGTTTCCTGCAGCCACGTCCTCTCAGCTAACGCAACTTACGAAACCTTAACCGTTGTTTATACGGAAACGCAGGCTGCCTCTTCAATTAGGCGGCGGGCTCAGTGGTGCCAGCATCAGCCTGAGTGACGCTGGTGAAAGCCTCGATCAGCTCGGGGGTCAGCTCGTCGGCGAACTCGTCGTACACGGGGGCAGAAGCCTCAGCGAACTCAGCAGCAGCCTCGGGAGACAGCTCGGTGATCTCAACGCCAGCCTCGGCCCACTTGTCCATGATCTCCTGATCCTGGCCGCGGTTCAGCTCACGCTCGTACTCGCAGGCAGCCTGGCCGGCCTCGTCAACGATGGCCTGCAGCTCGGGAGACAGGGAGTTGTACAGCTCAGCGTTCATGCAGAAGAACAGGCAGTCATAAGCGCCGGTCCAATAGGTCAGATAGCTCTGGACCTCCTGGATGGAAGCGGCATCAGCGGTGGGCAGGGGGTTCTCCTGGCCGTCGTAGGTGCCGGTCTGCAGAGCGGTGAACACCTCGGACCAGTTGGCGTTGGTGAAGTCGGCGCCCCACAGCTCATAGGAGCGGTTCAGCAGCTGGGAACCCGCGACACGCATCTTCAGGCCGTTCATATCAGCCAGGCTGGCGATGGCGTGCTTACTGTTGGTGATGTGGCGGAAGCCGTTCTCCGCAATGCCCAGCAGGTGCACGTTGTAGGTGCTCTCCAGGATCTCGCCCAGAGCCTCGCCGCCGGCGCCGTCCAGGGCCGCGTCAGCCTCTTCCGTGCTGTTGAACAGGAAGGGCAGGGAGACCACGTTGAACCGCTGGTCGAAGGAGGACCAGATCAGGTTGGAGTGCATGGACAACTCGGTGGTACCGTCCATCAGGGCCTGGATGCCGTCGGTCTGGTTGCCGGCGGTCAGCTGGTCAGCGGGATAGTACTGAACGGTGATGGCACCGCCGGTCTTCTCGCCCACGATCCGGGCGAACTCCTTGGCGCCGTCCACCCAGGGAGAGGTCTCCGTGGCGGAGCAGGCGAACTTCCAGGTCATTTCCTCGAACTCGCCAGTGGAAGCGGCAGCATCATCGCCGCTGTCGGCAGTGGTATCGCTGGCAGCGTCATCGCCACCGCCGCAGGCCACCAGGGCCAGAGCCATGGTGAGCGCCAGGAGCAGTGCAAGAAACTTTTTCATTGTTTTGCCTCCTTAAAATAGTTGTAGCAGGTATTATCTGAAACCGCAAAGCGCGGTTACAGCCAAGTCAGGAGATGCTTATTTGCCGAACAAGAGCACGGTAGAGAACCAGGGCACATAGGTGATGAGCAGCAGCGCAATAATGCACGCCACAATCTGGGGCCACACAGCCTTGGACATAGAGACAATGGTGACCTTGGTCTTGTCCCGCAGGCCCTGAAGCTTCTCGGACACACCGATGGCGACGAACAGGTTGACACCCACGGGAGGAGTCACCTGGCCGATAGCCAGGTTCACTGTGGCGATCACGCCGAAGTGGACGGGGTCGATGCCCAGCTGGGTGGCTACGGGGTACATGATGGGGATAAAGATGTACATGGCGGAGTTGGCGTCCACGAAGCAGCCTGCAATCAGGAAGATCACGTTGACGATCAGCAGGAAGATGTACTTGTTGCCGGAGATCTCCAGCAGCAGAGCCTGGGCCGCCTGCGCAATGCCGAACACCGTGCACACATAGGAGAACAGGGTGGCCGCGCCGATGATCAGCATGATGCCGCCGGTGGTCTTGCCGGAGTCGACCAGGATATCGATCATATCCTTCATCTTGACCTCACGATAGATGAAGACGCCGACCACCAGACCGTATACCACGGAGACGGCAGCCGCCTCGGTGGGGGTGAAAACGCCGCCGTAGATGCCGCCGATGATGATGACGGGCATCAGGAAGCCCCAGAAGGCCTCACGGAAGGACTTCCAGCGCTGGCCCCAGGAGGACTTTGCCTTGGATGCCTGGATGCCCTTCTTGCGGCACTCGATCATGATGATGATCACCAGGGACAGGCCCATCATGATGCCGGGAATCCAGCCGCCCATGAACATATCGCCCACGGAGACGCCGGTGATGGAGGCGTACACCACGAATGCGATGGAGGGCGGAATGACGATGGCGATGGAGGAGGCGCTGGCCATCAGGGAAGAGGCGAAGGGGGCGGAGAATCCGCCGCGGTTGATCATGGCGGGAATCAGGATAATGCCCAGAGCCGCCACGGTGGCGGGACCGGAGCCGGAGATGGCGCCGAAGAAGCAGGCCACGATAACAGCCACGATGGCGATGCCGCCGCGCCGATGGCCGACGCAGTCATCAGCAAACGCCACCAGACGGCTGGAGATGCCCGCCTTGGCCATGATGTTGCCGGACAGAACAAAGAACGGAATAGCCAGCAGCAGGAACTTTGCCATGCCGCTGTACACGTTGGTAGGGACGACCGTCAGGGGGGAACTGCTGAAGAGCAGGGCGAAAATGGAAGACATACCCAGGCTGACGGCAATGGGGATATTCAGCAGCAGCATCACGAAGAAGCTGCCGAACAGGATCAAGTTAATCATACAGTCTCTTTGCCTCCCTCTGTCTCAGCCGGCTTCACACAGGCGGCCTTGTTGCTCATCACGTCGACCAGATACTCGATCGCATGGAGCACCAGGAAGATGGAGCCGATGGGCAGCAGGATGGTAAACACCCATTCGGGCCAGCCCAGAGAGAAGGTCTCTTTGCCGGTGCTGATCTGATCGAACACCTTGTTAAAGCCGGTGTAGATCAGGATGGCGTAAAAGATCAGGTTCACGACCGTGTCAATCACGGTCAGAATCTTTTTGCCCCCGACGCCCACATTGTCGAAGATCAGGGACAGCGTAATCATGCTGCCGTCTCTGGTAGCTAGGGCGCAGCCCAGCATGATCATCAGGATGAACACGTTGATGACCAGCTCCTCGGACCACGCGAAGTTGGAGTGGAAAACATACCGAGAGAGCACGTTGATAAACGTGATCGCTGTAACCACGACGGTAATCACGCAGAGCACGAATTCCTCGACTTTGGTGAGCCCGTTCATGATCGTCTTGTAGGTTTTCATTCGATCAATCCCTTCAGTTAGTGTGGCGCCCCGTCTTAACAGAATATTTATACGTCTCCTGCGCATGAATAGTTGCCTGTCTATCATGCCGTATGAATAAACTGCCGCAAAGCCGCCTGTTTCACAGAAATACATATTAAATTTCTGTTAACGGAGACAAGTATATCACTTTGCCAATTCAATATCAATCAGCAATCGGAAATTTGTCATTTTGCCCATTTTTGTTCTGTGGCTCTTTGCCAATTTTGTACAAACAGCAAAAATATGGCAATTTTAACAGAAAAATAAATTATTTTTGGACTTTTTGCTGATTTTTCGGAAAAAGTATGGTATAATCAACCATAAAACCGCAAAGCGCCGATTCTTACGCAAGCCTTACGCAAATCATGGCATTTTGAAATTTTATTCTGAAAGACGTTTGTCCCGCAAGTAAAAATCCTGTACACACAAGGAGCGACATCATGTCCCATTGCCAAATCACACTCAGCGTCAACGCCGGGGTCGCCCTGCATCTGGGTGCCATGCGGGTCTGGTCCGACGCGCTCCACGACCATCGGGTTGTGGGGTTCTCCACTGTCACCCCTGAGCGCTGGAACATTCTTCAGGCTCATCCGGACTTCGCCAGCCCGGATCTGCTCTTTTTCACCCACTGCCATCCGGACCATTACTCCCGCGCCCTGACAGAGCAGGTGATTGCCCAAAATCCGCAGGTGGCCCTGGTGCTGCCGGAGCAGGAGTTTGACCGCCAGCTGGTGCTGGCCGGTCCCAGCAGCCATCTCACCCTGGAGGGGCTGCACATGGACTTCATGCGCCTGACTCACGAGGGTGCACAGTACCGGGAGGTCCCCCACTACGGCTGTATCCTGGAATATGACGGTTTCCGGGTCCTGATCGCCGGAGACTGCGCCGTGGCGGACCCGCAGCTGCGGGATTTCATCGGCAACCGCCCCATTGATCTGGCCCTTTTGAACTTCCCTTGGGTGACTCTTCGGAAGGGCCGTCACTTCATCGAACAGGCCATCCGGCCGGAGCATCTGGTGGTATACCATCTCCCCTTCTCCCACGATGACCGCTGGGGATATCGGAATGCCGCCGTCAAGGGTGCGGGCCAGCTCCAGGGGGTGCCGGATGTCCGGCTGCTGCTGGAGCCGTTCCAGCGGGAAATCCTGGCCTGACAGAAGCAAAAAGAGAGACGCGCCGGGCGCGTCTCTCTTTTTGCTTCTGCGGACGCTGTCTCAGTCCACATAAAATATTGTATCCAGCACCTGGTCCCGGGTGATGGTTCCGAAATAGTCCCGAAGGGGGAAGCGGTCCAGCACCGCCCCCACGTCCTCCCGCCGGAATGGCGTGCCCATCAGGGCGCCGGTCACCTCGTCCATGGGGCTGACAGCCAGAAAATCTCCGTAGAACACGATCTGGCGGATGATCCCCTGGTCCACCTCCACGCAGGGCTCCAGGGTGCCGCCGTCCCAGCGGCGCTTGTTCCGCAGGTTGTACTTGGGGGAACGGCCGAAGTTCCACTCCCAGGTGTCGTACTTGGTGCGCTTCAGCTCATCCACAGCAGCCAGTTCCTCATCTGTCAGGTGATCCTCCACCAGACCGCTGCCGGCCAATGTTTTCTTCAGATAACTCCAGAAGGCGGGCATATCCATATCCGTCTTCAGGAACTCCCGGATGTTGCCGATCCGACTGCGCACGGATTTTGCACTCTTGGACTCGAACTTTGCCGGGTCCACATTCAGCGCCCCGGACACCATGCCGGGGTTGGCGTCGAACAGCAGTGTCCCATGATACAGGAAGCGCCCGCGGAGCAGCCGCTGGGCTGTGCCGGACACCTTCCGCCCCTCCACCAGGATGTCATTGCGGCCGGAGGCCTCCGCCTGCAGGCCCAATCCCTGCAAGGCCTCCACAATGGGACGGGTGAACCGCTCCATGGTCAGCCGCTCCGCGTCTCCCACGTCGGTGATGAAGGAGTAGTTCAGGTTGCCCAGATCATGGTACACGGCACCGCCGCCGGTGGTGCGGCGCACCACATGGATTTGATGGGCCTCCACAAAGGCCCGGTTGATCTCACCCTCGGCGTTCTGGTTCTGCCCGATGACGATGGTGTTGTCGTTCTGCCACAGGAGCAGATACTCCCCCGACCGCCGGCTGCGGAGTACCGTCTCTTCAAACGCCAGATTGTAAAAAGGGTCCTGGGATCCGGTCTCCAAATAGTGAATCTCCTGACTCATAGCCGCCTCCTCTGCAAAAAGTGCCGGATGTTTTTTCTATTGTATACCGTCCGGGCGGTCCCGGCAATGTGCAGAACCACCGAAAATGCCCGCCATCTTTCCGCTGCCCGGATGCGGGAGCGCCCGTTGCGGAATCGGACACAGCGGTCCGGGTTCGGCCCCGGGCCGCTGTGAGGGGAACGCATTTTTACCAGATGGCCTTGGTGTCCACGTCCTGCTTCAGCCGGGCGGCAAAATCCGCCACGGACATGGCGCCCAGATCCTCACCGGTCCGCAGGCGGACGGAGACGGTCTGGTTTTCCATATCCCGGTCGCCCACTACCAGCATATAGGGGATCTTCTCCAGGGTGGCCTCCCGGATCTTCTTGCCGATCTTCTCGTTGCGGCCGTCCACCTCCACCCGGAAGCCGGCGGCATCCAGCTGCTTTGCGATCTGATCGGCGTATTCCAGGGCGCGGTCTGTAATGGGCAGGACCTTCACCTGCACCGGGTTCAGCCACACCGGGAACGCGCCGGCAAAGTGCTCGGTGATGACGCCGATGAACCGCTCCACGCTGCCCAGAACCACCCGATGGACCATGACGGGGCGGTGCTTCTGGCCGTCCTCTCCGGTGTACTCCAGTTCAAACCGCTCCGGCAGCTGGCTGTCCAGCTGGATGGTGCCGCACTGCCAGGTGCGGCCCAGGGAATCGGCCAGATGGAAGTCCAGCTTGGGGCCATAGAAGGCGCCGTCGCCCTCGTTGACCTCGAAGGTCTTGCCCATGTCGGTGATAGCGTTTTTCAGGATGTCCTGGTTATGCTCCCACTCCTCCACAGTGCCGATGTGATCCTCCGGCATGGTGCTGAGTTCAATGGTGTAGCTGAGGCCGAAGGTGGAGTACACTTCGTCGAACAGGCGGACCGTCTCCTGGATCACGTCCTTCATCTGGTCCGGGGTCATGAAGATGTGGGCGTCGTCCTGGGTGAAGCAGCGGACCCGGAACAGGCCGTGGAGCGCACCGGACAGCTCGTGCCGGTGTACCAGGCCCAGCTCGCCCACCCGCAGGGGCAGCTCCCGGTAGGAGTGCGGCTCGCTGGCGTAGACCAGCATGCCGCCGGGGCAGTTCATGGGCTTGATGGCGTAATCCTCTTCGTCGATAACAGTGGTGTACATGTTCTGCTTATAGTGGTCCCAGTGGCCGGAACGCTCCCACAGCTGACGGTTGAGGATGATGGGGGTGGAGATCTCCACATAGCCGTACTTCTTGTGGACCTGGCGCCAGTAATCCAGCAGGGTGTTTTTCAAGGTCATGCCCTTGGGCAGGAAGAAGGGGAAGCCGGGCCCCTCGTCCCGCAGCATGAACAGGCCCAGCTCCCGGCCCAGCTTCCGGTGGTCCCGCTTCTTAGCCTCTTCGATCCGCTGGAGGTAGGCATCCAGCTCGTCCTTCTTCGGGAAGGCGATGCCGTAAATCCGCTGGAGGGTCTCCCGGTTGGAATCACCCCGCCAGTAGGCGGCGTTGCAAGCGGTGAGCTTGAGGGCGTTGCCCTTGATGCGGCCGGTGGAGTCCAGATGGGGGCCGGCGCAGAGATCCGTGAACTCGCCCTGCTTGTAGAAGGAGATATGGGCGTCTGCGGGCAGGTCGTTGATAAGCTCCACCTTGTAGGGCTCTGCCTTCTCCTCCATGAACTTCAAAGCCTCCTCCCGGGGCAGCTCGAACCGCTCCAGCTTCAGCTTCTCCTTGCAGATCTTCCGCATCTCTGCCTCGATCTTCTCCAGGTGCTCCGGCGTGAAGGCGAAGGGGGCGTCCAGGTCGTAGTACCAGCCCTCGTCGATGGAGGGGCCGATGGCCAGCTTCACCTCCGGCCACAGGCGCTTCACAGCCTGGGCCATCACGTGGGAGCAGGTGTGCCAGTAGGTCTGGCGGTACGCCGGATTCTCAAAGGTAAACTCGTTGTTCTTCACTTCTTCAGACATGGTTGATCCTCCTTTTGTTCAAGGGGCAGAAAACAAAAATCCCACCCCTGAAAAATCAGGGGTGGGATACAAAATCGTATTCCACGGTTCCACCCTGCTTGCATCCCCGGAGGGATGCCGCTCGTGTCCTCTATAACGGGAGGTCCCGTCCCAGCCTACATATCGGTGGGCGGCTCCAAGGCGGTGGCTGTGTTCCGGGCTCTGGCAGGGTCCGCTTTCAGCCAGCGGCGGTCCCTCTCTGCTGTCGAGTCCCGGACAGCGTCCTTTTCAATGCTTTTTTCAGTAAAAATAAATATATCACGGGCCTTTTTCCTTGTCAAGTGGGGGAACCTGCCTTTTTCCGGACGTCGGTTCCCTCTGTCTTTACAGGCCGGGCCAGAGGATGTCCCGGGCCACCGGTGTGTAGAACAGCCGCTCCACTTCCTCCCGTCGCCGGGTCTGCCCCAGGATCCACATGAGCTTGGCCACCACGGCCTCCGTGGTCATGTCGTAGGCCTCCAGCACCCCCAGATCGCTTTTGAGGCGGTAGCCCACGTGATACACCCCCAGGTCGCTGCCCTCATTCTCCACCTGGGTGGTGAGAACGACGACCCGCCCCGCCTCCATCCAGCGGCGGACGCAGTCGTAAAAGCCGCCCGCCTCCGGCAGGCCGCCCACGCCGAAGCTCTCGATAATCAGGGCGTCGTTCCGCTCCAGCAGGAAGTCCGCCGCATCCCGCCCGGTGCCGGGCACCAGCTTCAGCAGGGCCACCCGCGGGTCCAGGCGGTCGTAAAACACCGGGGCCTCCCGGCAGTCCTGGCGGATGTACCGCAGCAGCACGCCGTCCCGCAGGACGCCCAGCTCCGGGTGATTGATGCTGGAAAAGGCCTGGAAGCTCTTGGAGCGGGTCTTCTTGGCCCGGGTCCCCAGGATCACCCGGCTGTTGAACACGATAGAGACCCCCGGCAGGTCCTCCGCCGCGCAGCGGAAGGCGTCCGCCAGATTTGTCTTGGAATCCGTGGAATCAAATCCGATGGGTCTCTGGGCGCCGGTCAGCACAATAGGCTTAGGACTACCCTGGATCAGATAGCTCAGGGCCGCCGCCGTATACGCCATGGTGTCCGTGCCGTGGGTGATGACAAAGCCGTCATAGCAGCCGTAGTGCTCCCGGATACAGGCGGCGATCTCCAGCCAGTGAGCCGGGGTCATGTTGGTGCTGTCCAGGTTCAGCAGCTGGAGGCAGTCCACGCCGCAGATGTCCGAGATCCCGGGAATATGGGAGAGCAGCTGCTCCGTGGTCAGCTCCGGTGCAAGGCCGCTGTCCGTCACGTCCGAGGCGATGGTGCCGCCAGTGCCGATCAGCAGAATCTTCTTCATCTCATTCATTTCATCCGCTCCTCCGCTCACCCCAGATCCCGGTGGTCCAGCGCCGCCAGGCCGAACCGGGCCGCCAGGTCGATCTCCGCCCGTTCCGCTTCCGTCTCCGCCTGCTTCCGCCGCTGGCGCAGCTCCCGGAGAAACAGGCCCCGGAGGGAGTCCTCCTCCGCCCGCCGCCACAGGTCCTCCGCCATACGGGTGCGGTCCCGGACCTCCAGGGCGTAAAACCGGTCCGCCAGCGCCTCCTGGATGGCCGCGGCGCCAGCGCCGCCCTCTCCGGTCTCGCCGGTGAGGAGGATGCGGTACAGGTCCCCGGCCGTCTCCGGCGGCAGAGCTGCCTCCACGGCGGCCCGGGGCTCTTTTCCGGTGACGTCCACCTCTAAAACCTCATACCGGTGCCGGGCAAAGGGCACAAAGGTCAGGGAGACCTCTCCGCCGTCGGAGATCGTCCCCTCGTAAAAACCTTTCTCCCCCAGCTCGTCGAACCCCCGGCCCTCCGGACAGCCGGGCCAGGCGCAGACCGTCCGCCCCAGTGTCAGGGGCGCCGTCCGCTTGTGGACGTGGCCCAGTGCCAGATAGCAGAGGCCGCTGGCCGCCGCCTCTTCCCGGCGGATGGGGCCGTACCGCGCCTCCGCCCCGTCCAGCTCCCCATGGAGCAGGCCGATGTGACACTTTCCGTCTGCCGGGGCGGTGAAACCCGCCAGCAGGCTCTCCGGCTGTTCCGGGCCGGAGAATGCCGCCCCGTGGATCACCAAGTTCCGCTCCGGCACCTCCACGGCCGTGAGCCTGTTCTCTTTGAATACGTACACATTCTCCGGCCAGTCCACCGTCTCCCAGGGACTGCCGGGTCCGTACCAGTCGTGGTTGCCGGGGGAGATGAACACCCTGGCCCGCATCTGTCCCAGAGCGGCGGCCAGCTGTTCCCCCGTCTCCCGGAAGGGGCTGGCGCTGTCGAACAGATCCCCCGCCAGCAGCACCAGATCGATGCCGTGTTCCTTCACGTAGTCCGCCAGACGGAGAGCCAGCTCCCGGCTCTCCCGGCGGCGGGCCGCCGCCTGTCCGGGCGGCAGGGCGCCAAAGGCGCTGTCCAGGTGGAAGTCCGCGCCGTGCAGAAACCGGATCATCCCTGCTCCTCGGGCCGCCAGCCCTTGCACACATCCACCCACGCGGCAAAGTTGGAGGCGTACCGCTCCAGCTCGTCGCAGGTCATCTCCACGGCGCTGTTGCTGCTGCCTGCGGCGGGGAACACCGTCTCGAACCGCTTCATGGACACATCCAGGTACACCTTCACATCCTCCGGCAGGGCAAAGGGGCACACGCCGCCCACGTCGTGGCCGATCAGCTCGTGGGCCTCCTCATGGGTCAGCATTTTGGCCTTGGTGTGGAACTGGGCCTTGTAGCGGCTGTTGTCCACCTTGGCGTCCCCCGCCACCACAATGATGATGGGCTTGTCCTCCACCTTGAAGCTAAGGCTCTTGGCAATGCGGGCGCCCTCCACACCCACGGCCACCGCCGCCAGCTCCACCGTGGCGGAGGAAACATCGAACTCCCGGATTCGCTCTTCGATGCCGAGGGGCTTGAAATATGCTCTGACTTTTTCAATGGACATGATGGTTCGTTCCTCTCTATCTGAAATTTTAACCAGCCGGTTTGAAATCGTCCCGGTCACCGTACGTCAATCCGCTCCACGGCGGTGCACAGTCCGGTGGCGCTGTCCAGCGTGAAGATGGCCCCCTGGAGCTTGGCGGGTCCCTCCGGCGCCCGGTAGCGGCCCGGCAGGCCGCCCAGGAATCCCTCCACGGACTGCCGGGGGTCGATGCCCAGCACCGACTCGATGGACCCGGTCATTCCCAAATCCGTAATATAGCCCGTGCCCCTGGGACACACCCGCTCGTCAGCGGTGGGCACGTGGGTATGGGTCCCCCACAGGGCGGACACCCGCCCGTCCAGATAGTAGCCCATGGCCAGCTTCTCACTGGTTGCCTCCGCGTGGAAGTCCACCAGGGTGAAGTCCGCCGCGTCTCTCTCCAGCAGCCGGTCCGCCGCCGTGAAGGGGTTGTCCGCCCCCCAGGCCAGGTCGCACCGGCCGATCAGGTTCAGCACCCGGATCCGGACGCCGCCCAGGTCGTAAACACCGCAGCCCCGGCCCGGGGCCCGGCCGGTGTAGTTGGCGGGCCGCAGCAGCCAGGGCGCGTCCTCCAGGAAATCCGCAATCTGGCTCTTGCCGAAGGCGTGGTTCCCCAAGGTCACCACGTCGGCACCGGCGTCGTAGATCCGCTCCGCCTGGTCGCGGGTCAGCCCCACTCCGGCGGCATTCTCGCCGTTCACCACCGTGAAGTCGATGGCCTTCCACTTCTGGAGGGGACGCAGGTGCCGCTCCAGATGGCGGAGGCCGGGCTCCATCACCACGTCGCCCACTGCCAGAATGTGATACAGCATAGCGCGCCTCCCGTCTTTACAATCTAATGTGTTAGTATACCAAAAACCGTCCCGCTTGCAAAGAAAAACCGAAAATTTTTCCGCCGCCGTTGCGTTTCCTCCAGTCATCCCTTATAATGATTCCGGACACTATAAGAAATTCTGATTGCTGGAGGGATGATCCATGGCGGTCAAGCTGGAGCTGTACCGAGTGTTCAAAGAGGTGGCGGAGACGGGCAACATCTCCCTGGCGGCAAAAAACCTCTACATCTCCCAGTCGGCGGTGAGCCAGTCTATCAAGCAGCTGGAGACGGCGCTCCAGGCCCGCCTGTTCGCCCGCAGTCCCCGGGGCGTCTCCCTCACCTGGGAGGGGCAGATGCTCTACCAGTATGTCCGCAGCGCCCTGGGCCTGCTGGCCACAGGGGAGGACAAGCTGTCCCAGGCCCAGCAGCTGTTGCTGGGCACCCTGACCATCGGCGCCAGCGACACTGTCACCAGCTTTTTCCTGACGCCATATTTGGAGGCCTTCCACCGCCAGCACCCGGGCATCCGGCTGAAGATTGTCAGCGGCCGCAGCGCCAAGGTGCTGAGCATGCTGAAATCCGGCGCTGTGGACATCGCCTTCGCCTCCTCCCCCACGGACCCCGCCGCGCTGCATACCTGGTCCTGCTTCGCCACCCACTCCGTCTTTGTGGCGGGCAGCGGCTACGACTGTGACTTCGACCACGTGTATACCCGGCAGGAGATCGCGGAGTTCCCCCTGATCCTGCTGGAGCGCAAGGCCAGCAGCCGGGTGTTTCTGGAGCAGTACTTTCTGCAAAGCGGTATCACCCTGACGCCGGAAATCGAGCTCTCCTCCCGGAGCCTCCTGGTATCCCTGGCCCGGATCGGCCTGGGGGTGGCCGGTGTGACGCTGGAGTTTGTGCAGAAGGCCCTGGACAGCGGGGACATCCGCCTGCTGAAAACCGACTTCACCATTCCCGCCCGCAGCGTGGACATGTGCACCCTGCGGGACGTGACGCCCACCGCCGCGGCCTCCGCCTTTATGGAGATGGTCCGGCAGGACGCCCGGTGACAGCCATGGAACAGCTGTTTCTGATCCTGGAGCTGGTTGGGACGCTCGCTTTTGCCGCCTCCGGCGCCATCACCGGCCTGAAAAAGAACATGGACGTTTTCGGCGTCTGCATCCTGGGCCTCACCACCGCAGTGGGCGGCGGCGTCATCCGGGACCTGCTCTTGGGCATCACGCCGCCGGGCACCTTCCAGGATCCCATCTACGCCGTGGTGGCCCTGCTGACCTCCCTGGTGCTGTTTCTGCCCCGCATCCGGCGGCTCCTCATGTGGGACCAGCGGCTCTACGACTTGGTGCTGCTGATTATGGACTCCGCAGGCCTTGGCATCTTCACCGTGGCGGGCATCCGCATCGCCTATGAACACGCGGCCCGCCCCACCCTGTTCCTGCTGGTGTTTGTGGGCGTGGTTACCGGCGTGGGCGGCGGCGTGCTGCGGGACGTGCTGGCCGGGGACACGCCCTACATTTTCGTCAAGCATGTCTATGCCTCCGCCTCCCTGGCCGGGGCGCTGGCCTGCGTGGTCCTCTGGCCCCTGGCGGGAGAGATGGCCGCCATGCTCTGCGGCAGTGCGCTTGTGGTCGCCGTCCGCATCCTCTCCGCCCACTTCCGCTGGAACCTGCCTCACGCCCATGACTGAACAAACGGCCTCTCCGGATCGGGAGAGGTCGTTTTCTGTCCGGGGGACTCTTTTACAGGCCGTCAATGTTCGAGCCCGGATCCGCCGCTTTTCCCACGCCGCCCAATGGAGATGCTAGGTTCTCTTCTCCATCTCTGCCATCCATGCCGGGATCGTATCTATACCCTCCGCCTTCCTGACAAAATAAACAGAAATTGAAATCAGGTTTCTAAGCAGCGGAAATGGGCACTCTGTTGCAAAAGAGGGTTGTGCTGTCCCAGTTTTTTTGATATACTGGATTGGTTTTCGGCCATTTCGGGCGGTCTTTCCGCCGAATGGCCCTGCACAACAGTTCACCAAGCAAAGGAGCGCGTATATGAAGCAGAAAAAAATTCCTCTCTCCCTCCAAATCTTTCTGGCGCTGGGGCTGGGCATCGCGGTCGGCATGGCCTTCACGGGAAATCCCACCTTTGCCGTCAGCTATATCAAGCCCTTCGGCACCATTTTCCTGAACTTGCTGAAGTTCGTGGTAGTGCCCATCGTCTTTTTCTCCATTCTCTCCGGCATCATCTCCATGAGCGATATCCGCAAGGTGGGTTCCATCGGCGTCAAAACGCTGGTGTATTATACCTGCACCACTGCCGGGGCCATCGTGCTGGCCATGTTCCTGGCCAACCTGTTCAAGGGCTTCTTCACGGTCATCGACCCCACCGGCGTCACCTTTGAGCCCGGGGAGACCGCCGGCTTCATGGACACGCTGGTGGACATCTTCCCCTCCAACATCATCGCCCCCTTTGCCAACGCCTCCATGCTGCAGGTGATCGTGGCGGCGCTGCTGTTCGGCTTCGGCATCCTGGCCGCCGGAGAGAAGGGACGGCCCGCAGCGGCGCTGGTGGACAGCCTCACAGAGGTCTGCATGAAGGTCATGGACATCATCCTGCGCCTCTCCCCCATCGGCGTGTTCTGCCTGATCCTGCCGGTGGTGGCGGAAAACGGTCCCCAGATCCTGGGCAATCTGGGCCTGGTGCTGCTGTGCGCCTATATCGGGTACTTCCTCCACGCCGTCATCGTCTACTCTGCCACGGTAAAGGCCCTGGGCGGCGTGAGTCCGCTGGCCTTCTTCAAGGGGATGTTCCCGGCCATGGCCATGGCGTTCTCCTCTGCCTCCTCCGTGGGCACCCTGCCTTTGAACCTGGAGTGCACGGAGCGGCTGGGCGCCCGGCGGGACATCGCCAGCTTCGTCCTGCCCCTGGGCGCCACCATCAACATGGACGGCACCGCCATCTACCAGGGCGTGTGCGCCGTGTTCATCGCCACCTGCTACGGAGTGGACCTGACCCTGGGCCAAATGATCACCATTGTGCTCACCGCCACCCTGGCCTCCATCGGAACCGCGGGTGTCCCCGGCTCCGGCGTGGTGATGCTGACCATGGTGCTGGAGAGCGTGAACCTGCCGGTGGCAGGCATTGGCCTGGTCATCGGCGTGGACCGCATCTTCGACATGGGCCGCACCACGGTGAACATCACGGGCGACGCTGCCTGCGCCCTGGTGGTCTCCAACCTGGAGAAAAAAGCGGAGGCCCGACGGGCTGCCCGCAGGCCCCGGGCCTGACCCCAGCCTAGTCAAAACCTCCGGCTAAGCCGGAGGCTTGAGTAAGCCCTATAAGGGCTTTATACAGACAATACCCCTTAAGGGGCCCCGAAAGGTTTGCCGTCTGCATTTCTTTCTCGTGCTATCCCTTAAGGGGTTCCTTTTATGCGTTCTTGTTCTCGCGACCCGTAAACAGGTCAACAAACTCTTTCAGTCCTATCTGGTCTGCGATTTGATCCGATGCCAGTTGGTTTCGGATATACTCTGCTATTTGCTTCTTATTTCGTCCCACTGTATCCACATAATATCCTCTGGCCCAAAAGTGTCAATTTCCATACTTATATTTCAGATTTGCATGCCGATCAAATATCATCAGACTACTTTTTCCTTTCAGATACCCTATAATCTGTGACACGCTGTACTTGGGCAGGATGCTGATCAGTATGTGTATATGGTCTTGGCATACTCTAGCTTCTGTAATTTCTCCCCCCTTTTACTGGCACAGTTTTCTTAATATCACTCCTATATCCGGTTTTATCTGCCCATACATCTCGATTCTCCGATATTTCGACGCGAATACGATGTGATATTGACATCTCCAACTTGTATGTTCTAAACCACTTATGTCTTTGCCTTTCACGATGAAGACCTCCCTGTTATTGTAGTTGTGTGGTCGGAAAACCACTTCTACCTTATCAGGGAGTTTTTTCTCTCGCTATAAGCTATTTTTACCCCCGGCATAGCTGGGGGGTGTCTTTCGTACCACCAAAACAGTGCCGGGCGGCAGGAGCCGCCCGGCCTCATTCCCACCGTATCCGGGCTGCCGGCCTCGGGGCACCCTGCCAGCGGCAGCGAGTCTCTCCTCTGCTTCCGGTTTTTTGAAATTTTTCATTTTTTTCGAAGAAACGCTTGACAAACGCCGCCGCCTTCTGGTATAGTAATTGATGCCCGTTCGGGTTAGACATTTGGCGGCATAGCTCAGTTGGCTAGAGCATGCGGTTCATACCCGCAGTGTCCCCGGTTCAAATCCAGGTGCCGCTACCAGATCCATGAAGCGCCTTGGCGCTTCATGGACTTCTAAATGGCCCGTTGGTCAAGTGGTTAAGACACGGCCCTTTCACGGCTGTAACATGGGTTCGAATCCCGTACGGGTCACCATCCCATAGGACGCCGTTGTGCACGGCGTCTTATGGGCAGAAAAAATCATATATCCGTATGGAGGCTTAGCTCAGCTGGTTAGAGCGCCTGCTTCACACGCAGGAGGTCACTGGTTCGAGTCCAGTAGTCTCCACCAAAAAGTTCCTGATTTCGCAAGAAATCAGGAACTTTTCTTTTTATTCGCCGCGAAAAAGTTTGCTTAAATTTTCTGCTTTTTCTCCGACCAATACACTGACCAATTCGGCAATAGTATCCGATAGAATGAGGCAGCACCGGACAGGAATTCCTCGCCCGGTGCTGCCGTGATGGTTACGATCTTTTTGTATGGTCAGAAAAAATCCAGCCTTCCATCTCACACGCGTCTGCAAGCGCTTTGGTGAGCTTTTTGATTGGAAAGTCTGGTGCGGTTTGTATAATGAGTACCAAATGTCCCCAATCCACATGCAGGTTTAGAAGAGCGCTCTTCTCCAGTGTCGAACCTTCATCAAAATGAAGAGGAACCTCTTTTTTCAGGACAGAACAATTCAGATAGACGTCCGCCCAGGGAATCTCCGTATGGATACACTGATAGAGCGATGTATACAATCCTTTGGGCAGCCGGTCAAAGAGAAATATATGCCGTTCCCCTTTGCCCACCTCCTCTTCTTTGAACCAACGGCACTGTTCCAACGCCATTTGGCGCAGTTCTGGAGAGCGCGCCTCCCACAGGGCACAGGTATGTCCGGTATAGTCCGACACGGTCAGCACCACAGGTAGCCCGGCACTGACCTCTTCCACAGTGCGCTGTACAATCGCATGGAAGGGGCGCAGCGCTTCCTCCTGTTCGGCCGAGGCCGCCAGCGCCCCATATCCGCCGGGAAGTCCGTATGATCCCGTCATACCGGCAGTTGCTTCCTCCGCCCGGAACTCTCCGGGCATCAGCCAAAACTCCCCTAAGCGCAGTTCGTTAAGCGACCTGTCGGTTCTTTCTTTTCGTTTCCGGAAAACCATAGTCACTCTCCCACATCTGTGATATCAATTACCCATTTTCCCAAAGAGGAACCTGCATAGGAACCTGCAACACCAAGGATCAATCCGCCGGCAATCCCGCCCACAGCAGTGCCAAGTCCTGGCAAAATTGCCGTACCGATTGCAGCACCTGCCAGAGCGCCGCCTTTGGCGCCGAGTGCACCTCCTGCCCAACTGCCGCCAATACTTGCAGCTGTACTATAAGTCTTTTTCCCGATTTTCTGATCGGCGTCATGTAGATCCCCGTCAATGACATTACATAGTTCCAAAGCATCCAGTGCTGCTCCCGCGACCAACAGCACTCTCCCTGCGATCCTGACTACTTTGGCTGAGTGCTGAAAATCTTTCAGGATATCATAGGCTTCTTTGGAAATCTCGGTATGATCCAATTTGGATGCAAGCCTTTTCTGCCACGCCGAAGCATCTGGGAGAGCATCCACATTGATATGGTAATAGCTTGTATTCCCTTTGTAGGGGTGTAAATCGGCCCTGAAAAGTGGCATATTACTTTCAGAGGATACAAGGCGTGAAAAATTCCGCCCATCTCTTGTGATTTTGGTTGCAGCCCGAATTCCCGTCCAACTGCTTTGGAGCGGGTCAAGCCATGCCAGAGTTGGAAAGGTACCTCGCGCTAATTCATCCAGAAAGCTCTCACGAGCACCGTCAGTCTTTTTTCCGTAAACTCCGTCCTCCAGCAGCCGCCCGCCTAAATTCAATTCGTTAAATCTTTGCTGTAACTGGCGGATTTTTGCTGCATCGCCACCCACAAACCATGCCAGCCGCTCGATCATGCTGTCGGAAATACCTGTGCTGATCCCGCAGTGTTCCAGTTCGCTAACAGCGGCACGCAGGTTACGGGCTGTGTCGTCTGTGATATAGTTGTTCTCTCGTTCGTTTTGCGATAAATCCCGCTGTAATTGGCGCGCGATATCTTCCAAGGAGTCCTTTATGCCTCCATCGTAGTCATCGCTGTATATAGCAGGAAGATCCTGCAAAAGGACCTTCCGTTCCACATAGTTCAGATATTCTCTGCTGCCAATGGAATACCCACAACGCCCCCGCAGATCTGCCGATTCATTGTTGCTACGGTATGTGTTCAGTACATCCCGTAAGAATTCTTTATCCTTTCCCTGTGAAATATCCTGGAGAAATGCAGTCTTTCTTGCATCGCTCCCTGCCGCAAAGGAAATACTCCAATCCACAGCCTTTTGAAGCAAATCAAGGCACTCACTGGCAAAGAAGTCTGAACAGTTCTTAATTTTTTGAATTGCGGTTTGGACAGCCCGATCGTCACGCAAAGAACTGCCTGGGAGATAAAAAGAGGATAGATTTAGGATTCCTATGCAGTCACTGCTATGGCTGCAAAAACTGCCGGACATCCTGCATACATCATATAGCGATTGTACCTGCTTGGCAAGTGTGCTCCTTCGATCAGAGGATATATTGCGAATGACGTTTATGTGTTCCTGCAAGTCGTCGTAGATCTCTTCCACTGCGGCGCCAGCACGGTTCCCCACCTCCCGTAATGTTTCGTGGTAATTCGTTTCTGACGGTCTTTGCATCAGCGTGCCAAAAAAAGTGGCGCGGTTTACGCGGTTCCAATAGTCACCGCTCCCCAAAACAGCACCGTTTTCACCAGTTGCTTCCTTGCTCATAGGTTTCCCTCCTGAAAGTTTTCTCAAATGCAGGCCTCCGTATGAAGAAAATTGCATGTTTCTGTGCAACAAACTGACAGAATTTTTACCAGAAAGGCAGCACCGGGCAGGAATTTCCCAGCCCAGTGCTGCCTTATGTTTATTTTGATGGTTACATCGCCTTTCCAATTACATCGCCCATCGTATCCGCTGCCTCCCGCATCATATCCGGCGTGGCGTGGGTATAAGTACTGAGGGTGAACCCTGCCGAGTAGTGTCCCAGGGTGCTGGACAGGGTCTTCACGTCCACCCCATTCTTCAGGGACAGCGTTGCGAAGGTATGCCGGAGATCATGGAACCGGATATGCTCCGCGCCGATGACTTTCAGGATCTTCTCATGGGTGTGCCGGAAGGAGTCCGGATCGAACATTCCTCCCGTCTTGGGTGACGGGAACATGTAGGGATTTCCCGGATGCTTCTTGTGCTCCTCCACCAGCAGATCCACCGCCTGCTGTGAGACCGGCAGGACGCGGATGGAATTGTGGGTCTTGGGCTGGCTCACCACCAGTTCTCCCTTGGTGCGGGTCACCTGCTTCGTGATGGAGATGGTTCGATTCCCCACATCCAGGTCCTTCCAGAGTAGGGCCAGCAGTTCTCCCCTTCTCAGTCCTGTGGTCAGTTCCAGGTAGAAGGGTGCCAGCAGGCCCCGCTTGTCCGCTTCCATCAGATAGGGGCGGATCTTCTCTTCCGGCAGGACCTTCATCTCCCGCTTTTCCATCTTCGGCAGCTTGCAGCCCCTGGCGGGGTTCACCAGGATCAGCCGTTCTGCCACGGCCTGCTCCAGGCAGTTGTTCAGCAAGGTATGGATGCCGTGGACCACCCGGACGCTCAGGCCCTTGTTTTTCAACTGGATGTGCTGGTACCGCTGCACCCGCCCGTTCTTCTGGAGATCGTTGTAGAACTTCTGGATCTGGATCGTGGTGAGCTTGTCCAGCTTGATGTCCCCCAGTTGGGGGATGATGTGGTTGTTAATGTAGTTCAGATAATAGTCCTTGGTGTTCTCCCGAAGCCGGGGCTCGGCATAGACCTCGTACCACATCTTCACCCAGCTTTTCACCGTGTGGGTGCCGCTGCGGTTCATGTCCAGCCTCTGGCTGTCTGCGATGGCCTTTTTCAGCTTCTCCTTAACCTCCGCCTGGGTCTTCCCCAGTACATTCTTGATTTTCTGCTTCCCGGTCGCCGGGTCATAGGAGGCCGTGTAGAACCCCTCCCACCTACCATCCTTCCGTTTGCGGATGCTGCCTTCACCGTTAGCACGTTTCTTCCCCATTGGTCATCTCTCCCTTCTCGCCAGTTCACAGGCCCGCTGTTCGTCCTCGTTTTCAAAGTTGTACGGTGGCTGGTCTGCCAGCAGCTCCTGTTGGATACCCTGGGCCAGACGATAACCGGAGATGAAGCTGTTGAGACACGCTTCCTCCCGCAGAGCATCTTCCAGATCTGCCATCTTCAGGAGCAGCTTCCGCTCCGGCTCATCCAGCAGACGGGTGAGCTGCCTGTAGGTCCGTTCGATTTTCCTGTCCAGATACTCCGCCCTCCGGGATATCGTCTCGAACCTGTAGCAAAGGGCTTTCATATAATCACGCATCGTGAATCGCCTCCTATCAGCGACACACAATACCATGCCCTGACCTCAATAGCCATCCCAACCGGGCAGAGTTATCAATTTGTTAGCAAATTCAGGACCGCTTCCGAAAATTCGGAAGCGGTCCTGAACTTTACACTCACATATGAAGTCTCGGTGATAGATGCTGCTGTTGCTCCATAATCCGCCGATGCACAGGGACCATGATTCTTTCCATTCGGGCAGACAGATAAGTCTGGTAAAACTGCCGCTGCAGTTCATCCAGGAAAGGAACTTCTCTGATGAAAGCTTGCATCTCATCCAGATGGAATCGTGGCATCATGCGCATGACCGCTGCATTGCAGTCCTTGTTTCCAGCTGCCATCAAGAAATCATAGTAGTTGATCTTCCGGTCATTCTGTTTGATGGCAGAAGTCGGGAAGCGGTAGATTCGGGCATTCAGCTCATCCTGATTTGACAAGACCGCCCGCATCACCTGGGCATCTGCCTGAGGCAGCAGACAGCTGCCGCAATCATAGATTGGGGCCAGCGTTGCGGTCTGGGTGTCATCGTGATACAGGAATCCCCAGTTTCCGTTGTGCCGGTCAAAATTCCCCAGAAGCGCGTCCACCACAAAGACATTCCAAAAGTGTTGCAGCACTTCCACAGGATTCACGTACTGCTGTTTTTCAATGGTATCCAGAATGTCCTCCAGCTCCGTTCCGGTGCCGCCATGTTCAGAATCGATGACGGTATTCTTGATGGAGCAAAAGTCAAACAGCTTACTTCCGTCTGCAGTAAAATCTTTGCAGGCGCAGACGATCTTCGTCTTTCCCCCTACATCATACGTTCCCAGGATGGTTTCCTGCGCGGGGATCCCAACCATGTTGAAGATGGTGCTGGCGATGTGTTCGCTGATACAGCTATTCGTGTAGGACAGCTCCGTTCTCTTTCCCTGACCGGAAGGAGGAAATTTCAGCATATATTGCTCGCCCTGATATTCGATTGCGATCTTCTTTCCGTTGGCACCGTTATAAGCACGTCCGGGCACACGCTTGCAGTTTGTAAAATCAGGCACTTCATTCACCCCACAGAAACTTCTGACGCAGATAATTGGCATGTTCATGTGTGATCGCGCCATCGTTGATCTCCGCGATGTTGATGCTTCCGTACAGCTCTCCCCACAGACAGTCCAGCAGAGAGGACCCCTCCGCAAGGCCTTCTTTGTATGCGTCCAGATCATGCTGGAGGTAAGGTGGGAGCCCATATTCCCATGAGCGTTCCCGCAGGGCTTCCGCCGACTCCCCGCCTGTCCCTATTGAGCAGACCTGCTTTTGTGCCGACATATCCTTCATAGGAACACCCCTTTCCTTGATTTGTATGTTGTATTTTACCACATTGCCTCGCCGCAAATCAACGATTGCCCTCATATCATATCTTTTCGGTCTGTTTGTCTACCCATTCCTGAAGTTTGTCCTTGGGTATCACAATGCGGGTGCCGATCCTCAGTGCAGGAAAACCCTCGGACCGTGCCAACTCATAAGCCCCGGCACGGGAGATTCCCAGCGCCGCTGCCATCTCCGGAACCGAGAGCATCAGCGGCAGATCTTCATAAGATTTGAATGTTTCTTTTTTCACTGGATATCCTTTCTCCTCTCCAGCCGTGGGAGAGGCATTTATTTGTTGTTCTTCGTCTTGTTGATTTATTTCTTCACCATCCGGTGGAGGGAATCATCCGCAGGAGCTGCAGCGTGGCCAACAGGTGTTTGCGTCTTACCACCCCTTCATGGTCATACCGCCCCAGGTCTGGGTTTGCGTTTGTTCCTCCTCATGGTCGTCGGGCTGGTGGCCCAAGGCGATCCGCAGCTCCTGGAGCTCCCGCATTCGCTTGCGGTCAATGTGCAGCCTCGGCTGTGCGGGTGGAGCAGGCACATTGTCCCGGAAGATGTTGCTCATGTGGTAGAGCAAACGACTCACCGCAATCAGGAGCTGCGGCTGGTGCCATTGATCTTGGCGTTCCAGAACATACTGAGCGTAGGGATGCCCATACACGTCTGCCCTCCGGAAACAGTTCCAGGCTGCTTCGTCGTCTTTGGGAACGCCGCTGCCTGTGAGGTACAGCTTCCCCAACAAATAGTTCGCCCAGGGATGATTTTGGTCAGCTGCATAGCGGAGATACTCCGCCGCTTTGACTGCGTCCTTTGGCACGGACCTGCCTGTCAGGTATTCCTTTCCCAGGCGATAGGCAGCATCAGTGTTTCCGTTTCGAGCTGCTCTCTCCAGCCATTGGAGGCCATCATCAACGTTATGCACCTCCGAATCATCAGAGAGATATAGCTTGCCGAGGGCATACTGGGCTGCTGGCAGATTTCGCTTTGCCGCCAGTTCCAGCCAGTGGACGGCTTGCTCCGGGTCCGGCAGCAGCAGGCCGCCGTCCCGATAGAGAAGTCCCAGGAAGTACTGGGCGTGAACATCACCGTACTCCGCCAGCCGCTCCAAATCTTCCACCGCCTCGTCCCATTGGGCCAGTGGCAGCTTCCTGTCTTCAATCTTGGTCCGCAATCTTAGGCACTCATAGGAGACTTCCCAGTTGTCCACCCACTCGCCCCGTTCTTGCATCTTCTCATCTTCGAAGGTGACCGTGCCCAGGCGGATATTCTCCGCCTCCCGGATAACCGCGTTCCGGATGGCCCGGAACTCTTTCTGCTTTGACAGCGGAGGACGCTGCTGTTTCTTCCCCGAGTAGAACTCGTTCACCTGACACTGGAGCTCCCACCATTTCTGATAGCATTCGTTGACAACGGGGATTTGCTCCAGCTGATCCACGATCTCATCCACCTGCCGCTTTAGCGGTCTCGGAAGATATCCGTAGAACTTCTTGCCTTTGACAGCACCCAGCTGCCGGGACAGCTTCCAGATCATCTGCTCTTCCTGAGTATGCTCACAGATTGTATCCCGCATCTGGCGGGACAGTTCCAGCATGACTTTCCTGGTCTCTTTCACCAGTTCATCCCGTGAGATAGATTTTTGCTCGTAGACATGGAGCAGTTCCTGTTGGAAGATATCGTTGGTGAGCTGAGACTTCATATGGCGGATGCCATCCCGGTCCAAGTGCGCTTGTCCCGGTTTCACCGACCAGGCCATTATGTGGACATGGGGGTGATGTCCTTCATCGTGGAACGCTGCGTACCACCGGAAGTCTTGAGGCGGGATGTGCATGGCTACCGCGATGTCGTTGCGGTGAGCACGGAGCAAAGCCCGCCACGCCTGCGCGTTGTTGTAGCCGAGTCGCTCTGCGTCTTCTCGATGCAGAGAGATGATGTGCGTCCAGACGTTGCCGGTGTAGTGCTCCAGTTCGGACATGGCGGCGTCCAAGTCCACATGGTCCGCGTCACCGAACAGGCCATGGTCTCCTAGACGTTCAGCGCGGGGCCGGGTGGCGATGTACTTCATGTAGCCATCCGTTTGCTGCACCTGCTTCCAGTGTTCCTCTAGCGCCAGGGTGATGAGCGACGAGGCGTTGGCCTTTGTAGGCTTCTGCACGTAGTCCTCGTACTCCAGCAGCTCTTTCACATCCGGGAAGTCTTTCGTCAGTTTTGTGATGAGCTGCTCTTGCTTGCGGGTAGGCGGACGGTCATCCGGGATGATCTCCACCCGCTCCCGTGTAGCAATGTACCTCATGTAACCGTCTGCACCCTGACCACTTCTGCATTTGATATACGGACTCTTGACGATCAGTCTTGCCATCCATCATCACCGTCCCGCTGCTTCTGCGTGCGCTTGACGATCTGCTCCAGACGCAGTTGTCCGTTGAACTTCTTCACGCGAGCGGCACTCTCCGCACGTTTTTTCCGCAGGTATGCTTCATCCAGATTGACGCAGTCCGCGAGAACACTCATGCCCATGTCCAGTTCCACCGCTTGTTTGAAGAGCAGCGACGCCATGCGATCTTCAAACTGATCCAGCCGGCCGTCCAGATAGGACTGCACCGAGGACGGCAGGAACATGCCGGCGTTGTTGGCGCTGAGATAGTCCAGATAGAAGTTGATGGCGTTCTCGATAAATCCGGTGAGACTGCGGCTGCCATCTTCCGTATAACGCCGCTCCAGCCGCACCTTCATGTCCGGTGTCAGGTAGAGGGCAAATTTCTCTTTTTGGCTCATAAAGGCCTCCTTTCTTGGGGTTGACCCCTAGTTTTTTCTTGTGGGCGTAAGTCCCGCGGGATAACGACCGCAGAATCTCTTTCTCTCTCTGTTTTTGACCCCATTTCTGCTAACTCCGGGACTCTTTGAAACTGCCCGCACTGCGGGCAGATGTGCCGGGTAAAAGCTGGGGCAGTGACCCCAAGCCTTTATCCTGCTTGTCCTTTCGTCCTCCGAAGAGCCGTAAAAAGCTCCCGAAAACCGCCTCAAAACCCTTGAAGGGGCTGGGGCTCCACCCAGCCCCGAAGAAGTGCACACAGCCGCTTACACGGCCAAACAGGGTGGGAGTTGCGCGCCCTGTCCGATTCCCGCTTTTGGGGGTGATAACCTGGCGGCAGGACTTTTCCTTGTTACTCTTCGTCTTATTCATACACTTCCCCACCATCTGTTGAGGGGCTTTCCCTTCATGCACTGTGGCCTGCGGAGGGAAGATCAGGCAGCGGCAGAATGTAGTAGTGGTTGTTCCCCTGGAGCCACTTGCCGCTTTTCACACACCGCGAGGTTTTGACCTTACTGATGAACCCGCGGTCAACCAGCAGGCTGACCGCATCCCTCGCCGCGTTTTCAGAGCAGCCGCAGTGGAGGGCGATGGTCTTCATGCTGGGCCAGCACACATCCTTCTGCCCCGCGCAGCAGACCAGGTAACTGTACACAGCCAGCGGAATAGGTTTCAGGTCATAGCAGAAAATAGCGTTGCTCATTTGATAAAATCGTTCACCCAAAACAGGCATACGAAACCTCCTGGTTTTGAAATTCAGAGATATTTTTTTCTTGCGTTCCGGGTGCCTCTCTGTTAGACTGTTCGCAGATGGAGTCTGCGTTTTTCGGAATGCGGCGCACCGCCGGACTGTTGCAGCAGTTTCGGCGGCTTTCCTTTTGGATAGGGGCGCTGAGATTTTTCTTACTCTGATTGCCGATGAATATCACCACCATTCGTAAAAGAGTTTGTCAGCCACACGCCATACACCTTCCTGCCCTGTGATCCTTTCTGACCTCCACGGCGTTTTCTGCCCCGTTGGTACGCTCGTATATCGTAACTCTGTCATGATATGGTCCTGGCGATACTTCCCCGGTGAGTATGAACTTTGGCGGTGGGTATTCAGTTGTCGAGGTACATCGAACGGCCAATAGAATCTGCTTGACATTTGGTCACGTATATTTTAGACTTATTTTTAGTATCACATTTTTATTGGTCGCCGTATTCTGAGTCTAACACGATAGGTCGCCCTCTGTCAAGACCTATCGTTTTATTCTTGAATAGTAAGTCTAATTCGACGGGGAGTTTTTTCATGTCTGAGTATATGTTTAAGACCTATATCGCTAACGGAAAAGAGTATTTTATTTACAGCGATGATGTTTCTGACGACCGCTTTACAAAAAAAATAGACTTTCCGTTTTCGGAAAGCCTTTTTTCCCTGCTCGACCTGGACATCTGGAAATGGGAACCCCAGATCAAGAAGATCGACCGTGCGCTTTTAAACTTGTACAGGACCCGCGACGCCAGATACACCGAAGATGTATTTTTTACCTTGCAGAGCTTATCCGATGTGCATATATTCTTTAAGCTGCTGTTCCTGGATTGGTCCAAGAGACTGAACGAGGCAGAGAAGGACAATTTTGCTCACGCATCTGATATGCTGCCCCACAAGGCCATTGCGCATATCCCCAGCAATATTGACTACGCGCAGAAGCAGATCAAGGATCTGTTGGAGCGTGTGTTGGACATGGATGCCAGCAAACGTTCTGTTTCCAGCAGGCTCTATGATTATTACAAGGACCCTTATCACGTAGACCCACGTCCTTTTGAGTTCCACCCGTTGACGGTATCTTTTGAGATGATCGACCGAAACGCCTATGCGGAAGTTCTTTATCCAAAGAGCATCTATGACTTGATCGATTACTATCTGCGTGAGTGGGTCAGACGGGAACAGAAGATGCGGGTCTGCAAAAATTGCGGAAAGTATTTCGCAATCACCGGACGAACCAACGCCGAATACTGTGACCGTGTGTTTGACTCGAAGGGACGTACCTGCAAGGATGTCGGTGCCATAGCGAAGTGGACACGAGAAAAAGATACGGACGATGTCTTCAAGGCATACCGCCGGGAATACAAAAAGCGGTTCGCCTGGACGAAGTCTGGGAAGATCCTGCCGGAGGAACTATACGCCTGGGGTGAACGCGCCAGAGAAAAGAAGGCCGAGTGCGACAGTGGAAAGATCACACTGGAGGAATATACGACTTGGTTAAAGGAATCGTAAGAGACTGACTCTGGCCTTCCACTTATAAGAAAAAGCATTTCGCTTTCTGTATGATGCTGATAAGGAGTACCTGGAGGAACTAATACCTTAATCCATGAACCTACCCGATATCTGCAAAAAGGCATCTTAACAAAGGAACTGGCAGCCATGACGGCTACCAGCTCCTTTGTCAATGTACACATTAGTTATTGTTTACGGTTCTTTCACAGGCGCTCAGAAAATAGTGTAGCCACCATCCACAGCCAAAGCCGCACCATGGATAAAGCTTGCTTCATCGCTCGCCAAGAACGCAACTGCTTGTGCGACCTCATCGGGTCTGCCAGCTCGTGTGGCAGGGCTCATTTTGATCTTCATGCACACCGGATGCTGCGGGATTGCCAGAACGCGAGCGATCATATCTGTCTCAATGGGACCCGGGAGCACGGCATTGATACGAACGCCGGTGCGGCCATGATCCATAGACATCTGCCTGGTCAGCCCCAGCAGACCGTGCTTAGCGGAGGTATAGGCTAACCCGCCCCGGCCCGCGCCAGTGGAGGCCATGGAGGCAATGTTGACGATAGCGCCGCCGCCCTGTTCCTCCATGACAGGGATCACCTTCTTGCACAGCATGAAGGGTGCGGTGAGATTGGTTGCCAGGACTTTATTCCATTCATCCATGGTGATGTCATTCATGTTAGCGGTAGAACCGCCCACACCCGCGTTGTTCACCAGAATGTCAATGCGGCCGTATGTATCCAGCGCAGCCTTCACCAGCGCAGCCAGACTCTCCTCAGAGGTAACATCGGTCTTGCAGAAAATGGCCTCGCCGCCGTCGGCCTTGATTTCAGCCACACAGCTATCGCCCAATTCTGCGTTAGTGCCCACCACGACAACCTTAGCGCCTTCGGCGGCAAAAAGTTTGGCAGTAGCGCGGCCAATGCCGCGGGTCGATCCGGTGATAATGGCAACTTTGTTCTCCAGTTTCATCATGTGCGCTTCCTTTCCATTTCATATAGTCAGTGAAAGATGATATTTCTTTGGGTGTAATCAGGTGATAGGGCCTCCTCAGATCCGGCCTGTTTCCATAAACGCTGTCCGGTCATAGCGCCCAGTGAGGAGATAGGGCACCACCGCATCAGCGTCCACCTTCTCCGCCAGATTCAGCTTGTGAACCATCAAGTCGTTGCTGGAGTATGCACCGCCCACGATGGTGTGGATAGGCAGTTCCGCCCAGGGATCGTCCACAGAGGACCGAAGCTGCAATGCGGCAAAGCCGGGTTCCCAGGTGTGGTATGTATATTCGCACAGGTTCTGCAGCAGGCAGCCGTTCATAAAGTGACTGATGCCCTGCTGGTCAGGTTCCCGGTCAAAATGGAAGTAGAAACCACCGCCGTAGGTCTTTTTGCCTGGAGCCGGGAACTGATACAGTGTACCGGTCAAGGGGCTGTTGTACTGACCGAGCTCCATCTTCAGGTCCACCAGTTGAGTGCCCCGGCGGGTGACCTGAGCCGTGACGGAATCGCCGCTACGCCGGATGACGAACTCAGCCCCCAGTTTCTTGGGGATGGATCCGTTATCCCGGCCACACTGGACTGCCATTTCGGCACCGGGACCGCCCAGCACCAGGCCCAGAGGATACAGGCCCAAGGTGGTGCCATAAGTGGCATAGGCACCCAGAATGGCTTCGTAATAGTCATCGGCAAACGTAGGTTCCTTCACATGGCAGACGGACAGTGTCACCACAGGGATGGAGAAGGGCTTCAGCGGGGGAGGAAGCAGGCGGGCAATGGCGGCAGGATCTGTCAGGTACGCCAAATATACGCCCTCCTGATTCCGCATCAGGGACACCTTTCCGAAGTTGGGCAGATCTTCAGCGGGCACACGGAAACTGGGTGCCTTCACCATCGGGCGGAAGAGCTGACGTCCAGCCTCATAGCCACTGCGGGTAGCAGGGGCGATAGTACCATCCTTCACGGCGCTTCCTACTACGACAGTTTCTATGCTCTTAGCACGCAGTTCCTCTGCCAGGGCGTTGTCCGGACGGAAGCCCAGCGACAGCACCACCGCATCTGCGGAGACAGTGACCTCGGCATGATCCACCAGCCGCTCCAACACGACCTGATTCTCCCGAATCTCTTTCAGGGAGTGAGCCAGCAGGAATTTGGCTCCGTGTTGATTCAGCCGCCCACAGATGTCCGCCACATTGGTGTGGTTAGCCGTGGGTGCCACTTTATCCAGCTGATCCACAATGGTGACAGTGTTCCCTGCGGCACACAGATATTCGGCAGTCTCAATACCGGTGTTGCCTGCGCCGATAACCACAGCCTGTTTGCCAGACAAGGACACCTTTCCGGACAGAACCTCCTCAATGGTGTGGACATTGTCACCATGGACGCCAGGGATGCTCTCCGGCACCACGGATTTAGAACCCGTGGCCACCACCACGGCATCAGGCTGGAGTGCCGCCACAGTGTCAGCGGTAACCTCTGTGTTCAGCTGAACTTCCACGCCCAGACGCTGGAAGGCGTTGGCGTAATAGTCGGCCACCCACTGCATCCGCTCTTTCAGCGGAGGCTTTTTAGCCAGATTTACGGTACCGCCCAGTTCGCTGCCCCGATCCAGCAGCGTGACCTTCACACCCCGCTCCGCCAGAGTTTTGGCAGCCATCATGCCTGCGGGACCGCCACCCACGACCACGGCGGTGTGACTCTGAATATCCCGCTCCAGATCGCCGTACTTCCGCTCCCGGGCCATCCGGGGATTTAGAGCGCACTCGGGGGGAAGGCCCGCGGCATTCCACTGATTCAGGCTTTCGAAGCAGCGCAGGCAGTTGATGCACTTGCACAGCTCCGCTTCCCGGCCCTCCTGGACCTTTTTGCCCCACTGCTCATCCGCCAGCCAACTGCGACCCATAGACACAAAGTCTTCGACGCCGTCAGCCAGGAATTGCTCTGCCACAGCAGGCTCCCGGATGGAGGAAACGCCGATGACAGGGATATGCACATGGTCTTTGACAGCCTTGATGAGCTCCCGCCGCCAGCCCTGTGGATAGGAAATAGGTTCTACGCAGGTAATGCCAGTTTCGTACAGGCCCACGGATACATCAATAAAGTCAATGCCCATGGTCTCCAAAGCCATGGCGATCTTCACGCCGTCCTGGATGTGGATGTAGTCCTCAGTAACACCAGTCTTATCCAGGAATTCCTCCACGCTGAGGCGGACACCGATGGGGAAATCGGGGCCACAGGTCTCCCGGATGCCGGCGATGATCTCAGAGAGCATCCGCAGGCGGTTTTCAAAGCTGCCTCCGTACTGGTCCTCCCGCTTGTTGGTATAGGGAGACAGGAACTGCTGGAGCAGATAGCCGTGGGCGGCGTGAAGCTCCACACCATCACAGCCCGCCTTCTGTACCCGCACTGCGCCAGCCACGAATTGGGTAATCAGCTGCTGGACTTCCTCAGTGGTCAGCGCCCGGGTCTCCTGTTGAAGGTATTTGCAGGGAATGGCCGAGGCGGAGACAACCGGCTGCCCGCCGGTGAGCGCAGTGACCGTTTCCCGGCCTGGGTGATGGAGCTGGATGAAGATTTTAGCCCCGTGCTTATGGACCACCGTGGCCAGCCGGGCCAGGCCGGGGATATGGCGGTCCTGGGTGACGGACAGCTGCCGCATAAGTCCGGCACCATGGACATCATTGACCCGGGTGATCTCCGGAATGATCAGGCCGACTCCGCCCATGGCGCGGGCCTCGTAAAAGGCCAGCATATCCTCGGAGGGGCTGCCGTCCAGTTCCGCCAGGCCAATGCCCATGGGGGACATGACCAGACGGTTTTTTACTGTGACGTTGCCGATCTTTCCAGGGGTGAACAGTTTTTCGTACATAGAAACTCCTCCTTTTTATCATCAGACACCGCATGTTTTCTGCGTTTTACTGTCCTCCCACAGCCGCTCCGCCTCGGGTTTCCAGTTCTCTGCGTAGGTAACGCACTTGTCACACAGGTGATTCACACTCTCGGGCGATTGCAGGTCCGTGGAGTGGGCGCCGGTCTTATGCACCATTTCACGCAAAAGCTGGGGATTCTCCAGCATGGGACAGGGGCGAAGCATATTCTTATTAAAGGGCTGCCCGTCATGATAGGCCATAAAGATGGGAGACTGGAGGCACTCCAGCAGCGTCTTTTCCCGGATGTTGCTGTCGGAGTAGTGAATGAACACGCAGGGGTCCATATCACCGTTGGCATTGATGTGCAGATACCTGCGGCCGCCGGCAATACAGCCACCCACATACTCCGCGTCGTTCTGGAAGTCCATGGCGAACAGGGGCTTCTCCGCCCGGTATTTCCGGATGCGGTGATAGGTAGCGATCCGCTGCTCCGGCGTGGGCAGCAGCTCCGGAGAGGCGTCATTGCCCACCGGCATATAGTGGAAGTACCAAATGAAATAGCAGCCCAGGCCGATTAGTTGATCGAAGAACGCCTCAGAGGTAATGGACTCGAAATTGGCGCTGGTGTAGCAGGCGGAAATCCCGTAGACCAGCTTTTTCCGAAGCAGCAGCTCGATGCCCTTCATGACCTTGCCGTACACGCCGTCGCCGCGCCGACCATCTGTGGCGCTCTCGGAGCCCTCCAGGGAAATCGCGGGGACAAAATTCTTTACCCGTAGCATCTCATCCGCAAAGGCCTCATCGATCAGTGTGGCGTTGGTAAAGCTGAGGAAAATGCAGTCGGAGTGCTTTTCACAAAGGCGGATCAGGTCCTTCTTGCGCACCAGCGGCTCACCGCCGGTGTAGATGTACATGTAGATTCCCAGTTCCTTGCCCTGCTGGATAATGTCGTCGATCTCCTCGTAGGTCAGGTTCAGCTTGTTGCCGTACTCAGCGGCCCAGCAGCCGGTGCAGTGGAGGTTGCAGGCACTGGTGGGGTCCAGAAGAATGGCCCATGGAATATTGCAGCCATATTTCTTGCGGCACTCCTCCTGCTTGGGCCATCCAACCAAGGAGGCGTTGATAAAGAAGTTCACGGCGATGGTCTTCATGACCTCCGGGTCGATGTCTGTGAGAAGCCGCTGAATGAAGGGATAGTAGGGGTGCTTCGGATCCGTGATCGCCTCGCGGATGAGCTTCCGCTGCGTTTCAAACTCGCCGCCTGCAAACTTATCCGCCCAATCCATCAGCTTTACGAGATTTTCTTTTGGATCCTTATACAGGTAGTTGAAGGCCTGCTCCAATCCGAATTTTTTGATTGCTGTTGAAGCATTCATTATGACATCCTCCCTTATGTATTTTGATTTCTTTTTATAAAAGCTCTATGGGCATGTATAGGTACAAATTCTACTTGATTTCCTCATGTTCACTTCCGGTGACAATCGGCGTTTGATGGTGATTGACTTTAACAGATGTCAGAACCGTAATGAAATTCAATGCACCTTCCATAAGGAGGGCCAGTCCCAGCAAAATCATAACAATCCGTGCGTTTTCTGACGGGCGGAAAACCAGCAGAAAGCCAACGACGCCGGTGATAATCGCCACCACGAGGATCAGCCACCACTGGCAAATGCCAAATGCTTTTGAATCGACGGAAATTTGTATTTTCAAAAGCGCATCGGCAAGCGTATAAATTCCCAGAAGAACGCAGATGAGACTGGTCATAATGCGTGTGCGGAGTATCAGAATCGCGCCAATCGCAATGAGCAAAATACCAATTGCCAAATCATATTGAAAAGCCAATCGGTATAAGTCATTTGAGCAATAGCCGATAATTTTTACAATGCCGAACAGAATCAGGATTCCGCCGCCAAGTCGGCATAACAGCGAAACGGAAAAATTCGGAACAGCGATCAGCACAATGCCCAGCACACCAATCAGTATGGAAATGATAATATAGCCGACCTTTGCGGCCCAAATCCGCTTATTTGAGGGCACTGCCAACATCTCCTTCCCTTTGTTATAGAATGGGGCTCCCACACTCTGACAGGCTCGGCTGAGTGTGGGAGCCCCGTTTCATTTACCAGAACATTCTGGTTTAAATGACATGATATTCTTTCAGCAGTTTTTCAATGTCGGTTCCCTGAATCTTCTCCAGCAGCTTTTTGACAACCATTTTCTCCTTGAAGCCCAGGTCCATCTCCGTCAGCGGCTTGCCGTCCCGCATTTGGATAGTCGCGTTTAACAGGTCACGGATATCATAGGTGCTGCCCCAAACCTCCGGCACACCCCGGTCGATGTCCAACAGGGTATAAACGGCCTCCATGCCGGTGCGCATGGAGTACTCGGTGGTGAAGATGGTGTCCCGCTTAGTCTCGGCAAACTGGCCCAGGAAGGCAAAGTTGACGGCACCCTCGGGAACAACGTCGGGGCGGTCGCCCGCGGCGCGGGGCATAAAGAAAGCAGTGATATAAGGCATCATGACCGGCACGGTATTGGCGCTGTGCTCGGCTAACTCCACAATTTCGCTCTCCGGCACGCCGATGTGGTACAGCCACTCCATGCAGATCTCTTTGCCGGTGCACTCCCGCATGGGCTTTTTCACATAGTCGCCCGGCTTATCGGAAAACAGCCCGTAGACCCAGACCAGGCACTGGTCCTTGGGCTGGCTGCGGAACTGGGGCTGGCGGTTGATAGTCCAGCTGAGAAGCCAGCTGGAGTCCTTCACCGTGACGATGCCGCCGGTGACAACGCCGCCGCTGAACGGATCGCGCTTACAGATGTTCTTGATATAGGGAATGATCTTCTGGTCCAGAGTAGTGACAGTGGCACTCATCCAGTTGGACTGCTCGGGATCATAGCAGAACTTATCGGGATGGCCGAAGGAGGGGTCCTAGGCGGCAATCTTACGCCACATATCCCAGCCGCCGCCCGGCTTAATCTCAGTGTTGAAGGCAGCAGGAGCATTCTGGAAACCAATGGTGGAGTTTTCCACGCAGCCGCCGTTGGTGATGAACACCAGATCATTCTCGGTCAGGTCCACGTATTCGGTCCTGTTGTCCACAAGCAGTTCGACGCGTTTGGCGAGCTTCCTGTCGGTTTGGATGTCGAATTCCACATTGACGACCTTGGTGTTGTAGTGGAACTGGACATTGTGAGATTCCAGATACTTGATCATGGGGAGGATCATGGACTCATACTGGTTGTACTTCGTGAATCGCAGGGCCTTGAAATCCGGCAGACCGCCCACATGGTGGACGAAGCGTTTGATGTAGAGTTTCATCTCCAGGGCGCTGTGCCAGTTCTCGAAGGCGAACATAGTGCGCCAGTAGAGCCAGAAGTTGGAGTTCAGTACCTCGTCGTCAAAGAAATCCGTGATGCGCTTGTCATAAAGCTGCTCGTCGGGGGTGAAGAACAGCTTCATGATCTCCATGGCCGCCTTGTCGGACAGGGCAAACTTCCCGTCGGTGTGGGCATCCTCGCCCCGATTGACAGTGGCACGGCAGAGGGAGTAGTTGGGGTCCTTTTTGTTCAGCCAGTAGTATTCGTCCAGAACACTGACGCCCTCCGTCTCAATGGAAGGAATGGAGTGGAACAGATCCCACATGACCTCAAAATGATTGTCCATCTCGCGGCCGCCGCGCATGACATATCCCACACCGGGATACTCCCAGCCGTCGCAGGCTCCACCGGGGATGGGGTCTTTCTCAAAGAGATGGATGTGCTCACCTTTCATCTGACCATCCCGCACCAGATAGCAGGCTGCGGTCAGGGCCGCCAGCCCGGTGCCGATAATATAGGCCGACTTCTGGTCAACGCCCTCCGGCTTCAAAGGACGTGCAAATGCTTCATAAGTGCCGCTTGCATAATACATATTGTGCGCCTCCTTGTTTTTTGTTTGTGCTTGTATTGTAGCCGGAAACTCCTGCACATGATATGGGCAAAAGCAGCCCCCATGCCTGTTTTTTAGGCAAAGGGACTGCTTTTGTCTGTATTTTGTACTCAGTTTTTATTTGTACTGCACACCACCATATAAAGCGCCGTATAGGGTTTCATCGTCAATTCCAGTATGTTGTTTTTGGGCGTCAAATTTGCGCCGCAACTTGTTTCATCGCCGCCGTAAATTACCCAATTACTGCTCAGCAGCACCTGGACAGTTTGCGAATTCCGTACCTTTAATTGGTATATCTGTTCACAGTTGGAAAAATTAAAGACAGCGATGATTCGTTCACTGCTTCCTATGCGTTCAAAGGCGTAGATACACCGCTCCTCCTGATGGCAGTCCAGCCACCGAAAGCCATCGGGATCGTAATCTTTTTCAGACAGAGCAAGATGTTGCAGATAAATATGGTTCAAGTCCATCATGAAGCGATGGAACTCCCGATGTACAGGAAAATCCAACAAGTTCCAGTCCTGCTGCCGCTTTTCATCCCACTCTCGCAGTTGCCCAATCTCATTCCCCATAAAATTCAGCTTTTTCCCCGGATGGGCATACATATACATATAGAGAATTCTGGCTTGAGGGAATTTCTTCTCATATTGACCGTTCATTTTTTGCAGGATTGTAGCTTTTCCGTGAACGACTTCATCATGGGACAGCGGCAGAAGAAAATGGTCATGATAGTAATACATCATGGAAAAGGTCAGCTTATGATAGTTCATGCCGCGATATGCGGGAGCCGTGCGGCAGTAATCCAAGGTGTCGTTCATCCAGCCCATGTCCCACTTATAGTCAAATCCAAGGCCGTTTTCAGACACAGACTTTGTAACGTTGGGATAGGATGTGGAGTCCTCCGCTATCAGAATTGCGGTTGGATGCAGTGTCTTCAACCCCCGATTCATATATTGCAGGAATTTTACTGCGTCCAGATTGACACCCCGTCCAGGGTCTCCCTGCCAATAAATCATGCGGCTGATTGCGTCCATGCGCAGGCCATCTACATGAAATTCCGCCAGCCAGTAATTCGCGGCAGATTGCAGAAAGCTGCGAACCTCACCACGAGAGTGCATGAAGTTTAGGCTTCCCCATTCACTGACACCCACTGCCGCATGGGGGTACTCATACAAAGCTGTGCCGTCAAATTGAGCTAAAGCATAGCCGTCTACCGCAAAATGTACCGGAACAAAATCCATGATGACACCTATGCCATTCTGATGGCAGGCGTCTACAAAGGCCTTTAGCTGATCTGCTGTTCCATAACGGGAGGTCGGGCTGAAAAAGCCCGTGCTTTGATAGCCCCAGGATTCATCGCAGGGATGCTCGTTCAGCGGCATAATTTCCAGATAGTTATATCCGTTTTGCTTGAGATACGGAATCAAAATATCCGCCATTTCCTCATAAGTATACCAATCATCCGCTCTCTCCGATGGCTTTCGGAATGATCCGAAATGGAGTTCATAGATATTAAGTGGCCTGTTTTTGCAGTCAGAGCGGGAAAGCATCCAGGCTGAGTCATGGAACTGGTAGGAGTTCATATCCCGAACGATGGATGCGGAATTGGGCCTCAACTCCATTCCAAAACCATACGGATCACAGTGGTCAACGCAGCTACCGCTTTTTTCATAAATCCGGTATTTGTACATGCTTCCCGGTTTGACACTGTCCACATAACGCTCCCAGAAGTTTCCATCATAGACCCGATTCATATCGTATTCCCGCCATTGGCTGCATTCTCCAATCAGCGAAACCTTCTGCGCTCCCGGAGCAAAGGTGCGGAATACTACGCCGGCGTCCGTTATATGAGCGCCGAGATATTGATAGGCATCAAAAATTTTACCAGTATAAAATCCATGAAAATCCATGTTCTGCTCCTATCACAACAGCTGCTCGCTTTTCCATTATTTGTTTTCTAATCCTCAAGAAACATCACACCAATCGTGTTGGGTCCGCAATGGCATGCTACTGTGCAGCCCGCGAAGGTCTCTTGAATATCAGTGAATCTTTTATCTTCGGTCAGGACCTGCCTCGCAGCGTCCACAGCTTCCCGCTTAGCAGATGGATATACAATATAGACACGTCCATCAGAAATATTTCCGGGTACCGAAATGCGGTCTTTGGTATATTGATACATGACTTTTTCCAGAGAACCCCGATACTTTTTTCCTACGCGCATGATTCCACCGCTGACTTCGATGCACGGTTTCAGATGCATCAAATTTGCCCCCAGTGCCGCAACGGAAGAACAACGGCCGCCCTTTCGCATATAGTCCAACCGGTCAAGAATAAAGCTGGCATTGACACGGCTTGCGGCACTCTCCAAGCGCATACATATCTTTTCGGGTGAGACGCCCTGTTCTGCCATTTTGGCCGCTTCCATCACAATAATCCCCTGACCACTGGATAGATTCTTTGAATCCACTATGTACACATTGGAAAATTCACTGGCAGCAATCACTGCATTTTGATAGCAGCTTGAAAAACCGGAGCCAATTGTAATCATGATAACCGCTTCATATTGCAGGCTGAGTTCCTCGAAATATTCTGACAGCTCCATAGGATTTGGCGCAGCTGTTGTGCAGATATCTCCTCCTTTTTCCACATAAGAAAAGATATCCTCCGGCGTGATTTCGAGGCCATCCAAAAAGGAGTCTTCTCCTTTGTTTATGTGCAGGGGGATCACCGAAATATGATGTGCATGAATGAGTTCCCGGGGCAAATCGCAGGTTGAATCCGTCACAATTTTAATACTCATATTGTCCTCCTAAGACTTCCTTTTTACGAATCAGAGCCCAAATAATTGCCTGCCCCAAAGGACAAAACTATTTGAGCAAACAAGAATCGATAAATTGCCAGAGTTGTGGGGTCCTGAATGGCTGTTTCCACCAATACTGATTTATACTTTGTAACAGCCTCCGCCAATGAATTCTCGCATCAGGGAGGTTTTTGGCACGTCGTCTGCTGGAATGGGTAAAAAATAGTTTAAGAATTTCAGCAAGCGCTTTGCCTCGATGTATTCCTCACAATCTTTTGGAACGCCAAAAAGCAGCGGTTCCACAAAGGGTTTCAAAAGGGCGATTTCATAAATCAGTGCCGAGTTGAAAATCATGTCCGCACTGTCTTGAAACGGGAAAATATTGTTTTCTTCTCCTCTTCTTACAGACGGCCACATCTGAATGGTAGCCCTGGCGCTGTAACCCCGGGTCCTTGCATCCCGTTCGATCCTTCGCAAAAGTCGTGCGTCTGTTGTGGGGATGTAGTTGTGGTCATCGACATTCAGCGTAGTCAGGCAGCTGATGTAGATTTTGTATTTGCTCTCTTTCGGCAGAGAATAGGAAAGCTGATCGTTCAGGCAGTGGATGCCCTCGATGACAAGAACATCCTGCGCTCCCAGGGTCAGATAGTCGCCGTTGTATTCACGGACGCCCTTTTTGAAGTTGAACTGTGGGATTTCCACCGTCTCACCCCTTAGGAGCCGTGTCATATCCGCATTGAACTGCTCAACATCCATGGCGCCCAAACTCTCAAAATCATACTGACCGTTTTGATCCAAGGGCGTCTCGGAGCGGTTTTTAAAATAATTGTCCGTTGCGATGGCATGTGGGTGCAGGCCGCACGCCAAAAGCTGGGTGGACAGGCGATGGGAAAATGTCGTCTTTCCTGAGGACGAAGGGCCGGCAATCATAACGAAGCGAACATCCTTCCGGGCTGCAATTTCACCTGCAATATCTCCGATTTTCTTTTCCATCATTGCCTCGTGCGCAAGGATCATGTGTGTAGCATTTCCCTGTGAAATGACTCCGTTCATCTCCGCAACATTAGAGATATGCAGCGCCTCAGATCTGAGGGTGGCGTCGTAAAGTTCCCGGAATACCTTCATGGAGGGATGGAACGCTCCCAGCTGACTGGGATTCTTTTGATCTGGCAGACGCAGAACAAATCCGCTCTCAAACAGCTGCAGGCCAAAGCATTTCAAATACCCCGTATCAGGAACCATGTAGCCGTAAAAATAATCTGAAAACTCATCCAGAAAATAAATATTGACATGGGAATTGATCCGAAAGCTGAGCAGCTGCGCCTTGTCGTACATTTGTGTTTTGCGAAACAGTTCTACAGCATCATCGGTATTGATGGATTCTTTCCGAATAGGTACTGCCTGTTCGGAAATCGCCCTCATGCGGCCTTCAACCTGGTTCAGCAGCTCCTGTCCCAGTGTGAAGGCCCCCTTTGCCCGGATAAACAAGGCATGGCTGATGGAATACTCGACGGAAACGCGCTCAACATTCTCCTTGCGAACCACATCATAGAAGGCTTTCAGCATCAGAAAAACCACACTGCGTTCATAAGTCTGCATCCCCGGCTTTTCTTCTACCGTAATCATTTTCAGCGTGCAATCCCTATCCAAAGCCTTGTGCAGTTCACAGAGTTTCCCGTTTCGATTGACAAGCAAAATATCATGCGCATATCCTTCCTGAAAATCAGCAGCTATCGCCTGATACAGAGTTCCTTTTGGATAAATATATTCAACGCCATCCACGTTCACTTTCATCATTCTCGTATTTTCCATAGAACAGCCTCCTCTAATTCTCCGCACAGGTTCGAGATACAGCAAATTCTTTCACAACGTCACGTCTCCACCCAGTATGAAAAATGCGGCTTTTAAACAAGCCGCATTTTCAGTGCATCCATCGCGGTTTCATTTACCTGCTCCCAGGGGAATCCGTTTCTCCCGAAATGGCCATAATTTGTGGTCTCAGCAAAAATGGGACTGTCCAGTTTTAAATATTGGATGATGGCTCCGGGGCGCAGGTCAAAGCAATTGCGGACCCAGTCGCACAGTACATCATCCGGCAGCCGGCCTGTCCCAAAGGTTTCCACAGAAACGGACACTGGCTCAGAGACACCGATGGCATAGCCCAGCTGCAGTTCCAACTGCTTGGCAGCACCCGCCGCCACCGCGGTTTTCGCGACGTGGCGGGCCATATATGCGGCGCTCCGGTCAACCTTCGTGGCATCTTTGCCGGAGAACGCTCCGCCGCCGTGATGGCCGATGCCGCCATAAGTATCGCAGATGATCTTTCTTCCGGTCAGACCGGTGTCCGCGGCGGGTCCTCCCAGCACAAAGCGCCCCGTGGGATTGATATAGTATTTCGTGTTTTCGTCCAGTAGCTTGGCATCAATGACGGGGAACACAACCCGCTCCAAAATATCCTTGCGTAGCACCTTCATATCAATATCCGGATCGTGTTGGGCAGAGACTACCACAGTGTCTACCCGTATTGGCGCACCATCCACATACTCCACTGTGACCTGTGCCTTTCCATCCGGACGCAGGTAGGGCAATAGGCCAGACTTTCGGACTTCCGTCAAGCGGCAGGTCAGGGCGTGGGCCAAGGTGATAGACAGCGGCATCAATTCGGTGGTCTCATCGCAGGCGTAGCCGAACATCATACCCTGATCGCCGGCACCCACATCCTTGGAGCCGTCGGCGGCCGCATCCACACCCATTGCGATGTCAGGAGACTGCTCATGGATGGAGCAAGTAATATTGACACTTTTTGCGTCAAACCCATATTCGGGCCTTGTATAGCCGATTTTTGCAATACAGCGGCGGGCAATCTTCTCAAAATTTGGGGATGCCTTGCTGGTGATCTCGCCCATGATGTGCATGGCTCCCGGTTCCGCTGTGACCTCTACTGCACTCCGGGATTTGGGATCTTCGTTCAGCAACGCATCGAGAATACTGTCCGCAACAAAATCACAGATTTTGTCAGGATGGCCTTCAGTGACCGATTCGGAAGTCAAGAATTTTCTCATAGCTCACATCTCCTGTTGTATTTTTTCTCTAACAGAGAGTTCTCACTTTCTATTGCGATGGATCAGGTTTTCTGAGAATCGTTCAGTACACGCCTTTGTGCGCGCAGGAATACGAGGATGCTGAGGATAAATGGGAAAAAGAATGTTGCGACGCGGAATAGAATCAGAGCGGAGGATGCCTGGGCATATTCCATATAGTGGGAAAATATCAGCACGAAGGCAAACTCCACTGGCCCCACGCCCGCCACATTGGGCAGGGCGTTGGAGATCAGATGCATCAGTGCGGTCAGCAGCTGTACGTGCCAGAAGGAGGGACCAGATATTCCCAATATCTCCATACAGAGAAACGGTATGGTGTAAAGGCAAAATAGCTTTAGACCATTGAATAACAGCACTTTGAGAAGGCACCAGTGGTCATGAAGCAATTTGGGGGATTCCGTATGAAGCGAAGATAGATTGTCTTTCCACAGACGCTTGCGGCCTTCCCATTTTTCCGTATTCGGCAAATGATCAATCACCCAGGATGCAAACCACTGCACCTTTTCCCAGGCGCACAGCAGAACCAGTGCCGCTATAATCAGAGCGCAGATTCCATATCCCAACGGTATGTAGCGGGAAAAGCCGCGGCCAGTTTCGCTGAGCCAGCGGCCCTGAAATAACAGCATAACGGTGGTGTAGATTAAAACAGAACTCTTATGAAATATGTACTCCAGCATCATGGTACCAATGCCACAGCCTGTCATCATACCGCAGTGATGCAGGTAATAGCTTTGCATGGGAACAGAGCCGACGGAAAGCGTAGATACGTTTCCGAAAACGCCAAGGAAGGTCACCTCTACCGCTTGCCGATATGAAAATGTTGGGAGTCGACGGCGAATCATCGCAAAGCAGACTGCTGATTCAAGCATTTGATAAGCAAGACCCATGCCCAGCAGGAGCAACAGTTCTCTGATGCTGACGGCCTGGATATTCCGCAAAATCTCCTGATAATGATCCCGAAACACCCAAATTACCAGCAGGAATAAAAGCAAAAGTGTAGCGGCACTGATTGCTACTGTTTTCCATTGTTTCTTATCCATAGGAGACCTCTAAAAGATAAAATGTTTCGCTAAACAGCGGAAATAGAAGAATCAGAAACTCACTGAACTTTGCTTGTTCCTTCATGACGCTGGGGAAATGTAGTAACATCTGAATGGACTCGACTATGGGCTTTCACTGTTCTATGTGTAGCCGATAAGAGGTAACTATAAGACCAGCAGCATTACGGATGTGTTTGCGCAGCAATGCCCGACCAAGCCTGCTTCAATTGTACTTAGAAACACCCGCACATCATATGGACAAAAGCAGCCCCTGTGCCTGTTTTTTAGGCACAGGGGCTGCTTTTGTCTGATTCTATGTTCTTAAGAAAAGCCAAAGTTTTATTTCTTTTCACATCGGGTAATCATCGCGTCCAAATCGCCGCGCTTCAATTCGCAAATCCGATGGAACCGCGATTGAATACCTTCCTGCATCCCTGTTTCCAGCCAGCCGACGACAAAGCCAAAACACATGCATTTCAAATAATCAATCATCAGCTTTCGGTCCGGCTCCGCCACGGTCCGTCCGGCCAGAATTCCATCTACATAAGTCGTAACTGCGTGCTCACATACCCGCCATTGGTACTGTTCATAGATATCCCGGTTGATGGAGTGATAAATGTGCAGTACCGCTTTCCGGTTTTCCAATGCAAACCTTATGGCGGCATTGAGACAGTCCTCGACGGACTCAATAGAGGGATGTTCCTGAATCACCCGATTCGCATCCTCGTTAATAATCGTTTCTACCAATTGGGGAATATCCTGAAAATAATAATAAAAGGTGTTACGGTTAACACCACAGGCATCCACGATATCCCGGACAGTGATTTGGCTTAGAGGCCTCTCATTCAACAGCTTAATAAACGAATCCCGAATCGCTTTTTTTGCAAAACCGGCCACGGTTCACGCCTCCCTCATTTGATTTCCGCTATATCAACATATGACTTGGAAATGCAGTGAGAACAATGCCAGCACTCTGATTCATGCGTCTTTCAAGAGCCGGGAAGTCGCGCCATCCACCAGAAACTCCGCGGTGACAAGCAGTTCTTCCTTGGGAAGGTCCATGTTCTTTTGGAACCACTCACGAATCAGGCCAATGAGACCATAGGTGATGAATCTCAGTAAATAGGACAGCTGCTGGTCATCCATAGGCTGGAACCAGGCCCGAATGACCTCCGTGCCGTTACGGTGAATCAGCTGCTGCAAATGCTCGGCAAACTGGCTAACCTCGTTGTTTTCAAACAGGATAGTGCAGACCTCCCGATGCTCCACCACAAAGTCCAGGATTGGCTCGAACACGGGGCGCAGGGTGCCGTCCGCCACCGTTTCCTGGATATGGGCGTCCACCAGCACCTGGGCCTCTGCCAGCAGGTCTTCCTCCATACTTTGCAGCAGTTGAGTAGTATCCGTGTAATGGAGGTAAAACGTGGTGCGGTTCATATCGGCGTTGTCCGTCACATCCCGGACGGAAATCTCTGAAAAATGTTTTTGCTCCATCAGCTCCAGCAGACTTTCCTTCAACAGTCTGCGGGTGCGTCTGGCACGGCGATCCTCGGGATTCTTCAGCATGACAGAGTCCTTTCTTTCGGGAAAATTTAGGCATTTGCCCGGATTTGCCTATTGCCCCAAGCTTCTTGCTTTCATTATAATCAACTTGATTTGATAAGTCAACAAAAATATGTTAAGCAACATCAGTCGATTAAATGGAGGAATTCGTATGCGCCAACATACACATCTGATGGGAAAGCGTCTGCTGTCGTCGGCACTGGCCATTCTGCTGGCGGCAGCCTGCATTGTTCCGGCTGCCGCCGCGGAGCCGATTGGCGACGGCGTGACGCCAACTTATGACGAAGCTTACTATGCCACGCTGGATTACTATGGAAATCTGCTGGACGGCAGCGTGGTGAAAAGCTATACCCTCAACGGCGCCACATCCCTGACGGACTACGGTACTTACGACGAAGTAGTAAATCTAACCGATGGCACGACACCTGCGGTGGCCGGCAATGCCACCACCTTTTCGTTCAGTGGGAAAGATGCTCCGTCCCATTTCTATTTCGAAGGCAAGACGGCGGCACCCTTTGAGGCCTTGCCCTGGACGCTGTCGGTCTCCTACACCCTCAACGGCGTTGCCGCCCGGGCCGAGGACCTCGCCGGCAAGACCGGCGTGGTGGAGATCACCCTGGACGCCATCCCCAACGAGGCTGCCAGTGAGTATGCTCGAAACAACTACACACTGGAAGCCATGGCCGTGTTCAACCAGGACAACATCCTGTCCCTGGAGGCCCCCGGCGCCCAGGTGCAGCTGATTGGCAATCTGCGGGCTGTGCTGTTTATTGCCCTGCCGGGAGAAGAGCAGCACTTCGTCATCCGGGTGGGCTGTGAGGATTTTTCCTTTGATGGCTTGACCATTCTGATGGTCCCCGCCACCCTGGGCCAGCTGGAGGAAATCGCCAAGCTGAGTCAGCGGAAAGATGACTTAGAGGAGGACTACAACAAGCTCTCCGGCAGTCTGGATACTTTGCTGAATTCCTTTGCAGACCTGGGCAGCAGCCTGCGGGACACCGCCGACGGCCTGGATCAGCTGAATCATGCCCGGGACACCATTTCCAACGGCAAAGACCAGATTTACGCCGACGGAGATAAGGTTCTGAATGATCTGGAATCACTTAATAACTCTCTAAATACCATTCCAGGCCATCTGGACGATGCCGATGACTCCATCACCGAGGTCACGGACTCCCTGTCCGAGGTCACGGACACCGCCGTCAGCCTCCGGGAAAACCTGGACGATGTGGATGACTGCCTGAAGGATCTGCAGCGGGACATCAAAAACATCCGCTCCGGCAGCGGTGATATGCAGAGTCACCTGAACCAGTTGGGTGCCGATCTGAAAAAGCTGCAAACCAGTTTGCAGGAGCTGAAAGAAACACTTCAGCTTCTGGACATCCGCATCAACGGTGGACTGATTTCCGAACTGCCCAGCAATGTACAGGAAAAGATCAAAGTTCAGGGACAGCAGTTGGATGCCGTGCTGACACAAGTACAGGGATTGGAAACCGTTTGGGCCGGTGTGGCGAGGGACAGCGAAGGGCAGCCTACGGAAACCATCGGATACCAGCAATACCAAATTGCCGCCCTGATTGCCAGCGGAAAGGCATCGTCAGCCGCAGATGCCGTTGGCCTGCTTCAGCAGGTGCAGGCCGTTGATACAGGTATTGCTTCCGTCAAGGCTTCCAATCCAGCGTTGACCGACGAGCAGGCATTGGCATATCTGGTAGCGCAAGGGCAACTGACCAATGAGCAGGCGGCCCAGTATGCCGCCGCCAAGCCGCAGCTAATTGTGATGGAGCAGGTCTATATCGCCGTCTGCGGCGGCACTGACCAGCCCATGACCAAGGCGGATTTCTTTACCGCCATGCTGATGCTCAGCGATATCAACGCCCTGCCTGCCGATCAGAAAACCCCGGAAAACATCGGCAAAATTCTGGCCAACGAAGCTGCTTATGCCAAAACCGGCAAAATGCTCTCCGAGCTCAATGGAGACCACGACCTCTCAAGAGTCATCGGCCTGCTGGAAAATCTCAGCGATCTGCTGACCGACATGGGAAGCGGCGGTCTCACCGGCGATCTCAGCAGCCTGGTGGGCAAGACCGACACCGCCCTAGGCCATCTGAATGACGCCGCCGATGTGGGCCGGGATATCCTGGACCGGGTGGACACTCTTCTCAGTGACATCAAAGAACTGGATGACACCATCAACGACCAGGTCCCCGGCCTCCGCGGCACTCTGCAGGATACAAAAACCCTCGTTACCGACATGGTGACCACCATCGACGACACCCACGGTTTCCTGACCTCCTTCCGCTCCCTGGCCAAGACCTCCGGCACCCAGCTGGATGAGGGAACGAAAAAGAGTCTGGAAAACCTGGCGGCAACCCTGCGGAAAACTGCACGCAGTACAGATGCCGTTGGCGATGTGAAGACGGCCAGGGACGCCATCAATGGGATTATTGAAGATACATGGAACGAGTATACCGGTGATATCAACAATTTGCTGCTAATGGACGCGACCGCTGAGGCAGTGTCCCTGACCTCGGATGAGAACGCTGCCCCTACCAGTATTCAGGTCCTGATCCGCACCCAAGAAATTAAGAAATCTGACGCTCCCGCCGAGAGCGCTGATCAAATCCAAGCGGCGCCCTCCACTTTCTGGGGGCGGGTAGGACAGATGTTCCGAGATTTCTGGAACGCTTTGGCCGGTATCTTCCGGTAAACAGTTAAGAGGTGTGTTCCATGATAAAAAAAATTGCCCACGCTCTGACCCGTAAGCCAAAGCTAGTGGCATTGATTGCTGTCTTGCTGTTGATTCCCTCTGCGCTGGGCTATATCGGCACCAGGGTAAACTATGATATTTTGTCTTATCTGCCGGAAGATCTGGATTCTGTTCAGGGTGAGCGTCTTTTGGAGGAACCTTTCCACATGGCGGCCACCAGTATGCTCATCGTGGAGGGCATGCCCGCCGCCTATACCAACGACCTCATCAACGAGATCAAGGAGGTTCCCGGCGTCTCCAGCGCCATCTGGCTCAGCAACGCCGTTGGCATCCAGATTCCCACGGATTTCATCCCCGCTGCCCTGCGGGATATGTTCTTCGCCGGTGATTCCACCATGATGATCATCCAGTATGAGAAGTCCGGTGCGGCGGAGGAGACCATGCAGGCGATTGATGACGTGCGGTCGCTGTGCAATGAAAAATGCTTCCTGGCCGGTTTCTCCGTGGTCATCAAAGACACCAAGGATCTGGTGGATCAGGAGCTGCCTATCTACGTGGGCCTGGCCGTACTGCTGTCCCTCGTCGCCATGTCTCTGACCATGGAATCCATGGTACTACCCTTTGTGTTCCTGCTCAGCATCGGCATGGCCATCGTCTACAACTTTGGTACCAACATCTTCCTGGGGGAGATCTCCTACATCACGCAGGCCATCGCGGCGGTTTTACAGTTGGGCGTCACCATGGACTACTCCATCTTCCTTTACCACCGCTACCGGGAGGAACGGCTGCTTCATGAGGATCCCCGGGACGCCATGGCGGAGGCCATTGTGGCTGCCTTTACTTCCTTGTCCGGCTCCAGCCTGACCACCATCGCCGGTTTCCTGGCGCTGTGCTTCATGCAGCTGACCCTGGGCCGGGACATCGGCCTGGTCATGGCCAAGGGCGTGGTGCTGGGCGTGGCCACAGTGGTACTGGTGCTGCCCGCACTGCTGCTGATTTTTGACGAAAAAATCGAAAAGCACAAGCACCGGACGCTGATCCCCAATTTTGAAAAGATGAATCGCTTTATCATCCGCCACCGGCGGGTGTTTGTGGCCGTCTTTCTGCTGCTGTTCCTGCCAGCGGTATACGCCCAGAGCCACACCGCCGTCTACTACAAGCTGGATGAGGCGCTGCCCCAGGACATGGACTCCATCGTCGCCAACAACAAACTGAAAAATGACTACGACATGGCGGCTTCCCACTTTGTGCTGCTGCGGGACGATCTCTCCTCCACGGAGATGAATCAACTGGAGACCTCCGTAAAGGATGTGGAAGGCATTACCTCTGTCCTCTCTTATCACGCCATGCTGGGCAGCGGCATTCCTGATTTTTTCATTCCTGAGGCCCTGCGTGATATGCTGAAACAAGGCGGCTGGCAGATGATGATGGTCAACTCCGAATATCCGGCTGCCTCTGACCAGGTATCCGTCCAGTTGAAAGAACTGGAGCGCATCATAAAGAGCTATGACCCCGAAGCGCTCATCACCGGTGAGGCGGTACTGACCGACGATCTGATCGACACCTCCGCTGTGGATTTCAAGGTGACCAACTACATCTCTCTTGCCGCCATCTTCTTGATCATCATGGTGGTGTTCCGATCTCTCTCCATGCCCCTCGTGCTGGTAGCGGCCATTGAACTGTCCATTTTTATCAACCAGGGCATTCCTTACTTTACCGGCACGGTCATCCCCTTCGTGTCCCCCACCATCATCGGCTGCGTCCAGCTGGGCGCCACGGTGGATTACGCGATTCTGATGGCTACCCGCTTCCGGGAGGAGCTGCGGGCTGGAAAGAGCCGGGAGGATTCTATCCGCATCGCGGCCACTTCCTCGGATGCCTCCATCATCACCAGTTCTCTGGTGCTGTTCTGCGCCACCCTGGGTGTAGGGACGATCTCCGAGATTGAGATCATCAGTTCCATCTGCATGATGCTGGCCCGCGGCGCCCTGATCTCAGCTGTCATCAGCATGTTTATCATGCCCCCAGTGCTGTGCGTCTGCGAGCCCATCTTCAACAAGACCAGCCTCCACTGGCGTCTTCCAGTCAAACAGGTAAAGGAGCCTATGGTGTCTGGGAAATAACGGTTTATTCTTTCCGACTCGGCGGTTACTTGCGCTATATCAACGAGAAATCTCGCGGAGAAATTTATTTAAAACGGTGATGTTTATGGGACACAGGGTCATCTGTATCGGCAGGCAATTTGGCAGCGGCGGACATGAAATTGCGGTCCGGACAGCGGAGCGGCTGGGGATTAAGGTCTATGAACGGGAACTTCTCCACCTGGCCTGCAAATATGGGGAGCTTTCCGCTAATCTCATGGAAAGTTCCGACGAAAGGGCCACTAATCCGTTCCTGTATCAGGGCGTTTATGAGGGAAATTACCATGTGATTCGGGGGCTACCTACTTCTGAGGTCCTGTTTGCCCTGCAAAGCCATGAGATCAAGCGCATTGCCAAAGAGGAAGACTGCATTTTTGTAGGCCGGTGTGCCGACTTTGTCCTTCGGGATACGGATGCCCAACTGCTGAGGGTCTTTGTTTCCGCGCCGGATGAACAGCGAATCCGTCGAAAAATGGAACAGGAGTCCTTAAGCCTGTCCGAGGCAAAGCGCCTGGTGGCAAAGATGGATAAGCAGCGCCGCAAATACTATGAAGGTTATACCGGTCAGTTGTGGGGGGACCCGCAAAATCACGACTTGAATATTGACACAAGTGTGATACCCATCCACCATGCGGTGGAGCTGATTGTTTCACGGTTTTGAAGCCGAAAGCAATGCAGATGAATACCACCATCCCCACTATCTATGCCGACGGCTTCATGGATCCTGCCATCCGGCTACCGCTGCCGATCCCACCGCCCAGGGCGTCATCGCCATCGTGGCCCTGGTGGTGAATGTGGTCATCCTGGTCGCCATCATCAAGCGGGCAAAGGCCCAGAAAAAGAACCCTTACAAGCAGGAGGTCTTTACAGATCAGAAGGACTTCCAGGAGGCCATGGCAAGAGCCTGATGCAGACTCTACAAACAGAAAACCACTGGAGCAGAACATCGTATGAAAACAATGGACTTGGTAGTTCGCAAGGCCTCATCCTTTTGACTGTTGAGGGGAATGAGAATGGCTGAAAATGATAATGGCACTTAAGCACTTTCTGCGCACTTTCCAAAAGAGTTTTTCCTTGTTATCATTTGTCTTGTTTATATACTTCCCCACCATCTGATGGAGTGGGGGTGGTACAGAGCAAGTTGCCCGAGCCGGAAAGAGGTACTTGACAATCGTTCTGGTTCAAGCTACTATCACGGCAACAAGATTTGCCATCGAGAAAAGGCCCCGGCTCCGTCTGATTCGGCAGAGCCGGGGCTTTGACCAATACACTGACCAATATCAGAAAATCAGCGGGTGGACACAGTGGACAAGGCAGTTATTTGTACCCACAGAAAATGGGGCCAAAAGTGCCGGAAAGCACCCAATAGCAGGGCTTTTACGTCCCGACGCATCTTCACACGCAGGAGGTCACTGGTTCGAGTCCAGTAGTCTCCACCAAAAAGAACCCGATTTCCCTTGAAATCAGGTTCTTTTCTTTCACTTTCACAACTTTTTCGTGTCTTTCTAGTGCCCCGATTTTTTGCTGTTTTTGATTGACCACAGAAATACCACAGACAGGAAAACTCCCGCATCCGCGGGAGTTTCTTTTTTCGCTTTCATGGCCGGTTCCCTGCTTTCCGGAGCTGCCTCCGCTCCGCCTGGATCTCCGCTTTCATGGTTGCAATCAGGACTTTCAGCTTTTCCTCGCACTCTTCTGGGGTGTGGCCGTAGACGTTTCGGGAGCGCTGCTTGCCGTCCGGCCCTCTGGGGGAATACCGTCATTCCCAGAGGTGGTCACCGATCTGATGGACGCAGCCGGTGCCGGGCTTACGCCGCTTCCCAGGGTCTGCCCGGAAAGTGGTCATGGTTGGATGCTTTGCCTCTTGGGCTTTCTCAGGCGGCACCTCCTGCTTCCCAATCCCCTGGTCGATTTTGGCCGCTGCCTGCCGCTCCATGGCTTTCGTCACGTGGGTGTAGACATTCAGGGTAGTGCTGGAGGAACGGTGCCCCACCACCGCCGAGAGGGTCTTCACGTCCATGCCGTACTCCAGCGCCGTGGTCACGAAGGTGTGCCGGAGATCGTGGAACCGGACTTTATGGCACTGGGCCCGTTGCAGAACCCGGCTCAGCAGCTTCCGGACTGCCGCCGGGTCCCGGGGAGCATCCTCCTTTTTGGGGGATGGAAAAATCCAACGGGAATCCACCTGCTTCCGGTACCGCCGCATCTGCTCCGTCACAGCGGGCGAGAGAACGATGGTGCGGACGGCGGCGTCCGTCTTGGGCTGGGACACTGTCAGCTTCCCCCGCACCCGGGAAACCTGTCTGCTGATGCGCAGCTCACCGGTCCCCAGGTCCAGGTCATCCCATTGGAGGGCCAGCAGCTCCCCCCGCCGCAGGCCTGCGGACAACTCCAGAAGAAGCAATTCGTAGCAGCCGTCCTCCTTGGCCTGAATCAAAAGGCGCTGCATCTCCTCCCGGGTCAGCACCTGCATCTCCCGTCTTCCCTCTCCCGGCAGTTTGCAGCCCTCGGCAGGGTTCATGGGAATCAGCCCCTCCTCCACCGCCTGTGCCAGCGCCGCCCGGCAGGTGATGTGACAGCCCCGCACAGAGCGGTCAGACAATCCCGGCCCGTAGAGGTCCATTCTGTTCAGCCGCCCGCCGTGCTTGAGCTGGTGGTAAAACTGCTGGAGGTTTGCCTCCGTCAGCTTGTTCAGGGGGATCTCTCCCAGGGTCGGGATGATGTGCCGGTAGATCCGCAGCTCATACTCCTGCTGGGTGCTGGGCCGAAGGGCAGGCATGGAGCAGGCCTGATACCAGTGATCCAGCCACGCCCCAAAGGTCATGCCGGATTCGATCTCCTTGGGCTGCTCCGGAGGGCGGCACTGCTCCCGCAGGGCTTTCAGCTTCCGCAGGCACTCCCCTTTTGTTTTGGCCAGGCAGTTCTTCGTCCTGGGATAGCCCCGCTGGTCGTAGCCTACCACGCACCGCCCCTCCCAGCGGCCGTCCTTTCTCAGGTGGACGCTGCCGCTGCCGGGCTTTCTCCGCTTTGCCATGGTGTCAGCTCCTTTCCGAAGATGTCGGTCATAAAGGTGTCCATCACCTGGGCCGCCTGCCGCTGCATATCGCCGGTGACGTGGGCGTAGGTGTCTAAGGTGAAGCTGGCCTTGGTGTGGCCCAGGATGCCGGAGAGAGTCTTAGCATCCACGCCGCTGGCCAGGGCGTGGGTGGCGAAGGTGTGTCGGAGGTCATGAAACCGCAGCTCCGGCAGTCCTGCCCGCTTCAGCAGGGTCTTCATCCGGTTGTGTGCCATGTCCGGCGGCAGGGGCTGCTCCGGCAGAAGCGGGTGGCAGAAGATCCACTGGGAGTAGGAACGCTTCTTCCGCTTTTGCAACAGTTCTGCCGTGCTAGGCGGCAGGGTGATGACCCGCTTTCCTGCTCCCGTCTTGGTGGCTCCTGTGGTGACGCCTCCTCCCCTCCGGCGGTGGATGGTGCGGCGGACGGAGAGAGTTCCCTGCTTGCTGTCAAAGTCCGACCACATGAGGCCGCAAATCTCGCCTTTCCGCAGGCCTGTGGTAAGCTCCGTGTAGAAGAAGTCATACCAGATGGGGTCCTTCCGAATCTCCTCCATAAACCGCTCCAGCTGGGCGTCATTGAGGATCTTTCTGGGAGCTGTCTCCTTTTTGGGCAACGTGACGCCCTGGGTGGGATTCAAGGGGATGAGCCGTGCCCGCACTGCCGCGTCCATGGCCAGGTACAGCACCCCATGGAGACGGCGGACGCTGGAGGCGGACAGGGCGTGTCCATACTCCGGGTCCTCCCGGATACGGCCATGATTCTGGACATCCCGGTACAGCTTCCGGACATCGTCCGGGGTGATCTTGCTGATGGGCTTGCTGCCCAGCCGGGGCTTGATGTGATACTGGATATGATGGCGGTAGCCTTCCAGGGTACTCTCCCGCACGGAGGGTGCCACCAGCTCCTCCAGCCATTGGTCCAGCCACTCCCCCAGGGTCATGCGGCTGTTCTCGGTGAGGTCCACGCCCCGGTAGGTGCTCATCTCCCGGTGGAGCTTTTCCGCCAGGGCTTTCTGGCTCCCGGCAGACACATAGCGGAAGATGGAGTCTCCGTTTTCCTTGTGGCCCACCACGATGCGTCCCTCCCAGCGGCCATCCTCCCGCTTGCGGACCATGCCGTCTCCGGACGGTCTGCGCTTTCCCATGGACTACACCTCCTCCCGCCGGCAGACTCGGTCCTCTTCTTCATCCTCGAAGGAGTACAGCCCGTCTGCCTCCAGTTCCTGTGCCAGTCCCCAGGCCAGTTTGAACCCGGCCATGAAGCTGGCAAGGGACGTCTCTTCCCGGAGCAGATTCTGTGCATCCACCAGCCGCAGCAGCTTCCGCCGCTCCGGTTTTTGAAGGGTCTCCCGCAGTTCCTGCCGGAGAGCCTCGATCTCTTCCCACACGTCCGCACACTCCGGTTCCCGGAAGAACCGCTGGTGCAGCGCCTGCATATAGTCGTTCACGTGTATCGCCTCCTATCAGCGACACACAATACCGTAAGACACGGAGAATATCCAGGGATTTTGACCACAGTTCAGAAAGAATTATCATTTGCGTGGTTCGAGGGGCAGGGACTTACTATTGTTTACTGTGGCGCAAATTTTGAGGGATTTAGATAAAATTCCATCTGAAGCAAAGATAACCAACCATTCTCATTTAGACTTTTAACCGATAAATTTATAATCCATTATAATAATTCTCTAATATTGCATTTACTAATGCCCTAGTTATATAGATAATATTTTAATGTCTTTTCTTTGAGTGTCTTTTAAAAAGAGTTACATTTATTGTTACTTTGCAAAAACATTAAGTGTTTCCTAACCATTGTATCTATCTAATCGGATTTTTAAAAATTATATAGGCTGCAAAAATCAGTCAGTTTCTTAAGTCTGGAAGTTCATTCCCTTTATGCCGTTTACAATAAGTAAATATTCGATTGTTTGTTGATAGTAACTCTTAGAACTTTTATATATGTGCATATTCATGTGCAATCTCTTCCTAAAATAGGCTATTAATTGTAGGGTGCATTCAAATGTCATCTTAATATATCAACACAAAGGCATTAAATCCAGGTTACTTTATATTGTTTTCTATTGAAAAAAATGAGAAAACACTGTATCATTATTAAACTAAGTTGTTTTAAGGCTGTGGTATAACAATGTCAGAGTTACGACTTGCTGTTATGAGGGAAGATATTCCTTCTTCATCACCTATATCATGTGGTATTGCAAGCATTGATGATCGGATTAAAGATGCTTATAGTAAAACCATATGTAAGCAAGGCTTAGCTTATAATATCTATGTTGATGGTTATCTGATTGGAAATTGTATGATTAAACTTGTCGTTCTCTGCGATGAGGCTAACGACTATTATGTAACAGATCATGAATATGCTGCTCTCGAAATTTCATATATTGCAATTGATCGTCGTGTTCAGGGAAACGGCATTGGCACGCGAGTGTTGGCTAGACTTATTTCTGATGCAGAAAAGCTGTCGAAAATTTTACCCATTAGATTTTTGGTTCTTGATGCACTTGATGATAAGGTTCAATGGTATTTAGACGCTGGGTTTACAACCTATCCTAAAAGGGAAGATTTAAGATATGCAGATACAGTTCCAATGAGAATAGATTTGATTGATACAACGCTAACTGAAAAATACGTTGGATCATTAAATTAAGAGGTGGATTTGATGTTTAACTATGGATGCCGAATTCTGCTGAAACATAATGAAGCATATGATTTTTTTAAATCTGCAAATTATCCTGATATCACCAATTTACGTCTCAGAGACTCCTTTTTGTCGAAAATTAGGGAGAAACTATCTAATATTACCGAGGGCACAGATTTAATCGAAACAATTCCTGATATAGATATTAGTTCCCTATTAAACGTCGGAAAATCTTACAGTCCATCAGATGTATTCTTTAATTCAGGTTCAATTGATATCGGAAGTATAGCTACTACTTCTGCGCCCCATTCAAATTATTTCATAGGATTAGATACAACTATTTCAGCTGCGTGAAAGTAGTTTAAGTGGTATTAGGAGTTTTAGTATGAATATGGAAAATAATTGTATTTTAAAACTGAACCATTTACTTTTTGATGAAATAACATTCAATCGTGTTAATTTTAAAAGCAAAAATGATTTACAAGTAGAGTTTGGATTTGCTTTCAATAAAAGAGAAAATGGTGAGTTTGTATCCAGTATTCGCATAATAGGGACAAAAAAAGATGAATATAACTTTGTAGTAAGAGCATCTGGATATTTTCAAATATCGGAAGCTGTGGAAGATTCAGATATTTTAATTCAACAAAATGCTATTGCCATTGTCTTCCCATATATTAGGAGTCAAATATCTCTGTTGACAGCACAGCCGGAAGTAGATCCTGTTATACTGCCTCCAATGAATATTGCCCAAATGGTAAAAGAATCTATCGAGAATCAACACAAAACAGAATCCTCCACTACCAATTAACTGCTAATTTATAAATTATTAAGGGGGCAAGTGCTAAGGCACTTGCCCCCCCTTACTTTTTTAATAAAATTCCTCGTCATAGCTATTTATCCGTAGAAATTGTAGCTTGGCCTTATGAAGCGCGGACTCTTACCATCCCTTCATGGTCATGCCGCACCAGGTCTGTGTCTGCTCTTCTTCATGGTCGTCGGGCTGGTGACCCAGAGCGATCCGCAGCTCCTGGAGTTCCTGCATCCGCTTGCGGTCTATGTGCAACCGCGGCTGCGCAGGCACAGCAGGCACGTTGTCCCGGAAGATGTTGCTCATGTGGTAGAGCAGACGGCTCACCGTCATCAGGAGTTGCGGCCGCTGCCATTGCTCCTGCCGTTCCAGAACATACTGAGCATAGGGATGACCAAACGCATTCGCCATCCGGAAACAGTTCTGGGCCGCTTCTTCGTCTTTGGGAACGCCGTTGCCTGTGAGGTACAGCTTGCCGAGAGCATACTGGGCTGCTGGCAGATCTCGTCTTGCCGCCAGCTCCAGCCAGTGAGTCGCTCGTTCTGTGTCTGGCAACAGCAGGCCGCCGTCCCGGTACAGCAGTCCCAGGAAGTACTGAGCGTGGACGTCACCGTACTCCGCCAGCCGTTCCAGATCCTCTGCTGCCTCATCTCGCTGCTCCAGTGGCAGCTTATTGCCTTCAATCCTGGCCCGCAGCCGTAGGCAATCGTGGGAGACCTCCCAGTTTTCCACCCACTCGCCCCGCTCTTCCATCTTCTCGTCCTCGAAGGTGATCTTGCCCAGACGGATTTTCTCCGCCTCCCGGATGACCGCGTTCCTGATGGCCCGGAACTCTTTCTGCTTTGACAGCGGGGGCCGCTGCTGTTTCTTCCCCGAGTAGAACTCATTCACCTGGCACTGAAGCTCCCACCATTTCTGGTAGCACTCGTTGACAATGGGGATTTGCTCCAGCTGATCCACGATCTCACCCACCTGCCGCTTCATGGGCCGCGGGAGATACCCGTAGGACTTCTTGCCTTTGACCTCACCCAGCTGTTGGGACAGTTTCCAAATCATCTGCTCTGCCTGAGTATGCTCACAGATTGTATCCCGCATCTGGCGGGACAGTTCCAGCATGACTTTCCTGCTCTCTTTCACCAGTTCATCCCGTGAGACTGACTTCTGCTCATAGACGTGGAGCAGTTCCTGTTGGAAGATATCATTTGTGAGTTGTGACCGGATTGATCGAATGCCATCCCGGTCGAGGTGAGCCTGTCCCGGTTTCACTGACCACGCCATCATGTGGATGTGTGGATGGTGTCCTTCATTGCGGAACGCCGCGTACCAGCGGAAGTCCTGGGGCGGGATGTGCATGGCTGCCGCGATATCGTTGCGGTGGGCACGGAGCAGTGCCCGCCATGCTTGCGCGTTGTTGTAACCTAGACGCTCCGCGTCTTCTCGATGCATGGAGAGGATGTGCGTCCAGACGTTGCCGGTGTAGTGCCCCAGTTCGGACATGGCGGCGTCCAAGTCCACATGATCCGCGTCGCCAAACAGGCCGTGGTCACCCAGACGCTCCGCACGAGGACGTGTTGCGATGTACTTCAGATAGCCATCCGTTTGCTGCACCTGCTTCCAGTGTTCCTCTAGCGCCAGGGTGATGAGCGACGAGGCGTTGGCCTTTGTAGGCTTCTGCACGTAGTCCTCGTACTCCAGCAGCTCTTTCACATCCGGGAAGTCTTTCGCCAGCTTTGTGATGAGCTGCTCCTGCTTGCGGGTAGGCGGACGGTCATCCGGGATAATCTCCACCCGCTCCCGCGTCGCGATATAGCGAAGATAGCTACCGGCGTTCTGCTTGCCGCACTGGATGTATGGGCTCTTGACGATCAGTCTTGCCATCCATCATCACTGTCCCGCTGCTCCTGTGCACGCTTTGCCATCTGCTCCAGCTGCAGATGGCCGCTGAGCTTCTTCACGCGAGCGGCACTCTCCGCGCTTTTCTTCCGGAGATACGCTTCGTCCAGATTGACGCAGTCCGCGAGAATACTCATACCCATGTCCAGCTCCACGGACTGCTTGTAGAGCAGCGCTGCCACTCGCTTTTCCATTTGATCCAGCCGGCCATCCAGATAGGACTGCACTGAGGACGGCAGGAACATGCCGGCGTTGTTGGCGCTGAGATAGTTCAGATAGAAGTTGATGGCGTTCTCGATAAATCCGGCGAGACTGCGGCTGCCGCTTCCTGATAACGTCGCTCCAGCCGCGCTTTCATCTTCGGCGTCAGGTAGAGGACGAATTTCTCTTTTTGGCTCATAAAGGCCTCCTCTCTTAGGGTTGACCTCTAGTTTTTTCTTGCGGTCGTAAGCGCAACGGGATAACGACCGCAGAGTTTCTTTTCTCTGCTGTTTTTGACCCCATTTCTGCTAACTCCAGAGGTCTTTGGAACTGCCCGCACTGCAGACAGAAGTACCTTGTCAAAATCGGAGCGTTGACCCGATGTCATTAAGTTAAGCGTTTCCAAGAGAAGGACACAGAAAGCAGCAATCTACTTCATGCAATTTTTTGGAAAATGCTCAAAAAAGTGAACGTTAAAAACCAGGGTATTCACTCCGGCTCTTAACTTGATGACATTGGGCGATGACCCAGGCCTTTATCCAGCCTTTCGTTGTCACAAGCTCCATATCCCTCATTTCCACCCAAAAGGGCTAAAACTCGCTCATTCCGCTTCTTCCCACCGGCCCCACTTCGTTGAACTCCAGCGGGGGTCCTGTGCTGTCCTCCGCAGAGCGTCAAAAGCGGCCTAAATCCGACTCAAACCCTGGGAGGGCTCAAGTGCTTTTCCTTGTTATCCTTCGTCTTATTGATACACTTCCTCGCCATCTCCTGTGGCAGCCCCGTACTTGTACGGTGGTCTGCTGTGAGAAACACAGGCTGCGGCAGAAAGTAGTAGTGGTTGTTCCTCTGCCGCTAGCTTCCGTCACGGCGCACCTGCTTGGTTGCCACCTTGCAGATGAATCCGCGTTCCACCAACTGCCTGACCGCATTCTGTGCAGCGTTTTCTGAACAGTTGCAGTGCTGTACGATACTCTTGATGCTGGGCCAGCACAGATCTTTCTGCTCGGCGCAGCAGAGCAGGTAACTGTTACCGCCAGCGGGATTGGTATCAAATCATGATGTTGGGGCAAAAGGTTATTCAAGAGGGTTTCAGGCGAAAAATGTAAAAAATATGATACAATAGAAGAAAACACGGGTGGTGTGTTTTCATGTCATACAAAGCAAATCACAGCCAGCAGCTCTCGCTATTTGACCGCATCTTTCGTCTGACGGAACGGGAAAGAAAATGTCTGGAAGAATCGTGGGCAAAAGTGTTTTCCGATGAGATTTTCCCTGCGATCAGCGGAGAACGCTTTCGTATTTTGTACTCTGATCATGCATCCAGACCCAATATTCCAGTAAACATCATTGTTGGAGCACTGATCATCAAAGAACTCTTTGACCTCCCTGATGACGAAGTGGTCGGGAATTTGATGTTTGACATCCACTATCAATACGCACCGCGTACGATCAGTTTTGAAGAGCAGCCGTTAAGCGACAAAACATTATCCCAGTTTCGCCGCTGCTACGAATACGAGTAATCTGTCCAGCCTTGAGTACTACATCGACCCGGACAACTGCAATTTTATCATTTACCACAGCAGAAATATTGGCGTTGACACCAGGACGGCAGCAATCATCAAAGATGCGGATATATTGTTGGCCAGCTGTCAGGAAAAATACCGCCATGTGAAAGAACACCGGTTGTTGCTGCGGTGTTTGGATGAGCAACCCATTATTGACAACGGAAGACGCAGGCTGCGGATCAAAGGGAAAGAATCACCGAAACCGACAGCTCTTCAAAACCGGACAGCCCAGAGGCCACCTTCAGTGCCAAGTCTGGAAAAAACACATTGGTTATATGGCGAATATCGTTGAAACGGTCAGTAATAGCGGTTTTCTCATCATAGATTACCAGTATAAGCAAATATCTACTCCAATTCTCGTTTTCTGCACGTTCACCTTGAACAGCTACAGTTTCAAGAGTCCCCCGCTTTCATTGTGATAGATGGAGAATATTCGGGCCAAATGCATCGGAATGCCGCAGCAAAAAAGAATATAAAGCTGATCAGCACAAGTCTGAAAGGAATGCCGGTACCAGATATCTGCGCTGATTTTGAGATCAGCGAGGGTGGCGAACAGATTCTGCAGCACTCTGTCGGCTATAAGCCGCTCCGCCGCAAATATAGTTCTGCAAGCAACCAAGTGAAGACATATTTCCCAAATGACTCTTGTTCTCAATGCCCGCATTTTGAACACTGCCATCCAAAACTCAGAAAATATTCCGGTCTGATCGTGTTATCCCACTCCGCTATAGGGTGCGCGAACCAGCAGAGACTCATAACGGCAGAAGACTTCCAACATTGGAGAAGAGTACGAAACGGAGTCGAAGCGGTCCTGTCCATCTTGCACAACTGTTATTATGTCGATGAGATGCCGGTGCGCGGCAAGATCCCCAGCAAGTTTTTTTAGGGCTAAAATTTTGGTAGTTAATTTTAAAAAGCGGCTCCAGCAACGGAGGGGCTTCTATCTCCGTCCCCACGACCCATTGCTCCCATAAAAAGCGTGGGTAAATACCATGAATAGGATAACTCATCCGGTTGCCTTCACATTATAGTAGAAGATTGCATTGCTCATTTGGTAGAATCGTTCACCAAGAATCGGCACAGAGCGCCTCCGTGCTCCTTTCAAAATTTACAAAAGAAAAATCTTGTATTTGGGAATCCTCTCTATTAAGCTGTTTGCAGATGGAGCCTGCGTTTTTCGGAACGCGGCGCACCACTGGACTGTTGCAGCAGCTTTCTTTCCTTTTGCTGCGGAATCCCCCGTTCTCCCCCCCCTCCTTCCTCACAAATTTCTGCTCCTTGCCATACCATACGTAGTTCCTCTTCTCTGATGTATTACTTCTCCGGCAGGGATTTTCCACCGTTGCACACCGGATTAAAATATAATATCGGGTGCAATAGGATTGTACCATGTTCCAGAGACAATCCACAATTGCCCCAGAACATATCGGGTACAATTTAAAAATTCAATCGGGTGTGCAGGAGTATGAATATGTTACACGGCATAACCTATGGTGACGCAGTCGATCTGTTTGCGGTGGAGTTCACTTCCAGAGAATGCGTACTTGGCGGCCGATCTTATCCTCTTGGATTCTTTGTTGCGGAAGCGTTGGACAAGATCCCGAACATAGTGGAATTCCGGTCTTCTGTTGCACATATGAAGGAAGAACAACGGGGTATTTCTGACCGCCAGAGACGCATCCAGCGCGGCGATGGCATATGAGGCCTTCGGTGTTCTTTAACAAAAGCTGACGCCGCCGGTATATGATCGACTGATTTGAGATGAATATCATGCTTAGGCAGTCATCCTGGATTGGCGAAATTCAGCGGAGGTCATGGACGAGATCCTGACACTGAAGACGGATTGCCATACCGCGTTTCAGCAGTGGATCCCCCGATTGGAAACGCTGGAGCGGGAACTGAAACTCTTTGAGCAAAACATTGACCGAATGCTAGAAGACTACTTTGAAGAACTGCCATCCCGCAAATGGGAAGCGTGTGCAGAGGCATTTGACGATTACTGCAGGGATGATCCAGAATCGGGAGAAATACAGCGATGAAGCTCTGATGTTTGATCTGGATACGCCGGAGTATGCGCATCCCGTCATTCTTGCTTTTGTCCACAGCCGAGATTCCGAGACAGGCCTGCCTTGTCTTGCGGAAAGAATGACTTTTGAGAAGCTAGGCAGTTTTCTCTATGTAGACTCCCATAAAGTGATGGCCCCCGGAAATTTACCTCGACACTGCGCCTACTGTGGACAGTGATTTTTGACCGTCGGCGGCTACAATGCCATGTACTGCAGCCAGGAAATTTCTGATGCGAAAGGCAAGAGTTGCCGCATGATCGTCGCCCATGAAAAGGAGAAGGCAGCAAATCAGAACAGCGAATCCAGAAAGAAATACTCGCGCATTTACAACAATCTGAAGGCACACAAGCAGCGGGGGACCATCTCCATGAACTGGTGGAACCGACAGGTTGCCGCTACCCAGCGGCTGAAGGATGCCTTTGTGGAAGGCCGGATCAGCAAAGAAGAATATATCCAGCAGCCGGATGCGCTGTGAAAAAGACTGCCTTGAAACTATCTCTCCAGAAAACTCTGTGATGTCTGTAGTAAGCGCACCAGTGCAATGTAGGCGATGTACACCTTATCCGCTTCGGTAAAATCGTTCATCATCGTCTCAGCAACTCCACCAATGTTCGCAGCAATTCCGGTCCCATTTCCTGATACAGATCAATGCTCTCACCCCCAATGTTGAGCGTTTCGATACATTCTGAAACGTTTTCCAACGGCTGTGGCCCTCGCAGTTCCACAAATGCAGTCCCAGAATGGCCCCCGGCGTCTTTTCTCCCAATCCCGGACAGAACCTCTCTTTCCCATCGGTCATACGTTGTTGGCGTGACGCCCCACTGGCGGCACCACTCCCGCACGGACAGCCCGCTACCCCGGCAGTTCTGTATCGCCAATTCCCATTTCTGACCCCCCGCATGGTGTTTCAGTTCGTTGCTCGCCATCCGGATTTCTCATGTCTGTCTATCCGTCGCTATGTTTGACGGTTGCACTTATCACTGCATTCCCTTCGTGTGTACAGAGATCCACTTCCGCAGTCCCTCCCTAGATGTGCGCGAGACAGAGCTGTAATGGGCATCCACCACTGAACAGCAGTGCACAAGAGGGCGGAACGGCTGTGCCGTTCCGCCCTCCACTTCATGCAGGGGTACTCTTCTTTTATATCTTTTGAAGGTTATTGTGCGTCCCGATACATGAAAGTCACGATCTGGGCGCGGGTACAGGGGGCATTGGGGCTGAACGTGGTTGCGCTGGTGCCGGAGGTGATTCCCTCGGCAACCGCCCAAGCCACTGCATCGGCATAGTAAGCATTCGCGTCCACGTCGGCAAAGCTGCCGCCGCTGACAGCGGGAGTACCAGCCGCACGATACAGGAAAGTGACGGTCTGGCTGCGGGTCACGGTCATATCCGGCGCAAAGGTGGTTGCGCTGGTGCCGCAAGTGATGCCCTTGGAAACCGCCCAGCGTACCGCGTCCGCATAGTACGCATCCGCAGGTACGTCGGTGAAGTTCATCGCGTAATCCACGACAGGAGAGCCGTTGGCCCGCCACAGGAAGGTCACCATCTGTGCGCGGGTGCAGGACACGTTCGGCGCAAACAGGGTATCGGTCACGCCGGAGGTAATGCCCTTGTCCGCCGCCCACAGGACTGCATCGTAGAAGTAATCGCTCTTCGAGATGTCGGTGAACGGGTTCTCAGGTTCGGTCTCGATCAGCTTGAAGCTGGCCTCCACAGTGACCTTGGAGCCGGGCATCTTGAAGGTAAACTTGTTGTCATCCTTCTCGGTCAGCTTGATTTCGTCACCGTCCTTGTCGGTGACCGTCAGCTCGTCCAGCTCATAGCCGGTATCAGGCTTCACGGTGATGGTCACGGTGTCGCCCTTATCCGCACGGCTGGGGGACACGGTCACCTTACCGTGGGTAGTCTTGTCCACGGAGACGATGTAGTCACCGCTGGAGCTGGAACCACTGCTGCCACCGCCACCGGGCGGGGTTACAGGGGGTACATAGACGCTGACAGTATAAGTATTGCCGCTTCTGGTGAGAACAAATCCACTTCCGGCAGCGATGGTGTCCTTCATGGTAAAGGTTTTCAGATCCAGCGTAAAGGTCACCGCTCTGGAGATCGTAATGGTCTCTGCCGCATCGCTATTTTTCAGCAGTGTAATCGTCTGCCCGCTCTGCACCGTTTTGACAGCAGCCGCCAGGGTATCAAAATAGGCGGTCTGGCCGTTTGCGGTAATCGAGGCAACATAGGTTTGTTCGGGATTTTCGGGTTTTGCAACGAGCTTATAGACCGTATTTCCGTTTGCGTCCTGCTCCGTGATGACCACCATCTCACTCTCACCTGAGGTCACGTCGGCGGTCAGCTGTACACCGGGCGCTACCACCAGAGTGATGTTTTCTTGCAGCTCTACATCCGTGGAAATTGTGGAATTGCCAAAAACAGAGATTTGTGTCTTTTCCGTAGCGTCGGGGGCCAGACTTGCAATCGCCTGCGTGACGTTAGCAAAATAAGCTGTGCTGCCATTCGCGTCGATAGAGGCAGGAGCCACGCTGCCGGAGACCGTCAATGTTGTGTTGGACTTGCTGGTGGTCTGGGTATTCCCGTTGGTGGTCACGGTGTTGCCGCCCTTGGTCACGGAGATGACCGCGGCTTTTTCTGCCGTGAATGTGCCGCCGGAAACAGTAACCTGCGCCGTCTGTACCTCGTTCTGCTCCGTGTTATAGACCGTCACAACATTGCCCTGATTGCTGGTCAGTGTGCCGCCTGTGATATTGACCTTTAGCTGATTGTCTGTCTTATACTGTCCATCTGTGCCGTACATCTGAGAGGACAGCAACAGAGCGGAGCCCTCCGGAGAAGAGCCGCCGTTTGTGGGTTCATCAGCTCTATACTCTGCCGTGCCAATGACCTTTGCATTGTTCTGAATGGTGATCGTGCCCATCTTGGCCTCAATGCCGGTACCGCCGGTGACAACCGCATTGCCGCCAATGGTCAGCGCGCCCTCCATCGGCCAGTAAATGGCAGTTCCTTCGGTTGATGTCAGACTGCCGCCAGTAATCATAGCCACACTGCCTGCAGACTGGAGGCAATTTCCAGAAAGCGCAAAGACCTTTGCTTCTATTGCGCCTCCGGTCATCGTCAGAGCAGAAGAAACAGCGTCCGGAGCATTGCTGAGTCCATAGTTACTATCCACATTGAACAGTGCTATACCTGAATATCCTGTAAGTTTCGCATTGCCACTCAGATCCACTGTAGAGGACAATGCACTTACTGCGCCGCCATTTGTCCCTTGTCCGCCAACAATCACACCGCCAGAAATTTTCAAAGAACTCTCCAGTTGAACATGAATTGCAGGCTCAGTGCTTGTTGCAGGGTTTGCTACCGTCAGGGTTCCGCCAGTTACTTCCAGCGCAGCTCCAGAAGTTACAAGAACCGCATTTCCGTCGCCAATCAATTTGCCGCTCTGCACAACAACTTTTGTGCCTGCGCCACCCACATATACAGCATATTTTGCACCGGATACCACACCGCTTTTGTCGGCACTGCTGTCCATAATTGTCAGATTACCGCCTGCTTTTACAGAGATAATCTGAGCACCATTCGCAGTCGAAAATCCGTTGCCTGCCTTGATCGTACTTCCGTGCAGGTCCAGCGTAAGCGATTTGTTTATGATCTCAACAGGCTTGGTCAGAGAGCTCTTTCCCGGCGACCAGCTTCACCGTGTCATTATTTTGCGCGTTCTTCAACGCTTCTTCCAAAGTCAGATAGCAGTTGATTCGCTCACCGTTGCTCCAAAGTTCAGCCACAGAAACATCGTCTTGTGCTCCAACTGTGCCATCCTGCCCCTGTGTCAAGCCTTCTTCCAAGTATTGATCGTCAACCTTGCTGGTGAATTTGCCGCCGCTGATGGTGATCTTGGAACTGTCACCCGTAGAAGCGACCTCCCCAATATCAAAGGTGCCGCCGGAAACCGCCAAAATAGACGGCTGATCATTTTGCGTGTAAGATTTTGTCAACACGGGAGCCGTAAAATTGCCGTCCACAATCTTGTTCTCGGATTCGCTGAACGTATAGAAAACAGCACCCCTGCTGGTTACGCTGACGGTGTTGCCATCCGCAGGGTCAATGGTCGCGTGACGGGTCCAGAGTGCATAACTCTCTGTCTGGAAGGTGCCGCCGGTCACAGAGACCGGAGTAAACGCGGCATAGATGCCCGTGGACTTAGACTCGACCGCTCCGCCAGAAATGGAAATGGATGTGGCATTATTATTCGCATAGATGGCGGCAGAAGAACTATATGTAGATTCCTGAGTGACCTTGCCGCCCTCCATGGTAAAACTAGCTGTGCCATTGATATAAACCGCATACCCGCCGTTCACGGTGTTTTTGATCTCGCCATCTGTCATGGTCAACCGGGCAGACGAATTGACAAACGCCGCATGGCCACCACTTGCAGTGTTGACCACAGTGCCGCCGGAAAGGGTGGCTGTGCTGGAGGAATTCAAATGGAGCGCATAGCCCATGGAAGAAGTATTTTCTAATGTGCCGCCCTTCAGCTCGAAGCTGCCGCTATTGACTTGGATCAAAGTTGACATCCTGTCAGTTGTTCCAGCATTGGTGATCCTGCCACCGCCATCGCTGTCTTCAATTACCAGACTTGCATTCGAAGAATTTACAAAGTAGGCATAGTCTCCGCCCGCTTCATCGTTCACCGTGACGGTATGGCCGGCCAAGTCCAGAACCAAACTGGATTTAACAGTTGCGTAGTCAGAAAATGTAGGCTTAATAGTTACATTGGTAGTCAGCCGGTAGGTACCGCTCGTCGGCAGGGAATCGTCATGGGTCCAATCTGTGTAGCCATCTGCTGTAGCAGTCGGGACCGGCTCGGAGACAGGCGTCTCCTCCTGTAGATCCTGCGGCTCCTCCACCGCCAGCACCGCCGTGGGCAGCAGGCCCACGATCAGGCACAGGGCCATCAAACTTGCCAATAACCGTTTTTTCATCTCTCGTTCCTCCTGTTACTATATTGTTTGGACTGGGAATTGGCCGGTCAGTCCAATCTTATTCCATCCCCGCCAGTATTCCCCGGTATCGTTCCTGCCGCTCCGGGCAGACTCTCCCGGCGCAGACGGGGCAGCCCCTCCGCTGCGGCCCTGCCCGGGAATAGATCACAGCTTTCCAGATATGCCCCTCCGCGCAGGTCCACCAAGCCCTTTTGTGGGAGCCCGCCGTAACCATCTGGGGCGTCAGCGCGCCGTTCAGGGTCGGATGCCATTGGGCCGCGATGCAGGGCTGTGTCGTTGCCAGATCGTTAAATCCTGCCAAAACCTTTTTGCCGGCGCAGTAAGGACATCCGGACCCCTGCCCGGTACGCGCTCCCACAGCGGCGGCATAGGTATGACCTAGGGGACAGATCCACCAGACGCGCCGCTTGCTGGCGGGAGTCACCTGCGAGGGCCGCAGCGTGCCGTTTTTTTCCGGGTTCCACTCCCGGGCAAGCTCCGGAAACAGGGAGGCCATGTCGTTTTCACCCGGAATAATCACCCGCCCGGCGCAGACCGGGCAGCCGGTCCCGTCCAAGGTACGGGACTGGACGGAAACACGCCATGTATGTCCTTTTTCACAGCGCCACCAAACCTTGCGTTTGGTCCCAAAGGTGACGTCCCGGGGTGTCAGCGAGCCGTTGGCTGCGGAGTCCCACTCCGCAGCCAAATCGGGAAAACGGCTGGCCAGATCGTTTACCCCTGGGACCACAAAGCGGTTTTTGCAGACCGGACAGCCGCAGCCGCTTACGCGGGAGCGGATCTCCGCCTGCCATTCATGGCCCTGCGCACACTTCCACCAGACCTTTTTTTCACTCCCAGGCAAAACCTGTTCCGGCGTCAGGGGCAGATTCCTGGTGGGGTGCCATTCTTTGACCAGATCCTGATATTGGCTGGCCAGATCCGTTTCCCCCGGCCAGGGGAGCCGCCCCGCGCAGTAGGGGCAGTCCGTGTGGTTGGCGGTACGGGTATTGACTGCCGCCTGCCAGATATGTCCCTTGGCGCATATCCACCAGACCTTCCGCGTACTGCCATAGGCGATCTGCTGTGGCGTCAGCGCCCCATTCTTGGCAGGGTGCCACTGAGTCAGCAGAGCCGCCTTACTTCGCTCCATGCAGTAGTCGTATAAAGAGGTTTGCAAGTTTCACCACCGCCTCAAGGCATAATCCACATTCTGTCCCATTTCCTTGTTCTTACAAGCCATATAAAAAGAGATGGAACAGATTAAAAGCGGCTTTTCATCTGTTTTTAGGACAGGAAAAGCCGCAATGAGCCAAGCCGCAAAAACATTCCTTTTCGCGGCTTATATTTTGATGCCAAAAAGTGGGGCCTGAGCTTGCCTTTACAGAGAAGGTGTGGTAAAATTTTTATGTAATATATGGTTTTGGAGTTTTGATCTCCATAATTTTTTGACGGAATGTGGATTTTGCCTTTATAATACAAGTCCCAGCCGGTCGAGCTGCCGCTGGTGTTCCGCCCCGGAAGTCAGGAGATAGATGCGGGTGGTCTCGATGCTGGAGTGGCCCAGCACATCGGCTAGCTTCACAATGTCATGGCTTGCCCGGTAAAAGGCCGTGGCGAACAGGTGCCGGAAATTGTGGGGAAAGACTTTGCTGGGCGCGACACCCGCCGTCCTGCACAACCCCTTCATCTCCGCCCAGATCTGGCGGCGGCTGAGGTGCGTCCCGTTTCTGGTGAGAAAAATCTCACCAGAGACGATTTTTTGCTTTTTGGAGTATTTTAACAGCTTACGGCACAGTTTTGCGGGGATGAGGATGGTACGGATCTTGCCCTTTAGTGAGATCTCCGCCCGGCCCGCCTGGGCTGCCTCCACGGTGAGGTATTTTACCTCGCTGACCCGGATGCCGGTGGCGCAGATGGCCTCCATCAGCAGGGCCAGACGCGCTTTGCCCCGCTCCTTTGCCGCAGCAGTAAGGGCGTTGTAGTCGGCCCTGGTCAGGTCCCGTCTGTCGTCCCGGAACATCCGCCGCTGGATCTTCAGAAACTTCACCCGGCAAGCTCTGAGCCCCAGAAACTCCAGCAGGCTGTTCAGTGCCGAGAGCATGGCGTTAACGCTGGCGGGAGCGTAGCCCTGTTCCACCAGATGGGCCTTCCACGCCGCCGTATTCTCCTTGGAGATCTCCCGTCCATCCAGCCAGAAGCCGAAGGCCCGGACGTCCCGGAGATATTTCTCTATGGTCGCTGCGCCTTTCTCCTCCAGCCGAAGGTGATCTGCATACAGCTGGATATGCTTTGATGTCAATTTGTATTCGTTCATGGCGCTCCTCCTTGATCGTTTTATATGATTATTGTACAAGCATAACAAAGCCCACAGCGGCAGCTCCCGCTGTGGGTTCTCTGCAGTCTCACTTGCCGTATTGGTAGGTTGCCCACGGGCAGAGGGAAACTATGCGCTCGCTTGATTGTCTGGCTTTGGACAAACATCCGCAGCATATTGATATTCCCCTCCTCTTGTCGTGATCGGCGAACAAACAATACCGGAAGATATTTGGGAATCTGATTTTTTTGACACCCGCATGGTTCAGAATCAACTTCAGCCTCTGCCGGACTGTGCTCGGGCCAGCGTCTTGGGCCGAATGGTCCCGTCCTTCTTCTCCAGCCACTGGTCCACCAATTTGAGTATTGGCGTAGACATAGCGGAAGATGGGGCCGCTGTTTTCTTTGTGGCCGATAGCAATTCCTTTCAACGTCCGTCCTCCCGCTTGCGTACCATGCCGCGCCGGACGGTCTGCTCGTTGCCATTGTGTTTTTATCTCCGCGGTTTTATCTTTGATTAGCATCGCAGGACTTGTGTGACCTGCCGGATGGGGAGAATCCGTGTTTCCCCGCTATCCACCGGAACAGCCTCGCGCCGGAGCGTCGGCAGATCAGACAGCACATCTGACTGTCCGGGATACCGTGTTTCTTGAAGGTGACAATCCCTTCGCCGTGCTGCCAGTCAAGGTTCAGGCCGTCACTGCCGCAGTATTGACAGCGGCGGATAGGCAGTTGGTCCATCATAGTCATTCCTCTCTTCTGTATTTCTGCAAACACACAACAGCTGAGTAAGCGTCAAATAGAGCAAAACCGGCAGGAGCGATTCCAATAGAATCGCTCCTGCCGAAAAGACTAAGGATTACCACGCAGAAAGGATTTTTCGCACCCTAACAGGTGGGATCTGACTGCGGAAGATGCTTGCAGGCTGTATACCAGTTCGGACGATCCCCCGCTTTATTAGCGGAAGGGATTTTGATACTTCTGGGAAATCACGCAGAATATGAACTTTGATGAAAACAGAATTCATTATGAGGGAATCCGGAGACTGAGAACGGGGGGCGCATCTGTTCGGTGCATCGCCGCGAATGCGGAATTTTTACCGGTTGTACCTGTCTAGTGTCTGAAATCCTAGCCGATCAGAAAATCAATACAGAAACGTGCGCATTCACGTCCCCTCCCCCCACCAGACGATAGAATATTATGAAATTGGGAAAAATTGTATCCCCCCTGACTTTTCTGGCATTTGCGTGGATTCTGTAACATTTCTGCCTTTTCACTCAATAAGCAGCGCAAACCGTATGGATCCAGCAGGGCAAATGCCTTGCGATTACGATGAACCGCTCTGCCGAAAAAACAGCCCCTACATATACAGAAAATCGCAGGAAACTTGTAGGCATAACTGACCCAAATTAGAATCAGCAAAAATCACAAAAACTCTCATTTGTTTTAAGCGGATTTACCGAATTGAAAAAGTGCAGGCTCGAAATTGTTGACAAATTGTGAAGCGAGAACTATTATCTATCTGTAAGCTATCAGACAGGTTATGTCCGACTATATGGCAAAGCGGTTGTGTATTTAAAGGAGGGCAATATGAAAAAACTGCGATGGACTTGGGACAATTTTGAGGAAGTTCTGCTGTGCATCATCATTACGGTCATCACGCTAGTATCAGGATTGCAGGTAGTTTGCCGTTATTTGTTCAACAACTCCCTGACCTGGAGCGAAGAAGTGAGCAGATATTTATTTGTGTGGACGGGCTTTCTCACACTGAGTCTTTCCATCAAGTGCCGCTCCATCATCTCCATTGACGCTTTCGTATTGTGGATGCCGCGGCGCGTTCGGGCGGGATTGAATATGGTGGTGTATCTGTTCTGCTCCGTGGTGTTTGCTATGCTGTCGGTCAACGCCTGGCACATGGTGACGTCCTCCGCCGGACAGACCAGCCCTGCTCTGGGATTACCCCTGGCGATCGTCTATGCGGGTCCCCTGTTGGGTCTGACTCTCTCCATTTTCCGGTCTTTGGGCCGGATCGTGGCGGAAACCAAAATCGTAATCGGAAAGGAGGCGCCCTAAATGTCTCTGGCGTTGTTTTTCGGAGTATTGGTCCTTCTGCTGGTACTGACGGTACCCATCTGTGTATCTTTCGCATTTGTGACGTTGCTTCCCTCCATTGTGGACGCCAGTTTCCCCTATACGGCGGACGCTGCGGTCCGCTCCATGGTGAGTGGTTTAAACAACTTCCCCCTGCTTGCGATTCCCCTGTTTATCATCGCTGGCGTGATCATGGCGAAGGGGCAGATTTCTGAGCGGCTGTTCAATGTGTTCTCGTATTTTTTCGGCAACAGAACAGCGGGGCTCCCCTGCGCAGTCACCATTACATGCCTGTTCTACGGTGCCATCTCCGGTTCCGGCCCCGCTACTACCGCGGCCGTGGGTTCTATGTGCATCCCCCTGCTGACCAGTGTGGGCTATGACCTGACCTTTGCCACCGCACTGGTGGCCGTGTCCGGCAGTCTGGGCATCATCATTCCCCCCAGTATCCCCTACATCATGTACTGCAACGCCTCCGGCGCCTCCATTTCCGAGCTGTTCCTGGCCGGTTTCCTGCCTGGTGTGCTGATCGCCCTGTGCCTGATGGTCTATTCTTACATCTACTGTAAGATCCATGGAGAGGATAAGGACAAGCTCAACGCCAAATGCATGGAACTGCGGGCAAAAGGTCTGGGCACAGTGCTCAAAGAGGGCTTCTGGGCGCTGATGTCCCCCGTCATCATTCTGGGCGGCATCTACGGCGGCATCTGCTCCCCCACAGAGGCGGCTACCATCTCCATCTTCTACTCTCTGATCGTCAGCTTGTTTATCTATCGCACCATCAAGATCCGGGATCTTCCGAAAATCATGCTGGAAGGCATTCATTCCTATGCCCCTATCCTCATCATTCTATCCGCGGCCGTGGCCTTTGCCCGTGTAATCACGCTGATGAATGTAGCCACCATCGTCAGTGAGGCGGTGCTCAGTGCCATCTCCTCCAAGGTGGTTATCCTGCTGCTGATCAACGTACTGTTGCTGTTTGTGGGCATGATCATGGATACCGGTCCGGCAATCCTGGTGTTTACCCCCGTGCTGCTGCCGGTGGCGGAGGCCATCGGGGTCGATCCCATCCACTTCGGCATCATCATGTGCGTGAACCTGGCCATCGGCTTTGTGACCCCGCCCATGGGCGCCAACCTGTTTGTGGCCAGCAACCTCTCAAAAGTATCTGTGTTCGATATCGCCAGAAAGGCAGTTCCCTTTATCCTGGCGTTCCTGATCGCCTTGCTGCTGATCACTTTCGTGCCCCAGATCAGCATGTTCTTGCTGCAGTAAGAGCTCGGGGCAGCTGCCCGTTCATAGTTCTAATTATTTTTAAGGAGGATATTCCCATGAAAAAGTTATTGGCTCTGCTTTTATCCCTGGCAACGGCATTGTCTCTGGCCGCCTGCGGCGGCGGAGAGACTGCACAGCAGGAGCCTGGCGGGGATGCCGCCGGGGAAACTTACAGCTTCTCTGTAGGCACCAACACTGCGGAGGATTCCGTCAACCATTTGCTGGCAGCCAAGTTTAAGGAGTTGATCGAAGATCGCTCTGATGGTGCTGTCACCGTGACACTGTATGAAAACGGCGCCCTGGGCGGTGACGCGGAGCTGACGGAGTCCTGCATTGCCGGTTCCGTGGACTTCATCGTGGGCATGACCGGCTCTCTGGTGAACTATATCCCTGAGGCCGCCCTGTTCGACCTGCCCAACGTGTTCCCCGACCTGGAAACCGCCCGGGAAGTGCTGGACGGCCCCATTCTGGCGGAGCTGCAGGCCGCCTATGAAGCCGGCGGACTGAAGCTGTTCGGCTATGCCGATTCCGGTTTCCGCGTCATGACCAGCAGCAAGGCGGTCCGCCAGATGTCTGATTTCTCCGGCATCAAGATCCGTACCATGGAGAATCCCAACCACATCGCCTACTGGCAGGCTCTGGGCGCCAACCCCACTCCCGCTGACTTCAGCGAGTTGTATATGTCCCTGGAGCAAGGTACTCTGGACGCTCAGGAGAACCCCTATGACCTGATCGTGGCCAACAAGCTGTATGAGCCCCAGGCCTATGTCATTGAGACCAATCATCTGCTGCACACTCTGAACATGGTGGGCAGCAAGGCCACCTATGACGCCCTGCCCGCTGATATCCAGCAGTTGGTCAGTGAGTGCGCTGCTGAGGCCCATCAGTATGCCCGTCAAATGGCCGACGAGCGCATCGAAGGACAGAAGTCCACCATTCAGGATGCCGGCCTGGAGATCATCACTCTGGAGCCCGCCATGATTCAGGAGATGGCTGATGTCTCCGCCAACGTCTACGATCTGGTCCGCGAACAAATCGGCACCAATCTGGTGGACAGCCTGCTGGCACAGGTGGAAACTGCTTCCGTTGCGGAATAAGCAATATAGAGAGGGCAGGGGGTGTGAAAAGCCCCCCTGCCTCTTTCAAAATCATTTTGGCCCCGAATGTTCGGCTACTGTCCCACCTGACCGATGAGCCGGAGCCGGTGATGAGACCGACGGTGCGGATCGCACTGTTTCCGGATTGGGTCTTCTCTGGACAGCAGAAAGAGAATATGAGGCAGAGCGTTCAGAGAGCTGTGAATCGATTTCCTTGGTCCTGTGCAGAAGACTTTGGATTTTGGGCGAAACCCAGCCTTGACAATGCTTGTATTTGTTAGGATAATTTTGTAAAGGATTGTATGCATTTTCCATACATACCAAACTTTGACAAAAGGTACGGTGGACTTTATGGCTCTCAAACAGATTACGCGAGTGAATATTGCAGAGAAGGTTTTTGAACAGCTGCGGGACCAGATCCTCCAGGGGACCTGGAAGGAAGGCGAAAAGCTGCCCTCTGAACAGGAGTTGACTGAAACGTTAGGCGTCAGTCGGAGCTCTGTCCGCCAGGCCATCCGTACACTGGCTGATTATGGGATGGTAGAGACCCGAAATGGCACCGGAACCTATGTCAAGCGGCAGATTTCCGGCAATTACATGCTCAATATCGTGCCTATCGGCGATTTGCAGTTTGAAGATATTGTGGAAGTGCTGGATTTTCTATGCCTTATTGAGGACAGTGTGGCAGCCATGGCTGTCCAGCGCTGCACCCAGGAGGAGCTGGCGGAACTGCAAGCGATCCATAAGCGCCTGATTGCCGCCAAGGATCAAAACGATCTGGAGGCTCTGACCAATGTGGACGTGGAATTTCACTCGAAAATCGCGATGATCACGCAGAATTCCCTGGTGGTTCAGACTTACGCGCTTTTACTGGAGTTTCTCCAGCCGGTCATGCATCGCACCTATGTGACCCTGGGCGCGGAGGAAGGTATTCCATACCATGAGCGACTGATACAGGCCTTTTGTGCGCATGACGCGGTATCTGCCAAAAATGTGATGGGGGCCCACGCACAAAACCGGAGGGATAAATTTTTGGCACTCCAAGAAAGGATTGAACCATGAAGATTACAAGCGTCGATATTTTCCTCCTGCGCCATGTCGGTGAGGAGTTTTCCCCCTTCCCTTTTCGTCCGGCGGTGTGCCGTGTCAATACGGACGAGGGGATCTGCGGGTATGGTGAAGCCGGCATTTCCGTAGGAACCGGTGAAAACGGCGTGGCCTATATGCTCAAGGACCTCTCTCAGCTGGTCTTGGGGAAGGACCCCATGAACAACGAGGTCATCTGGGAGGACATCCATAATGTGCTCCGAGGACACCTCAGCGGAGGCGGTGTGACGGTCTACTCCGCCATGAGTGCCTTGGACACCGCCATGATGGATATCAAGGGCAAAAAGCTGGGAGTCCCCATCTATGTTCTGCTGGGCGGCAAGCATCGTGACAAACTCAAGTGCTATCTCTCCCAGTGCCATTTGGGTTATCTGGATGATTACCGCCTACAGGCCACTATACAGCAGCTGGCCGATACCTGCGCCAAGATCCAGAAGGATGGGTATCCTGCCGTCAAATTCAATGCCGTGGCTTTTGACGAGCAGGCAAAGCCCCTGCCCCGGGAAATGACCACCGGTCCCTTGGGCAAAACGGTTTTGGATCTTGCAGAATCCCGCCTGGCAGCAGTGCGGGAGCGGTGCGGCGACCAGCTGGGCATCATCCTGGAAAATCTCTGCGGGACCGATGTGACTGCCGCCGTGCAGCTGGAACGGATTGCCCGCAAGTACGGCGTACTGATGATCGAAGAGGCCACCTCTAACTTCAATCCCGCCCTTTATGGAGAGATCGCCCGGAGAGTCGAGACACCGTTGGCCACTGGTGAGCGTTTCCACACCCGCTGGGGCTTTGAACAGCTGCTCAAACAGGGAGCTATTTCTGTGATCCAGCCGGATATCACCAACTGCGGAGGCCTATCCGAGGCCAAGAAGATCTGCGACCTGGCACACATTTATGATGTCCGCGTCCAGTGCCATGTGGCTGGAACCCCTATTGCAGAGGCTGCTGCCATTCAACTGGAAGCCGCCATCCCCAATTTTTACATCCACGAAACCTACCATATGGCAGCGCATCCTGACTGTGTGTCCTACGGAAAGTACGCTTATGTACCGGAAAACGGTTATTTGACTGTGCCGGATCTGCCTGGCCTAGGGCAGGAGCTTTCTGACAAGGCCATGGCGGAATCGCTGGGACATATCGAGGTCCGATAAGGCGGGATCCTCCCATCCGTTCATCAGAAAAGCCGGGTAATTTATCTGGCGGAAAGCTCCTGCCAAATGCGTCGGTGCGTAATCTATAAAAGGTTTTGACAGCCGTGAGAGGATGGCCCAAAATTTTCAGGTGATCCTTGATTTTGTAGAGAGCGTGGGGGCACATCCTTACAAGGAAACCGTTCCTCTAATCCAGAAAAATTTGTATGGGAGACGATCGTATCTATGATAACGATTCCCCTCAGCAGGTCTTGGAGCTTCGGACGGTTCTTTACACGCAGGCGCTCACTGGAGCGCGCCCAGTAATCTCCGTCAAAAAGTTCCTGATTTCTTAAAGAAATCAGGAACTTTTCTCTGTTTTAGGTTTCAGTCTCTGCTGTTCCCAGACTTCCTCCGTTTTCCCTGATCCCAGAAATACCACCGGCAGGGAACCCTCCCCATCTGCGGAAAATATCATGAAATCAAAGCCCCGGTCCAATGACTTGATTTTTGATCTCATCACATTGTGCGGAACGACCCGCATCCCCCCTTCTGTGCCGGGCGGGGAAGACGGTCATCGGAACCGGTTTGTCCACGCAGAGCAGAAGAATGCCCCTCTGCCTCAGTCTATTCTCCTTTGTTTTCCATCATATGACGGGGGCCGGATTCCTTGCTCCAAAAGCACATCTCTTATAGCAAGCGGTATGCCGAGAAAAATTTCCTCAATATCGCTTAATTTCTACTAAAAATCGTCGATATTATTTATGAATTATAGTGTTGTCCTGAAAGGCTCACTGTCTGGGATCATCACGTATTACCAAAGTTATGAGAAAACTGTCTGATTTATCTGCGATGCGGAAAAGTAATGCACGATACATATTTTGTATTTATATAAGGAGTCGTTTATATCCAAAATATTATACAGAGGAGATCATTCAGATGAAATACGAATTGACGCCCGATCTGATGACGGGCAACCAACTGGTAGACAGGGAACACAAGGAACTGCTGGAGGCGGTTAACCGCCTGATGGACGCTTGCAGTGAAGGCAAAGGGCGGGAGAAGAGCGCTGAGGTATTCCGCTATTTGCTCAGTTATGTGGATAAACACTTTGCGGACGAGGAGAGACTCCAGATGCAGGCCAAATATCCGGGGTACGCAGCCCACAAGAACTTCCACGAGTCTTATAAGAAGAATCTGCGGGATATCGAAAAAACCTTAGTCGCCGAGGGGCCTACCATAGCGATGCTCAGTGCGCTGAATCGGCAGGTGGGTATTTTGGTGACGCATATCCGCTGGGATGACAAGAAAATGGCGGAGTATGTGCGGGCACATACCTGACGGCAAAGATGAGGATTGTGGGGAATAGAAGTAACCGCTGAAGGAATTTACTTTTCGCTGGCTTTCCATGTCCTTGTTTTTGGGGGCTGTTCCCGGAACAGCCCCCTGTTTCTTTTCGTCTCTTCTGCTCCCATCGGAATTTGGAGGACGGCGGCATAAAACTGTTCTGGTGCAGTCTGACGATGATCCCATAAAACCGGCCCAGTCGGACTTTAACTCTCCTCATCCCTGGTACGTATTTCCGGCAGTGAACTGCAGATCGCTGCCTTTCACACCATCCGCACTATTTATGAGGATTATGCGGAGATCGTCTTTGCCCGTGGATATTTCCAGCGGTCCCTGGGAGCGGCAGCCTCTCCCGGCCGCCCTTTGGGGCGCGGCAGGATTTCGGTCTCCAACTTGCGTCCTTTTCTTCTCTCACGCTCAAGTAGCCGTTTTACTGCCTGTCCTTCGGCCCGCCGCGTTTTCTCCTCTGCCATCATCGCCATGATCTCAGGCAGCAACACCTGAACGTGTGTACGATTCTGCTTTTCCATGGCAAGCCCCCCTGGTGTAGTCTATTTTCCTACATCAGGGGGGCTTTTGTCACGGTCCGTTTTTACCGGACCTGTTCCTTCCGGGGGCCTTCTTCACAGCCGACTAGAAGTCAGGGCTCATAGATACGCGCCACAGCGCAGCCATCCGTTTTGACCATGTTCTGAACCTTGACGTCATTGACGTAGAACACATTCTGGCCTTCATCAAACCGGCAGTCCTCAACGGTCAGAACACTGGACAGGTCCTGAATAGAGCTCTTATGGCAGTCCGTAAAGGTGCAGCCAATGATCTCACCGCCGCCGTTATTGAAGTAGAAGGGGGTGTCAAAGCCCGTGAAGGTGCAGTCATAAACCTTTACAATGCTATCAGCATCACCGGTAGTAACAATGGCCCACGCTCCACCAGAAACGCTCTTAAAATTGACGTCAGACACAGTCACAGTGCAGGCATTGGCACACAACGCGCTCTCGGCACCCACATTCACTGCGCTATACTTCATGACAGATTTGCCGTTTCCGATGATAGTGACATCAGAAGAAATGGTTGTATCCAGCTGATACTCGCCGTCACCCAGGACGATGGTCTCCTTGCCGGCAGCGATAGCGGCATTCAGCGCCTGGCTATCCTTGACAACCGTCATCTCATCAGCGGTGAACACAACAGTTCCGGTGACCTCGACTTCAACAGTCTGAGCCTCATCACTGAACTCGATGTACTCTTCATCGCCGTCCACAGAAATGGTGCAGCTGTATCCAGCCTTCACAGTTACGACAAGGGTTTCACCCTCGGCAACATAGTTGCCGGAGGAAACGGAGGTTTCATCCTTCAATTCCATCTTATCAATCGCACCGCTAGTCTTATCAGTTACCTGATAGACCGTATACAGGTCGAGGTCGCTGTTCAGAGTAGACTTCACAGTGATCTTGCCGCTTCTGTCAGCGGTATGAGTGTTTCTGGCGGTGACCAGGCCGTTGGAAAGCAGTGTACCAGCCTTCAGGCCAGAGATTTCCGTATCAATGCCAGAGACGCCGGCATCCTTATAAGCGACGATCTCTCCATCGAGATTGATGGCAACCACCTCGATCTGGGTGAAGTCCACACTGTACATGTCGCCATTCTCCAGGGTGACATAGCCCATGAACTTGTTCAGCCGATCCACGGGAGCGCCCAGCAGGTCCTCGATGGCGGCCTTGATCTCGCTGTCGGTCATCTCGTCCTTGTAGTACCGCAACTTAACTTCCCTGTTCTTGCTATCCCAGGAAGCGGGCAGGAACTCACCCTCGGGAACCGTGGGATTGCTCACATCAGAGCCAGCCTTGGCTTTGTCGTTGATCACGATGCTGGTGGCCACGCCGTTATCCAGGATCGCGCTCACCTCGACCACGCCGGTGCCGAAGGTACCCTGGGCATTCATGTCGCGCAGAGCCTTCTCCAGGCCGTTGTAGCCGGTGTAGGAGTCATCCACATCATCAAACTCGTTGCCCTTCTTGTCGGCCAGGGACAGAACCACCTTCACCTCGGGAGACACGGAGAAGCCCTTGGTGGCGTTCCGGTCGGTGTACAGGGTGCCGTTCTTGAAGGTCAGCTTCTCAACAGTGTTGGTGTCGGACAGCAGGACGGTGTCGAAGTCCTCAACGGCGTCCTCCACGTCCTCGACCTCGTCGACGAACTTGTCAGCAGCCTTGGAGAAGTCGATGGCCTCGACCTTACGGACATTGCCGTCAGCGTCATACTTGACCTCGAACCACTCGCCCTGAGCCATCTCACCCTGGTTCTTGGAGGCGTTGCCGATCCACTCCAGGGAGTCGCCGACCTCGGAGATCTCCACGAGCTCGCCGTTGACGACCACCTCGCGGGTCCAGGTCCACTCGGTCTCATCGTCGTAAGCCTCGCGGTTCACGTTGCTGCTGGTGACATAGACGTAGTTGGAGGAGGTGCCCTCGTTCTCGCCGATGGTGACAGCGGCGATCACATAGCCGTCATCATTGTAAAGGGTGTAGATCTCGGCGGCAGGAGCGATGTAGTTGCCATCCTTCTTGAGGTCCTCCATCACCAGGTTGACGTTCTTCACGCCGGTGGTGACGGACTCCACGTCGTCCACGATCTGGCGCTGATCGCCGCCAGTGGTATCCTCGACCTCAACGTTCTTCAGTTCCACGTTCAGGTAGACGGAGTCGTCGTTGCCGTAGACGTAGCTGCTGTTGTTGGCGGCCTTCAGGGACACGTGCTTCTTATCGATGGTAGCGCCATTGCTGCCCACATCCTGGGCATACTGGGCCACATCGGTGTCATCGTCGATGACGTTCTTGGAGGTGGACACAGCCACTTCCTTCAGGGTGTACACGTTGTCGTTGTTGACCGTGTAGGTGCACCAGGTGTTCAGCTGAGACAGGTTCTTGCCAGTGGTGCCGATGTCACTCTTGGTCATGTTCACGGTGACGGTATCCATGTTGCCGTCCATGAAGATGACGTTGGCGTCAGCGTTCCGCACAGACAGGTTGCTGTTCTTGCCGTCGATGCCGGTCAGGAACACGTACTGGTCGGGATCCTCGTTCTGCTCAATGCCGATCATGTAGCCGTAGGCGTCCAGGATCACATTGTAGGTGACGTCCTTCATATTGGCGTCGTCATACTGATCCAGCACTTCCTCATCATACATGACGGTGTCAGCGTAGTCATACTGGGTACCGCCGGCGGTAACATACTTCTCCAGGCGGAAGTTGGAGATGCTGGTGTCGGACAGGGTCTCTGGAGCGTCCATGGTCTGGATCACGCCCTGGGCGATGGTCACCAGGAACAGGTCGTTCTCAGCCACTTCCTCGATGGCGAAGTCCTCGCCGTCCACAGAGATGGTCTGCTTCTGGGGCTTATCCTCGTCAGCGGACTTCATGTAGACGGGCTTGCGGCTGGTGCCGTTGTTGTCCACATAGTAGACATCCAGGTCCACGTCGTCGTTCTTCTCGTCGTAGTCCTCGGCGGCCTTGGCCAGATAGGTGTTGATGATGGTCACGGTGATCTCGTCGTCCTGGGTGTCCAGGAACACCTGGGTCAGCACGCCGTTGCCGGTCCGGCCGATGGTCTCGTCGTTCTTCTTCACCATGTCGGCCTTGCCGAAGGCGGCATCACCCAGATTCTCATCCTCGCCGTCCACATAGACGAACAGGGTGTTGTCATCAATGGCGGTCTTGCCCAGCAGGTTGTACAGGTCCTCGCCGGTGACCTTGGTGGTGTACTCGGCCACCATCTTGTCGAAGTCCACATAGGTGCCGATCTCGGCCTTCTTCCAGGTCCAGGTATGGGCCGGACGGCCGAAGTCGTCGGTGGTGTCCTTCAGAGCCAGGTCGGGCTGATACTTCTCAGCGAACTCAACCGTCCAGCCGTTCTTCACGTTGTCGGTGGCGTCGTTGATAGAAGTGGCAGCGTCGTGGATGTTGCTGGTCACGTAGGTGGGCTTGGAAGCGCCGATAGCAACAGTGGCGCCGTTGACGGTGACGTCGGTGCCCTTGTTTTCATACTCTACCAGGGTGGCTTTCAGAGCGTTGACGGCATACAGGCAGGCCTCCTCACGGGTGGCGGCACGGGTGCCAACAAAGTTCTCATTGCCCTTAGTCAGACCGGCCTCGATGGCGCGGGAGGCCACATTGACGGTCCAGTTGGTGCCGGTGAAGCCCTCGATGGCGCTGTCATAACCCAGAGCGGTCAGCAGCATTTTCAGGAAGGCAAAGCCGGTCAGCTGCGCAGAAGGCCGGAAGGTGCCGTCGGCGTAGCCGTCGATCAGGCCGGACTCCACGCAGTAGGCGATGTAGCCGGCAAAGGTGGACCCTACGGGCACGTCCTTAAAGGGCGCAGCCTGGGTACCCAGGGCCTCGGCCGTGGTCTTGCCAAGCATCATGCAGGCGATGATCTTGGCAGCAGCGCCACGGGTCAGGGTTCCCTGGGGCTGGAAAGCACCGCCGGCATAGCCGTCGATGATTCCCATTTCGGACATCACATTGACAGCTTCCGCATAGGCTTCGCCGCTGAGGTCTTCGCTGTCTGTGAAGTCCTTGGCACCGGCGCTGACAGTGACCAGAGACATGGTCATCACCAGAGCAAGCACCAGAGAAAGGAACTTCTTCATTGGGATTTCTCCTCCTTTTGAAATTTGCGGTGGTCCGCCGCGGCCTCCGGGCCCATTCGATGCCTCCGCCGGCGCTAGCCCTGCCGGCGCATTCGCCGAAGAGTCGCATCCGCCCCGGCGTCCCCGCTGAGGCAACTCTATCCAAACTTCTCTAAAAAGTCCACAGTTTCAGCCCGTTTTTAATCCAAACGAAAACTTATAGACGCAATACGTTTTGAATTTGTTATATTTTGTAACCTTGGTGCAGAGAATAAAAGAGGCGGCGAAGCCCTTCGCCGCCCCTCATTGAATCTGCTTCTGCCCAGGCTGCTTCGCCAGATAATACCGCTTTTCAAACTGCAGCAGCCGGCCGTCCCTCACCATCCGCCGCAGGATACCTGCCGTCTTGCGCTTTCCGACGTGCAGGAGCTCCGCCACATCCTGGCAGTAGGCAAATCCCGCCTCCTGCAGATAGGCTGAGATCACCTCCCACTGCTTTTCCTCCGGCACCACTGTTCCGGGGAGATAGTATTTCTTGCCCACCTGCTCCAGCTCCCGCCGGCCAACCAGCCGGCGAAGGCGGAGATATGCCGCAGTGTCCGACAGATTCAGCAGCGCCATCACATCCCGCCGGGTGATGCTGCCATGGGCCCGGGTCCACTCCAGCAGGGTCTGGTCGTCCTCCCGCTGTCCGCCTGCCGCCCGGATGTCCCGGAGCGTGATATTTTCCAGACCTCCCCGGATCAGCGCCGTCTGCACCACCTTGGACAGCCGGGCCAAATCCATAGGCCGCCGGGACTGGGGGGAGAGCAGCACATGGGGATCCTCCCCAGGGGAGCGGACCTTCTGCACTTTTTCCAGCAGCCGCCGCACGGCATTGGTCAGCAGCATGTCCCGCTCCGGCAGATGCAGCAGCCCCCGCTCTAAATCCACCTGGTCCCAGGTGAGATTCACCAGCTCCTTGCCCTGCACGCCCATTTGCCAGCTCATCCACAGAGCAATGCCCGCGGCGGAGCTGTCCTCCTTTTGAAGGACCTGCCACAGACGGAATTCATCGAATTGCTGCCCTGCCTGTGTTGAACGCTTTTTGTGCGGGGTGTCTCCGGCAAAGCAGGCTTGGAAGGTGGAGACCGACAGACCGCTGACCCGGACGGCATAGGGCCAGTCGTGCTGCTCCAGCTGGCGGAAAAAGTAGTCCCGCCGCAGATCTTTCAATTGGAGCTGAGGCAGGCCTCCCGCAGTCAGGGCATTTCTGGCAATGCGGGAGACGGACTCCGGCCGCAGAGGTTCCCGGAACTTATCGGAGATCACCACATAAGGAGACACCGCGCCGCCATTTTCGAAGCGGGCAGCGAGGCATCCGGCAGTCTCTTCCTCCAGCGGGACCGTCCGGTCCTCCAGAAACAGACTCCTCTCCTGGAAATCCACTTGGGCCCATTTCAGGGCGACGATCTCCTCCCGGCTGAGCCCCTGAAGCCAGGCCAGGCGGAGGATGAGCCCCGGCAGGTCCTCCGGATGCTGGTGCAGGAGCTGGCGCATATTCTGTTCATCCGGCTGGCGGAACTCGTTTCGCATAATGCCTCTCTTGGCGGGCGGCGGCAAAAGGTTATCCTTATGTAACAAATCAGAAGAATGATTTGGATTTCCGGATAACGCAAACGCTGCCCTCTCCCAGCCAATGGCTGGAAAAGGGCAGCTACCTTTTATCATCCTTCACCGCTTCCGCAAAAACTAAGTATATTACACTTAGAATTATAAGCATAACATTTCGTTTAAGTCAAGCATTATTATGCGTAAACTGATGATATTATATTGAGGAGTATATCATCATGCAGGGAAAGAAGCCGCTGAACATCGCAATCGGAAGACGGATCCAGCAGTCCCGGGAGCAAGCTGGGCTGACGCAGGAGGAACTGGCAGAGCGGATTGACCGTTCCACGCAGTTCATCTCCACAATCGAGCGGGGGTTGGCCGGCCCCTCTCTGGAAACTGTGATTCATCTTTGTGAAGTTCTTGGAACCTCCACAGAGTGGATCCTGCGGGGCAGGGCCCTCCTTCCGGACTCCAATCTGCTGGCAGCCTCCGTTATGGAAAAGCTCTCCGGGCTCTCCCCTGCCCAGCTGCTTCTGGTTGACCGAATGACCAGCGATCTAATCAAATTGCTGCAAATGAAGGAGAGCGGTGACGAATGAGCTCCTCTCCCTCCAATATGGAGGAATTGATAGACGCATCGCCTTCCCCGCAGCACCGCTGCATGAAGTTCACAGGCCGGCTGCAAAGTCTATGGCCGTTGGCCTGTCAAGATAAGACCGGGAGCCATTCTCCGGTGTTATGCCCCCCGGAGATCATCAGTCCGGAAGTATATCCCATCGGCCAGCCGCTCTTTACAAACGCTTCCTTACACAGAATGCTGAAACATAGAATTCCTTAGAACAAGAAACGCTCAGATGGGTGCATAGAAGCAGCTCCTCCAGCTTACAGCGTGATCCGTACAGCAAAAGCCAGCACCGGACAGGAAATATCTTGCCCGGTGCTGGCTTTTGTGCTTCTTTACTATCTCTGCTTGAGGTGGGTCTGTCAGAACCATGTTGTCTGTCCGCAGCAGCTCTGCCCGGCTTTTTCAGGGCCTTTCGCCCGGGTCTTCACCAGAGTGCTCTTATCGGATGCCCGTTCCCATTTCTGGTACATATCTGATGGTATGCCATCTCTCACATCAGCCATCTGCTCATGTCCGCCATTATTCACGCTCCGCCTTGCTATGCGGCTGAAGAGCCGTGGGATGCTTTGCCTCAGAATACGCCCTGCTCCATCATGGCCTCAGCCACCCGCTTGAAGCCGGCGATGTTGGCGCCTGCCACCAGGGTGCGCCGGAGTGTAAACCGGCGCCTTTTGATCTTGTGCCCACTCTGGCTGGAGTCTGCAAAAGTATTCCTGCTCTGATGGCGGCAATGCAGCCCCCCCTTTCAGGACGGCAGTTCTTTTCTGCCCAGAAATAATGAAACAGGCCGTCGGCTGCAGCCGGCGGCCTGTTTTCAGTTTCTCCGGTTATTGATACAGCTTCGGGATCCGAAAGCTCTGCTCGCCATTTGCCTCATCCGTCACGGTTCCGGCCGGGAAGTAAATCACCGGATTTCCCTCCTCGTCCACCTCGAACTTCGTGGTCCCGCCGATGGTCACATAGTCGCTCAACGGCGTGTTGTCCTCAATCGGGAAGTAGCGGACCTCCGGGTCCTTCTCCATGCGGTTGGCCATCTGCATCGTGATCGTCTCCGTCAGGTAATTCACATAGTCCTCTCCCAGGAGCTCCTCCAGCGTGACGTCCTCCTGCTGGGCAGACGGTTCTTCCGTCTCCGGCGCAGCCGCCGATTCCTGCGGCGGAGTCTCCGGATCCGTCCCCTCACTCTCCGCGGCAGACGCGCCGCAGGCAGTGAGAAGCAGCATACAGAGCAGCAGTGTGAGGAGCGTGGAAATCTGCATCCGATTCTTTTTCATGATGAATTCCTCCATTCCATATTCATCCGCAGCACCCGTCCGGGCGCCTGTTCCCTTTTGATACCGATACCATAAGCCCTGTTTCCGGCAAAGCAGCCGCAAAAAGGCATCATTGTTGCATCATTTCCCTTCTGCGGCACGGGAGGCCGGTTCCTTCCCGGAGAGGTCCCACACAAATCCCATCAGCTCCACACTGACGCGCCCGCTGCGGCCCTCCACCTTCCATCTGGGGCCGGGCCGTACTGTCAGATCTCCAGCCTGAGACCTCTGCGGAAGGCCTGTCCAAGCGCTTCCGCCGTGCCCAGGGAACCCCTTGCCGAGCGGAGTGTGGAGTCGATCCACACCGGCAGCCCCGTGCCCTTGTCCACCATCATCCAATGGTCATCCCGGTGCTCCGGGCCGCCCCGCAAATACAGCATACCGGCGGCCAGACTGCCGTCGGCCTGGATATACACCACGCCGCCTCCGCCTAGGCCTTGCTATGCTCCTCCGTCTGTTCCAGCAGTTGGGTGGCGGAATAGACGTCCAGCTCCGGATACCGGATGGTCCTGCCCAGCAGCTCCAGCTTTTCCGGCAGCGACGCCTCCCCCGCCGCCAGCCGCCTTTTGTCCCCTGCGGAAGAGCAGGTCAGTAATTTATTCCCACAATGGCCAGTCTGCCATCGACAACACTGAACACCACATTGGGCCTGCCGCTGGCGGACAGGGCAAATCCTGCCTTGCTGGGGGCCAGCCCCCCGGGGTCCGCCCCGGCGATCTCAGAGACCAGCTCTTCTGAGAAGATCCGGTCCGCTTCCAGTGCGATCAGGTCCTCCCGGGACTCCACAGATTCCCCTCCATCGGAAAAGCCGATGTACAGCGGATACGACGCCAGGTCCGCCAGCGCCTCCAGATTCTTTTCCGCCACTGCGGCCTGGATCTGCTCTGCAAATGCTGTAACAGCCTCCGTATCTATGGAAAAATTATCTGTATACTGGGGCGCTTCCGTATCCGCACCGTCCTCCTCAGGGGTCCGGCCCCCATCTTCTCCAGCGGTCTCCTCCGCGGGCTGCTCCGCCTGCGGAGAGCTGCCCCCCTCCGGCGAGGTACTGCCGCTCTGGCCGCAGCCTGCGAGGGACAGGCACAGGAGCCCTGTTAATGCCAAGAAAATGAGCTTCTTCTGCATCGTTTATGATCCTTTCCTCAAGATGTTTGCCGGCGTCATCCTCTGTGGGACTCCGGCTGTCTTATAAGACGCCCCAAAGGGCAAAAAAGTTTTGGCGGCCGCTTTTCCTCTTCCACCTCCGGAGGATCACGCCTCCGGAATGTCGCCGGCGCGACCGCTGGCCACGAAGAGTCCCGATGCGCCATCGGAGGCCGTCAAAAGGCCGTGGGAGAGGCAAATGCCTCTCCCACGGCCTTTGGGGAATCAAATTCTGCCAGAGTACGCGCTTACTTGGTCACCTCGCCGCCGGGGGCAGAGTGAGCCGTAGACCAGGCGTGCTCCAGAGCCGCCCAGTCGCGCTGTTCCAGCTTCTCCGTCCACTTCTCGACCTTGTCACCGCTGACGGTCACCCAGGTGTAGTCGTGGCTGTTGGTCGCCTCCTGCATGTCGGCATAGAACCAGTCCTCCGGATTGTTGTCGGGCCAGGTGATCATCTCGTCCTCGTCCAGCAGCCGATCCTCATCCGGGCTGCGGCCCAGGGCGCGGTTCACGATCACGCAGGCCTGTGCCCGGGTGATGTTGGTGTTGGGGCGGAAGGTCCCGTCATTAAAGCCCTCGATCAGGCCCACGCGGGCTGCCGCCTCTACGTACTCGGTGTACCAGGCGTTAATATCCACATCGGTGAAGTATCCCTGGTAGTCCTCCCGGGTGGTCTCGAAAAAGCCCACCGCGATCTTGGCAAATTGGGCTCGGGTGATCTTGGCATAGGGCCGGAAGGTCCCGTCCGAGAACCCGTCGATGATGCCCATGTTGGTCAGGGTGGAGATGGCGTTGTTGCACCACAGGTCGGAGCTGCAGTCCGTGTAGTCGTTGACCTGGCTCCAGTACTCCTCCCGGGTGTCGTCCGTCAGCAGGCGGAAGAAGATGGTGGCCACTTCGCCCCGGGTGATGGTGCCGTAGGGCTGCAGCGTGCCGTCGGAGTAGCCGATGATATAGGAGTAATGGTCCTCCGTGTTCAGGGTGGGCCGGCTGCCGCCTCCACCGCCGCCTCCGGTGCTGCCGCCGCCCCCGCTGCTCTCCTTCTCGTACACCAGCACGAAGGGAGAGAAGCTGCCGGCAGTGAAGACCAGATGGTCGCCGTCGCGGGTAGCTTGGATCTTTTCCACGGTATGCGCGGTACCAGCCAAGTCGCCTGTGTCGCTGGCGCTCTCACGGTCCATGCCGGTATAGTGTACCAGGTAGAACGCGCCGTCCTCGTCGGCGTCGGCGGGCATGGGCCAGTAGATGGTCAGCGCCTGCTGGTTGCCCAGGGTTACCACGGTGTTGCCGTTCTGGGTGTCCACCAGGTCCAGATAGGCCATCTCGTACTGGGGAGCGGATAGCGTGTTGTCCGTGGCCGCGACTTTTGCAAGGGCGTCAGCGCCCATGGCGGCATCGAACGCGTCGCTGTTGGAGACACTGTCCACCAGCAGCTGCACGCGGCCGGGATCCACCTGGACCTCACTGTCATTGACATAATAGGTCACATTGCCGTTGTCAACGGCAGTGATCTGATTCGCGTCCACAGTGTCGGCGCTGGTCACGATCTCGTTGGTGGAAGTGCCCTCGTCTGTGACGCTCTTGACCAAGAGATGGCCGGTACCGATATCGACGCTGCAGACGAGCGTATCACCGCCGGCGGAGAACACCGCCTGAATCTCGCTCTGGTTCAGACCGCCGTCGTAGATGGTCATCTCATAGTTGGCAGAAACAACGCCCTCTTCCATTCGGATGTTGTCGGTAGTGATGATGTTGCCGTCATCTGTGAACTGGAGCCGGACCTTGACGCCTTCATTTTCACCCTCGATTTGGTTCGGGCTCAGGCTATATACATAGCGGCTCACGTTGCCGGTTGCATCTCTCGAGTAGACGCCCTGGTCCATCAGATCCCAGCGGCGGATCGCCGCACCAGTCTCCTGGTCATAATAGTAGAAGCTCAGGTAGTTCGCCAGGTTTGCAGCCTGCGTCAGGTCCACGCCATGGCTGGTGAGCCACGCTTCCACAGAGTCGGGCAGATCGATGTGATAACCCGGCTCCGGCAGGCCCTGTTCCGTGCTGCCGACAAAATCGCCCGCATCGTCCAGCACACCGCTGTATCCGGTTCCGCCGGTGTAGATCACAATGTCCGCCGGCGTGATGGTGATGGCATAGGGCTTCACCTCCACGGGGTCCGCCGGGACCTCCACCGGGGGATCCTCCGGATGTTCCGTGTCCGTGACTACCACGGTGTTCACGATCTTCTGGTTCACATCGTCCAGTGAGGTCTGATAGCTGGCGTACAGCGTTGCATAGGTCCAGCCTTCGACAATAACCGGATTGGTGACCGTATTGCCCTCCTCATCTGTCAGCGTCACACCCTCCAACTTGTCAGTCACATCCAGGGTCAACGTCTCATCCGTCATGCTGGCAATGGTGATGGTCCAAGTGATGGGATCGCCCACGGTGACAGAGGTCTGATCCGGCTCTTTGAGCACCATAAAACGGCCGTCTCCGGGATCGGGCTCGGGCTCTTCGGGAGTCGCCTGGAAATCCCAGCGCCCGTACAAAGTGGTGTCGGCATCGATGGCAGAAATCGTTCCGCCGTAAGGGACACCGACTTTGTCATACCAGCCGATAAAATACCAGGTCCCCTGCTCGTCTGAAACCTGCAATTCACTGGGCGGCTGAATGGTGTAATCGCTGCCGGCAGCCAGTGTTTCCGTTTCAGGCAGTTCCACGCCCTCCGGGTGATCACCGGACCACGCATAGGTAACCGTGACCTGGGTCGGCACGACCCCTGCGGGGTGGAAGGTCACAACAAAGAGATCCCAATCCTCTACCGGGTCTCCGATCTTCGGAGCATCACAGTCCTCATAGTTGCAGGTCCAGCTGGGATCCCCATAGCCTGTATCAGGTGTTGCCTCCAAGATATCGCCTTCGGCCAGGCGATACTCGCCATCTGCATTAACCTCCACGATTGCCGTGTAGGCGGTCTGCCCATTGCTGAACGTGCCGTTTTCCGCAAGGAAAATCACCGAGATGGTATTCACTGGCTCCTCTCCGACCTTCTGGAAATACGCTGTGAAGGTGGTGTCCTCGTCGTAGGGCAAGCCTGCCAGGGACTCCATTCCCGCGTCCGTGTCAGTGCTATGATAGTAGTCATCGGTCCACTCCACGAACTCATAGCCCTCTTCTGCTGTCGCCACAGCTCCCGTCGGAGAGGCCATGCCGGTCTGGTCTCTGGTGACGACTTCTTTCTCCGGGTTCACAAAGCCCATAGAGCCATCGGCACTGACATAGGTGAAGACAATCTGGTCCTTGTCGGGGGTCCCGTCGGGTTCGTCGTCAGGACCCAGCTCGTCGATGTCATAGTAGACGTCGATGGAGTTATGGCCTGCTTGGAGAGTCTCACCGTCTATAATCTCGACATCGTTCAGTTCCGCCCGGTCAAAGATGTATGTGCTACCGTTATAAGACGTACGGTCAGTGTTATACAGCCTGCTGACCGGCGTGCCTGCCGTGGACGGCTCATCCTTGGGATCGGTCTCTGTTTCTTCATTCCCATCTCGGTCCACATAATGGTACACGACAGTGTATGTGCACTCGTCGGGCGTCACCGTGCCGTCGGTGGTTGCGGTGAAGACAACGTTGTGCTCAGGCATGTAGAACAGGCCTTCAATAATGTCGCTTTCCTGAAGGTCATTTGTAGTCCATTCAGTAGCGTCTTCTGCCTGCTTCTTGATTACAACGGTTTCCCCGTAGGTGTAGGACTCTGGTTCAGCGTAGAGAGTCCCGTCCAGATAATAGGTTACGGTAAATTCCCGTTCTGTGCGCGTATACTCCGCTCTATACGTAATGTCCCCGGTTACAGTATCCGCTATTTCAGGAGACCATCCGGTAAACTCATACGAATAAAGTTCGCTGGGTTCTTTAGTCGGATCCTCAATTCTCGGTGTCTTATCGCCGTAAGCCAGCCCGGGAAATACGGTCTGGGAACTTGTTGTTGTGCCGCCATTCAAGTCGTAAGTCACCGTATAGCTGTTGAGCTGAGAGAAGCTGCCCTTGATCACAACAGCATGATCGGGCATTGTAAATGAACCTCCACTCAGCGCAACATCTTCAGAATACCAGCCGCTGAAGCGGTAATCTGTGACATCCGGCATCTTTGCCAGTTCCACAGTCTCACCGTACTTGTAGGTCTGTTCACCCGGCACCTCCGGCGCACCCGCAGGGACTGTACCTTCATACTCATACGTCACTGTGTACTCGTTCCGGTCGTAGTACAGCTTCAGCACCAGCGTGCCGTCCTCGGCGATGATACCGGAGGAATTCGAACGGTTTTCATTATAAGTGAAGCCTTCGTATTCCTTGATTTCAGCAGTGGCAGTATCTCCGACAGTACCAGAGGGTGTCAATGTATCATCTGCAACGATCGAGTAGTTATCATCTTTCAAATTCTGCTGATAGTACTCTACCCGATAGCTGGCCGTGGAGGACTTCCACTGGGCGTACAGGGTCACATTGGTGTTTTCGATAGTGATGGCACTCCCCGCCGCATAAGGCGTTCCGGCGCCGTTCTTCTCGGTGTTCCACCCGGTAAACTCATACCCCGGCCGGGTGAACATGTTTTGGAGCACCATGGCCTCGCCGCCGGTGATGTAGTACTTGCTGTCCGTGACCGTACCGTCGGCATCATCGGCGTTGGCATCATACAACACCTGATACGTCTCCACCGGCGCTTCGGGGGACTCCGTCAGCTCCAGAGACTGATTCGGCTTCTCATCCACCATGTAGCCGCTCAGACCGGCCTTGTGTTCGTCCGTGTCATTTGTCACATAGGTCTCGGCGGCGCTCCAGCTGCCGTTTACATCGGGCTGGATGGGGAACGTCAGGACCAGCTTGCCGCCGGACCAAGTGACAGTACCGTCCTGATTGGTGGTCTTCGTCACCGCGTTGGCTGTGTAGTCAAAGCCCTTCACAGTGATGGTCTTGCTGTCGGCATTTACCACAGGGGTAACGCCTGTAAGCGTCTCTGGCTCATACCACGTATAGCTGCCGTCCGCGTCCTGGCCCTTGACCTCCGCATACTGGACCATCCCCCCGTCAGAACTGCCTGTCAGCCCCTCCGGGAAGGTGAAGAACTCCGACAGCGTGTCGGACAGCACCGTGTTCGCGCCGGCCGCCACCTTGGAGGTGCTCACGTTATCGGCGATGGTGCTGAAAGCGTTTTCCAGCTCCTCGGCATCGTCCGCCGCGAAGTAGTAGTTGCCTTCCGTCACGCGGCCGCCCAGTTTGCAGTCATCCCAGTCTTGAGTGCGGTCCCCCCTCCAGTTTGTAACTTCGGCATTCGGATAGTTGGAGGACACACCGTTCATGTACTTGTTGAAGCGGCCGTCCGTATCGCTGGGGTCCGCATCCTCAAACATGCCGATGGTGTACACGGTCACGCCGCCGTCCTTCAAATCGCAGGCCAGATTGACAGCGTCGGCGGCTACTCCGCCCTCCCAAGAACTGCCGGAAGTGGGCTGGCCATCTGTGAAAACCACCACGACCTGCTTGGCTTCCTCACGGGCGCCACCTAGTCCATACTGCTGATCGCCGCTCAATACCCGCTGGGCATGCTTCAGACCGTAGTTCACCTGCGTGGCGCCGGAAGCGTCCAAAGAATTGACCGTGCTTTTCAATTCTTGGACATTGCTGCTCACCTCGGTCAGATCCTTCACAACCTGGGAGTAGTTATAGCCACTACGATTGTGACCATTTCCGACACTGTCACGATTATCACTTCCGAACTTGACAATGCTGATCCGATGGATCACATTGTCTTCCGTGGTTGACGTGTCCCCAGCCGCATTTTCAGCCACTTGGTCGATGAAGCTGTTGACGGCGGTTTTCATAGCAGACAGTTTAGAAGTCGAACCGTCATTTCTTCGCGTATATAGAACTGTGTTTGAAAGGATCGTACTATCCTCGTCTCTGGCGGGCTCGCCAAGCGAATGCCTTATACCATTATCATCGCTGTAGTAGAGACTGTACTCTGTATAGCGGTTCGGAAAGCTCCCTTTCCGCTCCCAGACTGCATGAACCTCATAATAGGACTCTCCAACCTTGTAATAGTACTCGTCAGCCCACCAACTATCGATATCACTATAAGACCAGTTCGTCTCTTGCGTTGCCTCGTATGTATACGAAGTTGTATTTTGGGCCATCGACCCGGAGACATCCAACACCAGCACAATATCCAGCGGTGTGGTCTTGCTTCCCTTGGTCACCTCGTTGGTGACATAGGCCTCCAGGGTCAGGGAATAATTGCCGTCCCCGTCATAGTTGACCGTCTTGTCCACCACGATGCCGTCGTTGCTCTCTGTGTGGACCCGGTCGCTCCCGTTGCCGCCGCCAGGGTCTTCTGCCGCCAAGGCAGCAGTGGGAACCATTGTCAGCATCATACAGAGGACCAGAAATGCTGACAAGATCCGTTTCTTCATCACTTCTCCTCCTTTTATATTTCAGTGATCTTATATGTAAACATCCTTATGGATGGAATGACCGGTTCCCTCCGCCCACCCGGCGGCCAGCTGCTCCGTGTCCAGCATCCGCTCGTAGGACTGCTCCGCCAACAGGCGCACGCCGCGCTCCACCTCCGCCTGGGTAGCCAGATACAGCTTCCGCAGGCACCGGGGCGTTCCCTTTTCCTCCTCTACCCGGGCGTCATGACACAGGGTCTGGATCTCCTCTGTCACCTGGGTCCGGCTCATGCCTTTCCCGTTCCGGGTGCAGAACACCGGCCCCGCCGTCAGGCCCTGCCGCCGGGCGTAGTCCAGCAGTTCCCCCTGCAGACAGGCGGGCAACGGGACGTACCGCCGCTCCCCGCCGGTACGGACCGGCAGGCGCCCGGCCCGCACCCGCTCAACGGTCACCTGAGGCAGCTCCCCCACCCGGATGCCCGCCAGGGCGAATATTTTCACCAGCAGGTAGGTCCGCTCCTTTTCCAGTATCCTGGCAGCCTGCAGCAGCCGCAGATACTCCACCCGGCTCAGTTCCGGCTGGAGGCCCTTGTCCGCCTCCAGCTGCCCCACCAACTGCAGGTCCCGCCGCCCCATGTACTCCATCAGCCCGTTGGCGGCAGACAGGTGGGTATTCACGGTGCTGGGGGAATACCCTGCCTCCAGCAGGAATGCTCGCCAAGCAGCCAGCGTTCCCCGTGAGATCTGCTTGTCCGGGGGCAGGTAGTCATAGAGGGCCCGCAGCTTGGCACTGTACATCTGCACCGTGCCCTTGCGGCGTCCCCTGCCGGACAGGTCCGCCAGATAAGCCCGGATGGTCTCCATGCTGAGCTCGGCGCCGGGCCAGTCCGGTGTGCGGTGTGTCTCCCGCGGCTTCAGAGCCTCTGGACTCCTCATCTCCCCGCCTCCTGTCAACAGAATCGCCATTTCCTCCTGTAAGGGACCGAAACGGGGCCTGCAGACCAGGGGCAAATGTGCGCAAAAAAGCCCGCGCAGCCTGCGCGGGCTCAAAAATGGCGCAAAGACAGCAGCCGGACAAAATTCGACGCTTTTCCGGCCATTTTATGCTGCCCAAATCGGTAAAAGCTCTTGCGGCTGGCGGTGCTTTGTGCTAGAATTTGGTTACTGTTAAAATCAATTATGTATGTCTAGTTTTTTTTTTGCAGCCATCCGCATCGGAATGGCGATTCTGTCCTATTTCTAACAGATCAGCCCCAGCCGTGCCAGAGTCCCGGCGTGCTCGGTGCCCGTGGAGATCAGGTAAATCCGGGTCGTCTCAATACTGGAGTGGCCCAGAACGTCCGCCAGCCTGGCCACGTCCCGGCAGACACGGTAGAACGTCTTGGCGAACAGGTGCCGCAGATTGTGGGGAAACACCTTGCTAGGTGCCACGCCCGCCTTGTCGCACAGTGCTTTCATCTCCGCCCAGATCTGCCGGCGGGAGATGCCTTTTTCGTTTCTAGTGAGAAAAATCTCGCCGGAAGCGATTTTTTGTTTCCTGGCGTATTTGAGGAGCTTGCGGCAGAGCTTGCCCGGCAGCAGGATGGTCCGGATCTTGCCCTTCAAGGAGATTTCGGCCCTTCCCCGGTACACGGCCTCCACGGTGACATAGCGCACCTCGGACACCCGGATTCCGGTGCCGCAAATGGTTTCCAGCAGCAGCGCCAGCCGTTCCCGGCCCTGGGTGCGGGCGGTCTCCAGCAGGCGGAGGTACTCCGGCCTCGTCAGCTCCCGGCTGTCGTCCCGGAACAGCCGCCGCTGGATGCGCAGGGGCTTCACCCGAAACGCCGGCCAGCCCAGAAATACAAGGAACCGGTTGACCGCCGCCAGCTTGACGTTGATGGTGGCCGGCGCCAGCTTCGCCTCCAGCAAGGCGGCCTTCCAGGCCCCCGCCGCCGCCTTGGACGCCGCCCGGCCGTCCAGCCAGGCGGTAAAAGCCGCCGCATCCCGCAGGTATTTCTCAATGGTGGCGGGGCTCTTTTCCTCCCACACCAGGCGCTGCCTGAACGCCTGGAGCTGTTCTCCTGTGATGGTATAGTCTTGCACTGCATATCGCCTCCCGTACAATTATCCTCTATATTTTACCTTCCGGCCGGCTGTCTATGTATCCAATGGATTTTGCGCGGCAGAACACTGCTCTGACACCGACGGATAGGCCCCGGCCCTCTGCTTGCATTGCGGGCCGATTTGACGTATTCTTTAATAAAAAAGGCAGGTGCCAAAAAAAGGGAGGGATCGCCTTGGTGCGGACCGCAAAGCGGACGCCTCTGATTCACGCCGGACGGGCCTTTGTACTGGCCCTGGCGGCCGGACTGGTGCTTGTTGGCTGCATGGAGTGGAGCCGCCGGAACCAGGAGCGGGACCGCATGGGCTATGTCGCCAGCGCCATCGGGGCGGAGACGTATGAGTTTATGCTCTCCGAGATGAGCAAAACCCGCGTTCTGGAGGCCTATCTCATCCAGACCAGCGGGGACTATTCGGACTTCGGCAGGGTCGCCCATGTCCTGCTGCGGGAGGACTATGTGCGAAACGTCCTCTTCGCGCCGGACGGGATCGTGGACGGTGTCTTTCCCCTGGAGGGAAACGAGGATGTCGTCGGGCTGAACATGTATGGGGACGGGGCCGGCAATCTGGAGGCTCAAGCTGCCATCGAAAAAGAGGCGCTGTATATCGCCGGCCCCTTCCAGCTGATCCAGGGCGGCCTGGGCATCGCCGGGCGGCTGCCGGTCTTTCTGACGGACGAACAGGGCCAGCGGTATTTCTGGGGCATCGTCTCCGTGACGCTGGACTTTCCGGCCGCCCTGTCCGGAAGCTCCGTGGAGCGGGTAAATGCCCAGGGCTTCGCCTGCCAAATTTGGCGCATCAATCCGGACGACGGACAGAAACAGGTGATTCTCGAGACGGCGGACCCGCTGCCGGAGGGTGTGCGGACTGTGGACCACGCGCAGGAGCTGTTCAACTCTGTCTGGACCGTCTCCCTGGCGCCCCTGCGGCCCTGGTATCTCCAGATCAGCCTGTGGCTGGGGGTGGCGGTGAGCCTGCTGGTGGCGTTGCTGGCTGCGGCGGGCGTCTACTACGCGGGCCGGCTGCGGCAGCTGCAGCTGGAAAAATCCCAGCGGGCCATCCAGCAGCTGCAGGAGCAGCTGGAGCGGGAACAGGGCAATATGCTGCTGAACCAGATCCGCTCCCACTTCTTTTACCACACCCTCAACGCTCTGCAGGCCCTGATCGTCCTGAAGCCGGAGGCGGCCTACAAAATGGCCGGAGACTTCGCCCGCTACCTGCGGTTCACACTGGACTCCGTCACTGCCGACGGCGGGATCGGCTCCTTCCGGGAGGAGATCCGGGCGGTCCGGGCCTATGCGGATATCAACCAGCAGCAGCTGGGGGACCGGCTGCACATGGTCTACGAGATTCCCGACGTGGACTTTCCCATCCCCCTGCTGACCATCCAACCCATTGTGGAGAATGCCATCCTCCACGGCATCAAGCCCAAGGTGGGCGGCGGAACCGTCTCTTTGAAGCTGGAAGAGCTGCCGGACCACTGGCAGGTCACGGTGACGGACGACGGCGTGGGCTTCGGCCTGGAAGCTGTCCGAGAGAAGGGCTCCATCGGGCTGGAGAATGTGCGGCGGCGCATAGCCCGCTTCCCCGGCAGCGAGCTGCGGATCACCAGCACAGTGGGCATGGGCACACAGGCTGTCCTGACTTATGGAAAGCGGGGGAAAAACATGGAAAATCTTTCAAAATCGACCTGAAAGCGTACGGTTTCCGTACGCTCCATCTGGTACAATAGAAACATAAGACAGGGGTGACCGCGATTGAAAACCATTCTGGTGGACGACATGCTGCTGGATCTGCAGCTCTTCGAGCTGAAATGTGCGGACATGCCTGATTTTGAAATTGTGGGGAAATTCACCGATCCCAACGCGGCCATTGAGTACGCCGCCGGCCATGTGGTGGATTTTGCCCTGCTGGATATCGACATGCCGGGGATGGACGGCATCCATCTGGCCCAGGCCCTGCGGCGGCTGCGGAGCGACATCATCATCGTCTTCGCCACAGCCCACCCGAAGTTTGCGGTGGAGGCGCTGAAGATGAAGGCGGACTACATCATCTTCAAGCCCTTTGACCGGGAGGACATCGCCGATGTGATGGAGCGGGCCAAGCTGCTGCGCCGCCGCCAGTGCAAGCGCATCCATTTCCACACCTTCGGGGCCTTCGACATGCTGGTGGACGGCGAGCCGGTGCACTTCCGCTCCGGCAAGGCCAAGGAGCTGATGGCCTTGTGCGTGTATCGGGACGGGCGGCCGGTGTCCATTCACGAGATCGTGGAAAACCTATGGGGAGAGAACGCCGACGGCACCGGCTACCGCCGCACCATCAAGGAGCTGGCAGACACCCTGCGGGACTATGGCGCGGAGGAGATGTTCCTGCGCAGCCGGGGGAGCCTGCGGGTGCGGATGGACCTGGCGGACTCGGATTTTCAGGCATTCATGAGCGGCGATGAGGACGCCATCTGCCAGTTTCAGGGGGTGTTCATGCAGCAGTATTCCTGGGCGGAGCCCATGGTCTGCACGCTGCAGGAGAAAAAGGAGCTGATGCTTGCCCGCATGGGGAAGCACCGCATGTAAGGAGGGGGCTGAAACTTTGGATGAGTTACTGAGAATGGAGCACGTCAGCAAACGCTTCGGCGATTTCTACGCCAACAGGGACATCAACCTGTCCGTCCGCAAGGGCGAGGTACATACCCTGTTAGGGGAGAACGGCGCGGGAAAGAGCACGCTGATGAACGTCCTCATCGGGCTGTACCAGCCCACAGAGGGAAAGATCTTCCTGAATGGGAAGGAGGTCCGCATCGACTCTCCTGCCCAGGCGGTGAAGCTGGGCATCGGTATGGTGCATCAGCACTTCATGCTGGTGGAGGCCATGACGGTGTTCGAGAACATCATCCTGGGGGACCGGAACACCAAGGGCATCTTCATCGACAAGGAGGCCCGGAAGAAGGAAATCCTGGAGCTGGCGGAGCGCTATGGTCTGGACGTGGAGCTGGACCGGCCCATCACGGAGATTGCCGTGGGCGCCCAGCAGCGGGTGGAAATCCTGAAAACCCTGTATCGGGGCGCGGAGCTGCTGATTCTGGACGAGCCCACCGCCGCCCTGACAGACATCGAGGTAGAGGGACTGTTCCAGATCATCCATAAGCTGACGGAGGAGGGCAAAAGCGTCATCTTCATCAGCCACAAGATGCGGGAGGTGCTGCAGATCTCCGACCGTATCACCATCCTGCGCACCGGCGAGGTCATCACCACCCTGGATCGCTCCGAGACCGACGGCCAGGAGCTGGCCAACCTGATGATCGGCCGGGAGCTGGCCCCCTCCCACTACGGCAAGGTGGAGGAGCCGGGCGATCCCGTCATCCAGATGCGGAGCGTGGACTACCACAAAGAATCCAAGCACGCAGGGCTCAGCGGCGTCTCCCTGACCGTGGGCCGGGGCGAGATCGTGGGCATTGCCGGCGTGGACGGCAACGGCCAGAGCCAGCTGGCCCAGGTGGTCACCGGCGTGCTGACGCCGGACGGCGGTGAGGTGGACATGAAGGGCTCCAAGGTGGCTCAGTTCACCCCCAACGGCTTTATTCTGGAAAATGTATCCCACATCCCGGAGGACCGGAACAAGATGGGCCTCATCGGCAATATGTCCGTGAAGGACAATATCGTGCTCAAGGCCACGGACTCTCCGGAGTTCTCCAGTGCCAAGGGCTACTTTCTGAAGAAAAAGGCCATCCGGGACTACGCCCTGAAGATGCAGGAGAAGTACGACATCCGCTGCACCTCTGTGGAGCAGGAGACGCGGAACCTCTCCGGCGGCAACCAGCAGAAGGTGATCCTGGCCCGGGAGCTGGAGGGCAGCCCGGACCTGCTGGTGGCCGTCCACCCCACCCGGGGCCTGGATATCGGCGCCACCCGCTTCGTCCACGACACCATGATCGAGGCCCGGGACAAGGGCTGCGGCGTATTGCTGATCTCCGCGGACTTCGACGAAATCCTGGAGGTTTCCGACCGCATCGTGGTGATGTTCGAGGGGCAGATCATGGGCGTGTTCTCCGGCAAAAATCCTCCCATTGAGGAGATCAGCCTGGCCATGGCCGGGAAATAAGGAGGGGGAGAACGCATGAAAAACAGCGGAAAACTCGTCAGTTTCCTGGTACCCATCATCTCCATCCTGCTGGCCTTCGTCATCGGGTGCATCATCATGGCCGTGCTGGGTGCCAATCCCTTTGTGGCGCTGGAGTCCCTTTGGATCGGTGCCTTCGGCAGCCTGCGGAACGTAGGCACCACCCTGGCCCGCTCCACGCCGCTGATCTTCACCAGCCTGTGCGCCTGCTTTGCATACCGCTGCGGCGTGTTCAACCTGGGCGGTGAGGGCCAGTTCCTGATGGGCTCCATCGTCTGCTGCTACATTGCCACCCAGAGCGGGATCGAAGGACTGCCCGCCATTCTCCTGTGTCTGGTGGGCGGCGCCGTGGCTGGCGGCCTCTGGTCCCTGATTTCCGGCCTGCTGAAGGTCTACCGTGGCCAGAATGAAATGATTATCACCATCATGCTGAACTATGTGGCCACGCTGTTCATGGGCGTGGTATATACCGACTGGCTGCGGGACGGCAGCGTTCCGCAGACGCAGGCCGTGCCGGAGGCCACTCAGCTCAGCCGCCTCTTCGGCCTGCGGGTCACCTCCGCCTTCGTCATCGCCCTGGCGGTGGGACTGCTGGTGTACTATTTCCTGTTCTACACCTCCAAGGGCTTCCAGCTGCGGGCCGTGGGCCTGAACATGACGGCGGCGGAGTTCAACGGCTTCGCGGTGAAGAAGTACATCCTGATGAGCTTTATCGTCTCCGGCGCCATCGCCGGCCTGGGCGGCAGCGCCGAGCTGCTGGGGACCCAGTTCCGGCTCATCAACGGCTTCGGCAACGGCTACGGATTCGACGGCGTGGCCATGGCCCTGATCGGTCAGCTGCATCCTCTGGCGACCATTGTGGTGGCCATCTTCTTCGCAGCTCTGCGGGTGGGCTCTACCACCATGCAGGCGGCCACCGGCGTGCCCACCAGCGTATCCGACATCATCCAGGCCCTGGTGATCGTGTTCACCGTGGCGGGTCTGGCCATGGTGAAGCTGCCCGGATTCAAGGCGTTCCTGGGAAGGCTGACGGAGAGACGGAAGGAGGCGGCCTGATATGGAATTTGTCATGAACATCATCCTCTCCAGCGTTCGCATGGCCACGCCCCTGATCTTTCTGGCGCTGGCGGAGCTGTACTCCCAGCGGGCAGGCCTGGTCCACATCGGACTGGAGGGCCTGGCCTCTATCGGCTCTCTGGTGGGCTTTCTGGTGAGCCTCATCACCGGCAGCCCCATGCTGGGCGTGCTGGCTGGCGCGGCGGTGGGCATTCTGGTGAACATGATCTTCGCCTACGCCACCGTCACCCTCTGCGCGGAGCAGATCGTCTACGGTATGGCCATCAACATCTTCGCCCCGGCCCTGGCGGCCTTCATCTACCGGGTCTACTTCGGCGCCGGGTCCGAGCTGGTGCAGGTGGGTCTGATGAACACGCTGTCCTCCTCCCTGGGCATCACCTCCGACAACTTCCTGGTCCGCCTCCTGCTGGACCAGACGCCCATGGTGTACCTGGCTTACGGCCTGGTGATCTTCACGGTTATCTACTTCAACCGTACCAAGTCCGGCCTGAACTACAAGGCCGTGGGCGAGTATCCCAAGGCGGCGGCAACTCTGGGCATCAACGTCATTGGCGTGAAGTACGCCGCCTGCGTCATCTGCGGCGCCCTGGCCGGCATCGGCGGTGCCTATCTCACCACCTGCTACGCCAACACCTACGTGGACGGCAACGTGGCGGGCCGGGGCTTCATCGCCCTGGCGGCGGTGATCTTCGGCCGGTGGAGCGGTGCCGGCGTGCTGCTGGCGTGCCTGTTCTTCGGCTTCTGCGACGCGCTGCAGATCCGGCTGCAGGTGGGCAGCTTCGGCGTGCCCTATCAGTTCTTCCAGATGATCCCCTACATCGCCACCGTGGTGGTATTGGCCGGCATCGGCATGAAGAAGGCCGGCCCCAAGAGCTCCGGCAAGCCCTATCTCAAGGAGGAGCGCTGAGGATAATCGCCGCCCACGCGGCTGTTATCAATAGAAGGCATCCACATTTATGAAGAATTGGGAGGAAAGAACATGAAAAAATTATTGGCTCTGCTTCTCACCCTGGTCATGTGCCTGTCACTGGCGGCGTGCGGCGGCTCCGGTACCGACACCTCCGGCACTGACACGTCCAGCGGAGAAACCGGCGAAGACTCCGGCGACAGCAGCTACCGGGTGGCCATGATCTGCGACTCCAGCATCTCCGACGGCGGGTGGGGCATGTCCTGCTACAACGCCATGGTGGATGCCGCCGCAGAGCGCGGCTGGGCCACGGAGGTCTCCGACAGCATCGCCCAGTCTGCCTACTATGACACCATCATCTCCTATTGCGACCTGGGCTATGACCTGATCTACGCCCCTGGCAACCAGTACACCGACGCCGTCCTTCAGGCGGCGGAGGAGTTCCCCGATGTGGCCTTCGCCCTGCTGAACGGCGGCGAGGACACTCCCGCCAAAGCCGTCAACGGCAATGTGACCTCCCTGCTGCCCAATGCCCAGCAGGTGGGCTGGATCGCCGGTGCCCTGGCCGGTCTTATGACCAAGAGCGGCACGGTGGCCTTCATTGGCGCCATGGAACTGGATACCACCCTGGGCAAGTATAACGGATTCAAGGAAGCCGCCGCCTATGTGGGACAGCAGGAGGGCAAGACCGTCTCCACTCTGGATGTGGTCTACTCCGGCGACTTTTCCGCCGCCGACAAGGGCATTGAGTTTGCCAAGGCCATGATCGACCAGGGCGCTGATGTGTTCTTTGGCGACGCCTCCGCTGTGGACTCCGGCGCACGGCAGGCCATTGACGAAGCCAACGCCGCCAGCGGCTCCGTAAGCATCTATGACATCGCCCAGCCCTCCGATCTGTTGGGCCAGAACGAGTGCATCATCGGCAGCCAGGTGACGGACAATGCCTCCCTTGTGGGCCTGTGCATGGAGGCTGTGGAGGATGGCTCCTTCGGCGGCGAGGTCATCTACGGCACCCTGCAGAACGGTGCCCTGTCCGCCGGTGCCCTCAGCGACCTGGTGCCCGCCGATGTTCAGGAGAAGTATCAGGGCTACCTGGACCAGATGGTGGACGGCAGCTTTATGCAGTAAGATTTATACCCGCAAACCACTGCGGCTCCATCCAGATGCCTGGATGGAGCCGCTTTCCCCCCTGCCCGGGAAACTTCTGCCCAACGGTAGAACGGGGCCTGCAGTGCCGGGCATTGGATGGCGGGCAGCCGCTCCCCTCCTCCCTGGCCCGCAGACGCAAAACGGCCGTGCGATTTTTGATCGCACGGCCGTTTTTCCGATATTCTGCCCCACAGGAACGGCGCGGTCCGCCCTGTTCTTCGGGTCATCAGGAGCGGGAAGCTCTCTCCTCCCGGCAGTCTTCCGGTTTTTTCGTGTGGTTTTTATAGGTATTCCATGTGGGTTCATATTCCGCTGTGGCCTGATTGCCCCACATGGCCCAGCCCTCCCGGTCCCCGCGGGCAAACAGCTCAAGAAACGGCCCTGGAGAGCATCGCTCGATCAGAGGGATGAATTCGTCCGGTTTTCTGGAGTGCTCCCGCTTCTGTGCCCGCAGCAGGTTCACCTGGGACCTGGCCGGGGGCAGCGTCCTGTTCCCGCCGCCCCTGACACCAAAGAGCAGAATTTCTGTCACATTCCGGAAGTAGAACCCCACACCCCGGCCGTCCGGTTCTCCGTCCTTGCGAACCTTCTCCCAGATGATATTGCCCTTGTACTCGAATCCCCAGGCCTTCATGACCGCAAGGCCGTCGGGAAGCAGGGCATTGGGGACCCACAGATACAGATGGCTCTTCTCCGCCGCCACCTGTGCCACCGGCAGCGCCATGATGTCTTCCAGCTCCATGGTCTCGTAGCGATTCAGCCGCTTGTGCTCAGGCGCTACCTTCCCGGTCCGATTCTGGAACCTCCAGGGAGGGTCGGCATATATGGTGGCGTATTTTTGATCGCCGCAGAAACGCAGCAGATTTTCAGATGTTTCCTGGATTGTGCTCATCGATGTACCCTTCCTCCCAATCTGTGATGCACGGTTTCCTGATGCCTACTGCCAGAATGGGGCATCCGCCGTTCCTGCGGGAATCCAAGCGATAGGTCAATTTCCCCATCCAGGTGGTGCTGGCCCCGTACTTCCGCAGAATGGGTTTCCACTGGCGGGTCTTTCCGTCATAGTCGTAAATGGTTTTGAAGATGTCGTTCAGCTCGGCAGAGCGCGTAATGATGATCCCTGCACTGACAAGGTCGCAGTCATAATACGTCCGCATGGCCAGCAGGTCCCGGTCAAACGTCTGATCTTTGCTGTTCCACTCCAGATCGAAGGCGATCCGGTTTTTCAGGAAGTCGATATTATGTCCGTCGATATACCCGGGTATGACCTTTTCCTCAAACGGCTCCTGGGAAAAGCGTCCCCGCTGTTCGGCCTGCCGCGGGTAGAACTTGATGTGGAGGTCGCCGGAAATGCGGATCTCGCGCCATCCGCGGGGATACAGCACATCATCAAACTTTTTGGGGATCTTGGTCTCGTTTCCGCCGGACTCCCGAAGATCGTCCGTAGTGATGCGCAGCTGACGCAGGCAGTCCACAATCTCGCTCCACTCCGCCGGAAATGCCTGTGTGATAATCTCAAGCGCGTGATTATAGCTGTAAAATTCAAACTTCTCTAAAAGGTCGGGCGCAATATACTCTCTCAAGTCCAAGGCGGCTGTCCTCCTGTGTTTTAGATATTATAACATCTTTTCCTCCCGTTTTCACCACCATTTTTTGAATGCGCCATAATTTTCAGGGGTGCCTCTTTTTTACGTTTCACCAATCCGGGTCCCGCAGCCCCCGCCGGGCAGCAAAAATTTCGGAAAGAGGACACATGTTAACAGAGCGCAGCCAGTTGGGTGCTGTGGCAGGATGGTACATTTCCCCAGAGAGTCTTCAGAAGGGGTACGACCCAGGCATTGACGACTATATGGTGAAGTCCGGCGACTTCAGCGGGCTGCTCATGCGGGTGCGGGCACTGCTGCGCCGGGCCAATATTGAGGCCAGCCGGAAGCTGTCCGTGGACGGACTTCTTCTGTATGCCGACGCGCTGACGGCCTCTCTTGCCGGAGCGGAGATCCCCGTGACCATCCGGGAATTCAACATCCTGTACGAGCTGCTGTCCTGCCCCAACCGCACCTTCCCGCTACGGGCACAGGCGGAAGTTCTGTGGCAGCGGCAGACACACTGAACCCGCCGTCCCGTCACGTCCCCTGCGTCAATTCGCAAAGGCCATAGCCGGAAGTCCCGCCTCTCCGCCGCCGCAGCGCAAGAGGCACCCGGATGGCTCCCCGGTGCAGAGTCCGCACACTTGATTGAAAATGGATGCGCAGGCGGCAAATATTGTGGTATAATATCCATACTGAGATCGCTGGTGGCCGCCGGGCCGCGGCCGCTCCTTTCTCCGGCCGCGGCCCCCGCCCTGTCAGGGCTTTTACGGGCAAACGTCCAACTTCCCGGCGCACCGCAGTGTGCAGGGCTGGAGATCACAGCAGGTACGGCAGCCTCCGCCGCCCCCCGTCCGGCCCTCCCCCGATATTTTTGAAAACGGTGCAAACGATCAGGACCGTGTCGACTGCCGGAGCCTACCGGAGGGCGGCCGCCTGCTCTTGTCCGGCGGCGGCGCAACGCGCCGGAGGGAGCTCCGCCCTGGCTGCCTGCACCACCGCCGGAACGGCGTGAAGCACGGATGTGCCATCCGGGGGCACGGCGTCTCCGCTGGGGGCGGCATCGAGGGCGCACTGTCCAAGGGGCAGTCATCAGAAAAGAGGAATGCGTATGTGGATTCTCTTCGCGGCTGGATCCGCACTTTTCGCCGGTGTGACGGCCATTCTGGCCAAGTGCGGCATCCGGAAGACCGACTCCACCGTGGCCACCGCCATCCGCACCCTTGTGGTGCTGGTTTTTGCGTGGACCATGGTGTTTGTCGTGGGCTCCCAGGGGGAGATCCGGAACATCGGCCCCACAACGCTCCTCTTTCTGGTGCTGTCCGGCCTGGCTACCGGAGCCTCCTGGCTGTGCTACTTCAAGGCCCTCCAGCTGGGTGACATCAACAAGGTGGTGCCCATCGACAAATCCAGCACCGTGCTCACCATCCTGCTGGCCTTTTTTCTGCTGGGGGAGCCCATCGGCCTGCCTCAGGGGATCGGGGTGGTGCTGATCGGCGCAGGCACCTTCCTGATGCTGGAGAAAAGGTCCCCCGCGGCCGGCTGTGCACCCCAGTGCGGGAGCTGGATGCTCTACGCCTTCGGCTCGGCGGTGTTTGCCAGTCTCACCGCGATCCTGGGCAAAGCCGGCATTCAGGGCGTGGAGTCCAACCTGGGCACCGCCATCCGCACCGGTGTGGTGTTGGTGATGGCCTGGCTCATGGTGCTGGTGACAGGCAAGGCCGGTGCGGTGCGGCAGGTGCCCCGGCGGGAGTTGGCGTTCATCTGCCTGTCCGGCGTGGCCACCGGGGCCTCCTGGCTGTGCTATTACCGGGCGCTTCAGAGCGGCCCCGCCAGCGTGGTGGTGCCCATCGACAAGTTGAGCATTTTGGTCACAGTGGCCTTTTCCCGGCTGGTGTTTCAGGAGAGGCTCACATCTCGCTCCGCCGCAGGTCTTGCCCTCATTGTGGCCGGGACGCTGGCCATGCTGTTCTGACCGCCGGAGCCATCCCCCTCCAGCGGGGTTCTCTTCGCGCCCACCCGATGCCGGACAGGTGTTCCTTTCGGCGGGCCGCCAGCTGGCGGCCGGGGGAAAATTTCCACTCTTGTTTTTTTCTGTACAGCGTGCTATACTGGCCGAGGTTTAAGGAATGCGGCGAAAGGGGGAGCTCCCTGGCGCCACGCTCACATAGATGACAAGAACCAGATTGCGAGGGAGCCTGTGTTCCAGGCTGAGAGGGTCCCAGTAAGGGCCGACCGCACCCGGCTTCCCAGGCGGAAGCGGGGGCATCAGCATCTGCGTGAAGGTCTGAACGGGTATGTGCTGATGAGGCGCGTGCCCGTTTTGTTTTGCGCAGAAAATTAAACTGGAGGGATTCCCATGAAAAAGAAGATTTCCGCACTTTTGTTGAGCCTGGCGCTGTGCGCCGGACTCCTGGCCGGCTGCGGCACCGGGGAGACGGCGGAGGCTCCGTCCGACACCGATGTACAGCAGGTGGACTCTCTGAAAATCGCATTTTCTCCCTATGCGGACGCCGACCTCATCTCCGAGTCCACGGAGCCGCTGGAGGAGCTGCTGAAGGCAAAGCTGCTGGAAAAGGGCTACGACGTGGGCGAGATCGACATGACCGTGGGCACCAGCTACACCGCCGTGGGCGAGGCCCTCAGCGCGGGCAGCGCGGACCTGGGCTTCATCTCCGGCGGCAACTACGTGCTCTTCTCCGACGACTGCGATGTGCTGCTGACCGCTCTGCGCTATGCCATCAACAAGGACTCTGAGAACCCCGCCGACTGGAACGACGGCACCATCGAGGAGAACACAGAGGGCATGAGCACTTACTACCGCTGTATCCTGCTGGCCGGTCCCAGCGAGAAGGGCCAGGAGCTGCTCTCCAAGGTCAACGCCGGGGAGGAGCTGACCTGGGACGACCTGAACAGCGCCACCTGGGCGGTGCTGAATCCCACCTCCGCCTCCGGGTACATCTATCCCTCCCTGTGGCTGCAGGAGCACTACGGTAAGGGGATCAGCGATCTGGACAATGTGGTGGAGTGCGACTCCCACACCACCTCCGTGGCCCGGCTGGCTGCCGGTCAGGTGGATGTGATGGTGTCCTACGGCCACATCCGCATCAAGAACGCCCCCATCTGGGAATCCGATTTCGGCGGCACAGCCCCCATGGTGGAGCAGACCGGCGTGATCGGTGTGACGGACGGCATCTACAACGACATGATCGCGTACAGCAAGACCTCTGACACCATGGCGGACGAAGCCTTCCGGCAGGCAGTGGGCGAGTCCTTCATCGAGCTGGCCCAGACCGAGGAGGGCCAGGAGATCTTCGGCGTATTCAGCCAGGTGGGCTACGACTGGGGCAGCGACTCCGACTATGACGGAGAGCGGGCGGCCCAGGCGCTTTTGAAATCTATGGAAGCGTGACCATCTTCAGGAGGGATTTCATGCTGCAGGCGATCCATATCCGCAAACAATTTCAGCGTTCCGGCGAGGTGCTGCGGGATGTCAGCTTCACCCTGGGCGACGGCGAGTTTCTCTCGGTCATCGGCCCGTCCGGCGCCGGGAAAACCACCCTGTTCCGCATCCTGAATGGAACGGAGCTGTGCAGCGGCGGTGAAGTCCTCTATGGCGGGACGCACTTTGAAGCCGCCCGAGGCCGGGAAAAGCGGGCGGTCCAGCAGGGGATCGGCACCATCTACCAGGATTTCTGCCTGGTGGAGAACCTGTCCGCCATCCAGAACGTGCTGAACGCCTGCCTGCCGGACATGTCCCTGGCCGCCTCCCTGCTGGGGGCGTTCGGACGGGAGCGGTCCGAACAGGCCGCCGCGATCCTGCGAGAGGTCGGGCTGGCGGACAAGCTGGAGGAGCCGGTGAAAAACCTCTCCGGCGGGCAGAAGCAGCGGGTGGCCATCGCCCGCGCCCTGATGCGGAACCCCTCCATCCTGCTGGCGGACGAGCCGGTGGCGTCCCTGGACCCCGTCACCGGGCGGCAGATCCTGTGCCTGCTCCTGGACATTCAGCGCCAACGCGGCGTCAGCATCCTGATGAACAGCCACAATCTGGACCTGTCCCTGGAGTTCTCCACCCATATCGTCGGCATGAACCGGGGACGCGTTGTCTTTGACGGCGCCCCCGGGGATGTGACGGAGGCCGTCCTGCGGGATATTTACGGCGAGGCGGCGGCCGTATGAAACAAAGACGTATCCGCTGCCTCGCTGCGGCCGCTTTTGTGCTGCTGTTCCTGGGAGCCGCCTGGTTCACCGGATGCGACCTGTCCCTGATGTGGAGCCGGCGCGACCACCTGACGGACATCGCCGCAAAGATGTTTCCGCCGGACTGGGGATTCCTCGGGAAGGTCCTGCCCCTGCTGTGGGCCACGATCCAGATGTCCATCACCGGGACCTTTCTGGGCGCGGTGCTGTCCATCCCGGCCGCCATGGCCTGCGCCGCCTCCCTGCCGGGACCCGGGCCGGTCAAGAAGGCGGTCCGCTTCTGCATCCAGGTGCTCCGCTCCTTCCCGGCCCTGATCCTGGCCCTGCTGGCCACGTTCTTTCTGGGCATCGGCTCTTTTGCCGGAACGGCCGCCATCACGGTCTACACCTTTGCCATCATGACCCGCCTGACCTATGAGGACATCGAGAGCGCGCCCCAGGGTCCCTATCTGGCCCTGCGGGCTATGGGCGCTGCCTCAGCCCAGGCGTTCTTCCGCTCCACCTTACCGGAGATCCTGCCGGCCTATCTCACCAACGCCCTCTATCTGCTGGAGGGCAATGTGCGGCACAGCGCCATCCTGGGCTATGTGGGCGCAGGCGGGATCGGCCTGCTGCTCAATGAAAAGGTCTCCTGGCGGGAGTACGACAAGGTGGGGACGATCCTGCTGCTGCTTTTCGCCGTGGTCTATCTCATGGAGCATCTCAGCACATGGCTCACCCGTCTGGTGCAGCAGGAGCGGACCCTGGGCCGGCAGGGGCGCCGGCTGCTGGCGGGCGCGGCGGCCGCGCTGGTGCTGTTCTGCACGGTCACGCTTCCGCTGCCCGACCTTTCCCGCACAAGCATGCAGATGGTGAAGACGCTCTTCACCGGCCTCCTGCACCCGAACTGGGAGCTGTTTTTCCGCCTGGACAGCAGCGGACTTGCCCATCTCCTGCTGGAGACCGTCGCCATTGCGCTGGTGGGGACCTGCGTCGGCGCCGTCTTTTCCGTTCCTCTGGCGTTTCTCGGCAGCAGCCGCTTTTTCCCGGCCCCCGCCGCCTGGCTGTTCCGGACACTGGTGACCGCCATCCGGTCCGTTCCCTTCCTGATCTATGGACTGATCTTCATCCGCGTCTGCGGCCCCGGCTCCTTTACCGGAGTGCTGACCCTGGCAGTGTGCAGCGTGGGACTTCTCTGCAAGCGCTTCACAGAGGCCATCGACACCTTGGATTTCCGGGCGTATCACGCTCTGGAGGCCATGGGGACGCCGAAGCTGTCCTGCGTCCGCCACGCGGCCCTGCCGCAGCTGGTGCCTCAGTTCTTCTCCGCCTGGCTCTATCGGTTTGACGTCAATATCCGCGAGGCCTCCGCCCTTGGCCTGGCCGGTGCGGGCGGAATCGGCGCGCCGCTGATCCTGGCCCTGAACCAATACGCCTGGCATGATGTCAGCACCCTGGCGCTGGGCATGATCGCCTTGTCCTGGCTGGTGGATCTGGTCTCCGCTTTCTGCCGCCGCAGGGCCGCCTGAGGCCGATGCCCGCCAGCAGCCGGATCCGGTGCAGCCCCCCGTTCCGCCCCGGCGGGAAGGATTCCGGCGGAGCTGCTGCAAAGCAAGACACGGACAGTCTTTGGACTGTCCGTGCCTTGTTGCCAAGCGGCGATTCCCCGGCCGGGAGCCGCTCAGAGTGCTTCGTATTCCGCGTCGCTCACCGGCTCGCACCACTTTGGAGCAGGCCTCACCGGGCATCTCGACGGCGATGTGGCTGAACCAGCTGTCCCGCTTGGCGCCGTGCCAGTGCTTGACCTCCGCCGGGATGACGATGACTCTGCCGGGCTCCAGGCTGACCGCCTCTTTGCCCTCCTCCTGGTACCAACCCTCGCCGGCGGTGCAGATCAGCAGCTGCCCGCCGCCCTCGGAGGCGTGGTGGATATGCCAGTTGTTCCGGCACCCGGGCTCGAAGGTGACGTTGGCCAGAAACAGCCCGTCCTCCGGGCGGGTCAGGGGATTGAGATAGGACCGGCCGGCAAAGTACCGGGCAAAAGCGTCGTTGGGCGCGCCCAGGCCAAACACGTTCTGTTCCTCAAATGCAGCCTTGTCCATGATCTTCATGCAACATACCTCCCAATGCTTTCTTATGAATGCGGGGCAGACCGCCGCCCCGGTGTGGATGTTCTGCCGCCAGCGTGTCTCCTGCCGCTCACGGGTGTGAATATCCGCCAGCGCGGCGGCCCGTATCTCCACCAGTAGCCGCAGCCGCATATAGCCCCCCGTCTCCTCTCCGGTGAAGCCGATGTCCCGAAGCGTCAGGATCAGGTTCAGCCGCTCCGGGTCGCGGCCTGCCCGACCTCAGGACCTCCATGGAGATCTGATCGCACTCGCTGGCCTCCTGGATCGTCATCGCCCGCACCTCAGGGCAGAAAGTGGAGACGTCCCCGCAGGGACGCCTCCATTCTAAATCTGGAACTTCGCCTTGTCCAATGCCTATACCGGATGGTCTGATATTCCGCCGACGTATTTCTCGGCAAATCGCAGCAGGGCAGCAGCGGTGGCAGAAAGGACCTCGGTCTTCTTCCAGGCCAGAACCGTGCCCGACTCCAGCGGCGGAGAGAGGGGTACGAACCGCAGCCCGTCATAGGCGCAATCCAGCCGGATCACCAGATAGATCCCCAGCCCCTCCCGGGCCAGCTGGGTCTGGTTGTAAGGCAGGTTGCCGCTGGCCGCCACCTGGATCCGGTCTGCGTAAGGGCCGAACCAGCGGATCATTTCCCGGCGCATCAGCTCCCGGGTGGTCAGGATCAGGGGGCTGTCCGCCAGGTCCCCGGGCGTCACCACCTCCTGCTGGGCCAGAGGCGAATCCTCCGGCACCAGGACGCCCCAGGATTCCCGGACAGGCAGCCGGAGGATCTGGTAGCGGCTGGTGTCCACCGGCTCCAGCAGAAGTCCCATGTCCAGGAGTCCCTGCTCGATCCGCTCCTTGATCCCGTCGGAGTCTCCGCTGTAAATCTCATACTGGACCCGGGGATGCTGGCGGTGAAAGGCAGCCAGGAGCTTTGCCAGATACGTCATGCTCCGCAGGTCGCCGCTTCCGATGGAGATCCGGCCTGTGATCTCCTCCGCCGGTCGGAGCTCCCGGGCCGTCTTCTCCGCCAGCTCTACGATCTCCTGAGCCCGGCGGCGCAGCAGCATCCCGGCCTCCGTCAGAACGATGTGGTGCTGGCTGCGGCGGAACAGCTTGACTCCCAGCTCCTCCTCCAGCTGCATCAGCTGGCGGGACAGGGTGGGCTGCGTCAGATGGAGCAGCGCCGCCGCCCGGGTGATGTTCTCCTCCCGGGCCACAGTCAAAAAATACTTCAGCGTCCGAAATTCCACCGGGCCGCACCTCCTCTTCTCCCCTACCATATCATGGCCGCAGTGGGGCCGCAAGTGTGATATGTGTGAAATGTATGTCTCAGCATAGAAAACAGGTATTCGCTATTTCTCATTTCAGGCGGTATAATAGGGTCATGTGAGGCGCGGCGCCCGGACTCCGGCTGCCGCAGAGCTGCAACAGGAAAGGATGGTTTCGACCTATGGAATACCGTGTCAACCGCCGCACCGGGGACCGGATCAGCGTCCTGGGCGTGGGCACCAGCGGCCTCCCCGCCGTCGGGGCGAAAGAGGGTGCCGCCACGCTGGAGATGGCCCTGGAGCAGGGGATCAACTACTTCGACCTGGCCACTGCCGACTCCGCCTGCTTCCCCATCTTCGGCGCCGCCCTTGCGGGTGTGCGCAGGCAGGTGCTCTACCAGGTCCACTTCGGCGCCAATTACGCCGCCGGTAAACCTTACAGCTGGACCACGGATCTGGAGACCGTCAAGCGGTCGGTAGCGTGGCAGCTGGAGCAGCTGCGGACGGACTACATCGACTACGGCTTCATCCACTGTATGGACGAGTCTGGCGACTGGCGCCGGTATGTGGACAACGGCGTTCTTCAGTATCTGGAGGCGCTGAAAGCCCAGGGCGTCGTCCGCCACATCGGCCTCTCCACCCATACGCTGGCCCTGGCCCGGGAGGTGCTGGACACCGGCCTGGCGGACATGATGATGTTCAGCATCAACCCCAGCTACGACTATCAGCACGGCGAGTATGCCAACGGCAGCGCCACGGAGCGGATGGCCCTTTACCGCCGGTGCGAGGCGGAGGGCGTGGGCATCTCCGTGATGAAGGCCTTTGCCGGCGGACAGCTGCTGGATGCTCGTACCTCTCCCTTCGGTCAGGCCCTGACGGAATATCAATGCATCCAGTACGCCCTGGACAAGCCCGGCGTCCTGACGGTGCTGCCCGGTGTCCGAGACCGGGCGGATCTGGAACGGGTCCTGGGCTTTCTGCGGGCTGGGGAGGCGGAGCGGGACTACTCCGTCATCAGCTCCCTCACCCCCAGAGACGCGGAGGGCACCTGCGTCTACTGCAACCACTGCCAGCCCTGCCCCGCCGGCCTGGACGTGGGCCTCATCAACAAGTATTATGACTTGGCCCGTGCGGGGGATGCCTTGGCGGCAGAGCACTACCGGAGCCTGTCTCTGGGTGCGGATGCCTGCATCAGCTGCGGCCACTGTGACCGCCGGTGCCCCTTCCATGTATCCCAGTCGGCGCGGATGCGGGAGATCGCATCCTACTTCCGGCAGGCGTGAGGGCCCTGGCCGTTCCTTGCACCTTTGCCGGCTACATCAATGAGCGGCTGACTGCTGACATCCCCACCGTCCTCCGCTCCGCCACCGCCCTGGTGCCCCTGAAGATGGAGACGCCCGTCCCCTTCACCGGCACCTGGGCGGATGCGGAGGCCTGTCTGAAGGAATTCTACTGAGTGCCCTTCCCGTATCCATCTCCCAAAATCACCAAGACGGCTGCCAACCCGGCAGCCGTCTTTTTTTCGTTGATTCCCGCCTCCCCCGGAGGTGCGCCGGAATCAGAACTGTTTCAGTTATCTCCGATAGGATAGGGCGGGGGTGCGCGCTCCCGTTTTCACGGGTGTCCCCGCGGCCGGAGCCGCCGGCGGACGGTCAGTCGTCACGTGCCTCGTCCGCCGGCTTCTCCCGCGGGGTCTGCTGTTCCTTTTTCAGGGATTCCAGTCCCAGCCGGATCAATTCCACGGTCGCCTCCGAACGGGTCTGGAACCGGCGCTCAAAGCGGAAATCCTCGATCTGCTGAAACAGCTCATTGTCCACGGATACCGTGTAACGCGGTCTGTCTGTTGCCATCCTTATCACCTCTGGCCCTATTATACACGAGTGAACCACCGGTGTAAAGAGAGCCGCAGCCCCCTTGACTTCGGTTCAGTGAACCACTATAATAACCTTAATAGGTTCACCAATTCACTTAACCACTATATGGAAAGGAGCTGCGTACATGAACAGAGATCAAAAACGGTTCACCATCTCCGTGACGCCGGAGCTGGCGGCGGAACTGACCGCGGTAAAGCAGAGCAGCTACCCCGGCGTCCCCCGGGACGCGATGTTCCGGGACCTAATCATCCGGGGCCTTGTGGCGTGGGGGAAGCAGTCCGGCAAGAATAGCCAGCCCGTGTGACGGGTGGGGTGCCGGGCCCCATCGAAGCTCCTTCGGCTCTCCCGGCAAACGGCGGCAGACAGAAACAGACAGAAACACGGTGAAAGTCAGAGGCGGCAGGTACGCCCGGTGCGGGCACCCGTGGGCAGCTGCCCGCACCCGCCATCCCATGGAGACAGCAGAACAATTCTGGGCGTTCCTGACCGGGAGCGTCCAAAGCGGTGCAGGGTTCAGTCCGTATGTCATACGGTCGTAACCCGCCGTTCATCGCTCCCCCTGACCGGGAGGAGACGGAACGTGAGCAAAGTAACCATGAGACGGCCGGATGCCCGGGCCATGGCCCAGCTTCTGGCGGAGCAGACGCAGACGGCGGCGGGGCTGATCCTCCGCCTGGCCTGGCGGCAGGGGCTGACCCGGGAGGAGATCCAGCGCCTCACTTGGAACGATGTGGACTTTTCTGCCCATCAGCTCCGGCTGCCGGACCGGACCATCCCGCTGGAGACGGAGACCGAGGACTGCCTGCGCCGGCAGGCGGAGCGCCCCGACCCGCCTACTCCCTTCGTGGTGGTCTCGGACCGCCGCAGGCAGCAGATGCCGCCGGAGTCCATTTCCCGCCTGGCCAGAAAAACTCTGGACCGGGCGGGGCTGGGCGGCATCAGCCTGATGGATCTGCGGCACGACTTCATCATCCGCCATCTGGAATCCCACGATTGGCCCTATGTGGCCCGGATCAGCGGCATCGCCGTCCCCACTCTGTATGCCGTTTTCTCCGACTATCTGCCGGAGGGACGGCAGAAGGACTCCCTCCCTCGGCGGGAGGTGGACGGTTTTTTGATGTGGAAGCTGCTCCAGGCGGAGGGCAGCTCCCCGGTGGGGCTTGCCCTTTGGATGGGTTGGAAGCTGGGGATGCAGGTCCGGGAGATGACAGCCCTGACCTGGGACCAGGTGGATCTGGACCGGGGTCTGGTGCGGCTGCCGGACCGGGACCTGGCCCTGGGCGTCACCCTGCGGCGCCTGCTGCGGGCGGCGGCGGGACGCCGGCGGCCGGGTGAGGACCCGCACGTGCTGCTGACGCCCAACTCCCGGCGGCCCTTGGACCAGCCCCGGCTGTCCAAGATGGTGCGGACCGCCCTGATCCGGGGCGGGATGGAGCACATCAGCCTGGGAGATCTCTGCCGGGAGGAGCGCCGGGAGAGCGAGGACGCCCGGCTGCTGGCCTACGCCGCCGAAAAAGGCACCATCTCCCGGTCGGAGGCCATGTCGCTGCTCGGCCTGTCCAAGGTGGCGGCCTACGAGCGTCTCCGGCAGCTGGCTGAGCGGGGAAAGCTGGTGCGGGTCGGCGGCAAATACTACCCCGCCGGCCAGGTGGTGCCGCCGGAGGAGCAGTATGACGTCATCCGTACATTTCTGGAGCAGTCCGGTCCGGCCTACCGGCAGGATCTGGCGGCGCTCCTGCACGTCGGCGACAGACAGTGTGCCCTGATCCTCAAGCACATGGTGGAGGACGGGCGCCTGGTGCAGGCCGGGCAGCGGTACGCCCTTCCCATTCGTGAGGAGGTTCTGCTGTGAACGGCGCAAAAGGAGAGCGGCCCTCAGGGGCCGCTCTCTTTTTTGGCCCGCGCCGCGGCCGGAGCAGAAATCGCGTCCGTGTTATGATGGCGTGACATGGCTGTCCATGCGATTTGTGCGCCGTTTTTCAATTGGATTAAAAGGTTTGCGAAACGCTGGACACCGGCAGTTTTTTCCCGTAAATTGGCCTTGCGAACGGCGGAAGCGCCCCGCATCCGGCTCTGCGGTTGGTGTAGGCCGACACAAGTTGGTTGGCTAGCCCCCACACGAATCCCAGACCCGCCTGGGGTCTTCCGGCGGACCGCAAATTTTTTGAAGGAGGAGAAATCCCAATGAAGAAGTTCCTTTCTCTGGTGCTTGCTCTGGTGATGACCATGTCTCTGGTCACCGTCAGCGCCGGCGCCAAGGACTTCACGGACGACAGCGAGATCACCTACAAAGAAGCTGTGGATGTGATCTCTGCCCTGGGTGTTGTCGACGGTTATTCCGACGGCGACTTCCGTCCCGATGATGTCCTGACCCGTGGCGCGGCCGCCAAGATCATCTGCAACCTGATCCTGGGCCCCACCACCGCCTCCGCGCTCAGCGCAGGCACCGCTCCCTTTAAGGATGTTCCCGTGACCAACACCTTCGCGGGCTACATCACCTACTGCTCTCAGCAGGGTATCATCAGCGGCTATGCTGACGGCACCTTCCGTCCCACCGGCACCCTGAGCGGCAACGCGTTCATGAAGATGCTGCTGGGCGCTCTGGGCTATGACAGCTCCATCGAGGGCTACACCGGCGCCAACTGGCAGGTCAGCGTCATCAAGCAGGCCAGCGGCATCGGTCTGGACGACGGCAACGACGAGTTCGTGGGCTCCCAGGCTGTGACCCGTCAGGAGGCCGCCCTGTACGCCTTCAACATGCTGCAGGCCACCATGGTCGAGTATGACAAGAAGGACACCATCGTTGTGGGCGACATCACCATCAACACCACTTCCACCCGCAAGGACGTGGAAAACAATACCAACACCGACGGCAACATCGATGGCGAGCGCAACGGCGACGGCCTGATGCAGTTCGGCGAGAAGTATTTCAAGGACCTGGAGAAGGAGGATGCCACCGACATCTTCGGCCATCCCTCCAGCAAGTGGGTCTATGATGGCGACGATGTGGGCACCTATGCCAACGAGGCTGACGCCACTTATGTGGTGGAGGACGACGATATGGACGTCGGCCAGGTGGTCACCAGCTCCAGCTACATGAATTACAGCAGCTCCGAAGCCAAGGATGCCAAGTACTTCCTGAACGGCGATGACAATGAGGTGAAGTCCTCTGAGCTGGTTGCCGTGGGCGATATCGTCGAGGCTTACGAGAATGACAACGGCGATGTGGAGACCGTTGTGGTTTCCCGCTACACTGTTGCCAAGATCGACAAGGTCGATACCGACGTCAGCACCGCTGAGAGCCGCAACGGCGCCTCCGAGGTCCTGACCCTCACCGATCTGGACGGCGACAACAGCAACGACTACTACGACAAGTACGACGATGCCGAGAAGACCCTGCGGGGCTATGCCTCCTCCTATGACGAGGGCACTGTTCTGGCCGTGGCCTTCCGCGACGGCAAGTTCGGCGATGAAGTCCTGGCTTCTTACGAGGCCGAGGCTGTCACCGGCGAAGTCACCGCTTTCCGTGAGGACGAGACCGTCACCATGGACGGCACCAAGTATGAGTTTGCCCGCAACGAGAACGGCACCGCTGGTTTCGTGGACGGCATCACCAGCAACTTCGACTTCGACAAGGAGTACACCATCTACCTGACCGCCGACGGCTATGTTATCGGTGTGGAGGGCGCCGCTGGTGCGGACCTGAACGACGTGTACTATGTGACCGGCGTTTACTGCGAGGAGAGCCGTTACAATGCCAACAAGTTTACCTGGTACGCCCAGGCCGTGTCCCTGGCGGATGGTTCTGCCTCTGACATCGAGCTGGATGAAACTGATGCGGACAATGCACTGAAGTCTATCATTGATGATGCGAGTAAGGATGCGTTTACTGATGTCAAGGGACTGTATACCTTTGATGATGACATTGCCACTGCTTGGGACGGGGACAGAGACTATACCGTCTATGGCATCGATGAGGATGATGGTCTGGACACCAGTCTGAAGAATGCTCTGGCTATGGACGACACCAAGTTCTCCACCACCGGCGGTAGCAGCAAGACCTTCTATGTGGACGAGAACACTCAGTACCTCGGCGTGGATGATTATGCCGATGATATCGACACCGTCTATGCCATGGGCGGCATGAAGGCCGGCACCTCTGGTAATGTCATCGTGATTGCTGACCAGGATGAGGACCGCGATGCCCTGTATGTGATTCTGGTTGACAGCAGCGCTTCCGTTGGCTCCGCCGACATCCTGTACGCCGCCGGCAGCAGCACCGACAAGGTGGGCACCGACAAGTACGTCCGCGAGTTCTGGTCCATGGAGGACAACACCAGCGAGGACATCACCATCGATGAAAAGCTGAGTGCCCATGGCTTCTATGAGGTGGACAGCATCGACGAGGACGGCGTCTACACGCTGAAGGACTATGACAAGACCGCTTCTTCTATCGATGAGGATTCCGACGGCATCGTCGTAGAGGATCTGGCGCTGGACAACACGGACCAGATCTATCGCAACGCTCTGAGCGGCTCCATCGATAACGTCAAGTTCGACGATGTCAGCATCGCCAACGCCACCATCATCGATGGCCGCAGCAACTCCGACCGGAACGACTCCGTGTATGACCGCGAGATCAACAGCATCTCCCGTCTGGAGGCCGCTCTGGATGCCGTGAGAGACGAGGATCTGGAGACCAAGGGCACTGTGGAGATCGATCTGTACGTGAAGGACGGCGAGATCACCTTCATCTGCGTCACCGACGTGGGCGGCGTTGCCAAAGACGACGGTGAGCAGGAAAGCGGCGAGCTGGACCTGACCGGTGTGGAGAATTTCGTCTGCAACAGCAATATCGTTACTGTTGACCTGGTCGGCACCGGAAAGATTCCCGCTAACTATCCTGTTACTGTGACTCTGATGAAGGCCAACAGCACCGAGGGCGATGCGGAAGTCGGCTCCAAGGAGCATGTAAACGAGACTGCCTATGAGGTTAATGATTGGAACAACCTGGGACAAATCGCGATCCAGGAAAGTGGTAATTACTATGTAATTATCACCATCGAAAATGAAGACGGCAGAGTTGTGGATGAGTTCACTTCCAACACTGTCCGCTTCGTCTACACTGCCCAGCCGTAAGGCAAATAGTTTCTTTCAAGTAACTTGTTGCGCAAGAAAGCCCCCGCTCGTAAGAGCGGGGGCTTTCCCTGTTTCCATCACATCCAGGCCAGTAGTGCTGAACATCGTCCTCCAGCCCCGCGTATTGGCCCGCAGCTTTCAAAAAGGTCTCTCCAGGAGTTGAAGGAGATCCTGTCTGCTCAGATAACTTTTCCCTCTTCCCCATGGGTGCCGGTCTTCCGGCGCTCATTTTTTTGTAAAATACAGCCAGATTCAAGACAAAAGTAAAAAAATATATTATGATAGATTGAAAGGGGGGTTCCAAATTCTGGAAGACAGGCTGCGCAGCTTCCCCACGCAATGGAAGATGTCGAATTTTCTGAGAGATGTCGTTTTTTCAGGCTTTGCTGTTTTTCGTCGTACAATCTTCTCATCGCAAATTTCGAGGAGGTGCTCTCCATGGACACGATCATCCGGGAAACGCTGCGCCCCTTTGGCATTACGCGCAATTACCGCGGTTACCCGCAGACGGTCCGCGCCATTGCTCTGGTCCTGGAAGACGAATCCCGCCTGCTCAATGTCACCGAAGAGATCTATGAAGTCGTGGCCCTGCAGACCCGGTGCCATCCCTCCAACGTGGAGCGGAACATCCAGACTGTCGTTCTCTGCGCGTGGCATACAAACCGACCGCTTCTGGTCAAAATGGCGGGATTTACGCTGACGGCTCCGCCCCGCGCCTCCCAGTTTATTGATATCATTGCCTCCTACATCCAGCGGGAAGTTTTGAGTGACCCCAACCGCCGTGTGCTGATCTGATGCCCCTCGCCTGTCTGTTCCGGGATTTGGTACCGACGGCCCATCTGCGGCCCCCCGTGCGGCAGGGATTCCCGCGTCTGCTGATGCAGCGGAATTCCTGCTCTGCGCTGGCGGAAGTGCCGCCGCGGCGGCCTGCCGGAACAGCCGGCAAATCGCCCGCTCCCCTCTCCCCGGCCAACGAATCCGGCACAGGCGGCCGCCCCATTCCGCGG